>Ga0136617_10000390_pt1 | contig 36088 bp, 32 predicted proteins | sample AntDrymUQ3222106_2_FD_129672 | JGI IMG/M metagenome (GOLD analysis project Ga0136617, IMG submission 129672) | Polar desert sand microbial communities from Dry Valleys, Antarctica - metaG UQ322 (21.06) | ecosystem: Environmental > Terrestrial > Soil > Desert | place: Antarctica: Dry Valley... | reverse complement strand
GGCGATCCCATTCCCGCTGCGGACGGGTCAATTCGGGAGCTGGCCTGCATCGCGTTATCAGACGTCCCGATTGGAGAAATCGTGGAGATCAGTCGGGTGCACGAAAACCAGCCGGAGCGGTTGCGCTACATCGCCTCTTTAGGGCTCAGGCCGGGGGTTCGGGTTACCGTCGTAGACCGCCAGCCATTCGACGATCTAGTCACTATTGAAGTGGGCACGGACAAACAGGTAATTGGGCGCGAGCTTGGTCATGCGCTACTCTGCGCCCGCCAGGGTAAGCCGTGAGCGCTGCTACACCTCCGATAGAGTCTTCCCCCGGATGGCGGTACCCCCGTACCCAGCCAAGTCTGCCCGAGTCATACCACTCGGTGAATGTGCCAAAGGGGGTGTCCTTCTGGCGTAAGGCGCTCGCCTTTGCTGGACCCGGCTACATGGTAGCGGTGGGTTACATGGACCCGGGTAACTGGGCCACGGATATCGCGGGCGGCGCGCGCTTCGGCTACACGCTCCTCAGCGTGATCCTGCTGTCGAACCTCATGGCCATTCTCCTGCAGTCGCTGGCACTGAAGCTGGGCATCGTGACAGGCCGGGATCTCGCCCAGGCTTGCCGCGACCATTACTCGCGACCAGTGAGCTTTGCGCTTTGGATCCTGTGCGAGATAGCGATCGTCGCGTGTGATCTTGCCGAGGTTATCGGTGCGGCCATCGCACTCAATCTGCTGTTTAGGATTCCTCTGGTATGGGGCGTGTGCATCACGGCCCTCGATGTGCTTCTGATCCTAATGCTCCAGAACAAGGGCTTCCGCTATATGGAGGCGTTCGTGATCGCGTTGATCGCCACCATCGGAATCTGCTTCGCGATCGAGATGTTCATGGCCCGACCGGCCATGGCCGAGGTGGTCCGCGGCCTGGTGCCGACCACGGAGATCGTAACCAACCCGCTCATGCTCTACATCGCCATCGGTATTCTAGGCGCCACGGTGATGCCACATAATCTGTACCTGCACTCGTCCATCGTGCAGACCAGAAAGGTGCTTCCGGACGCAGCCTCCAAGCGTGAGGCCATCAGGTTCGCCACCCTCGATTCCACGGTAGCCCTTCTCTTCGCGTTCTTCATCAACGCGGCCATCCTGGTTCTGGCCGCGGCCACGTTTCACAGCACCGGTTATCAGGATGTGGCGGATATAGGGGATGCCCACCGGCTCCTCGCGCCCCTGCTCGGGACCACGCTCGCGAGCACTCTCTTCGCTGTGGCGCTCCTTGCCTCCGGCCAGAGCTCGACACTGACCGGCACCCTGGCCGGCCAGATCGTGATGGAGGGTTTCCTCGATATTCGTCTGCCGGCCTGGCTCCGGCGGCTCATCACCCGGCTGATCGCAATCGTTCCGGCCGTCGTCGTCATCGCCATGTACGGCGACCGGGGCGCAGGCGGATTGCTCATACTGAGCCAGGTTATCCTGAGCCTTCAACTCTCGTTCGCGGTAGTTCCGCTGGTCTACTTCACCAGCCAGCGACAGAAGATGGGTCAATTCGCGAACAGCCGCCCGCTTAGCGCAGTGGCCTGGGGGGTCGCCGCGACGATCGCGTGTCTAAACGGGTGGTTACTGATAGGAACCTTTAGAATGTGGCTGGCCTAAGGAGGACCGATGGCACGGAAGCGGGATCTGGTGGATCAATCAATGACGCGGCGAAACTTGTTGAAGGCCGGTGCACTCGGGACGGTCGGGGCGGCTGCCGCCGGGACCGTGCTCGCGTTGCCCGGACTGGGTCAGTCACCCGGTAATCAGGCGGGCCAGGCATCTCACCATGACATGATGACCGTGGGGCACCTCAGCCCCGGCTCGTTTGATCCCAATGCCTTCCTCACCCACTTCGATGCCGGCATCGTTTCCGAGCTTCCCTCGGGCCAGGTACTGCGCGACTACGAGTTCATCGCCGAGGATCGCGAGATCGAGGTTGCCCCGGGAGTTTTCTACCCCGCCTGGACCTATAACGGACAGGTTCCCGGTCCAACTATCCGTTGCACCGAAGGGGACCGTATCCGGGTGCGTTTTATCAACCGCGGCAGCCATTCCCATAGCATCCACTTCCACGGCATGCACCCTTCGAACATGGATGGTGCGTTCGAACCGGTCCATCCGGGTCAGAGCTTCGTTTACGAGTTCAATGCCGAACCGTTCGGGCTGCATCTGTACCACTGCCATACGGTCCCCATCAAGCGGCACATCCACAAGGGCCTTTACGGCGCCTTCATCGTCGATCCCAAGGCGGGTCGCCCTCCCGCTCAGGAAATGGTGATGGTGATGAATGGCTTCGACACCAACTTCGACAATGAGAACGAGGTCTACGCGGTCAATACCGTGGCGTTCCACTATCAGAAGTACCCCATCCGTATTCGGCAGGGAGAGTTGGTTCGGGTCTACGTGGTAAACGTGACGGAGTTCGACCTGCTCAATTCCTTCCACATTCACGGGAATCTCTTTCGGCTCTACCGCACGGGCACAGACCTTACCCGCTACGAGTGGACCGATGTGGTTGCGCTGTGCCAGGGGGAGCGTGCGGTGCTGGAGTTCACCTACAACCATCCCGGCCCGTTCATGTTCCACGCTCACCAGAGTGAGTTTGCCGAACTCGGCTGGAGCGGTGTCTTTCTGGTGGAGGCCCCGCATGTCTGAGCTTCAGGTGCCGGTTCTGCCTCAGAACTCTTCGGTCCACCCTAGTGCTCCCCGAGCCCCAGAGCCACGAGGAGGTAGGCTGCCACTCTGGTTCAAGGGCTTTGCGCCGCTGGTTCTGTTAGCGGCCCTGGTAGTGCTGTTTCTGAAGGTCGGGCCGGTGGGTGTGTTCCGGCAGAGCTTCCCGCCAGTGGAGCAGCTCACGATAGAACGCATTCGGCTGCCGGCTCTTGGAGTCATGGAGGTACAGATCGTCAACGGTGGGCCGGAGGCGGTAACCGTAGCGCAGGTCATGGTCGATGATGCCAACTGGGTGCACCGGGTTAATGGCAGCCGCATCATCGAGCGCCTGGAGCGCCGCACCATCACGATTCCATACCCCTGGGTTGAGGGCGAACCGCACGCGGTCTCTCTGGTGACTCGCACCGGGCTGACGTTCACTGGTGAGGTGGCGGTGGCCACGTTGTCACCCTCAGTCGATACCCGCTATCTCACTACCTTCGCCCTGCTCGGCGTTTATGCCGGCGTTATTCCGGTTTTCATAGGGCTCCTGTGGCTGCCATTTGTGAGCGCCATCGGTCGCAAATGGATCGATTTTTTCCTGAGCCTCACCATTGGTCTGCTGGTCTTTCTCGGGGCGGATGCGTTGGTCGAGTCACTGGAGACGTCAAGGTTGGTTGCGGGCGCGTTCCAGGGCGAGGCCCTGGTGTTGCTCGGAGTCCTGGGCACTCCGCTCGTTCTGGCCGCACTGGGTCGCTGGCGCGGCACGCGGCAGGAGCGCACGCCTCTCCAGGTGGCCGGCCTCATTGCCCTGGGTATCGGGCTCCACAACCTGGGCGAGGGTCTGGCCATCGGCGCGTCGTACGCCACCGGCGAAATTGCCCTCGGGACGTTCCTCGTGATCGGGTTTCTGTTGCACAACACCACCGAGGGTCTCGGAATTGTCACCCCACTTGCCGATCAGCGGCCCCGGCTCCGGTCGCTGGTCCTGCTCGGCGCCCTCGCTGGAGTTCCGACCGTCATTGGTGCCTGGCTGGGTGGCTTTACCTACTCGCCACTCTGGACCACGCTGTTCTTTTCGATCGGGGTTGGGGCCATCATCGCGGTGGTTTACGAGCTTTATCGGCTGTTCAGCCGCCGTGCGAGCGCCGGCCTGACGACACCGCTAAACACCGCCGGCCTTTTGCTGGGCATGATGATCATGTATGCCACCGGCCTGTTGGTGCCGGCATGAGTTATCAAGAGAAAAGCGTGAGCGGTGAGCGGTTAGCGGTGAGCGGGAAAGAGGCAAGGTCTCCTCGCGGTCTGTGGATTACCGCGTCTGTTCGGGCGCTTCTGTGTGTCGTGGTGCTCCCGCTTACCGCTTACCGCTCACCGCTTATCGCTGTTCAGATCCAGGACAACAGCTTCCTCATCGAGGAGGCGTATAACCAGGAACGTGGGATCGTTCAGCACATCAGCACATTCGAACGTTTGCGGGGGGGAGACTGGGCGTTCGGTTTCACGCAGGAATGGCCTCTGGGGGGCATTCGCCACCAGCTGAGTTACACACTTCCCGTGCAGAATGACGCTGGAGGAACAGGTCTGGGCGATATCGGCCTCAACTATCGGCACCAGCTGGTCGGTAACCCGGAGGCAGCCGTAGTCTTCGCGCCTCGATTATCGCTGCTTCTGCCTGCCGGAGATCACCAACAAGGACGTGGGGCGGGGGCACTGGGCTTTCAGACCAACCTTCCGCTGAGCCTGGTACTGCGCCCTGAGATCGTGAGTCACTTGAACGCTGGTGCCACTATCACACCCTCGGCCAGAAGTTTGATCGGCGCGGAAGCCACCACGGCCGACTTCAATTTGGGAGCCAGTGTCATCTGGCTGCTTCAACCCTCAGTCAACCTGATGCTGGAAGCGCTCTGGCTGAGCACGGCATCGGTGGCCGGCGCCGGCGAAACCGTGCGGGATGAATCGCTGTTTCTGAATCCGGGTATTCGGTTGGCGTTCGACCTTGTCAATGACCTGCAGATTGTGCCGGGGGTTGCCTACACCTTCGACATTGGCCGGAGCTCTGATGAGGACGCGCTGTTCCTCTACCTGAGCCTGGAGCACCCCTTCAAGCGCTAGTAGCCGACGATTCGCCGGAGCTCCGTCAGCCGCTCCTCTCTGGCGCCCCGGAGCACATCGCCCTCACCATCGTAGGCCCGCTCGATCAGCCGGATGAGCTGCTGGTGTTCGGCCGACGCTAGCTGAAATCCGGTATCTCCCTCCCACCGGCTCTCCAGGGCCCGGAGCAACGCGCTCAATTGTGCGGTCTGGCGTTCCCCGGCCTCCAGGTATGCCGTCTGAAACGGACCGGCCGCGGCCAGGCGGGCCGCTAACCCCGACGAAATAAGTGCATCCACGTCTCGAACCTCGAGAACCCCGTCCAGCACCAGCCTGATGCATTCCCGCCACAGCGCCGCCGTAAGCCGCCCGGTGGCGTTTCCCGGGATCTCTTTTCGGAGAACGACGGGGATCCGACCCAACTGACGGAGCCACCCGCGAACCAGATCCAGGCTGGCTCGATCGGTCAGCGGCCCTGGCACCACTTCGACCGCCGGAATGTGTTCTACCGGATCGAACCCCCGTGCAACAAGCAGTCTGCTGGGCCGGCGGAGCCGGGCGCAGAGCTCGGTGGGCGAGAGTCCCGGGGCGCTGCACGTCAGCACCGCCGCCATGCGGGCCACGCCCTCAACCTGCTCCAGAAGCCGCTGTCGGTGAAGCAGATCTCCGATGGTGGCGTCTATGATCCAGTCAGCGTCGGTCACCGCATTGAGCAGGCTACGGCCCAGCCGTGGGTCTCCTGGTAGAGCGTCCCCCTCGTCGGTGATCGCCGGGAACCCTGAGCCCTGCGAGTGGCGTTTTCGGGTAGCGATCTCCTCGTCACTACTCTGAAGCACCGCCGCATCGGGGTCGTAGATGGTGAGTGGCCACCCTGCCGCCGACACGAGTGTGGCCCATCCGCGGCCCGCCTCGCTCATCCCCACCACTGCCACTTTCGGGTGACTCTGAGCTTCCATGGCTGGTCCTCAGTTGAAATCCGTAGACCGGGTCCCTTCCACGGCTACCTTAACACTGTACCAGTGTGTCGTTTCTAACAGCAGATCGGAAAGGAAGCGATGAGAGCACTCAGGCGCCCGTGGCCTCAAGCCGCAATTCTATTGATTATGGGCGCATACCCCGCTGCAGCACAGGTGTCAGAGGTGGCGCTGGAACGCCAGCTTGCCGAGGAGCTGGGGATTTCAGTGGGCGATACCTTCCGCCTGGGGTCCGCAGTAGACTCGCTGATCCGGCTGGGCGTGGTAGCCGCGATCTACGAGCCCAGGGCAGACCCCGCCGAGATCGCGAAGCGTGAGCGCCATGTCCGCCTGCACCTGCCGGAGCTGGCGGCGATGCTCGGGGCTCCTGACCGGGTAGATCGGTTCGGGCTCGAGCTCAGAACCGGCGTGCCTCCCGATAGCGCCGCCGCCGATCTCAATCGTAGCGCCTTTGGCTACCGAGTCCACAGCTCCAGCTCCATTGCCTCCGAGTCCTCCCAGACTTTCCTGGTAGTGAGCCGGTTTCATCGTGCCATAGCGGTGATCACGATCGTCGCCAGCGCCGTGTTTCTGCTCTGCATCATGCTTCTCAAGGTCGAGGAGCGACGGCTGGATGCGGCCGTTATGCGCTTCGTGGGGGTGCGTCGCCGAACCATCTTCGGTGCGCTCCTGCTCGAAGCAGCTCTGGTGGCCATGCTGGGATCCTTGGCCGGGGCAGGGATGGGGTATCTCGCCAGCGCAGCAACGAATGCCTATTACCGTAGCTTCTTCGACACCGGACTGACCTTCTCTCTCATCACTCCGGACATCGTGATCTTCAGCGTGATACTGTCATTGATTTTGGGCATTCTGGCCGGCGTGGTGGCGGCCGGGCGGCTGGTACGGACTCGGGCCATGGTGCTCTGGAGCCGAGGATGAGCGGGCTGGGCCTGAGCATGAAGAGCTTGCGTCGCCACCGGCTACGAACCGTGCTGGCGATTATCGGCATCGCGATCTCTGCCGCGATGCTCCTCGACATGGTCATGCTGAGCGGCGGGATCGAAAAGACGTTTGCCGAGCTCCTGATGGCCAAGGGATACCAGATCCGCCTCTCACCTAAAGGGACTCTCCCGTTCGATACTGAAGCCACCCTGTCGGCTGCGGCGAGAACGGTGGAGACGCTCCGCGGCGACCAGACTATCGAGGCGGCCGGAGCGGTCTTGGGCACTTCGCTGTACGGTCAGGCCGAAGACTCGCTGGTCACTCTGTTCGGCTACGGGATACAACCTGAGGCCCAGGGACTCTATTGGCTTCAGCAGGGTAGCGACCTATCACCCGGTGATACAACTGGTGTGCTCCTCAGCGCCGCCGCTGCGAGCCTGCTGGAGTCCATCATCGGAGACACGGTGACCCTGGTGAGCAGGCTCGATCCCCAGGTGGTTGCCGGCGCAGTGAGCCGAGAGATGGTGGTGCGCGGTCTAGTGCGGTGGGTTTACGACTACCGAGGTCAGCCTTCGGTGGGGACCGTCCTTCCGGTCATGCAGGCGATTGCCTACGGCGGGCGTGAGGACCGGGCCTCCCTGATCCTGGTCAAGGCTCGAGATGACCATGCCGCGGCCGGAGTGGCGGCGCGGCTGCGTCAGGAGTTTCCCCGCCTCGAGGTCTACAGCGTGGCGGACCTCGTGCTGTTCTTCAAGCAGCGGCTGGTCTACTTTCGCCAACTCTCGTACATACTCGGCAGCATCAGCCTGATCGTCAGTGTTCTACTGATCGCCACGCTGCTAACCATCACTGTGAACGAACGGCTGGGTGAGATTGCCACGCTTCGTGCCATCGGCATAGGGCGCTCCACCATCGTGCGCCAGATCCTGATCGAGGGTGCTGTACTTACCGGAATCGGTGCCGCCCTTGGCATGGTACTTGGTCTCGGTACAGCCCGCTATCTGGACAGCATCCTCACCAGCTTTCCCGGTCTCCCTGCGGCATTTTCCTTCTTCGTTCCGAGACGAGAAAGCCTGGCTACGGCTGGACTGGTGCTGCTGCTGTCAGGTTCGCTTGCCGGACTCTATCCCGCATGGCTCGCCGCCCGCGCTCCTATAGCGGCCACCCTGCGTTCGGAGGCCACGTGAGCACCCTCCCGGTTCTCATCGGGCGCGACCTCTGCAAAGATTATCCCATGAACGAGGCAGCGGTGCACGCGCTCCGGGGCGTGTCGCTCGAGGTTGGAGCCGGCGAGTATGTGGCGATCGCGGGGCCATCGGGCAGCGGCAAGTCCACCCTGCTTCAGTTGATCGGCGGCATCGACAGCCCCTCGTCCGGCACAGTCGAGATACTGGGAACCCGGCTGAACGAACTTTCCGATCGGGACCTCACCCGTCTGCGTCTCACCCGCCTCGGATTTGTTTTCCAGCGGTTCCACCTTCTGCCGGTCCTGAGTGCCCGAGAGAACGTCGAGCTTCCCATGGCGGAAGCAGGCGTCAGGGGCAAGGAGCGGCGCAATCGGGCTCTGGAGCTTCTGGCTTACGTGGGTCTGGAGCATCGCGCGGCCCACCGCGCCACTCAGCTCTCCGGTGGCGAGATGCAACGGGTAGCTATCGCCCGGGCCCTGGCCAACCGCCCGGCGCTGCTGCTGGCTGATGAGCCCACCGGCGAGCTCGACGCCGCCACCGGCGATGAGATCCTGACGCTCTTCCGTCGCCTGAACAGGGACGGCACCACACTGGTGGTGGTGACGCACGACGAGCGGCTCGCCGCCCAGGCTGGGCGCATCGTTCACATGCTGGACGGCCGTATTCAGAAAGCGGAAGAGCCGTCTCAGGCTGCCGTCTCGCCGCCCCGCCGCCCCGCTGCCCCGCTGTGATTGCCACACTAGCCTTTCGGCACCTCCTGGTCCGGAAGCTCCGATCTCTGTTTCTGCTTCTCGGATTCTCGCTGGGTGTCGGCGTGATGATCGTGCTGCTCTCCGTGGGAGAGGCGATGCTGGACCAATCCCGTGATGTCTCACTTATCGGCGGTGGAGAGCTAACCGTGCTGCCGCAGGGTATCGATATCGAGGCGATGCGCACCGGCGGGGTGAGCGGGATGTTCTTCGGAATCGACCGCGCGCGCTTTCTCACCCGACAGGTTTTAGGCGGAGCCCGTCACCAGGGTCGTGTGCAGGTCGTCTCGCCCGCAATCGAAGGGAAGCTTCTCTACTTGCGGCACGGCGGGCGAACACTGCCGGTTCGAGCCGGTGGCGAAATTCCCAGCCGGGCCCGCGCACTGGGTTCCGGGCTGGCTGTGCGCTCGGGCCGGTGGCAGGATTCTCAAGCCGATTCAGCCTACATCAACCCCGTGCCCCAACGGTTCTACGACGAGCTCGATCACTTCCACCTCCCCTCCCGGCCGGATTCGACCTGGGGGGAGTGGCACTATTTCAACCTCGTGCTGAGCCCGGATGAGTGGTGGTATATCACCTATCTGATTGGCGGCGAGGTGCCGGGAGGAGATTGGGGCGGTCAGCTTCTTATAACCCGCCGTCGGCGAGATGGACGATACGAGCGGTTCACCACTCGCGCTCCCTCCGACCGAGTTGAGTTCGACACCGCTCGAGCCGACCTGACCATCTCCCAAAGCACCGTGCGTCAGCGGGACGGCACCTACCGGCTGCACGCTGAGGCCGAGGGTAAGGGGAGAACGGTGCAAATCGACTTGACTCTGGTTCCCGCGCCAAATCGCTACTTCCCTCCGGTCGAGCTGAGCGATGACCCTTTCCGTTCGGGCTACGTAGTTCCTGCCCTCAGCGCCAAGGCGTCCGGGAGAATCTGCCTGGCAGGCAAGTGTCGGGGCTTCACTAACGTGGCTGCCTACCACGACCACAATTGGGGTGTATGGCAGGATGTTACCTGGGAATGGGGCACGGGAGGAGGGAGCCGGTTCAACATCTTATACGGCGGAGTCTACCGGTCCGAGGCTGGAGCGGCCAGCGAGAGCTCCTACCTCGGCTCACCTTTCTTCCTGACGCTGGTGGACTCCTTGGGAGTAAAGCAGGTGCTTCGGTTTGCCCGGATCCGCTACCAGGGCAGGCAGCCGGCGTCGGGGTCAACTGGTGCAACGGCGCCGACGGAGTTCAGCCTGATAGGCACCCGGGAGTCAGATTCATTGCAGCTCGACGTAGAAGTGCTCGATGCGCTGGCAACCGAGATGAGAGCGAGCGAGTTTCGCCGTGTTTTTCTTCAAATGCGCGGACGGTTTACGTTGAGCGGCAAAGTGGCGGGACAGGCGGTGGCGGATTCGGGGATGGGCTTCTTCGAGACCTACGTTACAGAGTGAGATTGCGAAGGATTTTTCTAAAGGCCTAGCCTTAACGTCAGCCCGGCGGATCGGTAGCGAAAAGCTCCACTGGTCGAGCTGACCGCGCTGTTGGTGATCAGCCCGAACAGCTCTATCCGGTTGCCGATTCCCCAGCGCCGGCCGACCCGCCCCTCCAGGTGCCACTCGGTTTGAGCTGCTCCTCCTTTACCCACCTGTTGACCTCCCAGGCCCCCCCCTAGACTCCCGCCCCAGGTGCGCGTGTCGACATGGTAGCTCGCGGTTGCCTCCAGCACAGAGAAACGATCCGGAGAGAAATATCCCGTTCCCCGGCGCTCGAAGCTCAAGGTCCTGCCGAACAGGCCCACCGAGAGGCGGCGGCCCAGCTTCTGGGTTATCCCGGCCAGCACGCCGGTGCGGTTATTTCCGTCGCTCAGCCAGAGCTCACTGCCCGCCGCGTAGATGCTGGAGCCGGTGAATGGCCGAGCGTCGAAGCCGGCCTCGAGCAGCTCCAGATCCAAGGCGCGTTCCATCAGTGCCGCTATCTCGTCGAACGGCGAGCGCGAGTATCCGGCATTGAATCCTAGAACAGAAACCGGGCGGTAACCCAGGCGTGCACGGTACGTGGCTGAGGTTCTGGGGTCGGCCACTTCAGGCACGATGCGCCGAGCACCGGCTGCACCTGAGAGGGTAACTCTTCCCAGCGCCAGGGAGAGGCCGGCTTCGGCCCCAACTCGCGTCGCATCGCGCGACGGGTCGCTGGTCTCCAGTGCATTGACGGACCCAAATGCGCTCAGACCTTTTGCGATTACCGCTGAAGATCCGAGAGTCTGCCAGAAGCTGGTGTTCCGGTCGGAGTCGTTGCTCCAGCCGGCAGTGGCTTCGACCGCCGGGCGGTTCGCCTCCGTCAGGGTGTGTCGGAGCTCGCGCGCTCCTCGATGCAGGGAATCCACCGCCAGCGCCGTCTCTGCCTCCCGGCGGGCCTGTGCCAGATCGCCCTGCCAGTAGTACACGTAGGCGAGGCCCGCGCTGGCATCGGCATCCTGAGGATTCCGCTCCAGTATCGCACGATACGCTTGCTCTGCCGCCTCGAGCTTGCCGCGCCAGGCGCGCACTTGTGCCTGGCCCAGGCGGGCATCACGATCCGCGGGATCCTTCTCGATCAGTACTCGATATGTGGAATCCGCCTCCTCCAGCCTTCCGGCCCAGGAAAGCGTCTGCGACCGCGCCAGTTCGGCATCGCGATTACCGGGCTGTTCCGTCAGCATGCTATCGTAGAGCGCCAGCGCAACGTCATACTGCTTGTTCCATGAGTGCACCCGTGCATGCGCCAGCCGCATTTCGCTGTCATGAGGATCAGCAATCCTGGCCCGGCCAATCAGCACCAGCGAAGAATCGAGCTTGCCCCTCCAGGACAGAAGAATGCCGAGCCGCAGATTTGCTCGGGCCGCATTCGGGTCCTGTTGCAATACCCGCTCATACCCAATGCGCGCCGTCTCGTAGCGTCCCTCAGTCCACGCTTGGTCGGCCTCATTCTGCTGTCCCGAAAGAGACGTCGCTCCGAGCAGCATCAGCATCGTCAGAGGGCCGCGGTACCGAAAGTTACGGCGCATTTTGCCCGGACTTCGCCGCGAGGACCTGCCAGCGACCCCGAAGGCGCAGGGCAATGTCTTGAGAATCAACGATTTGCCTGTCCGCCTGACACGGCTGATGTGGGAACGGAAGTTGACTTGCAAATTTGGAGCCCACTCCGCCTCCCCCGGCGCTGATTCGGCGAACGAACTCCAATCCGAAGGCAGTCACCGGATGGCACCAGCAGTCGCATTGGAGCCACTTGGGAACGGCGTGCTCGCGTTAGCGGGAGCCGTCATCCTACTGGCCCTTTTTCTCCTCATCGACCGCAGTGCCGCGTCGCTGGCCAGCGTCCGAAGGGGCCGGCGAGAACCAATCCTTACCCGACTGCTCTTCCAGGCCATCCAGCGCTCCCCTGCCGACTCCACTGATTTTCGACGACTCGGCCGCTTCGATCGTAAGCTGGTGAGGTCCATACTTCTCGGTCTGGCACTCGACCTCCGGGGCGACACTGGCGAGGCTATCGCTACGATTTATCGCGAGCTTGGATTCCTGCAGCGGGATCTTGCCAGGCTCCGGTCGTGGCGGCCCAGCCGGCGGGCGTACGCCGCAGCCGATCTCGGCCTGATACACTCTGCCGAGAGCATGCCGGCTCTGGTGCGTGCGCTTGACGACCGGGACGTCCGAGTCCGCCAGGCTGCGGTGTGGGCCATCGGGCAGGGGGGCGCCCCGGATGCCGTGGCCGGCTTGGTGCCCATGCTGGGAGACAAAAACCTTGTGGTTGCTCACCGGGCCCAAGAAGTATTGGCCGAGCGTGGCGGTGAGGTGGCACCCTCGATCCTCCAATACGCCGAAACTACGTCGAGCAGTTCCGGCCGCTTGGCCGCCTTGGAGTTGATCGGCTGGCTCCGAATTGCTACCGGAGCGGACATTCTCCTGCGCTGTATGAGCGATCTCGACCCGGAAATCCGGGTCAAGAGCGTAAAAGCCGCCGCAACCATCGGCGATCCCCGTTTCCTCGAGGCCTTTCACTCTGGCCTGGGCGACGTTCGTTGGGAAGTTCGCTGCCAGGCGGCAAAAGGTCTCGGCCTCTTCGGGAGTCCGGCCTCCGTACCCCGGCTTGCGGCCGCGCTCAGGGATCAGCACTGGTGGGTGCGGTTCTATGCGGCAACTGCGCTTGCGGAGGTCGGGCCCGCGGGGGAGGAAGCGTTGTCAGCCGCTCTACACGATCCAGACCCCTCGGTTCAGGAGATGGCACGTTACCTCCTGGAGCGGGGCGACAGAGTCCCGGCACTCCCATGACATGGGCTCCCCTGGCGGTGGCGCTGGAGTGGTACGCCGCTTTCATCCTGGTGTTCTTTTTCACCATCAACTCATACTACCTCGTGCTCACGGTAGCGGGGTTCTGGCGCACCCTGCGGGTCTTTCAGGAAGTTCGCCGGCCGGACCAGCGCAGGATACTCCGCTCACCGCTCACCCCTCCAATCTCGGTGCTCGCCCCTGCTTTCAACGAAGAGGCGAACGTGGTAGACAATGTGCGCTCCCTGCTCATGCTGGACTACCCGCTCTTCGAAGTCATTCTCGTCAATGACGGCTCCGGTGACCGAACTCTGGGCCGTCTGGTGGACGCCTTCGATCTGCGCCGGAGCGCGCGAAGTTTCGAGCGTGCCCTGCCCTGCGGAACGATTCGCGGAGTTTATGAGTCGCGCACATACTCCAACCTGGTCGTGGTGGATAAGGAAACGGCGGCAAGGCCGATGCGCTGAACGCGGGCCTTAACCTGAGCCTCTATCCCCTGTTCTGCGCCATTGACGCGGACTCCATACTCGAGCCCGATGCTCTGGTCCGCCTGGTACGTCCATTCATCGATGCACCGGGTGTGACCATTGCCGCCGGCGGAGTGGTAAGAGTGGCGAACGGTTGTGAGATACACGGAGGCCGGGTGCACCAGGTTCGCCTCCCGCGGCGTCCGTTGCCGCTGATTCAAATTGTGGAATATCTGCGCGCCTTCCTATTTGGGCGCATGGGATGGAGCACGGGCAACAGTCTGCTGATCATCTCCGGCGCTTTCGGACTGTTTGAAAAAAGAGCGGCAGTGCTGGCAGGGGGATACGCCACCGACTCCGTCGGCGAGGATATGGAGCTGGTGGTGCGAATGCACCGTTACCGCCTTGAGCGCCGCCAGCCTTACCGGATCGGCTTTGTGCCCGACCCGATATGCTGGACCGAGGTGCCGGTAAGCTTCCGGGTTCTCCGGCGCCAACGCACCCGGTGGCAGCGGGGACTGATCGATACCCTCGTACGGCACAGATCCATGATCGGCCGTCCGCGATATGGCTCGGTGGGCATGATCTCCTTGCCCGGTTTCGTGATGTTCGAGATGCTGAGTCCGCTGGTCGAGCTATCGGGATATATCCTGCTTCCTATCATGTGGGCGCTGGGTCTGCTGAGCCCGTCAGGTGCGTGGATCTTCTTTGTCCTGGCCATGATGTACATGATCCTGGTATCGGCTCTCGCGGTACTGCTGGAAGACATCGCGTTTCGCCGTTATCCCCGCGCCCTCGACCTGGGGCGGCTCCTGATCGGCGCGATGCTCGAGAATTTCGGCTTCCGGCAACTCACGGTCTGGTGGCGAGTCCGGGCTTTCTGGGAGTACCTGCGAGGCGACCTCTCCTGGGGTGCGATGGAGCGGCGGGGGGTAGGCGCCGCATGAGCCACCTGGGTGTTACAGGTACAGACAATCGGAGCACAGTAGCGCTGGTGGCCGCTGCTTCGGGTGCGAGCGTTGCGGCCTTGGGCGGTCTGGTGGTTGCCGGATGGCTGACCGTAGCCGTGGCCCTGATTCAAGTGCTTCCGGGCTTTCCCCCGATGCAATACAACACCGCTCTGGGGTTCATGATCTGCGGAGCCGCGCTTTTGTCAGCTGCTCTCGATCTTCGTCGTCCGACCGCACTGCTCGGCCTTCTCGCCGGGCTGATCGGCTCCGCCACTCTTATCCAGTTTCTCTTCGGGAGCGATCTCGGCATCGATCAGCTTCTGGTCGAGACCTACATCTTGACCGGAGTCTCCGACCCGGGCCGAATGGGCCCCAACAGTGCGTTAGCCCTGACGCTCGTTGGCGCGGGCCTGCTCAGCCTGGCCTGGCGTCCGGTCTACCGATACTGGCACGTGTGCCCGGCACTACTGGGATCGGTCGTCATAGCTCTCGGTACCGCCGCACTGGTTGGCTACGCCGGTAGCGTTCCGGGTGCCTACGGCTGGAGTCACTTTAACCCGATGGCTGTCCACACCGCCATCGGCTTCACCCTTCTTGGCGGAGGGATCGTAGGTCTCGCCTGGAACGCGGCGCTAGCCGAATCGGGTGAAACACCTCGATGGCTTCCGCTGGTGGCCGGGGTGACCGTTGCAACTGTGACTCTGTGCATGTGGTACGCCCTGACCCGGGGGAGCGCGGCGCCAGGAGTGCAGCCGCTGCTTCCCGGTAAGCCGACCCTGCCCCATGTAACCCTCGCCACCGGGCTGCTGATGGCGGTACTGCTGGGATGGTCGGTGCGGGAGGGGCAGGTGTCCCGCAGGCGAGCGCGCTCACTCGAGGTCACCAACCGGGCCTTGCAACAGGAGATTCAGGCGCGCACACGGATGGAGCAAGCCATCCAGCAACTTGCTGCCATAGTCGAGTCTTCCGACGACGCCATACTTGCCACCACGCTCGAGGGCAAGATCATGACGTGGAACCCGGGAGCCGAGCGCCTTTACGGCTACACCCACGCTGAGGTGGTGGGAAAGCACGTCTCCATGCTTCACCACAAGCGACGCGACGGCGTCGGCCTTTTCCGGCAGATTCGAAACGGGGAGCGCGTCAGCCGGGTTGAAACGGTGAATCTCACCAGGGATGGGCGCCGGATCGACGTGTCTCTCACCGTCTCCCCCATCGTGGACCAGAGCGGCTGCATCGTCAGCGCCTCGACCATCGCCCACGACATAACCGACCGCAAGCTGTTGGAGCGGATGAAGGATGATTTCGTGGGAACCGTCTCCCACGAGCTTCGCACGCCCCTCACCGCCATCAAGGGGTTTATCGAGCTGGTGGCCGACGGAGAGGCCGGTGCGGTCACCGACACCCAGCGCGAGTTCCTTCACATTGCTGCTCGGAACTCCGATAAGCTGGGGATTCTCATCAACGATCTGATCGACATGAATCTCATCGAGTCGCGCCGGCTCGAGGTTCGGCTCAAGCCGCTCGATCTGGTCCCCGTTCTGGCCGATGTGGCGTCAACTCTTGGGGTGATGGCCCGTTCAAAGGGACTGGCCTTTCGTCAAGATGTTTGTCCGCTCCCCCAGGTGCTGGGAGACCGCTCGCGCCTGATTCAGGTCTTCAGTAACCTGGTCTCCAATGCCATCAAGTACACCCCGAATGGGGAAGTGGCGATTCATGCGACCTCCAGTTCGGCGGGCGTCGAAGTCACCGTCCACGACACGGGCATTGGCCTGAGCAGAGAGGAGCAAGCCCAGCTCTTCACCCGCTTTTTTCGCGGCCGAAGCCCGGTGGTGATCGAAGCGGGAGGTACTGGCCTGGGGCTGGTCATTGCCAAGGCGATAGTCGAGCGACACGATGGAAAGATCGACGTGGAAAGCCAGCTGGGCCGTGGCACTCGCTTCCGAGTCACGCTGCCGGTGTGGGTTCCCGACTCTCCTCAGGCTGAGGCCTAGAGCTATGGCGACAATTCTGCTTGCCGAGGACGAGAAACAGATCGCCGACATGATTGCTTTCAAGCTCACGAATAGCGGGCACCTTGTTATTCGGGCCCACGACGGGGAGCAGGCGATAAAGCTCGCTCGAGCTACCCCGCCGGACCTGATCATGCTGGATGCCATGATGCCGGGACTGACCGGATTTGAAGTGCTGCGGCAGCTCAAATCGGATGCAACACTGCGCTCCGTGCCCGTGATCATGGTGACCGCCAAGGGACACGAACGTGACGTGCTCAACGGTCTGCGCGGTGGGGCTGTTGACTACGTGGTGAAGCCGTTCAGTTTGAAGGAGCTCGCGGCGCGAGTCGAATTGGCGCTCGAGAAGGAGGTGCCGCCCACAACGCTTTGAGGCTGTCGAACACGGGCTTGAGACGGCTGTGATAACGAGGCTCAGTCCATCCACTCCAGCGCCAGCCCACAAAGCCGGAAGCAGCCCACGCTCCCTGCCTCAGCTCGGGCAGCGCAGCCTCGACAGCCGGCTTTTTTCCTTTCCGATAGATCACAACACCAGCGTGAAACTCCCCCGCCGCCGCTGTCCCGAAATCACCATTGGTCCGTTGGTCGAACAACAGGGTGCGGGTCGACGGATCGGTCACGTTGAGCAGGTCCCACGGAATGCGCAGTTGGAGCATCCCTTCCCGGTCGTCCAGATACCAGTCCGCGGTCGTAGAAGCGGCCTCGGTACCGTGGACCAACCTTCCACGATCGTATCTCCCGGCGGGAAAGAAGCTGCCGTCACGGCCGAAGCGTGCGCGGTTGGTGATAACGAACAACGAGTCGAAGCGGCCATCGTCCCGGTTTCGCGTGACTACCGGACGGCGGGAGAAGCGGCCGAAATCATCCCCAGTGCGCGGGTCGATGCGGGAGTCGTGGCGGTTGTACTCCGGAGTCACGAAAACTCTGGCGCTATCCGGCCTTACCAGATCGATGAGGAACTCGAAGCCAATCTCGCTCCTGACGCCACTTATCGGCAGCCGGTGCTGGCCCACCCGGGGGAGGTAAGTGTCGATAGCGAGCTGAATGCCCAACGAATCCCAGGGGAAACGGCTTGGGGGCAGTTCAACGCCAATGTAGTAGAATGACTCGTCCCATCCCATTTGGATGTGCCGGGGTCCGCTGGTAGACGAGTCGCGAGCGCGCTGTACGGAAGGCAGCCGCCGCCATCGGCGGATGTCTCCTCCCAGTTTCGGCGTAGTCCGCTCGTCTCCTGCGTACATGCCCATGATGCCGTAGTTCTGCTCGGCGTCCATCAAGTTGTGCCATAACCGAGTGTTGTCGAGCGGTATCTCGTAGTCGATCACTATCCAATTCTTCTTGAACCACTCATCCATCCAGGCGAAGAGGACCGCACCGGCAGCGCCGGCCTCGCGAATATCACGGGTGAGACGTGCGTCAACCGCGGCCATGGCACGTTCGTCGTGCCCGCCGTGGCTCCATCCCTGGGGGTGCAGGTGGGCAGTCCCCCGGCTGGAGGGAACACCATATTCCGCGATCAATACCGGTATCGCCTTGTGATGTTGCACCAGCTCTCCCAGATAACCGAAATAGCTCGACCGCCCTTCGGAAGAATGAGCCTTGGCGTAACCGGGGTCGTGCATCATGAAATCCGGGTAGTAGGGATACGCGTGATAGCTGGCAAACCACCCGGCAGGATTCGCTGTTGTGGGCTGAATGAGGTTCGGGTCCAGCTCGATGACGTCGTTCTCATACTCGACTTTTTTCGACTCCGACCCCCTCCCGGAACGCCGCCGCCAGCGTGACTCCTCGACAGTCGTGGCCTCGGTGGGGTGGGTCAGCGGGTCCAAGGTCGGCCAGTTCGTATAGGCGATCGGCCGAAGCGCGTTGTAGGTGGCGGCCTCGTAGGAAAGCATGAAGTCGCACTGCCGCGCCATCCAGAGGTCCATTGCGGGGCCGGCGCTGAGAGTCAGAAAGCGTCCCCGATATGTCCCCCGGGGCTTCCCGGCATCAAATGCCTTTACCGCAAACGGTTCCCACTCTCTACCGATGATGTACCCCAACGTCCACGGCGATACATCCGCGTCGAAACGGCCTGCAGCGTGACCGGTAGCCGGCGGTATAGTGGCTGCTCCGTGAACCAGATCCACAACCCGCCTCATCTCCACCTGGAATGCGTCCTTCCAGGCCGGATGTTCAAAGTCATGGCCCGGGGGGAGCTCGGTCCACACACCGTGAAGTAGCCAGATCGCTCGTTCAGGATGAGTGGTATTCCATCCGCGAAGTGCCCGGTAGAAGGCCGGCGGCAGAATCGTATAGACACGCACGGTATTGGCATTCATGGCCGCGAGCGTATCAAGCCAGCCGGCGTAGCGCGCCGAGTCAGTGGGAAACTCCGAGGGATACCGACCCGGCAGTGCCACACCCCAATTGACGCCTTGGGGATAGAACGGCTTCCAGCCGCTGGCGGTCGCGATCTCGAATCGCTGCCCCCGGGTACGCGACACCAGCTGGAGAGAGGTGGGACGCCGGGGGGCTGGAGCGACCGGCCGATCCCACTCCGGGGAAAGGCGGTCCAGCAGCTGCCGAAGTTCGGCATTGCCGGGCGCCAGGGTAACGGCCCTGCGGCCTGCATTGATCGCAGCAGCTGAATCGCCCAACCGAAGCGCCGTACGAGCACGTCCCTCCCAAGCATCGGAGTTGGTGGCGTTGCGGGCCAGCAGGGAGAGGAATACGGAATCGGCGGGGCCAACTTGGTCGGAACGCAGCAGCGCAAACCCAAGCCCTACTCCGGTATCGAGGTTTTCAGGGCAAAGGCGGTTTGCCAGTCGGAACTGTCTCAGGGCTTGGGAAACGGAGTCGGACCGGTAGGCGCGCCATCCGCCTTCCAGCGCAGCAGCTGCCGGTGGAGAGCACGGGGTCTGAGACGGAAGCGGGGCCGGGTGCACCAACAGGATGGCGATGACCCAGGCCGCCCGGGGCGGCCTCACCTCATATATGTTGAATTCCATGGAGACCCGAGCACTGGCTCGATCGCTCATCGACACCTTCGGCAAGGGATGGGAAAAGGGCGACCTGGACCTGCTGATGTCAGTTTACGCGCCGGATATAGTGTTCGTGGAGACTCCGTTCTCGGAGCCGCTCAAAGGCAACGACGCAGTCCGCCGCTTCTGGGCCGAGGCTCCGTACAGCCATTCCGAGGTGACATTCAGCTCGGGTGAGATCTACGCTGCCGGTCCCTGGTTCTCGACCGAGTTCAAGTGCCTCTTCCGGCGGCGCCGCACCGGGGAGTGGGTAGAGGCTCGTGGTGCCATCTTCTGCGAGACATCAGGCGACCGTATAAGCGAGATGAGGATGTACTGGCACCGCTGGAACGGCGGACGGGAGACCTCGAAACCCTGACCGGCACCACCATCGTGCGGGCACCGCAGTGCGGGACAAAGAGTTAACAATGTCCGCCCTAAGGAGTCAAACTGCTTAATAGGGGACATTCGTAGTGGGGTCGCTTTTCTAAGTAGTTAGATTTGAACGCCATATACAGTGGCACGCGCTTCGCAGATTGCTCTGACTGCCCAATCGGGCTCCACGTCCCTGTCACGTTGTGCTTTCCACGTCTAACCGAGGTTGTTGGGAGGTGCCATGATTTCCGCACTGCTCCTTCCGCTGCTCATCTCTGGGGCTCCCGCGCAGCCGGCGGCCGTAACCCAGGACGATCCGCCCATCCGTCTCTGGGTCAGCAATGACCGCCGTTTCCTACCGGGCGATCGCGCCAAGATCCAGGTTCGGGCCGAATACGATGGCTATCTAATCGTCCTGCATGTCGACCCCGAGGGCCGCCTGCGGGTTCTGTTCCCTCTGGATCCCGATAAGGACAACTTCGCACGCAGCGACAAGAAATACGAGGTACGCGGCCGGGGCGGACGTGAGGCATTCGAGGTAGATGCCACCGGACGCGGGGCCGTCTATGCTGCGGTCTCTCGCGATCCGTTCCGCTTCGACGGCTTCACCGTGGCGGATCACTGGGATTACCGTGCAATGGCGCCGGCGCGGCTTCGGGAGGATCCGGAGCCGGAGCTCAATGAGCTGGTACATCGGATGGCGCAGGGCAGCTACGACTACGATCTGATCACCTACGATGTAATCAGCAGGGCGGCGTATGTGTCCTCCTCCTCCCGGCACTACGACTCGTACTACGACGACGACTGGTGCAGCTTCTCATGTGGGCGCCCCTACTTTGGACGCTCACCGTTCAGTTTATCGATCGGGCTCTTCCACGGCCGGCCCTACCGTCGCTATTACTATGATCCGTACTATTACGCCTACGATCCCTACTACAATCCGTTTTTTCACGACTCTTACTACTACGCCCCGGCGTACTATCCAAGTTATGTCTATCCACGCAGCTACTACGGATATAGCCGACCGTACTACTACGATCGATATCGAGCCAACGATCGGCCGTATACGCCCTATCGCTTTCGGGGCTCGGACGGCTTCGCCGCGGGGTATCGCGACCGCCGTCACGATCTGCGCCGGTCAGTGAACACTGTGTACAACCCCCCGGTGTCGCCCATCCGCGAACCGGCAGCATCGAGCCCTGTCCGCCGGCTGTCTGGAGACGCGGACGAGCTTCCGAGCGGCCTGGCTCCCCGACGGGCGGTCGGCTACGAGAGCCGCAGCCCCAACAAGCCAATCGAGGGGCGGCGTGCCCGGGAGCCTGAAGCTCCGCGCCGTACAGAACCGGGGGACGGCCGAAGAACCAGTACACCATCAGCCCAAGCCGCCCCTGACCGCAGAGCGGCGGAGCCCCGCAGTGCTGAGCCTCGCAGTGCCGAGCCCAGAGAGCAACCTCGCGCGGACCGCGCCCGGGAGGAGCCACGGCGGACGGAGCGGGCACCGGCTGCCGAGGCCAGGCCTCCACGGCGGGAAGTAGAGAGGGGTAGCTCTCCGCCGCCGCAGGTGCGCAGCTCGGGACGGGTGGAGAGCAGAGGATCCGGAGGTGGATCCCGTCCGGCTCCAGCATCGAGACCTTCCAACAGCGGCGGAGGTCGCCGGCGCTAGTTACCAGATCTGCGCCCTGTGGCTCTCGGGGCGTACCATCGGGCCGACCGTCTTGCAGCCGAATGCTTGGGCGAACGCCGGAATGTTCGAGAGCGGTCCGTTAGTTCTCAGTTTCGGAGGCGCGTGCGGATCCACGTTCACCATTAGCCGGGTGAACTCCGAACGCGCCTTTGCACGCCAGATCTGCGCCCAGGCGAGGAAGAATCGCTGGTTGCCGGTCAGCCCGTCGATCGGGCGTGGCTCAGGCTTACCCGCTAGCGACCGGCGATAGGCCCCGTGAGCGATCAGCAACCCGCCCAGGTCGGCTATGTTCTCCCCCAGCGTCAATTTGCCATTCACGTGCAGTGAGTCTATCGCCACGTAGTCATCGAACTGCTTCTGCACTACTTCGGCCCGGCGGTTGAACTCCTCCGTGTCGGACTCGGTCCACCATCCGCTCAGATTTCCCAGGGCGTCGAACTGCCGGCCCTCGTCGTCGAAGCCGTGCGTTATTTCGTGACCGATGGCTCCCCCCATGCCCCCGTAGTTCACAGCGTCGTCGGCCTGGGGGTTGAAGAACGGTGGCTGCATGATACCGGCCGGAAAGGTGATCTCGTTGGTCGAGGCGTTGTAGTAAGCGTTGACGGTGGGAGGCGTCATGCCCCACTCGGTCCGGTCGGTGGGGCGTCCGATCTTCCTCCAGATCCGGGCGGTTTCGAACTGGTTAGCGAGGAGCAGGTTGGCTACGAAGGGCCCCGGCCGTGCCTCGAGTTTGGAGTAGTCGCGCCACGCGTCAGGGTAGCCGACCTTGTTGATGATCGAATCGAGTTTGGCGTAGGCCCGTTTCTTCGTTTCGGGCGTCATCCAGGAGAGCTGGCCGAGCCGGCTTCTGAACTCCGCTCGAATGTTGCGCACCATCTGCAGGGCCCGGGTCTTGGCCTCCGGCGTAAAGTTCTTCCTGACGTACGCCTCTCCCAATACCTCCCCGAGAGCCTGATCGGTCAACGCCAGGCACCGCTTCCAACGCGGGCGCATCTCGGACACCCCCCGCAGTATCGTTGAATTGAACTCAAAGCTTTCCTTCACAAATGGTGAGCTCAAGGCCGGCGCTGTGTTCGAGATAACGGTCCAGCGGAGATACGCTTTCCAGTCGTTCAGTGGTGCCGCCGTAAGCAATGAATCCACCGCGGCCATAAACCCCGGCTGTGCGACGTTGATCTCGTCGATCCCATCGAGTCCCTGCCGGCTCAGGTACTGCTGCCAGGCGAACCGCGGGGTAATCTTGGGGAGGTCTGACGAGCGGGTGAGATGATAGAGGCTCTGGGGGTCGCGCTGGGCTTCCCGCGTCATTGACGCATGCGCCAGAGCAGTTTCCAGCCGTATGATGCCTTGCGCTGAGCGCGCTGTCGTGGCGCTCTCCTGTCCGGACAGCCGGAGCATGTTGGCCACGTGGTGAACGTACTTGCCTCGAATCGCCTCTGAGGCAGAATCCGGCTTGGTGTAATAATCCCTGTCTGGAAGGCCCAGGCCCGATTGATACACTTCGGCGATAGTGCGGGTGCTCTTTTTGGCGTCAGGGGTGGACCGAAACGTGAATGGTGCCGGGATACCTGACTGGTGCAGTCGTGCGATAGCCGATTCGACTCCTCCCCGGTCTTTGATGGTTGTGATTTGGTTCAACAAGCTCGCGAGCGGTGTGATGCCGGCAGCTTCGACTGACATCGAATCCATGCAGGTGCCGTAGAAGGTCCCGAGCTTCCGGGTATTGGGGTCACGCGTCGAACGAACGTTCCGGCTTGCCTCCGTGAGCACGTTTTCCAGCGCGGCGTAGTTCTGCTCTTGCAGTTCATTGAGGCTACCCCACCGTGGCAGATCTCCAGGGATCTCACTGCGCTTGAGCCACCCGCCATTGGCGTACTGAAAGAAGTCTTGGCAGGGATGGCAGGTGCTGTCGATGTTCGCTGGGTCTATCGGCTTGGTTTGAGTCTGACCCGCGAGGGAGTTGGTGGGAGCGGCGCAGAACAGGGTGATAGCAAGTAGACGGAAGGGGGGATGCATCTGGGCTCCAAGAGATAGTTACAGCGTGGGGATTGGGGTGAGGCTGGCACTACGAACGCCGCGGACTCTGGTTTCGGCGGGCATAGTCCAGACCCCACTCCATGTATTCTGCGCTGCGGAGCCCCACTCGCATTGCCTGGTCTACCGCGTCCTGCTCTTCCAGCCCTTGGTCCAGAATGAAGTAGGGTATCAGCGCACCTCCCACCCGGCTTCCGCTCCCGCAATGAAAAAAGACCGTACGATCTCCTGTGCGGCGCAGTACGGCGAGGATCTGCTCCAGGGTGGTATCGTCCAGTGATCCGGCACGCACCGGTATGTTGACGTATTCCATACCCAGGTCCTGCACCAGGGCGGGCTCATCCATCGGCCTGGGTTCCATGGGGTCACGCAGGTCCAGGACGATCTCACCGCCGGCGGTCTTCAGTGCTTTGAGTTGGTCGGCCGTCGGCTGTCCGCCGCTGACTACGTTGGGAAGTATCTGGCATGCGTTGGCGACGCCGCTGAGCGCTTGAAATGCTGTGGCCATTTTTCTCTCGGAACCCTCAGGAGAAGTTCACTGAAGTAGTAAGAAGTAGCCGGTGAAAGGCCAAGGGAGCCCTAATGCACCCTGTCTCCCCGCTCTCACCTCTTACTCTCACTTCTGACTCTCCCTTCTCGCCCCTCTCACTTCTCACCTCTCACCTCTTACTTTTCAGACGTGCTCCGCCTTGCCATAGCCCAAATACGCCCCAACAAGGGGGCGTACCAGGAAAACCTCTCCCGGCTCGGCACCCTCTTTCGGGAGGTCGGAGGCTGGCCGGAGCCGCCTGAGCTTGTCGTGGCACCCGAGACCGCGCTTACCGGTTACTTCCTCGAGGGCGGCGTACGGGATCTGGCAATTACGTCCGACCAGCTATTCGACGATCTGAACCGCCAGCACCGCGAGGCCGGCACCCCTCCGCTCGATGTAGCACTAGGGTTCTATGAGGTCCATGGCAACCGGTACTACAACTCCGGCATGTATGCCACCCTGGGTGGGCCGGACGCCGGTATCCGCCACATCCACCGCAAGATCTTTCTCCCAACGTATGGTGTCTTCGATGAGGAACGCTTCGTAGAAGCAGGCCGCAACGTACAGGCGTTCGATACCCGCTGGGGGAGGGCAGCGCTCCTCATCTGTGAAGATGCGTGGCACTCGTTCACTCCAATGTTGGCGGCGCTCGATGGTGCTCAGCTCATCATTGTGCCGAGCGCCAGCCCCGCACGCGGGGTGGTTACCGGCGATGATACCGCGGGACGTCCAGTGAGCCTGGTGCGCTGGGACCGGTTGGCCCAGGACATCGCCGGCGAGCACGGAGTCTACCTTGCGCTGGCTCAGCTCGTCGGCTTCGAAGGTGGCAAGGCGTTCCCAGGGGGTTCGGTCCTGGCCGGTCCCCGGGGGGATCTGCTTGCCCAGGCGCCGGTTTTTCGGGAAGCGGTGATTCCTGCGGTGATTGATTTCGAGGAGATCACCCGAGCCCGTGCTGATCTGCCGCTGCTGGCGGACCTGGAAATGCGGCTGCCCCATCTGCTCGGATCACTACATGCGGCTCGGCGGGGACGCGGGGAAACGGGGAAGCGGGGCAGCAAGCAGGACAGCGGGGCAGCGGGGCAGCGGGTCAGCAAGAGCACACCTTCCACCCCCAAGGAACGTACTGCCCCGCTGCCCCGCCGCCCCGCCGCCCACGACCCCCTGGACCTCGACGCCGAGCTGACCCGCCAGTGGCTGATCGAGTTCCTCCGCGACGAGATACAGCGCCGGCGAAAGTTCGAAAAGGTTGTGGTAGGGCTGTCGGGTGGGGTGGACAGCTCATTGGTGGCGTATCTCGCCGTCGAGGCGCTCGGACCTGCGAACGTGCTCGGCGTGCGGATGCCTTACCGTACCTCCAGCGCTGATAGTCTGACGCACGCTCAGCTCGTGATTGAAGCGCTCGGCATTCCCAGCACCACCGTGGACATCAGTCAGGCGGTAGACGCGCTGGCCGCGTCCATAGAAGGCCCAACCCCGGAACGCAGTGTGCGGATGGAGCCGGCCCGCTTGGGTAACATCATGGCCCGAAGCCGAATGATCACGCTGTTCGACCTCTCGGCTGCCCATCGCGCCCTTCCGCTGGGCACGGGCAACAAGACGGAGCGATTGCTGGGATATTTCACGTGGCATGCAGACGATTCGCCCCCCGTGAACGCCATCGGGGATCTGTTCAAGAGTCAGGTCTGGACCCTGGCCCGGCACCTCGGCATTCCCGACGTGATAGTATCCAAGCCTGCCAGCGCCGATCTGATCAAAGGGCAGACCGACGAGGGTGACTTCGGGATCTCCTATGCTCGCGCAGACGCCATACTCCACTGGATTCTAGTTGGCTATCGAGCTCCCGAGATCGAGGCGCTGGGCTTCTCCGAGTCGGAGATAGCGCTGGTCCGCAAGCGGTTGGACTCGACTCATTGGAAGCGCCGCCTTCCTACGGTAGCGATGCTGAGCGGCACGGCGATCGGGGAGTACTATCTAAGACCCGTCGATTATTGACGGTCGTTAGCTTGAGCTTCGGCCCCTTCGCTGCGCTCAGGGTGACGACACCCGCTCACCGCTCACGCTTTTCTTTTCCCGCTCACGTTTTTTAGGTGTCCATGACGCCCGAATCCCGTCCCATGTCCTACTCTGTCGGCGCCATTACCACCTTCGTGATGCCTCACATGCAAAACGTCAGGGGCGACCTGTTTGGTGGCGAGCTGATGGCACTGGTAGACCAGGCGGCCGCCGTCGCTGCCATCAGGCACGCCGGGGGGCCGGCAGTAACGGCCGCCATTGAGCGGGTGGACTTCCGCGAGCGGATTCCGGTGGGCGCACTGGTCACCTGCCAGGCCGGCGTTGACTTCGTGGGGAACTCGTCGATGCACATCTCGGTCGAGGTCTACTCGGAACAGGTGAGCACCGGCGAGAAACGACATACCCACACCGCGCACGTAGTCTTCGTCGCCGTAGACGAACAGGGCAAACCCAAGAGGGTTCCCCGACTTATCCCGGGCAGTGAGGAGGAGCGAGAGCGTTACGCACGGGCTGAGGCCCAACGCCAGACCAAGCGGCAGCAGTGACGGCTAGGCCGGTCGCCATGGTGCTGAGTGGTGGCGGCGCAAAAACCGCGGCGCACCTCGGCGCCTGCCGTGCGGTGCGTGAGGCGGGCTTCGAGCCTTCCTGGTTCGTCGCTACCTCGATGGGGGCAGTGGTAGCCGCGGGGCTGGCAAGTGGTGTAGGCAACGACGAGCTGCTCGAGCGGATCGCCAGCGTGGGTGCCCGAGGAATCGTCCGTGACCCGCTGGCGCCGGTGGGCGGACTCTACCTACAGTCGCTTCTCAAGCCTGGTCCGCTCCGACGATTGATCGAAGAGCTGGTTCCCGCCCGCCGCTTCGCAGATCTCAGCGTGCCGCTCACGGTCACGGCGGTAGATCTCGATACCGGTGAGCTGGTGCTCTTCGGTGCGGGGGCGCAAGTTGCGCCTCTCGTGGATGTACTCTGCGCCAGCTGCGCGTTGCCGCTGTATTACCCTCCGGTTGTCCTCGGCGGTCGCCGCTACGGTGATGGGGGCCTCCGCGGGGTGGTCCCGCTCGAGCCGGCAGCAGAGTTGGATGTCGAGATGGTGCTCGCGGTAGACGTGGGACCGGGCTTCGATGTGCCGCCTCCAGCCGAGCTGCCTCGCGTTCCTTCGATGGTCAGGGCCCACGATGAGGCGATGGGTATCCTCATGGCCGCCAACTCCGAGAGTCAGCTGGCGCTGTGGCGCGCCGATCGGACCCGCCCCCCACTGGTCTACGTACGCCCGCGGGTCGAGCGTCACGCCACGTTCACGGTCGGACGGGTTCGGGAATACGCCATTGAGGGCCGGCGGGCCACCCGCGAGGCCCTGGATCGCTGGGGACTCGACTCTTGACCCCTATCCCTTTCACGGCAAATTGAGCCCATGAAAGCCTCCGAAGTAATGGTACCGGACCCGCACGTCGCCGTAGCCGGTGCGATGGCCAGCGAGGTCGCGATCATGCTCAAGACCCGCAACATCTCAGTCGTTCCGGTGGTGGATGATCACCGTACCCGCCGTTTCCTCGGCACGCTGAGCGACCGGGACCTGGTGACCCGCTGCCTGGCAGAGGGAAAGCATCCTTGGCACACCCGGGTCGACTCGCTCATGCGACCCAATTCACCTGTCATTCACCCTGATCGGGAGCTCACCGGCTTCGAGGTCCGGATGGACAACGATCCCAACGAGTCGCACCTGCGCCCCACCATTACGGTGGTCGACGAACAGGGAAGGGTGGTAGGATTCATCAGCCATCCTGAGGCGATACCAGACGTGAAGATTGTTTGGGGGTAATGACATCGACGCTTAGCCTCTTTGCTTCGAGCATTCACAAAAACGAGGTGCCATAGTGTCAGACTTCAAACTGTTCACCCTGGAAGAGGCCGAACGCACTTTGCCGCTGGTCCGGCGGGTGGTGGCGGACTTGACCGTTGAGTATCCGGCCTGGCGCGCGGCCGTGGCGCGATTTGAGCTGCTAACCGGAGGGGCGCGTGCGGACTGGGGCGAGACTCACGAGCTGGTAGCTTCGCGGGAGGAGGTGACCCGTCACGCTGACCGGATCAACCAGTTTCTCCAGGAGCTCGAGGCGATTGGCTGCGCCTTCAAGGGCTTCGAGGCTGGGCTGGTAGACTTCTACTCGCTGAGGGACGACCGGCCGATCTTCCTCTGCTGGCGGCTGGGTGAGGAAAAGATCGAGCACTGGCACGAGGTCGATACCGGTTTTCCAGGGAGGCAACCGATCGACGGAGCCATCCTTTCCGCCGTGTCCTCGTGAGCCGGCTTTGGCTCTTTCTGCACCTGCTGGGCTTCACGCTGTGGCTTGGCGGGGCCATCGCCACGATGATCATGGGAATTGCCGCCCGGCGGGAGGAAAGACACGGTGTAGGCGCAGTCGTGCGGGCACAGGCCTCCCTGATGAAGGTAGCGATTGCGCCCGGAGCACTATTGGCCGTTTTGTCGGGCCTTATTCTCACCTTTCAGATCAGCGGAAGCACCGGCGAGCTCCCGGGGTTCAACCTGTGGTTGGTCATCATGCAGGGCGCTGGATTGGTCGCTGCCCTGCTCACACTTCTTATAGCTCTTCCCACTGCAACCAAGCTGAGCCGGCTCGACCCGGCCGGCGAAACGGCTCGCTATTTCGACGAGCTGCGCCAGCGGCAGCGGATTGTAGGATCGATTTCAGGGACGCTGGGGCTGGTGGCGCTGTTCGCTGGAGCGATGTTGGGGTGAAGCAGGTGAACGGAGCCGGAGCCACTCTGCTTTACAAGCCCGGCACCATAATCGGTCGCGAGCTGTCTTCGTGTCCGCTGCCAAGCTGGCCGGAAGTCCCTTGCCCCCAGCAGGCGACAGCTTCGGTAATGGTGATTCCGCAGTAGCTACTCTCGCCGGCCGCAAGCTCCGTGAAGCGCAGCCCCCCAGATACGGCAACCGGCAGGTCGTAGCGGACGGTCGAACCGGCTGGCTCCGTGCCAACCTCGCCGTCGGTGTTGGACCCCCAACAATAGGCGGCACCATCCTTCTCGAGACCACAGCTCGTGCTGCCGCCAGAATACACCGCCTTGAACCGGTGTCCGCCGCCCACTGTCACCGGCACGTCGCTCTCCAGCTGAGTCGGGCCGGCACCGATGGCGTCGATACCCCAGCAGTAACTCGCGGTGCGAGTTGTCCCGCAGGTATGCCAACCACCGGCGCTGATCTGCAGGAATGCGAGGCCCCCAGGCATCGCGGTCACGCCAGGGCTGAACCGCGGGTGGAGATGAAGTTTCTCCGGGGTGCCGAGTTGGAAGCCCCAGCAGAAAGCAATGCCGCCAGGATCCAGCGCGCAGGTGTGATAGATCCCGGCCGTCAACGCTCGGAAGGTGCGCTCGGTTTGAACCCGAACGGGCACCCGGGAACAGGGACCGCGGGGGCAGCTCTCATTCGCGGCCGTCGTTCCCAATTGCCCTAGGTCATTCAAGCCCCAGCAATAGCGGAGGCGTCGATGTAGTTTAGGTTTCGGCTCCTGACTGGCGACTCACGACTGGTGACTGGTGACTTGTGACCCACTCCAGTTCACGTGAACTGCTGGACCCGGTTACCTTTTCTCACGACTCCAGGCCTTGAGTCGCTCCCCACGTCAGGACCGCCGATCACCGACTGCCGGCTAATGACTCTCAACTCCAGACTTCTGACTCCCGACTCCCGGGCATGAATCCACTCGCGGCAATCGGCCGCTGGGTTCTCGACGGTTTCTCTCACGTCGGTCGGCTCAGTTTCTTCGTGGCGGAGGCGTTTCGCGGGCTCGGCGAGGTGCGAATCTGGTGGCCACGGATGATGATCGAGGCCTGGAATATTGGCGCCGGGAGTCTGTTCATCGTGATGCTAATCTCGGCGTTTGCCGGGGCAGTCACCGCGCTGCAGACCGGCTACCAGTTCACCGGCAGCATACCCTACTACGTCGTGGGGACCCTGGTCGTCTCCTCCATCATCCTGGAGCTCGGACCGGTGCTGACCGCCCTGATCCTGGCGGGCCGCATCGGGGCCCGTTATGCCGCGGAGCTCGGCACCATGCGCGTCACCGAACAGATCGACGCATTGGAGAGCCTCGGGCGCTCGCCCGCTTCTCACCTGGTCATTCCGCGGGTACTGGCAGGGCTTATCATGATTCCAGCGCTCACCGTGCTGGCCAACCTGTCCGGGGTGGTTTCAGGCTGGTTATCGGTCAAGGCCGTGCTGCCGGTTACCGACGCCGACTTCATCTACGGCGCCCAGTACTACTGGCGGCCGTGGGACGCCTACTATTCGATAATCAAGGCGTTCTTTTTTGCTGGATCGATCACGGTTATTGCCTGCTACATGGGATTCAACACCCAGCAAGGCGCCGAAGGCGTGGGAAGATCCACCACCACGGCGGTGGTCACCAGTTCGATCCTTATTCTGGTGCTGGATACCGTTCTCACTCGACTTCTGCTGAACCAATGATCGAGCTCTCCGGGCTGCATAAGCGCTTCGGGAAACAAGTCGTACTTAACCAGGTCGACTTCGAAGTGCGCGAGGGCGAGACTGTGGCGCTGCTGGGCCCCTCGGGAACCGGCAAGAGCGTACTCCTCAAGCATATAATCGGTTTGATCAAGCCCGACCGCGGGACCGTGATTGTGGACGGAAAGAATGTGACCACGCTCAAGCGCAAGGAACTTTCGGAGCTTCGCTCCGGCATCGGATACGTCTTCCAGAACGGGGCGCTCTTCGATTCCATGAACGTATTTGAGAACGTGCGCCTGGGTATTACCGACGAAGCCAAGTGTTCCAATTCGGATTTCTGCCGGGAGCGCATCACCGAGTGCATCCGGCTGGTCAATCTGCCACCAGAGACAATCGAGAAGTATCCGGCCCAGCTTTCCGGCGGCATGCGCAAACGGGTCGGCATTGCGCGGGCGATTGCCGGGGCACCCAAGTATCTATTGTACGATGAGCCCACTTCAGGCCTCGACCCGGTCAACGCGGACATCATTGACAACCTGGTACAGAGGCTCGATAACGAGCTCGGCGTGACCAGCGTCATGGTTACCCACGACGTGCGCGGCGCATTCCGCGTCGCCGACCGCCTGGCCCTCTTGAGCGAAGGCATGATCGTGATGCAGGGTACTCCCCAGGAATTCCTCGCCTCGTCGAACCCGAAGGTCCGGGAGTTCCTCGAGCGCGACTTCGACAACCCCTCGTTCGCGGCCTGAGCCTATCATGGATCTGCGCTACTCGCGGGATGCTACTGTTGGAGCCATCGTCCTCATCGCCATTGGGGTCTTCATCTTCGGAACGATGTGGCTGAGCGGCCGGTCGGTCGGCTCCGACAACGTGGTGCGGATCCAGTTCGCCAACGTGAGCGGGCTCAAGCGCGCGTCGCCGGTGCGGGTGTCGGGAGTCAACGTCGGGAAGGTGCAGCGGATCGAGTTCGTCGATGTAGGTAGGGTGCTGGTGGTCGCGAGCCTGCCACCGACGATCCATCCCAAGCTGGACGCCAGCGCCAAGATTGTCTCGGTGACGCTGGTAGGCGACTACGCGGTGGACTTCGATCCGGGAAGGGCGACTCAGCCACTGCCCCCGGGGCAGGCGATCCGGGGTAGCCAGGATCTCGGCCTCACCGGAGTAGCAACCGGGCTCGCCGAGCGCGCCGACAGCATTCTCCTGGGCGCCCAGAGCATAGTTAACGAGCGCACCGGCGAGCAGCTCCGCTCGACGCTGACCGCGCTGGAGGCCACGCTGAAGGCGGCGCAACGTACCATGCAGATCTACAGCAACCCGAACCAGGGGCCCACCGCCGAGCTGACCAAGACCATGGCCACGTTCCGGCAGCTCAGCGGGCGGCTGGACAGCGCACTCATTTCCTTCCACGCCGATACCATCAGCGCCAATCTGGCTGCCATGACCTCGCAGCTCACCTCCACCAGCGGCAGGCTGGATACACTGTTGGCAGGGATGAATCGGGGACAGGGTACGCTGGGCAAATTCGTCACCGACAGCGGGCTCTACTACGATATACGGGAGCTGTCCCAGGGGATGAAGAAGCTGCTCGATGAGCTGGCAAAAAACCCGGGCAAGATTCCGGTGACGGTTAAACTCTTCTAAAAGAGCGTGAGCGGGAACAGCCAATAGCGTGCTTAGTAAGCGGGAGATGCACGGGGGAATACGAGCCCGCTCACCGCTTACGCTTTTTCCCCCGCTTACGCCTTTCGATGTAGCTTCCCTCATGCTGACCGTCACCTTCCTCGGCACCGGCGCCGCCACGCCCACCATCGATCGCAACGTCTCCGGCCTGGCGGTGCAGCGGGAGGGCGAGACGCTTCTCTTCGACTGCGGCGAAGGAAACCAGCGGCAGATGATGCGGTATGGGGTGGGGTTCTCGTTCCGCGAGATCTTCTACAGCCACTATCACGCCGATCACCTGCTGGGCGTGACTGGGCTCCTGCGTACCATGGGGCTGCAGGACCGTACTGCGCCGGTAACTCTCTATGGTCCCAAGGGAGCGCAGCGAATCCTGGGGGCGGCCATCAGTCTTGGGATAGAGCGCAACAAGTTTCCGGTCGAGATCGTCGAGATCAAACCGGGCGACCGCCTGGCACGCGATGATTACGAGATCGCGGTATTCGAGACGGAACACCGGGCCGACACAGTGGGCTACGCGCTGGTCGAGCACACGAGACTGGGCCGGTTCAATCCCGAGAGAGCCCGCGAGTTGGGGATCGCTGAAGGCCCGCTCTGGGGGCAGCTGCACAAAGGAAAGACGGTGCAGCTGGCGGACGGGAGGACAGTCGGACCGGCGGACCTTGTGGGTGCTCCTCGTCCGGGACGCACTCTGGTCTACTCGGGTGACACCAGGCCGCATCTCTCGGTTATCGAGGCCTCGCGCGGCGCCGACCTGCTGGTACACGAGGCCACGTTCGGGGGGGACGAAATGGAGCGCGCCCGGGAGACCGGCCACTCCACGGCGGCGGAAGCAGCGCGGGTGGCGTCCGATGCTGGGGTGCGCCGCCTGGTGCTGACCCACATCAGCTCCCGGTACAACCGAGACGCCGCCGAGCTGCTGGCGGAGGCACGGGCGGTTTTTCCAGAGACGTTGATCGCGCGGGACGGGATGACGGTGGAGGTGCCGTACGCCGACGGGGAATAGCTGCTGTCATCCGAGGGCTGCTACTGTCATCCCGAGCGAAGCGAGGGAGTTGGACTTCAGCTTACGGAGAGATCCCGCCAGTCCGGGTTGTCCTTTTCAATCAGCATTATCCGTTTAGCGCGGGTCCAAGCCTTGATCTGTTTCTCGCGACTAATGGCAGCGCGGATGTCGCCTGTCACCTCGAAATGAACGAGCCGAGTGGTGCCGTGCTTCAAGGCGTAGCCCTTGGTGAGTCCTGCTTTGTGCTCCGCCAGACGGCGCTCGAGGTCGTTTGTGACCCCGACATAAAGTTCATGGGATTCACTAGCCAGAACGTATACAAAGTAGGTGCGGGACACCCATTCGATTTAGCCGCTGGGCACAAATACTCGTCAAATCGGACAACGGTCCCCTCGCTATGCTCGGGGTGACATCTTCCTTCCGCCCAAGTCTCTGGCTCATGACCCGGGATCTACCCATCTTGGCCTCTGCCTTGCAGATCATTACGATGCAGCGTCCATTTCGCCCAGTTTCCCGCTTCCCTCTGGCCTAATGCATAGTTTCTCCGCTTTAATCCCAGCCGTCCGCTCCTCGCTGGTAGCTGCTCTTCTGCCCCTGGCATTACTGGGCTGCAGCAATGCGCCTGCCGGGGCCAAGCAGGCCCCTGACGAAGCAGCCCCGCCGGAGGCACCCGGGTGGCGCCCACGCCCGATTCAGGCGCCGCTTCCTCTCTCGGTGGCTGACAGCGTCTCCGACTCTCTTCCGCCCGATTCGGCAGCGGTCGACACACTGGCTTCAGACAGCAGTAAAGCCGCGGCCGCGAAGCGCTCTGCGGTCAAGCCCAAGAAGGACCCCTTCCCCCTGACTCTGGCCGATTCCGCCCGTTGGCCGGTGCCGGGAGCGCCCGAGCCGCTCCCCGGCGCGGTTATGCCCGAAAGCCGCATCGTTGCGTTCTATGGCAATCCGCTCTCGAAGCGGATGGGGATACTGGGTCAGATCGATCCGGATTCCATGTTAAAAAAGCTGGAAGACACTGCCATGGAGTGGGCCAAGGCCGATCCGGAGCGGAAAGTCATGCCGGCATTACACCTGATCGCCGTAGTAGCGCAGGGATATCCCGGCCCAGCGAAGAAGTACCGGCTTCGGATGACAGACAGCTTGATCGAGCGAGTGGCGGGCTGGGCCGAGGAGAAAGGCTGGCTCCTGTTTCTCGATATACAGCCGGGCCTGAGCACTGTGGAGGAGGAGATACCCCACCTGGTCAAGTATCTCACCCGGCCATACGTCCACCTGGCTCTCGACCCCGAGTTCGCCATGAAAGACGGCAAGAAGCCGGGCACTGACTGGATGGGGCGGATGGATGCGGTCGAAGTAAATCACGCCATCAACCAGCTGGCGAAGATCGTCGAGGAGCACCAGCTGCCGCCCAAGGTCCTCGTGGTGCACCGCTTCACCCGCAACATGCTGACGAACGCGTCGGAAATCCGGCTCGACCCGCGAGTGCAGGTCGTGATCGACATGGACGGTTACGGCGCGCCCTCCGGCAAGAAGGCGGCCTACCGGTGGTTCGTGGTGCGGTATCCCGTCCAGTACACTGGCTGGAAGCTGTTCTATAAGAACGACAAGCCCCTGATGACGCCGAAGCAGGTGTTAGAGGTGTATCCCAAGCCGATGTACATACAGTACCAGTAGCGGGCCAGCGGGACAGCGGGTAGGCGGGACAGCGGGTAGGCGGGACAGCGGGTAGGCGGGACAGCGGGTAAGCTAGTGAGGTAGGGTGTCACCCCGAGCAACGCGAGGGGGCCGGAACTCAATTCGAGCTTCGGCCCCTCGTCGCTCGCTCCTCGGGGTGACAACTTGCTGCCCCGCTGTCCGCCTACCTCACATCAGCCCTCGCCCACGCGTTCTCGAACCGTGCTTCAACCACCGCCGCCTCTTTGCTCCGCCTCTGAGCCTGGAGACTCTGCGCCAGACCATGCAGCGACCAGCCGTTCTCCGGCCGGCGGACCAGGTCAGCGCGGAACGCCTTCTCCGCCTCGGCCGGCTTGCTTGCTGCCAACAACACTATGCCCAATCGTTGGCGAATCGGCATGTACCAGGGCGGGGGCTCATCGTAAGTGAGCTCGTCCTCACCGGCGATTGCCTTCTGCAGGTGGTTTACCGCCACCTCGGTTCTGCCCTGCTTGGCCGCCATTTCGCCCTCGAGGTGGCTCTTCGCGATCGCGAACAGCGACTGAACCGAGTTCAAGTTCGCGGACGCATCGGCCGGCGTCGCCTTGGCCGTCGCCATCAGCCTGTCACGCTCCACGGCCGCTGAATCGACCTTGCCCTGGCCGGTGTATGCCAAGCCGCGCACGTAGTGCCATATGCCGGTGGTATAGCGCAGGTCCTTCGGCGGGACCGGCTGACGCAGGATCTCGTCCCACCGGGAAAACCGCGCCAGCGTGTACAGCACAGTCGGCGAGAAGTATTCCAGTGGCAGCGCCTGCCGCACTGCCTCTGCCGGCACGTTCTTCACCACGCCGTGCGCTGCTTTCAGGGCGTCCTCACTCCGCCCCAGCATGTTCAGCGCATACCACATCATGTGGTAGTTATGGGGATAGTACGCCATCGGATACACACCAGTTGGCTGCCGCTCGCTGATGTACTCCTCGTCGACGTGCACCGCGTGCAGGTTCCGGTCAGCGACAACGTCCCACTGGCCCAGCCGGATGTAGATGTGGGTGGGCATGTGTACCAGGTGGCCCGCTCCCGGCATCGAGGTGCCCAGCCGCTCGGCACAGGCGAGCGCCTTGACCGCGTCGTTGGAGGCCTCGATCGCGTGGATGTAGTAGTGGCACGCGCCGGGGTGGTCCGGGTTCCGCCTGACCACCGGCTCCAGCACCCGCAGCGTCTCGAGGGTTGATGGGGCCTTGGGCCTGCCGCCGTTGGTCCAGTAGTTCCAGGGGCGCAGGTCCATCAGCGCTTCACCGTGGAGGGCAGCTATATCGTCGT
>Ga0136617_10000389_pt1 | contig 36106 bp, 39 predicted proteins | sample AntDrymUQ3222106_2_FD_129672 | JGI IMG/M metagenome (GOLD analysis project Ga0136617, IMG submission 129672) | Polar desert sand microbial communities from Dry Valleys, Antarctica - metaG UQ322 (21.06) | ecosystem: Environmental > Terrestrial > Soil > Desert | place: Antarctica: Dry Valley... | reverse complement strand
ATCTTGCGGTCCATGACGGTGGCCGGGTCGAAGTCCTTGACCTCGGCTGCGATGCGCACGTCGAAGCCGGTGGGGTCGAAAGAGGTGATCGGCCCGGCGCCACTGACGCCGTCCACCAGGTTGCGCCAGAAGGTCGGGTGGTCGTTGCCGATGGGTGTGATGGCCCCCACGCCGGTGACGACGGCGCGGCGAGCCAGATCCTGTTCAGGCAAGGCGGGAGCTCCTCGGGATATGTCGAGCGATTCTACCGGCCGCACTCCGCCTTCTCCCGTCGCAGGGACGCCCCGCTGCTGGCGGTCGACGTGCTCGGTCTTCGGCCGCACGCGCCTGGGGCATAGCCCGCCAGCTTCGAGGCATCAGGCGCACCCACGTGCGAAGTCCCACGGTGGCCGCTCCGGCGATCGTCTCGCGGCCCGAACCCCAGGGCAGGCCGAAACCGGCGCGGATCCGCTCGGGCAGGAGCGCCAGGCCCGGCAGCGCCGCCAGGTCGAGCAGCGGCCCCGGCACCAGCGGGATGGGCGGCCGGACGATCATGGGCGCCAGCGATCGAGCGGTCGGTGTGACCTGGATGGGCCCGTCCGGCACCAGCATGCGATCCCAGTACCGCTCGAAGGCGGGCCAGTCGATCGGGCTGCGCGACAGCGGGATGCCGATGCGCACGCCGACCGAGCGTGCCTCCGCCCAGAAGCGTTCCCGCTCATCCGCGGTGAGCACAGCGACCCAGCGCTCGTAGGCGCGCACGCTGGTCATGATCAGCGTCGCCTGCACCCACAGGAGCAGCCCTGGGTCCAGCGCGCGGTAGGTCGGGCCGACGACTTCACGGGCGACCGGGTCAGTGGCCTCCCCGCGGACCGCGGCATGGACCCCGTTGAGGCGCCGGACTGCACGCTCGGCACGGGGCCCATCACCGAAGACCATGCCCATCGTGGTGTGGACCGTGGCTTCCAGGCGGCGGAACGGGGCCGCCGCGAAGTCGCTGTGCTGTGCTACGCCCTCAGCCACGTGCGGGTGCGCGATCTGGAGCAGCAGCGCCGCCGGACCGGAGCCCAGCAGGACCGCCTCGCGATTGATGCGCCACATCATCGATCCGGGCCCGTAGAAGCCGAGGACGGGATCAGGTTCTGGCGTGCGTCGAGCGGGCATGCGCACATGGTCGCAGCCGTCGGCCGTTCGGATCAGTCGAGCGCCGCCTCGATCTCATCGAGGTGCTCCGTCCGATGGATAGAGCGGTCGATCATCCGCAGCCTGCCTTCGCGCTCGGCCGCCTCGACCCGCTCGGTCGACAGCCCTGCGATGAGCTGCTCCACGGCGAGTGCAGTCTCGAGCGCCAGCTCGATGGCCCCTTCGGCCGGGACCCGCAGGAGGAGCGGTGTGAGGGTGCCGTTGACGACGTCCTCCGCCCCTGGCGCGAAGGGCACCGGCATGGCCAGGCCGTTCGCATCCGCGTGCGTCCAGCGCTCGAAGACGAAGCGGTCCCAGGATGCTATGTGCGCCAACCCGGCCGCGATGGTCCAGTGCTCACCCAACGGCCGCCGCAGGTCATCGGCGTCCATCCGCGCCGCAAGAGCGGCTATCCGCTCCCCGCTCAGTCGATTTCGCTCATCGTGATCACGCATCGTTCCCTCCTGTGGCCTCCGGAAGTCTTGTTGCCGGCCCCACGCTTCCGAGGCGAGCATGCGACGATGTTCGCACCCCGGGCGTCGAACGGCCGAAGCATGGTCAGCGGGCCGTGGCGACGAGGCCACCGCAGCGGTCACGCGGATCGAGAGACCCGGGCGTCCGGGAGTGGCCAGCTCGTACCGCTCCGTAGTCCGGGTGCTACAGTTCGCACATGGACCGTGTCGGGATAAGAGAACTACGCAACTACGCCAGCCGCGTCGTCCGCCGTGCTCAGGCCGGCCAGCACATCGTCATCACCGTGGATGGAGTCCCGGCCGCGCAGATCGGGCCGCTGGACGATGGCCGTCCCGCCCGCACCCTGGACGACCTGATCGTCGCCGGTCTGGTGCTCCCACCACGCACGACCGTGCCGGCTCCACCCCCGATGCCACTGCCGTCGGCCGGCGGTCCCTCGAGCACAGAGATCCTTCGTCGACACCGCGACCGCTGATGCTCTTCCTCGACACGTCGGCACTCCTGAAGCGGTACGTGACGGAGCAAGGAACGCCGCTGGTCCTCGAGCTCATGGAGCGCGACCGCGAATGGGTAGCGTCGGCTCTCACGTACGCCGAGACGGAGATCACGTTCTGTCATCTTGGGTACGACGACCGGATGCAGGCTGAAGGGCGTGGTCGACTCGCGAATGACTGGGAACGCTTCCGCGTCGTGCCCATCGATGGTCGGTGTCTGGCGCGTGCTGCGGCGATCGGCTGTGCCCACGACGTGCGAACGCTGGATGCCATCCACCTGGCTGCTGCTGACCGTCTGCCCCGGCCGCTTGCCTTTCTGACGTTCGACCGACGCCAGGCGGCCGCCGCCCGCGAGATGGGCATCGACGTGATCGGAGACGAGCTTGAGGAGGTTCGATGATGGGCAACGGAGCCACGGAACGCATCCGGGTGAGCAGTGGGTCCCCATTCGAGGCGACCATCGGGTTCTCTCGCGCGGTGCGTGCCGGCGATCGGGTCATCGTGAGCGGCACGGCACCCATCTGGCCTGATGGCTCGTGCGATACCGATCCGGCGATGCAGATGCGCCGCTGCCTGGAGATCATCACCGCGGCCCTGCTCGAGGCCGGCGCGGAGCCGAGCGACGTCGTCCGGACCCGGGTCTACCTGGTCGATGGTGCCGATGCCGGTGCGATCGGAGCCGTGCATGGCGAGATCTTCGGCGAGATCCGACCGGCCAGCACGATGGTCGTCGCGGGCGGCCTGCTCGACCCTCGCTGGCGCGTGGAGGTGGAGGCCGAGGCGGTCGTGGACTACGGTCGTCGCGAAGGTGAACGAAGCAGGGTCGAGGCCGAGCCTAACGCGTGAGCCGGGCGTGATGCCAGGCCCACGCGGAGCCGCCGAACGCGAGCACGAACGCGGCCGCTGCGGCCGTTCGAGCGATCCGGCGGGAATGAGTGGCGACGGACTCGGAGTCGCGCTTCTGGATCTGGTCCACGCCCTGGCCTCTCCACGTTCCAACGCGCTTGACATCAGATGTGTCGACTCTTAGCATCACGCATCATGGCCCGCACGACTCTCGATCTAGACCCGACCATCCTTCGTGAGCTGCGGCAGCGCGGGCGGCGCGAGGGCAAGAGCATGGGCCAGGTAGCTTCCGAGGTACTGGCGAACGCCCTGGCGGGACCGGCAACGCGCGAAGCGCCGGCCTTCGAGTGGCTGAGTCGGGATCTTGGCCGTCCACTCGTGGACCTGGAGGACAAGGAGGCCGTTCGCGCCGTCCTGGACGGCCGCGCTTGAGCGTCACGGTCGACGCCAACGTCCTGGTCTACGCCTCGAACTCGACCGATCCCGTCAACGCGCCGGCTCGTGAACTCGTCCAGCGACTGGCCGAAGGCCCAGAGATCGTGTACCTGTTCTGGCCGACGGTGATGGGTTATCTGCGCATCGTCACGCATCCCGCCATCCTGCCGCGGCCCTTGACGCCGCTCGAGGCCGCGACCAACGTGGCCAACCTCCTGGCGCGGACACATGTTCGCTCGCCGGGAGAGGAAGACGGCTTCTGGGACCTCTACCGCAGGACGACCGGCGATCTATCGCGCGGCAACGAGGTTCCTGACGCACACCTGGTGGCGCTCATGCACCAGCACGGCGTCCGCGTCCTCTACAGCCGTGATCGTGGCCTTCGCAGGTTCGATCGTATCGAGGTGCGCGACCCGTTCGCCTGACCTGGGTTCGTTACACTCGGCATGCACAAGCCACGCTGGAGGGACCGTGATGGCCGAGCCCAGGCTTCCCGAGGACCCCCGTGCCTCGACCCATTGGACGCCGCCGCCCGATGCCGGCACGTCCGGCTACGGCAACTCCACTGCGGCGGTCATCGCCGGCGCCGTGCTCTTGCTGTTCGGAGGGATGGTCACGCTCGGGGCAGCCATCGCGCTCCTCGGCAGCCGAATGCTCGATCCGCTGCTTCCCCCAGGCCCCGACGGGGATTTCTTCGGAAGTGTCATCACGGCGGCCTCGGCTGTCTTCCTGGTGGTGGGCATCGTCCAGATCGTATCGGCCATCGGGATATGGAGGCATCGCTCGTGGGCCCGCTTCCTGGGTCTCATCCTGGCCGCGCTCTGGCTGGCCTTGGGTCTGCTCATCCTGATCGGCAGCCTGGGTGCCCGCGAAACGATGCCGCTGAACGGGGCTACGGGCGACATATCGGACAGCATCGCGAGCAGCCTGGGTCTCATCGTGATCTATGGGTTCGCGCTGCTCGCCCTTCTGCTCGGCGGTAAGCACTTCGAGCGAGGACAGACGCCCGGGACTCCTCGAGCCCGGTAACCACCATGCGCATCAGTTCGAAGCGACAGCTCACGATCCCCCACGATCTCCGGGGGGAGACCCGGCCCCTGCCCGATACCGAGATGCGCCCGGAGGCTCGGGATGAGTCGATGCGAGATACCACGCGCACATGACCATCGACCTGAACGGCGTCCGGCTTCGCAACCGGCTGCTGACGTCGGCCAGCCTGCTGGGTTACGGCGCCTCGAAGCGGCGCCTGATCCTGTACGGGCTCAGCCCCATCGCGCAGTGGGTGCCGCTGGAGCGGTTCGGGGCGGTGGTGACGCGGACCCTCACGCTCCAGCCGCGGGAGGGCCACTTATCCCTGCGCGAGGACTGGAAGCCGTGGGAGCTTCGCGAGATGCTGCGCCTCTATTCGGGCGCCCTGCGGCGCGTGGACAGTGGCTGGATCAACGCCTTCGGCTGGTCCAACATCGGCATCGAGGCTTATTTCGACGACTACTTCCCCCGAACCGCGGCGCTCAATCGGATCATCAGCCTGGGGGGTTTCTCGGCGGACGACTTCGGGGCGCTGGTGGAGACCGTGAACCGGCGCGCGAAGCCGGGCCAGATCGCCGCCGTGGAGCTCAATGTCTCCTGCCACAACGTCAACTTCCCCTTCGAGACCATCCTGGAGGAGGTGCTCGCGCGGGCCGTGCCGGCCAGTCGACACCCGGTGATCCTCAAGCTCTCGCCCGATGAGGACTACCTGGCCCACGCGCGGCTGGCCGAACGCTATGGCGTGGCGGTGCTGACCGCCATCAACTCGGTCAAGGCGCTGCGTCTGGATCCCGATACGGGCGAGCCGCTGTTGCGCAATGGCTATGGGAGCCTCTCCGGACGGGCCATCAAGCCCATCGGGCTGCGCATCGTGTCGGAGTTGCGGGACGCAGGCATCACGCTGCCCATCATCGCCACGGCCGGCATCCGCGACTTCGACGATTGCCGCGAATACTTCTGGGCCGGCGCGGACGCCGTGAGCCTGGGCAGCGCGACGTGGCTGCGACCCATGCCGCTATACGCCCTGGGGCCGCTGGAGGGACTGCGGATCCGGCGGCTCATCAGCCGGGTGGAGCGCTATCGGTTGCCGGCGGGAGCTGGTGGGGCGGCGCAGCCGGCACGAGCATGAGCGGCGCGGCCCACGTGGTTTTCTGCCACTTATCACCCCCCAGGATGGTAAGCAAGGAATCACCGTTTCTCACCGCGTTTCAGGCGATGCGACCCGGTCGGCGAAGCGGTGAAGTGATGATCGCGAGCGTGGCGGAGACGACGACGGGTGGAAGGGATGGCCCGACGGCGACTTACCATCATGCCCCGTGATGAGCGGTGGGAATCGACAGCCGGCGGCGACTTACCATCATGCCCCGTGATGAGCGGTGGGATCGACGGTTCATGACGGACCAAGAGAAGCAACGTGACCTCCTTGCTGCCGATATCGTCGCGGCGGCCGTGCTGCGTGGCCGCTTCACCCTCCGCTCGGGGGCCGTGAGCGACTACTACATCGACAAGTACCGCTTCACGACGCAGCCGGCGCTCCTTGCCCGCATCACGGATGCGCTCCTGCGCCACGTTCCCCAAGACACACAGCGCATCGCGGGCACGGTCCTGGGGGCGGTGCCGCTGGCCGTGGCCTTGTCGTTGCGCACCGGCCTGCCCAGCGTCCTGGTGCGCGCCGACGCCAAGACCTACGGCACCGCCAGGGCGGTCGAAGGCGAGCTCCAGCCAGGCGAGCGGGTGCTGCTCGTCGAGGACGTGGTCACCTCCGGCGGCGCGGCCGTCGCCGCACTTGAGGCGCTGCGCGAGGCCGGAGCCACGGTGAACGGCATCCTGGCCATCATCGACCGTGAGGACGGCGGCGCCCAGCGACTGGCCACCGCGGATGTCCCGTTCCTGGCGCTCTTCACCCGCACGGAGCTGGGCCTGGGAGGATCGTGACCGACCTGAGCTCTGGGAGCGCCGATCTCATCGTCCGCAACGGCCTGGTCGTGACCGCGGACTCCGAGCTCCAAGCCGATCTGGCCATCCGCGAAGGCCGCTTCGTGGCCATCGTCCCGCCTGGCCAGCTCGACTCCCGGGCGCTCGGGCTGGACGGGGCCGAGGTGGTCGATGGCAGCGGGCTTTACGTGCTGCCCGGGGTGATCGATGCCCACGTCCACTTCCGAGAGCCGGGCCTGGAGCATAAGGAGGATTGGTCGAGCGGTTCCGAGGCCGCCGTCATGGGCGGCATCACGACGGTGCTCGAGATGCCCAACACCGTGCCGCCGACCGACGGCGCCGAGCGCGTGGAGGCGAAGCGCAAGCTGGCCGAAGGGCGCTCCTGGGTCGACTTCGGGCTCTTCGGCCTGCTCGGGCGCGGCGGCGTAGCGCGCTTGCGACCGATGGCCCGGGCCGGCGTGGTCGGTTTCAAGTGCTTCCTGGGCGAGACGACGGGCGCGCTGCCCAGTCCGGACGAGGCTGAGCTGCTGATCACCCTCCGCGAGGCCGCGACGCTGGGGCTTCGCGTCGGCTTCCACGCGGAGGATCGGGCGATCATCGGCCCGCTCGTGGAGGCGGCGAAGGCAGCGCATCGGACCGACGCCATAGCGCATCTGGAGACCCGACCGACCAGCGCGGAAGTCGCCGCGATCGAACGCGCCTGTCGGCTCGCCGCTGAAGCAGGCGCCGCGATCCACATCCACCACCTTTCGTCGCGGGACGGCCTGGCGACCGTGGAGGCGTGGCGCAGCAGGGGTCTCGACGTCACGCTCGAGGTGACGCCCCACCACCTCTTCCTCTCCTCCGACGATGTCCGGCGTCTGGGCACCATCACGCGGGTGAACCCGCCACTTCGTGCACCGGGGGAGGGGGCTGAGCTCAGGGGGGCTGTCGCTGAAGGTCGCATCGAGGTGGTGGCCAGCGACCACGCCCCGCACACGCACGCTGAGAAGCAGCATCCCGACGTGTGGCAGGTCTCACCGGGCTTCGCGGGCGTCGAGATCCTGGTCCCATTGCTCCTATCCGCCGTCCACGCCGGTCAGCTGACGCTTCAGGATGTCGTGCGGGTCACCTCGGAGGGACCGGCGCGAACGTGGGGTCTGTTCCCGCGGAAGGGCGCCATCGCGGTCGGCTCGGACGCAGACCTGAACTTGGTGGACCTGCGCCGGGAAGGGGTCATCGACCAGGCCCGACTGCACGGCAAGGAGCCGGCCACGCCCTTCCACGGCCGTCAGACGGTGGGTGCGCCCGTCGCCACCATCCTTCGCGGCCGAGTGGTGATGCGCGACGGTCAGCTTGTCGGCACTCCGACCGGCCGGGTGGCCACCCGAGTGGCCGGGGCGCCGCGACCTCACCGATGGCACGCGTGAGGTGCGAATGGACCCTCGACGAGAGGCTTCAACGGGCCCAGGTGCGCTTCCGCGGACCGGCGGCTCGCCCCGCGAGCCACACGACCGCCGGCCGGCCTGGCGAGTCCCCGATCTCGCATGAGCGGGAGGTTCGGGGGTCGGTTCGCTCGTCTGACGTTCCAGGGGTCCGGCCGTCCAGAGCGGATCGCGGACGCTCCAGCCAACGACGGATCCCGAACTCATTGAAGCTGCCCCGCAGCAGGGCGAAGACCTGGACGAGAAAATGGAGACGCCCCGCCACATCGTCGGGTGCGGCTCGCTCTCCATCCGCATACCGGCGCAGTGAAGCTTCGGACGTGCCGGCCAGCGCGGCCAGGCGCGGGTATCCGAGGACCGCGCCGAGGCTGGGGATCTCCTCCGTGGGGATGGGCGAGGTGATCAAAGCTCGTAAGAGGGCATGGGCACGAGCAGGATCGCCCGGTTGGCGAGCTTCGACCTCCTCGGCGATGCCCGCGCAGGCGGCGGCGTGGATGACGGCGTCGATCACCTCGCGGCCGACCACGGCGCCCGCGGGGCGCGTGTACAGGCCCATGAGCTCGGCCATCCGAGTGGCCACCACGGCGGCCCGCGGTGCGTCCAGTCCTTCAACCGCGGATGCCGACTGGACAGTGACCATGTGCCGGAAGGTGTCCGCTCGGTGTCCGACTGTCAAGAGTCCGGCAGCGTGACCTCATCCAAGACGATGTCCCAGTGCGCCTCCAACAGCTCGAACCGCCGCTGCTCTTCCGCGGCGAAGCGATCCTGATCGGGGAAGAGCCCCGTCACGAGCTCCGGCGGCGTATGGGCTGCGATCGCCGCCCAGTCGCGATAGGTGATGGTCACCAGGACGTCCCAGTCGGCCCGGCCGTCGCCGTGGAAGCGCGGCGTGAAGAGGCGCACGTCCGTATAGCGCCCCTCGTCGAGCTGCGCCCGCAGCAGCGGCCAATGGTTGCGCTGGAACAGCTTCAGCCATTCGTCGTGCGCGCCCCACCGGGTGCGGTAGTAGTACGCCACGGTCACGGCGCCCGAACCACTCATGAGCCCTCCTCCAGCCCGGCTCGCCAGCCTTCCGGGATCGATTCGTAGCGCACCTCCTCCGCGCGAAGGAAGGTGCCCAGCTCGCGGATGGCGTCGCCGACGGCATGGCCGACCGCGGGATCGTCGACGGGTGCATCCGGCTCGGCGTGGACGGCGCGCACATGGAGGACGCGCCGCTTGCGGTCCATCTTCGGGTCCACCCGCCCGATGAGCCGGTCCCCGTGCAGGATGGGCAGCACGAAGAAGCCGAACTTGCGCATCTCTTTGGGCACGTACATCTCCAGCCGGAAGTGGAAGCCGAAGAGGCGTTCGGTGCGTTCGCGGTCACGAACGAGCGGGTCGAAGGGTGACAGGAGGGTGGTCCGCGGTTCCCAGCCTGGGCCGGCCACGGAGTCGATGAGCGGGAGGTCCGACGCGAGCATGTACGCCTCGGCCTCCGGTTGGGCCTCCAGCTTGACGCGTGCGAGCGTGCCGTCCGCCAACAGCCGGTCGATTGCCGCACGGATGTCGGGGGTGTGCAGGATAGGGACCCGGTCGCGGATCTCGTTCAGGTCCCCCGCGCCGAGGCGGGCAAGGGCAGCTTGGACGCGCGCCTCCGCGAATCGCTCCGGAATCAGCGCCTTCCGCGGCTCAAGGTCCCCGACCACCCGCTCAGCCAGGTCCCAGAGTCGCTGACCGCCCTCGCGCCCCGCCACGAGGATCTCGCCTCGCCGGCTCATGAACTCGAACATCTGGGGCACGTTGCGCCCACCGGTCCAGCCGGACGATTTCCAGTCCGTGGTGCCCGGCGGTGCCACGAAGACGCGCGACGGCAGCGGTCCCTCGGCCCGGAGTCGCTTCAGGATCGACTGGCGGAGTGCATCGTTCTCTGCCATCCAATCCCGCACGCGTCGCTCCCAGGCGCCCTCGCGGGTGGCGAATCGCTCCATGGCGAATGCCTGCTCGGGGTACGACTCTGTGGGCCGCAGGAAGGCGGCGTACTCGAACAGGAGGCGATCCTCGAATCGCAGGCGGTCAAGGTCCCGCGGATCGTACGGACCAAGGCGGCTCCAGAGCACCAGCAGATGCGTCCGCTCCACTGCGCGCGTGGGGTCGATCTGGAGCGAGCCGAGACCCCGCACCACCTCCATGATCCCGTTCCGGTCGGGGCTGGGGCGCGGTCCCTCGAGGAGCGCCGCGCGGACCGCCAGCCGCCTGGCGACCTCGGCGGAGAGCGTCGGGACGTCCATGGCGGCGATCGTAGCCGCTGTATGGCGCGAGGGTCCCGTCAGATGCTCACCGGGCGGGCGTTACGCTGGATCTTCACGTTCCCAGCGCCCGGATCGGGCAGTCCCGCACCGCGCCGAGCGTGGTCCTGGCCCTGGCGAGCCGCCATCGGGCCGGTGGTATGGGTCGCATCCCGGTTAGTGCCCGCGCCGCGTGCATTTGAGGGGAACGAGCCCGCCGCGGGCCGATAACGCTCACCTCGCGGGAATCCGGCGGGAAGCGGCGCGGCCAATACCGCCGCCGCACTGGCTCAGTCGCCCTCGTAGTGCTTGAAGATAACCGCGCCGTTGTGGCCGCCCAGGCCGATGTTGTCCGACAGCGCATAGCGCAGCCGCATCGGGCGGGAAGCGCCGTGCACGATGTCCAGGTCTATCTCCGGGTCCGGATCGCGGTAGTTGATGGTCGCGGGCACGCACTGGTTGACCAGCGAGAGGATGGAGGCGATGGCCTCGAACGCGCCGGATGCACCCATCAGATGACCCGTCATCGACTTGGTGGCGCTGATGGCGATCTCCGGCGTCCGCTCCCCGAAGACCGCCCAGATACCCTGCGCCTCACGCAGGTCGCCCAGCGGGGTGGAGGTCCCGTGCGGGTTGATCATGTCGATCTCATCGGCGGGCACCTCGTGGCGGGCCAGCGCCTGGAGCATGGCGCGCCGCACGCCATCGCCCTTCTCCACCGGCTGGATGAGGTCCCAGGCATCTGACGCCGAGCCGTAGCCGACGACCTCCGCGTAGACCGACGCGCCACGAGCCTTGGCGTGCTCCATGTCCTCCACGATGAGCGCCCCCGCGCCCTCCCCCAGGACGAAGCCGTTGCGCGTCAGGTCGAACGGGCGGGAGACGGTCTCCAGACCCTCGCCGGGACGCGGCTGCCCGATGCCGCGCATGTTGGCGAAGCCGATCATGGCCAGCTCGTGGATGGAGTTCTCCGTGGCACCGGTCACCGCGGCCACGTAGTCGCCGCGACGGATGCCCTCGGCCGCCTCGCCGATGTTGTGCGTCCCCGTGGAGCAGGCCGTGATGACCGCCATGTTGGATCCGCGGATGCCGGTCTCGATGGCGATCTGGCCCGAAGCTGTGTCATTGAGCATGTTGGCGATGAAGAAGGGGCTGACCAGGCGGTGTCCCTTGGTCTCCCAGATCTTCTGGTTCTCCATCATCAGGTGAGGCCCGCCACCGCCCGAACCGAAGATGACGCCGAGGTCATCCCGATTCGCGTCGGTGACCTCCAGGCCGGAGTGAGTGAGGGCCATCCTGGCCACGGCCACGCCCATCACCACGTTGCGATCGGTGCGGCGGGCGGCCTTGAAGTCCATCCACGGCGAGGCGTCGAAGTCCACCTCACCGGCGATCTGCGCCTCGTACGGGGTCGGATCCCAGCGGGTGATGCGGCGCAGGCCACTGACACCGTTGACGAGGTTGGTCCAGACGGTGTCCAGGTCCTGGCCGATGGGGCTGATGACGCCCATGCCCGTGACGGCGACTCGGCGGGAGAAATCGGGGCGGCGCATGGTGTGGGCGGGATCCTCCGGGATGGGCGGTCGTTCAGGCCGTGACGGGACTGGCGTCGAACGACGGGACAGCGATGCCCCCGGGCGAGGTCTGGTCATCCAGGGAGACGGCGCGGATGCCTGGTGCGATGCGCTTCAGGAGACCGATGAGCACCTTGCCCGGACCGACCTCCACGGCCAGCTCGACACCCGCCGCTTCCAGGTCGCGCCCGATGCGCACCCAGTCGACGCCACGAGTCAGGTGCTCGATGAGCTCCGTCCGACACTCCTCGCCCGTGGTCAGCAGCCGCGCGTCGGCATTTGCCAGGAGCGGTGCGGTCGGGTCGCGAAAGACGACGGAGGCAAGCACGGCGCGCATGCCCGCAGCCGCGCGTTCCATGAGCGGTGAGTGCGCCGCCACGCTGACCGGCAGCATCACGGCGCGCTTGGCGCCGAGGCCCTTGGCGACCGCGGCGGCGGCCGCCACGGCCGCACGCTCGCCGCTCAGCACGATCTGACCAGGGGAGTTGCGGTTGGCGATGGTCAGCACGCCGGCCGCCGATCCGGCCGCTTGGAGCTCGGCGATCCGCTCGTCGTCAAGGCCGATGACCGCCGCCATCGCGCCGTCCGGTGCGGAGGCCTGCATCTGACGGCCACGTTCGCGCACCAGGCGCACGGCGTCGGACAGCTCAAGGACCCCTGCCGCGACCATGGCGCTGTACTGGCCCATCGAGTGGCCGGCGTAGAAGCGCGGCAGCGGGAGCGTCCGTCCGTCGCGGGCGAGGCCCTCTTCCAGCGCTCGGAGGTAGGCGATCGACGTGGCGAGGAGCGCCGGCTGTGCGTTCTCCGTACGGTCCAGATCCTCGGCCGGACCTTCCCATGCGACTCGCGAGATGTCCCCGCCCAGCGCCTCGGCCGCCGTGCTGAAGACGGCAGTCGCCGCGGCAGAGCCGCTGGCCAGCGCGCGGCCCATGCCCACCGTCTGTGATCCCTGTCCCGGGAAGAGGAGCGCGATCTCCGTCAACTGTCCCTCAGCATCGTCGCGCTCAGACGCCACGTCGCGTCATACGCTGGGCGCGGCACGGCCCGACGCCCTCGGCCCCAACCGTAGCAGGGCAGGTGGCCATCGCTCGGCCCGATGGGTGCAGGTGTGCACTCATCGACCAGCCTTGCTAGGCTCGGCGGATGGATCCGCGTCCCCCACGGCCCCTCAGCGCGACGGTGCAAGCCGCCGGCGTCGAGCTTCAGAACCCGCGTTTGCTCTCCGACCGCATCGCCGTGGGTCGGGCGGTCTGGCGCGACCTCGTGATCGGCTTCGCGGCGCAACTCTCCGAGCTCGATCTGGGCTTCACACAGCTCGCGGCGCTGTATGCCGTGTCGGGTAGTGAGATGCTGACCGTGGCGGATCTTGCCGAGCGCATCGGGCGCTCGCCCTCGGCCACCAGCAGGGTCGCGTCCGGGCTGGTGGCGCGCGGGCTGTTGACCCGGAGCGAGGAGGTGGCCGACCGGCGCCAGCGCACGCTCTCCATGACGAGCGACGGCGCGGCCGTGCTGGCAGCCATCGACAAGGCTCGCGCCGACCAGTTCATGGCCGTCGTCCGCCAGCTGCCCTTCGAGGAGCGTGCTCTGGTGGCCATGGCGGTGGCCGCACTGGCCGATCGCGCCCTCACCCGCCGTGGGGGCTTGCGCCGCACTACACGCTGAGAAGGTGGGTGGACGCAGCGCTCCAGCCCGTCACGCGTCGCAGCGTGATGCGCATCACGGGTCGTGTCTCCAGGTCCTGCTCGAGATATTGCGGATAGCGCCTGCGCAGAGCAGACAGTGCGGCGGCGTGCTCGCCGCCTGGAGCGTCCGGCGCGATGAGCGACGCGACACCCTCGAGGCGCAGCCAGCTGAGCTTGGACCAATCCTCTGACCAGCGGTCCACGAGGAGGCTCACGCGGGGGTCGGCCGCGATGTCGCGAGCTCGTGCCAGCCATCGCGGCTCCGAGACACGCTTCGGCTTGTGGTCCAGCGCGCTGTAGATCCGGATCCCATGCTCGGCCTCGGGGTCCGAAACAGCCACGAAACAGACCGGTACCAGCCGGGGAAGGCCGCTCGGCGAGATGGTGGCCAGGGTGGCCGAGCGCGCGCTGTCCAGTAGCTGTACATCCGCCGGATCAGCCTTCACGGCGGTTGGCCCAGGGGCGCGTGACGGCTCCCTCTGACGCAGAGGAGACCAGCGCCGCGTACTTCGCGAAGACACCGCTGGTGTAGCGGGGCGCGAGCGGAACCCATGCAGCGCGCCGGCGGTCCAGCTCGTCCGCCTCGACCTCCAGATGAAGGGTGCGGGCGTCCACGTCCACCGCGATCGGGTCACCGTCACGGACCAGGGCGATAGGTCCCCCGAGGGCGGCTTCGGGCGCGACATGGCCGATCATCAGGCCGTGCGTACCGCCGGAGAAGCGACCGTCGGTGAGCAGCGCCACGGAGTCCCCCAGGCCCTCTCCGACGAGCGCCCCGGTGACCGCCAGCATCTCCTGCATGCCGGGACCGCCGACGGGACCCTCGTAGCGGATCACGACGACGTCCCCGGGTGCGATCCGCTGTGCCTTGACGGCCTCGAAGCAGGCAGGCTCCGAGTCGAATACGCGGGCCGGCCCCCGATGCTGCCGGCGCTCATGGCCGGCCAGCTTGACGACGCAGCCATCGGGCGCCAGTGAGCCGCGCAGGATGGCCAGACCCCCGGTGCGCTTGAGCGGGGCATCGATGGAGCGGACCACCTGCTGATCCGGCCGTTCGATGACGGCGCCGGCGATCTGGGCGATGGTCCGGCCGTCGATGGTGGGCGCTTCACCGTGGAGCAGCCCTGCAGCCAACAGCTCGCGCATCACCAGGCCCACGCCCCCGGCTTCGTACAGCTCGGCGGCACGAAAGCGGCCGCCTGGTCGCAGGTCCGCGATGAGTGGCGTCCGCTCGGCGATGCGGTCGAACGTGTCCAGGTCAAGCGGCAGACCGAACTCATGGGCGATGGCCAGCAGGTGGAGGACTCCATTGGTGGAGCCGCCGGTGGCGGCGATCGCCGCGATGGCGTTCTCCAGGGCTCGGCCGTCCACGCACGCCGATGGCCGGCGATCCTTGTCGAGCAGCTCCATGACCAACTCGCCGCACCGTCGCGCGGCCTCATCCTTGGCCGGATCCTCCGCCGGTATGCCGTTCAGCCCGGCCGGCGAGAGACCCAGGAACTCCAGCACCATGCTCATGGTGTTGGCCGTGAACTGGCCGCCGCAGGCACCTGCTCCGGGGCAGGCGCGGTTCTCGATCCGGTACAGGTCCTCGGCACTCATCGTGCCCGCGCGGTAGGCGCCCACCGCCTCGAAGACGCTCACGATGTCCAGGTCGCGACCCCCCGAGGTGCCGGGCATGATGGTGCCGTTGTAGAGGATCACCGTGGGGATATCCAGTCTCGCGGCCGCCATGGCCGCAGCCGGATTGGTCTTGTCGCAGCCGACCAGGCAGACCAGCCCGTCGAAGAGATGCCCGCGCGCCACCAGTTCGATCGAGTCGGCGATGACCTCACGGCTGATCAGCGAGGCCTTCATCCCCTCGGTGCCCATGGAGACGCCGTCCGAGACGGCGATGGTGTTGAACTCCATGGGCGTGCCGCCAGCCGCTCGAACGCCTTCTTTCACGAACGTGGCCAGGCGGCGCTGGTTGAAGTTGCAAGGCATCGTCTCGATCCAGGTCGTGGCCACCCCCACGATCGGCCGCGCCAGATCATCGTCCGTGAAGCCGATGGCCTTGAGCATGGCTCGGGCCGGGGCGCGATCCGGACCGTCCGTCAGCGCCGCCGATCGGCGCTTCAGGGGATGGCTGGGGCGCCCGTAGGGCAGGGGCTGGTCGGTGTCGGTCATGCCTGGTCTCCTCGACGCGAGCATCGCTTCAGACGACGGGTGCAGGCGACCTCGTGTCGTAACGCACCGGATGGTCAGCTTCGTACCGCGCGACCGCGGCGGATCGCTCAAGCAGCCAGCCGAGCTGGTCCGTGCCGGCCAGGATCATCTGGCGCGCGAACGGGTCGATCTCGAAGTCGATCGTCTTGTCTCCGGTCATGCGGATCACCTGCGCAACGAGGTCCACCGTCAGCGTCGCGTCGGTGTCGTCCGCCAGGAGGTCCCGGAGTGCCGCGTGCTCCGAGGTCGAGAGTGTGATCGGCAGAAGTCCGTTCTTTAGCGCGTTGTTGGCGAAGATGTCGGCGAAGCCGGTCGCCAGGACCACGCGGATGCCGCCGGTCATCAGTGCCCATGCCGCATGCTCGCGGGAGGATCCACAGCCGAAGTTGTGGCCGGTCAGCAGGATGCTGCGGCCGGTCATCGCCGGTCGGTCCAGCACGAAGGGCGGGTCCATCGGATCACCGTCACGGTCCACCCGCCAATCGCGGAAGAGGCCCTCGCCGAGGCCGTCGCGCTGCGTGCCCTTCAGGTAGCGCGCCGGGATGATCTGATCGGTGTCGATGTCGTCGCGTAGCAGAGGGATGACCGCGCTCGTGACCGACCGGAAGGGCGCGGGCATCAGTGACCGCCCACCATCGCCACGCGGTCGTCCAGAAGCGGACGGGGATCGGCGATGACACCGGCCACGGCGCTGGCGGCGGCGGTCAGCGGAGAAGCCAGGAACGTGCGGCTGCCAGCGCCCTGTCGCCCTTCGAAGTTGCGATTCGAGGTACTCATGGCGTATTGGCCGGGCGACAGCTGGTCGCCGTTCATGGCCAGGCACATGGAGCAGCCAGACTCCCGCCACTCTGCGCCGGCCGCCACGAAGATCGCGTCGAGACCCTCCGCCTCCGCCTGGGCCTTGACCTGCTGCGAGCCTGGCACGACCATCATCCGGAGGCCCTCGGCGACGCGCCGCCCGCGCAGCACCGAGGCGGCCTCGCGAAGGTCCGAGATGCGGCTGTTGGTGCACGATCCGATGAAGACGACATCCAACCGCTGACCGGCGATGGCCTCACCCGGCCGGAGGTCCATGTAGCTCAGCGCCGACGCCAGTGCACTCCGCTGGGACTGGTCATGTAACTGCTCCGGCCTCGGGATGCGGCCCGCGATGGAGACGCCCATGCCTGGGTTCGTGCCGTAGGTCACCATGGGCTCGAGGTCGTCCACGGTGAGCCGAACGGAGCGGTCGTATGTCGCTCCATCGTCCGTGGGCAAGGTGCGCCATCGTTCGACCGCCTCGTCCCATGCTTCGCCGCGCGGGGCATAGGGCCGGCCGGCCATGTAGTCGTAGGTGGTCTCGTCCGATGCCACCAGGCCGGCGCGGGCGCCACCCTCGATGGACATGTTGCAGACCGTCATGCGCTGCTCCATGGAGAGCGCCCGGATGGCTTCGCCCGTGTACTCGAAGACGTAGCCGGTGCCACCGTCGATGCCGATCGAGGCGATGAGGGCGAGGATGATGTCCTTGGAGGAGACGCCCGGGCCCAGGCGGCCGTCGATGCGGACCTCGAACGTCCTTGGTCGCCGCTGGAGGAGGCATTGCGTGGCCAGCACCATCTCCACCTCGCTGGTGCCGATGCCGAAGGCGAGCGCGCCGAACGCGCCGTGCGTCGCCGTGTGCGAATCGCCGCACACGATGGTCATGCCGGGCTGCGTAAGCCCCGCTTCCGGCCCGATGATGTGCACGATGCCGCGTCGATCCGAGTCCATGCCGTGATGCGGGATGCCGAACTCGGCGCAGTTCCGTGACAGCTGGGCGACCTGGAAGGCCGCCTGCTGGTCCAGGATGGGCAGGTCGCGCGGATGCGTCGGGGTCGAGTGATCGGCCGTTGCCAGTGTGCGGTCCGGGCGGCGGACGGTGAGCCCGCGCTGACGGAGTCCGCTGAACGCCTGCGGACTGGTGACCTCGTGGATGAGGTGCAGATCGGCATACAGGATGGCCGGTGCGCCCGGCTCCTCCAGCACGACGTGCTGGTCCCAGATCTTGTCGACGATCGTGCGCGGCGGTGACGTCATGGCTGCCCTGTGCGGCTCTCGGAGCGAACGGCGACGGGGCGGGAGCGTAGCAGAGGGTCTTCAAGTCGGGCTGCGAGCCGCGAAGGGTGACTACGGGTGCCGCCGGCTGGCTCGCTGCTACGATCGGAAGCCGTGTCCGCCGACCCCGATCCAGACCGTCGTCAAGACCGTGCTACCGAGCCGCTCCGGATAGGGCTGCTCGGCCTTGGCACGGTCGGGCGGGCCGTGGCCGCAGCGTTGCTGGACGAACGGTGGCGGGAGCGGGTGCGCCGCCGTGGCGGTCCCTCCTTGAGGCTCGTGGCCGTCGGCGTGCGCGATCCGGGACGCTCGCGAGCGCTGGAGCTGCCTGCCTCGGTCGAGGCATCGGACGAGCTCGAAGGCTTGGTGGCCCGACCCGACCTCGACGTGGTGGTGGAGCTGCTGGGAGGCATCGACCCAGCAGAGCGGCTGGTCAGGTCGGCCCTGGCGCTCGGCCGCGGAGTGGTCACCGCCAACAAGGCGCTCCTCTCGGCCAGGGGAGCGTCGCTGGAGCAGCTCTCCCGTCGGACCGGTGCGCCACTCCGCTTCGAGGCGGCGGTCGGCGGCGGCATACCCATCCTGACGCCGCTCGTGCGAGACCTCGCGGCGTCGCACATCGGGTCGCTGTCAGGCATCGTCAACGGCACCACCAACCACATCCTCACGGCCATGACGCGTGACGGCACGGACTATGCGGAGGCGCTGGCCGAGGCTCAACGGCTCGGCTATGCCGAGGCGGATCCCACGGCAGACGTGGAGGGTCTGGACGCGGCCGCAAAGCTGGCCATCCTGGCGCGCCTTGCTTTCGGTGTCTGGCTGGATCCGGCGCGCATCCCTCGGGGGTCATCGGCGGGCGGGGACGCCGCTCCCGGCATCATCGGTATCAGCTCGCGGGCCATCGCCGCGGCCGGCGAGCAGGGCCGTGTCATGAAGCTGCTCGTTCGTGCCGAGCGGCGCCGGGACGGGACCATCGACGCCTGGGTGGCGCCGGTCGCCGTCCCGCGCGCCTCCCCGATCGGCGCCACCGACGGGGTCACCAACATCATCGAGATCGACGCCGACCCGCTCGGGCGGGTCTGGTTCCGGGGTCCCGGCGCTGGGGGGCCTGCGACCTCGAGTGCGGTGCTGGCCGATCTCCTGGCGCTGGGGCGTGGCGAGGGCGCCACCTGGGGTCCGCTGCCGGAAGCACCAGAGGCGGCCCTGACCACGACGGGCTGGGTCGGTCCGTGGCTCGACGTGGCCACGCCCTCTGGGCGGTCTCGCTACCCGCTCCTGTAGGCCGTTCGCCGCACCGGTTGCGCGATGGGACCTGCGTGGGCTACGCTGCCCCTCACGATCTGGTCGCTGGGCGATCGGATCGCTCTTATCAAGAGTGGTGGAGGGACCGGCCCGATGAAGCCACGACAACCTACCGGCCGTGAGCCGGCAAGGTGCCAAACCCGGGCAGGTCCACCTGCGCGATAAGGGAGTCGATGCGAGACCCTTCCGTGCAGGAAGGGTCTTCCCATGTCGGTCCCACGCCACCTACCCAGTGCCACGTCCCGGGAGGCGCGGCAGGGAGGAGACGGACATGACCACGACCATCGACCGGCCGGCCGAGACGCTGGCGGACCCAGGTACCCACTCGCCGGCGGACCAGAGGGTGACCGGAATGGTCTGCCGGGCGTGCGCAGCGGAGCAGCCGCTCGGCCTTCGGTACGTCTGCCCTGACTGCTTCGGTCCGCTCGAGGTGCGCTACGACCTCGAGCTCATCGCCGCGTCGGTCGAGCGCGCCACGATCGAGGCCCGACCACCCGGCATCTGGCGCTACCTGGAACTCCTGCCTGTCGACCGCGTTCCCCGACGTTCGCTTGCCGTCGGTTCCACGCCGTTGACCGCCGCCGATCGTTTGGGTCCTTCACTGGGCATCGACCGCCTCTGGCTCAAGGACGACACGCGCAACCCCAGCCTCAGCTTCAAGGATCGGGCAGTGGCCATCGCTGCTGCCCGCGCCGTGGACTGGGGCCTGCCGGCCCTCGCCTGCGCCTCGACCGGCAATCTGGCGGCTGCCACGGCAGCCGCCGCGGCGGCTGTGGGCCTGCCAGCGTATGTCTTCATCCCGGCCGACCTGGAGCCGGCCAAGATCGACCACCCCCTGGCCTACGGCGCCACCGTGGTCCGCCTGGACGGCACGTACGACGACGTGAACCGTGTCTGCACCGAGCTGGCCGACGAGACCGGTTGGGGCTTCGTGAACATCAACCTTCGGCCGCTGTACACGGAAGGCAGCCGCACCGTCGCCTTCGAGATCGCAGAAGGATTGGGCTGGCGCTCCCCCGATGTGGTGGTCGTGCCCATCGGATCGGGCGCGCTACTGGGCAAGCTGGTGCAGGGCTTCCACGAGCTGGCGGCCGTCGGCCTCATCGAGCGACGCCCGATCCGTTTCGTCGGGGCGCAGGCTGCCGGTTGTGCGCCAGTGGCCGACGCCTGGTCGACTGGTGCGGCGGAGATGATCCCTGTGCGCCAGCCGGACACCATCGTGCGTTCGCTGGCCATCGGCAGCCCAGCCGACGGGTCGCACGTGCTGCGCCTGGTCCGCGAGGGCGGCGGGTCCGTGGAGTCGGTCTCGGACAGGGACACGGCGGCAGCCATCCGGGAGGTCGCGGCGCTGGAGGGCATCTACCCCGAGACGGCCGGCGGCGTGACGCTGGCGGCCGCTCGCGCCGCCCGGGACCGCGGCATCATCGGCAAGGGCGACGAGGTGGTGGCACTCCTGACGGGCAACGGCCTCAAGACGCCCGACGCGCACCACCTCGGCGGTCCGCGCGCACCGGTCCTCCCCGGCCAGGGCGGACTGGCACCGGTCCTCCCAGCCACCTTCGACGCGGTCGAGTCGTGGCTGGAGGGTCGGTCGTGACCAGCGTCCGGATCCCGCCGGTGCTGCGTCAGTCGACCGGTGGCGCCAAGCGCATCGAGGTCTCGGGCTCCACGGTGGGAGAGGTGATCGAGTCGCTGGTGGCCGCCCATCCGGGCATCGCGCCGCAGCTGCTGGACGGTTCAGGAGGCCTGAATCGCTTCGTGAACGTGTTCCTCAACGAGACCGACATCCGGCATCTCCAGGCGCTCGAGACCCCCACCGCGGACAACGACACGCTCGTTCTGCTGCCGGCCATGGCCGGCGGCTCCGCTGGAACGGCTGACCACTGAGCGAAGGAGGCTGGAAGGCTGGAAGGCGCCGCCCGCTATCCGCCTCGCCTGCTACGCCACCGCCCGGCCGCTCGCCACGAGTCCAGCGATCTGGATGGTGTTCAGCGCCGCTCCCTTGCGCAGGTTGTCGGTCACGGCGAACCACTCCAGGGCGCAGGGGTCGCGCGGGTCCTGGCGGATCCGACCCACGAACACCGCGTCCTGGCCGGCCGCCTCCAGCGGTGTGGGGTAGATGTGAGCGGCGGTGTCATCGCGAAGTTCCACGCCCGCGGCGGCCGCCAGGATCTCCCGCGCCTCCTCGACACCGATGGGCCTCTCGAACTCGGCATGGACCGAAACGCCGTGGCCCAGCATGGTCGGAACGCGCACGCAGGTCGCTGAGAACGGCAGGTCCGCCAGGCCCAACACCTTGCGCGTCTCCTCCGCAAGCTTGACCTCTTCGCTGGTGTAGCCGCCTTCCTGCGGTGAACCGATCCGCGGGATCACGTTGAGTGCCAAGGGGTGAGCGAAGGTCGTCCCCGGCCTGAGGACATCCCCGGCGCGCCCGCTCGTGACGATGCCCTCGGGTGCCGCGGCGATGTGACGGATCTGCCCCCACAACTCGTCGACTCCCGGCTTGCCGGCACCCGAAGCGGCCTGATAGGAGGAGGCGATGACTCGCTGGACCTTCGCCGCGCGGTGCAGTGGCGCGAGGGGCACGACGACGGTGAGCATCGTGCAGTTGGGGCTGGCGATGATGCCGCTGGGTGGTGAGAGCGCAGCCTCCGGGTTGACCTCAGGCACGACGAGTGGCACATCCGGCGACATGCGCCAGGCCGCCGAGTTGTCGACCACCGTCGCGCCGTGCCGCACCGCGACGGGCGCCCATTCCCGGGAGACCTCGTCGGGGACGTCGAAGAGCGCGATGTCGGCGCCGTGGAAGGCGTCCGCCGCCAGGGGCACCACGGTCACGGAGGTTCCCCGATGGGCAAGGGTCGATCCTGCGCTGCGGGCCGTGGCGACCGGGACGAGCTCGCTGATGGCCAGGTCGCTCTGGTCGAGGATGGCCATGATCACGGACCCCACCGCGCCGGTCGCGCCGACCACCACGAGCTTCATGATGCAGCCCGGGCGGAGGGTGGCGTGACCCCTTCATGGATGGCCTCGTCGTCCAGCCGGAACCGCCGGTGGATGTGTTGCACGGCTCGGTCCAGCTCATCGCGTCGCACGACACACGAGATCCGGATGGGAGAAGTGGAGATGATCTCGATATTGATCTCCGCATCTGCCAGCGCGGCGAACAGCTCGGCGGTCACCTCGGGATGCGTGCGCAGGCCGGCGCCCACCAGCGAGACCGTGCCGATGTCGTCGTCGCTCAGCGCGCCCTCTGCGCCGACCGCCTCGCGGATGCCGTCCACGATCGAACCAGCTCGCGGCAGGTCCGCCGAGGGGACCGTGAAGGAGATGTCCGTGCGTCCCTCGGCGGAGACGTTCTGGACGATCATGTCGATGTTGACGCCCGCCTCTGCCAGCGGTCGGAACACCCGCGCCGCGATACCGGGCCGGTCGGGCACGCCCCAGATGACCACCTTGGCCACTGAACGGTCGAATGCGATGCCCGAGATGATCGGTCGTTCCATGCCCGCCTCCTGATGCCGGACCCAGGTCCCTTCACCGTCGCTCCATGACGACCGCACGTTGATGGGCACGCCATGCGTCCGCGCCACTTCCACGGAGCGGGTCATCAACACGCCGGCCCCGCTGGCCGCGAGTTCCAGCATCTCGTCGTAGGCGATGCTCCGCAGGAGCCGGGCTTCGGGCACGATGCGCGGATCGGCAGTGAAGACACCGGCCACGTCCGTGTTGATCTCGCACGCGTCGGCACCCAGCGCCGCCGCGAGCGCCACCGCGGTCATGTCCGAGCCGCCGCGCCCCAGCGTGGTCTCGTCCTCGTCCGGCGAGACACCCTGGAACCCGGCCACGATGGCGATCACGCCGCGCTCCAGCGTCTCGTGCAGACGCTGCGCCCGGACATCGACGATGCGCGCGTTCCCGTGGCGGGTATCCGTCACTACGCCTGCCTGCCGTCCGGACAACGAGACCGCCTCATGCCCCAACTCGTTGACGGCCATCGCCAGCAGCGCCATGGAGATACGCTCGCCGGCCGACAGGAGCCTGTCCAGCTCGCGGGGGTGTGGCAGCTTGGCCACGCTCGCGGCCAGTCCCAGCAGTTCGTCCGTGGTGTCGCCCATGGCCGAGACCACCACGCAGACCTGGTCGCCGCGCTCGGCGGCTTCCACCACGCGCTGGGCGACCGCGCGGATCCGCTCCGCGTCGCCGACCGACGTGCCGCCGTACTTCTGGACGATGAGGGCCATGCAGGAACGATAGACCCTATCCCGGAGCCGCATCCCTCGCCGCCGGTATGCGGCTCCGGGATGGCGGTTGGACGGAAGCGCATACATATGCAACACTGCGCCGCGCAACCGTCCCCGGTCGAGGAACGCATCGGTCCATGCAGCACATCAGCGGAAGCCGTGACATCGCCATGACCGCATTGCGCGCCCACGTGCGTACGGTGACCATGACCATGCCCGGGACCGATGTAGCGATCCTCATCATCGCCACGCTCGGCGCGCTTCGCGTCGAGCTTCTTGGACTTATCCGGGGCTTCCGGCAGGAGCCTGGAGGATGACGGGGTAGGCCGCGGGGCGGCCGAACACCGAACCACCAGGACCCTCGCCGGGAACGGCGAGGGTCTTTTCGTTGAGGAGGGACCGATGACCATGACCAGGGGCGCTCTCGGCCGCCACGTGCCAGGGGCAGGCACGGCTGCGGCCGCGGCAGTCGAGCGGGCGCGCACGCAGATGTTGGATGACGCGCGGCCGCGCGACCGCACTCGGATCGGCGCGGACGTGGTCTGTGAGGCGCTCCTGCGCCAGGGCGTGGACGTCGTGTTCGGCTATCCGGGCGGGGTCATCCTGCCGCTCTACGACATCCTTGACGATCACCCGGACCTGCGCCACGTGCTGGTTCGCCACGAGCAGGGAGCGGCCCACGCCGCCGATGGCTATGCACGGGCGAGTGGGCGGGTCGGCGTCTGCCTGGGCACGTCGGGTCCGGGCGCCACGAATCTGGTCACTGGTATCGCCACCGCTCAGCTCGACTCGATCCCCATGGTGGCCATCACCGGCAACGTGCCCGGTGCGCTCATCGGCAAGGATGCCTTCCAGGAGATCGACATCACGGGTATCACGCTGCCCATGACCAAGCACAACTATCTGGTGCGCAACGCCGATGACCTGCCGCGCGTCTTCGCCGAGGCGTTCCACATCGCGCGGACCGGCCGGCCGGGGCCCGTCCACATCGACATGACCAAGGACGCCCTGACCGCCGAGACCCGGGCGGAGCATCCCGACGGTGTCGACCTGCCCGGCTTCCGCCCGACCTTCGACGGCCATCCGCGCCAGGTCCGTCTCGCCGCAGAGGCCATCGACGCTGCCCAGCGGCCGATCATCCTGGCCGGCCACGGCGTCCTCCTCTCGGCTGCCACGGATGAGTTGCGCGCGTTCGCCGAGCGCACCAGCATCCCCGTCGCCCACACGCTGCTGGGCATCGGGGCCATCGACGAGCGTCACCCGCTCTCCTACGGCTACATGGGCATGCACGGCTGGAAGCATGTGAACCGTGCCATCCAGTCGGCCGACCTCTTGATCGCCTTGGGCATGCGCTTCGACGACCGGGTGACCGGCAAGGTCAGCACGTACGCGCCCAACGCTCAGGTCATCCACGTCGACATCGATCCCTCGGAGATCGGCAAGAACGTGGCCGTCGACGTGCCCATCGTTGGTGATCTCAAGCGCGTGCTCCGAGCCTTGACCCCGCTCGTGGCGGAGCGTTCCGCGGACGATCGCCGGGACCACCTCGACGAGCTGGCTGAGTGGCGCCGTGGATCGGAGGGGTCGACGTGGCACGGTTCCGGCGCCTGGCGTGACGGGCTCCTGTCGGCGGACTTCGTGATCTCTCGTCTGGGAGACCTGACCGACCATGACGCGACCCTGGTGGCCGATGTCGGCCAGCATCAGATGTGGCTGGCGCGCTATGCCGGCTTCCGCCGGCCGAACTCCCACCTCAGCTCCGGGGGTCTCGGCACCATGGGCTTCGGGGTGCCGGCGGCCATGGGCGCCGCCCTGGGTCGGCCCGACAAGGAGACCTGGGCAGTGGTCGGCGACGGCGGCTTCCAGATGACCAGCCAGGAGCTGATGACCCTGGCCGTGGACCGCATCCCCGTGAAGATCGCCCTCATGGACAACAAGAAGCTGGGCATGATCCGCCAGTGGCAGGAGATCGTGTATGGCGGCAACTATCACTCGGCCCACCTGCCGGGCCCGGACTGGATGAAGCTGGCCGAGGCGTACGGGATCGCGGCCTTCCGTGCGCGCGAGCCCCATGAGGTCGATGGCGCCATCCGCGCAGCGCAGGCCGTGGACGGTCCCGCGTTGGTCTGGTTCGAGATCGCCGAGACCCAGAACGTCTTCCCCATGATGCCCGCCGGCAAGGGCCTGTCCGACCTCATCGAGACGTGGGGCGAGGCGGCCGCAGGATGAGAGATACGCAGCCGAGCACACCGAGCGGTGTCCGAACGACGACGGCCGCCGTCGACCGCTACGTCCCGGGCAGCGGTCAGCATCGACGCCACCTCCTCGTGGTCCTTGTCAACGACAGGCCGGGCGTGCTCAACCGCGTCTCGAGCCTCCTCCGGGCGCGCGACTTCAACATCGAGTCACTGGCCGTCGGCCACTCCGAGCGGCCCGACGTCAGCCGCATGACGATCGTGCTGCATGGCGACGACTTCGCCGTGGAGCAGGTCTCCAAGCAGCTCTACAAGCTCATCGACGTGCTCAAGGTCCAGGACCTGGGCGCCGAACAGCGCATCGAACACGAGCTGGCACTCATCAAGGTCCGGGTCACCAAGCAGGACCGTGCCGAGGCGCTCAAGGTCGCGGAGCTCTACAAGGCCCGGGTCGTGGACCTGGGCGTGGATCACTTGATCGTGGAAGCCGCCGGTACCGTCGCGGAGATCGACGCCGTGATCGCCCTGCTGGCGGGATTCGGGATCAAGGAGCTCGTCCGCACGGGCGCCGTCGCCATGGCAAGGGGCTCGACGGCCATCAAGATCGAAGGAGGCAGTTGATGATCGCTCGCATGTACTACGACCAGGACGCCGACCCGAGCGCCCTGGCGGGCCAGACCGTGGCGGTCGTCGGCTATGGCAGCCAGGGCCACGCCCACGCACAGAACCTGCGCGACTCGGGGGTGGACGTGGTGGTCGGGCTGGCCGCGGGCTCCCGGAGCCGCGCCCCGGCCCAGGAGGCGGGATTCCGGGTGACCGCCGTGGCCGAGGCGGTGCGCCAGGCCGACATCGTCATGGTGCTGGTCCCGGACACGGCGCAGAAGCAGGTCTACGACGAAGAGATCGGTCCCAACCTGCGGGACCGGGCGCTGCTCATGTTCGCCCACGGCTTCAACATCCGATACGGGCGCATCGAGCCTCCCACCACCATCGACGTGGGCATGGTCGCGCCCAAGGGACCCGGCCACCTGCTGCGCGCGGTCTACTCGGCGGGCGGTGGCGTGCCTGCCCTATTCGCCGTGCACCACGACGCGTCCGGCACGGCGCGCGCGCGGACCCTGGCCTACGCTCGAGCCCTCGGTTCCACGCGAGCCGGCGTGCTGGAGACCACGTTCGCGGAAGAGACCGAGACCGATCTCTTCGGTGAGCAGGCATTGCTCTGCGGTGGCGTCTCGGCGCTGGTCAAGGCAGCCTTCGAGACACTCGTGGAAGCCGGCTATCAACCCGAGCTGGCGTACTTCGAGACGATGCACGAGCTGAAGCTCATCGTCGACCTGATGTACCGCGGCGGGCTGGACTACATGCGTTTCAGCGTCAGCGACACGGCCGAGTACGGTGACTACGTCTCGGGTCCGCGCATCGTGGAGGGCGTCAAGGTCACCATGCGTGACGTGCTCGCGGAGATCCAGGACGGCTCCTTCGCAGAGCGCTGGATCCGGGAGAACGACGAGGGACGGGGTGAGTTCGCGCGGCTGCGTCAGCAGGACCACGACCACCAGATCGAGGAGGTCGGGGCGCGCTTGCGCGCCCAGATGTCGTGGCTCGAGGCGGTCGAGGTGCGTGATGGTCAGGTCCAGGCAGCCACGCGCCCGCACACGGATGCCCGCGCACCCGAGCCCCAGCCCGAGCCGGTGGCATGAACGTCGAGAGCGCCGCGACGGCCGAGAGCCGATCGATCCGCATCTTCGACACCACCCTGCGCGACGGGGAGCAGGCGCCGGGAGCCGGACTGACCGCCGCCGAGAAGCTGGAGGTCGCCCGCCAGCTGGTGCGCCTCAAGGTCGACGTCATCGAAGCTGGCTTCCCGGCCTCCTCGGCAGGCGACTTCGAGGCCGTGCAGCGCATCGCCGCCGAGACGCGTGGGGTGGCTGTCGCCGCTCTTGCCCGATGCCGCGAAGGTGATCCGCAGCGGGCGGCTGAGGCACTCCTTCGGGCGGAGCGACCGCACCTTCACCTGTTCATCGCCACCAGCGACATCCACCTCACCCACAAGCTCCGAGTGACTCGCGAGGAGGCGCTCTCGGCCGCCGTGCACTGGGTCCGCTACGGGCGCCGCGCGCTGGGACCCGACGCAGAGATCGAGTTCAGCGCTGAGGACGCCTCGCGCACCGATCCGGAGTTCCTGCTGCGCGTCTACGAGGCGGTGGTGGACGCCGGTGCCACCACGGTCAACATCCCCGATACGGTGGGCTACGCCATCCCGGCTGAGTTCGGCGCCCTCGTTGGTCGCGTGGTAGAGCGCGTGGGTTCCGCTGCGACGGTCAGCGTGCACTGCCACAACGACCTGGGACTGGCCACGGCCAACACCCTGGCTGCGGTCCAGGCCGGTGCACGACAGGTCGAGGTGACCATCAACGGCCTCGGCGAGCGTGCCGGGAACGCGTCGCTGGAAGAGGTGGTCATGGCGTTGCGCACACGCCCCACCCAGTTCCGGACCGGCACCAGCGGCGTGGCGACCGAGCAGCTGACGGCGGCCAGCCGGCTGGTGAGCTACCTCACCGGCTTCGCGGTCCAGCCCAACAAGGCCATCGTCGGCCGCAACGCCTTCGCCCACGAGTCCGGTGTGCATCAGGACGGCGTCCTCAAGAACCCGTTGACCTACGAGATCATGACCCCTGAGTCGGTCGGCCTCGGCGGCAGTCGTCTGTCCGTGGGCAAGCTGTCCGGCCGGCGGGGCGTGCAGGGGAAGCTCCATGAACTCGGCATCGAACTCGAGGGGGAGACGCTGGACGCCGTCTACCGCGCGGCCATCGAGCTGGCGGACGCCAAGAAGGAGGTCACCGACGACGACCTGCGAGCGATCGTCGAGCAGCACGTCGCCGAGGCGCCGGTGGCGACGGGCTCGCGCGTCACGCTCCGCGGCTGGAGCGTGACCAGCAGCCACGGCGGCCGCTCGCAGGGCAGCGTGGCGCTGGGACTCGATGGTGCTGGTCTCACCGCCGATGGTGCCGGCAACGGTCCCGTGGACGCGCTGTTCGGCGCCATCGACTTGGCCGTCGAGCCGGCCCTCGGCTGGCGCTCCGTGCTCACCGACTACGAGATCCGTGCGGTGAGCGGTGGTGAGGACGCTCAGGGCCAGGTCCTGGTTCGGGTGCGCCGCTCGAACGCCGCCGCCCACGAGGCGACGGAGACCGCTACCGGTCACGGACTTTCCACGAACATCATCGAGGCCTCGTTGGAGGCGTACCTGGCGGCGCTCGAGAAGCTGCTGGCGAGATCGCTCTCAGCCGTCCCCGAGGTGCTCACTTGATATCGACCCTCCGGGTGGCGGTGGTGGCCGGCGACGGCATCGGCCCGGAGGTGACCGCCGCCGCACAGCGCGTGCTCGAGGCCGCTGGCCGTCGCTTCGCGTTCGAGATCGAGTGGCATGCCATCGTGGCCGGTGGCGCGGGCATCGAGGCGTACGGCACGGCCCTACGCGATGAGGACCTCAGGCGCTGCAGCGAGATGGACGCCATCCTGCTTGGTGCCGTGGGAGGACCACGCTGGGACGACCCCGCCGCGGCCGTCCGACCCGAACAAGCCCTGCTGGCGCTGCGCCAGGGCCTCGGCCTCTTCGCCAACCTCCGGCCCGTCGTGGCCGAGCCTCTCCTGGAGGACTCCTCACCATTGCGTCCGGAGCGGATCCGCGGCGTCGATCTGGTCATCGTCCGCGAGCTGACCGGCGGCCTCTACTACGGCGATCGCGCCGAGGGCCACCGCACGCCTGCCGGACGGGTCGCCCACGACACGCTGCCCTACCAGGAAGGGGAGATCAGGCGGGTCGTACGGCTCGCCTTCGAGCTGGCACGCGAGCGGCGCGGACTGGTGACGAGCGTGGACAAGGCGAACGTGCTGGCCACCAGCCGCCTCTGGCGCACGGTGGCCTTGGAAGTCGGCGCGGAGGAGCCTGACATCACGCTGCACCACCTCCTGGTCGACAGATGCGCCATGGAGTTGGTCACGCGACCGGCAACCTTCGATGTCATCGTCACGGAGAACCTCTTCGGCGACATCCTCTCCGACGAGGCCTCGGTGCTGGCCGGTTCGCTGGGCATGCTCGCCTCGGCGTCCCTTGGAGAGCGCCGGACGGCGTGGGGAACCTTCGGCCTGTACGAGCCGGTCCACGGCTCTGCGCCGGACATCGCCGGATCCGATCGAGCGAACCCCATCGGCGCCATCCTCTCTGGCGCGCTCCTGCTGCGCTGGTCCCTGGGGCAGCCAGAAGCGGCCGCCGCCATCGAGTCCGCGGTAGGTGCCGCTCTTCGGTCCGGCCACCGCACGGCGGACCTGATCGCGGCGGAGACGCACCCGATCACGGGCACGCACGCCTTCACGGACGCCGTGGTGCAGGCACTGTCCGGCGCCGCACATCTCAGCCATCCCGGGACAGGCCACGCGGCCTGACCGGACCCAGCCACGAGGAGGGATCATGACAACGGAGATCGCCACCGATCAGGAGCCACAGGATGCACGCTCTTCGGAGCTGCGCCTCGTCCGCTGGAGCTGCGCCTCGGGATCCAACATGCAGAGCCGGGGCTCCGTCGTCATCCAGGGCGGCGACCACCGCTGGGAGGGATCGGCCAAGGGGACCGGACCGGTCGATGCCCTGTTCCGGGCCGTGGATTCGGCCCTGCACGAAGTGCTGACCGGGCACCCCCGGCTGGTCGCCTACGACGTTCACGCAGTTGCTGAGGGTCCGGACGCGGCGGGACGTGTGGAGGTGCGCATCGCCCCGCCGGGCGGGGCCGTGGGCGAACGGGCGAACGGCACGTACGAGGCTGTAGCGGAAGGCGTGAACATCATCGCGGCATCGGTCGAGGCCTATGTCGACGCCATCGGAAGACTCTTGAGCGAGGAGCACTGGCAGGGTGCCACCGACGCCGCGGGCAACGATCGCGCAGCTCGGCGTGATGTGGCCGCGCGCGCCGAATTCGACTCCGAGGTCGCGCCCGACACGAGTCGCTGGTGGGACTCCTGAGGGCGGCCTTCGCCGGGGAGGCCGGCTCGTTCGCGGAAGACGCCGCGCTGGCCTACTTCGAACGGCCGCTGACCGTGGCCGTGGCCGGTTTCCGGGAGGTCTTCGAGGCTGTCGCGGGCCGGGTCGCGGAAGCCGGCGTGGTGCCCATCGAGAACGTCAGCCATGGCACCGTGCGGGAGGTCTACGACCTGCTCCTGGAGCATGCGTTGCTCATCGCCGGAGAGGTCGAGGTGTCGGTCAGGCTGTGCCTGGCGGCGCTGCCCGGCCAGACCATCGATGACATCGAGCGCGTGTACTCGCACGTGCAGGCGTTGGCGCAGGCTGAGAGGTTCCTGCGACAGCGGCCTTGGACGTTGCTTGCCTCGACCACTACGGCCGGCGCCGGCAAGGACATCTCGGACCGCTCGGAACGCGGCGCGGCCGTCGTGCTCTCGCCCCGCGCCGCGTCACTGCACGGTCTGGCCATCCTGGCTGAGGACATCCACACCGAGCGGCGCAACCGGACGCGTTTCCTGATCCTGGCCGGGCAAGTCCCACCTGCCTGGGCGCGGCCGGGCTCTGGCGCCATGCGCACTACCCTGGCGCTCTCGGTGCGCAACGAGCCGGGTACGCTGGTGCAGGCCCTCGGGATCCTCTCAGGCCATGGCATGAACGTATCGAAGCTCGAGTCACGCCCGAGCCGCGAGCGGGATTGGGAGTACGTCTTCTGGGTGGACCTGGACGGCGACCTGTGCCGTCCGGAAGGCGCCTCCGTCCTGTCTGACCTGCGCGCCGCGGCCCACACCGTCCGCCTCATGGGCTGCTATCCGCGCTTCGCTGGCGAACCGACGGAGAGCTGACGGATCAGAGGCCGTCGAAGCAGGCGGGATAGGTGATGCGACCGCGCAGGGACGGTGACCAGCGCGCGAGCCGCCGCACCATGAAGACATGGTCCGGCACGGGCCGCGGCGCCTCGATGCCGGAGCGGATGGCGGGCTCGAAGCCGAAGCGCGGGTAGTACCAGGGGTGGCCGAGCACCACCACAAGCGGCTCCTCCCGCGCCTCGGCCGCGTCGATGCCCGCGCGGATCAAAGCACCGCCCACGCCTCGGCGCTGATGTGCGGGGTGCACGGCCAGCGGCGCCAGGGAGAGCACATCCTGGAGCCCGTCGACCGTGGCGAGCGTGGTATAGGAGAGCAGCAGGTGTCCGATCACGCGGCCGTCCTCGCCCTCCGCCACAAGCGAGAGGCACGGGACCCAGACATCACTCGCGCGCAGGCAGTCGACGAGGTCGGCCTCCGTGGCCCGTCCGAAGGCCGCCTCCGTCAGGTCGTGGACGGCCGCCTGGTCATCAACGATCTCCGGGCGGATCCGGACGGGCAGGAGCGGGCGGGAGCCCTGCGCGGACGCGGCACTCACGTGCCTGGCGACCGACCGGGGGAGGCCCGCTGGGCAGGCTGCCGCGACCGGGTGTACCGTTCGGCCCCACTTCCCATCGATCGGAGCCGCTCATCGTGGACAAGAGGCGTCGTTCCCGCCGCTACGCTGCTGTCGCCATTCGTGCTGACGGGCGTCGCGTCTCGGTGCCAGTGGCTGAGCCGCCCACCCTGCTCGAGCGCCTCGAGGACCTGTTGCAGGGAATCAGGGAACGCCTCGCTCCACCCGCCCGCTGACCGACCCGAGGACGCCACGGCCGGCGTCATCCGCGCCCGTCTCGGAGAGGCAAGGCCACCTCGATCGCCAGCCGGCGGATACCGGCGGCTCCGCTTCGAGCCGGGATGGTCAGCATGATCTCCTGTGCTCCGGCCTGCGCATAGCCCTGGGCTGCCGCTAGCGCGCGGCGTCGTTCCCCGGCGTCGTCAGGCACGATGAGCTGCACGGAGATGGTCAGCTCCGCGACATCGCGGCCCTCCTCGTCGCACATGCGACGCAGCGCCTCGTGGCGCTCGCGGAAACCGTCCACGCTGCCGTTCAGGTTGGCCGCGTAGTTCCAGCCATCAGCCAGCCGGGCGGTGAGGCGCATGCCCCGCGGCTTTTGAGCACCCAGCCAGAGGGGCGGCCCGCCCGGCCTGACCGGACCCGGTTCCATGACCGCGCCATCGAGCCGATAGGAGCCCGCCTCGAGGGTCACGCCCGGAGTCGAGCGGGCGGCATCGCTGAAGAGCGCTCTGAGCACCCGGACCTGCGCCTCCAGCCGGCTCATCCGCTGGCCGATGGGCGGCAAGTCGATGCCGAACGACTCATGCTCGCCGACGTGCCAGCCCGCGCCAAGCCCGAGGATGAACCGGCCCCCGGTGATCTGATCCATGGTCACCGCCTGCTTGGCAAGGACCGACGGGTGGCGGAAGGTCGCGGCCAGGACGGTGTGGCCCATCTGCTTGCCCGGCACCAGATGGGCCAGGGCCGCCAGCGTGGTGATCGCCTCCAGGGCGGGCCCGCCACGTTCCCGGCCGGGATCGGTGAGGTGGTCGTTCAGCCAGCCCGAGTCGAACACATCGTGCCGGCCCGCCTCTGCCCAGGCGCCTTCCAGCGTCGGCCAGTCGACGTTCTGCGGCGAGGTGCGGAAGCCGATGCGCAGTGCCACTCTGGGTCGCCGGCCGCTACTCGATCACGATCGAGGCGATGCCGTCCTCGGCGGGCGGGTAGGTCAGGTCCATCCGGTCCATGGTGTCGGCCAGTATCTCGGCCACGGCCAGGTTGCGGAACCACTTGAGGTCGCTGGGGATGACGTACCAGGGAGCGGCGTCCGTGGAGCAGCGCGAGAGGGCTGCCTCGTATGCCCTGCGGTAGCCGTCCCAGTGCTTGCGCTCATCGATGTCGCCACGGTTGAACTTCCAGCGCTTGTCGGGCGTATCGATGCGGGCCTGGAGCCGTTCGCGCTGCTCCTCGGGCGAGATCCACAGGAAGAGCTTCAGGATCGTCGTGCCGTTGGCGGCAAGGTGCGCCTCGAAGGCGTTGATCTGGTCGTAACGCTTCCGCCAGACCTTGGGCCGCACCAGGTCATGGACGCGCACTACGAGCACGTCCTCGTAGTGCGAGCGGTTGAAGATGGAGATCGTGCCGCGGGCAGGCGCGTGGCGGTGGATCCGCCACAGGTAGTCGTGGGCCAGCTCTTCCTCCGTCGGGACGCCGAAGCCCGTGACCGAGCAGCCCTGCGGGTTGAAGGCCGTCATCACGTGGCGCAGGGTGCCGTCCTTGCCGGCCGTGTCGATGCCCTGGAGCACGATGAGCAGCGATCCGCCCTTGCCCGCCCACAGGCGCTCCTGGAGCGATTCGAGCCGATCATGGCTGGCTTGGAGCGTGACGGCGGCGCTGTCCTTGTCGTGGCCATGGGTATCGCCCGGGTCGACCCTGCTCAGGTTCACCTTGGCGCCGGGCTTCAAGCGCAGGCGCTTGGCCAGGGCCGCACCGAGCACCGCTCCGTTGGTGCCTGTGCTTGGTTCGGTTCCCTTGGTGCCCGTGCCGGGTTCGGCTCCCTTGGAGCCGGTGCGTCCGCGGCGCGCGGCACGAGCGCTCACGCTTCCTCGATCGTCACGCTGGTGATGGTCGCCGGGTCGCGCGGCCGGTCGTTGCTGCCCTTGGGGGCCGTGGCGATGGCGTCGACCACCTCCTCGCCGGAGGTCAGCTTGCCGAAGATGGTGTAGCTGGGCGGCAGTCCGTAGTCGGCGTGCATCACGAAGAACTGGGAGCCGTTGGTGTTCGGTCCCGCGTTGGCCATGGCCAGCGTGCCACGGCTGTAGGGCCGGCTCACCTTCTCGTCGGCGAACTTGTAGCCAGGCCCGCCGCTGCCGGAGCCCTTGGGGTCGCCGCCCTGGATCATGAAGCCGGGGATGACCCGGTGGAAGATGACGCCCTCGTAGAACCCGTCGCGGGCCAGGAACACGAAGTTGTTCACGGTCTTCGGCGCATCACCGGGGAAGAGCTCGGCGGTCATGGTGCCCGCGGAGGTCTCGATGGTGGCGGTGTACTTCTTCGACGGGTCGATGCTCATGGGCGGTGGGCTGGCGTAGGACTTCACGGGTGTCTCCTTTGTGGTTCGGTGCAGCCTAGCAGCGGTCCCCGGCAGCGCCCTGTCGCGGGACCAGGTTCCTCAGGGCAGGGTCAGCCAGCCTTCCATGACCGGCACCGTGGTCCCCGCTACGCGCACCTCTGAAGCGCGGCCGTCGGCCGTGAAGTCGACCTCGGCCACCAGCCGGGAGGGCCGCCCGATCTCCACGCCCTGCTCCAGCACGACGCGGAAGGTGCCGTCGCGAATGCCCTCGGCCTGTCCCAGTAGCACGGCGATGGGGCCAGCCGCGGCGCCGGTGGCGGGGTCCACGTCGATGCGCATCTCGCTGGAGTCGAAGATGCGCACCGATGCACCGGCGTCGGCGATCTGCCCTGAGCCGCCGGGCGCGACGATGGCGGCACTGACCACGCCCAGCTCCTCGCAGATCTCCGCCAGCTCGTCCGTGCGGTCGCGGTCGATATCGTCCATGAGCGCTCGGTCACGCAGGGGGATGATCAGGTGCGCAAGCCCCGTGGAGATGATGGCCGGGATGACGTCCCGATCCTCGCCGGCGGCCGGCCAACCGATGTTGTCGCGCGCGACCTGGAGCGCTTCGCAGATCTCATCGACCTGGTCATCGTCGAGATGCTGGAGCAGCTCGGGCGCGCCCTGCGTCATGGTCACCTCGCCGATCTCCGGCTTCTCGTCACCCTCCGGCCCGTCACCGGATCGCGCGCCGCTGAGTCGCAGGGTGAGCGGCAGGACCCCGATGGGCAGCTCCTGGCGCACCTTCGTCTCGGGGACTTCGAGGGGAAAGCGGCCCTCGTCGGCGAGCACCCAGGCGGTCCCGATGGAGGGATGGCCGGCGAAGGGCAGCTCCAGGCCCGGCGTGAAGAACCGCACGCGGTAGTCGGCACCCTTGGCTCGACCACCCTCGGTGGGCGTCAGCACGAAGCTGGTCTCGGACAGGTTCATCTCTCGCGCGATGTCCTGCATCTCGGCGTCCGTGAGACCGTCGGCCTCGGGAAAGACGGCCAGCGGGTTGCCTCGGAACGGGCGATCGGTGAAGACATCGACGGTGCGAAAGCGGAAGCGGCGACTCATCCGCCGGAGTCTATCCCGTGTGCAGCGACCCAGAGACGCGGTGACGCGCGGACTCGCTGCGACGGCGGGCCGGGCGGACCCGGCCGATTCGTCACGATGACCGAACACCGGAGGCTCTGCCGCCGACATCGGGCGTGGGAGAGGCTCGTGATCTGCGGTCCGGTGCTTCGCGCCGCGCTCGGCCGGACGGAGGCGCGAGGCTTCCCTCGCCATCCGCCAGCGCGAGCGCCTACGGCTCCGTGACTGAGCTGCTGTGCGGTTCCATACCGCTGCGTAGGGCCGCACGCTGTTCGGTGATCGTGACAATTCGTCGCCCTACGCCGGAAAGCGGCTCTCGGATACGCCGGCGCGGTTTACCCGGCGGCTGCACGGCGCACATCCCGGTCACGCCCGTCCGGCGATCCGCAGCTCGCGCAGTGCGTGGGCGTAGCCCGTATAGCGAGGTCTCACCGTGAGGGACCGTTCCAAGTCGATCCAGCGCCGCCGGTCGTTTCGCTTGCCGGGCAGCGGGTCGAACACCACGAGGCTCGTGCGCAACCCGTCGGGCGGCCTGCCGGTCCACCAGTCCTCGAACGGCGCCGCCCCATCGCGCGCCAGAGTCCGGAACGTCTCTCGACGCAGCCGCAGGGTGTGCAGCACCTCGGACGACCAGAGCAGGACGAGCACGTGCGT
>Ga0136617_10000388_pt1 | contig 36126 bp, 32 predicted proteins | sample AntDrymUQ3222106_2_FD_129672 | JGI IMG/M metagenome (GOLD analysis project Ga0136617, IMG submission 129672) | Polar desert sand microbial communities from Dry Valleys, Antarctica - metaG UQ322 (21.06) | ecosystem: Environmental > Terrestrial > Soil > Desert | place: Antarctica: Dry Valley... | reverse complement strand
GACAAAATTTCGGCTGAAAATGTGCCGCTTCAAAAATACATCCAATGGTCAAAGCGTCTGCACGGCGCGGAAGCCGAAGAAGCCGTTCATCACGTCAAAAAGCTGGAAAATGTTTGCGATGAAATCGAAACTATTCACATTTCTTTTTCGGGCGCGTGTGCGCCGATGTGCGACCTGCAAAAGGTTTTAGAAGGCGAACTCAAAGACACGACAAATATTTTGACAACCGTTTATCCGCATCTCGATTTTACGCTGATTGATATTTTGCCGCCCGACGCTTCAAAAGGTGTCGGTGTCGAAAAGCTCGCGCTGCTCAATAGTCTTTCGGCTGAAAACGTAATGGTGATGGGCGATAATTTTAACGATTTAGAAATGCTCGAATACGCCGGAACCGCCGTTTTGATGGGAAACGCTTCACCCGAATTGCTTGAACGCGAAGAATTTTATACAACTTTAAGTAATGATGAAAACGGTGTAGCATTAGCAATAGAAAAATTTATTTTAGGAGAACTTAATGGCAAATAGAACTGCAATTATCGAAACGAATAAAGGAACGATCAAATTTGAATTACTCGAACAAGACGCGCCGAAAACGACGGAAAATTTTCGTCTGCTGGCGGAAAAAGGTTATTATGACGGCGTGATTTTCCACCGCGTTATCAAGAACTTTATGGTGCAGGGCGGCGACCCGCTCGGTGAAGGTTACGGCGGTGAATCGGCGGCGGGCGGAAAGTTTGACGACGAAATCAATAAAAGTTCCGCGCTTTATCAAGGACCGTATAACAAAGGCACGGTGGCGATGGCTAATTCGGGACCGAATACAAACGGCTCGCAATTTTTTATAATGCACAACGATTATCCGCTTCCGCCGCTTTATACCAAATTCGGTCAAATTACCGAAGGTCAGGACGTTGTTGACGCAATCGCCGAAGTCCGTGTCAATGAACGCGACAAACCGCTTGAGCAGATTGTGATGACGAAAGTTAGCATAATGGAAAACGAATAATGGAAAATGGAAAATAAAGATTCTTACAAGCATTAATTTTCCACTTTCCGTTTTCCATTTTCCATTGAATTTATGAGAGTGGTTTTGCAGAGAGTTTCCCGCGCAAAAGTTTCGGTTGACGGCGAAAAGGTTGGCGAAATCGGCAGAGGAATTTTGGTTCTTCTGGGAGTTTCTTCAACCGATACGGAAAAGGAAGCGATCTATCTTTTGGAAAAAACGCTCAATCTTCGTATTTTCGAAGATGCGGATGGGAAAATGAATCTATCTCTGATTGATGTCAAAGGCGAGCTGCTCGTCGTTTCACAGTTCACGCTTTACGCGGATGTGCGAAAAGGTCGGCGACCTTCTTTTATCGAAGCCGCCGCGCCGGAAAAAGCCAATTTGCTTTACGAGTTTTTTGTCGCGGAAGCCGTAAAGCAAATTGAAAAAGTTGCGACCGGACGCTTTCAGGCGATGATGGATGTCGAACTCGTCAACGATGGTCCGGTGACGATTTTAGTTGACAGCGAAAAACTTTTTTGAGAAATTTTTATAATTTATGACTTACAAATTCAGTAGATTACTTTTGGTTTCATTCAGTATTTTTTCACTTGTGCTTTTTTCGTCGTGCGACGATAAACCGGCAGCTAACAAAACGGCAGCTACCGCCGAAATCAAAAAAGGTGTTGCGCCAATCGCCGACAGTGAAATTGCCGTTATCGAAATGGAAAACGCGGCGGCATACGGCACAATAAAAATCGAGTTTTATTCAAATATTGCGCCGCAAATGGTGGCGCGGTTTAAGGAATTAGCCAAAGAAGGCGTTTATAACGGCACGACTTTTCACCGCATCAATCAATCGGTGATTCAAGCCGGCGACCCGCTTTCAAAAGACACCAACCCGACCAATGACGGTATGGGCAGTTCCGACAAACCGAATGTTCCCGCCGAATTTTCCGATATTCCATACGATACGGGAATCGTCGGCGCGGCACGCGGTCAAGCCAACGACACGGCTAATTCGCAATTTTTTATCACCTTAAAACGCGAACGGGATTTCGACACTCGCTACACAATCTTCGGTAAAGTCGTCGAAGGAATGAACAACGTCCGAATCATCGGCAGTGTCAGTCCGAAGGAAAGGGAAAGACCGTTGGAAAACGTCGTGATAAAAAACGTTACGATTCAACCTAAATAAAAAAAGACGGTTTGAAATAAGGAAACGAAATGGCAAAAGTAAAAAAGAAATTGAGCAAGAACGCGAAAACAGCTTTGAAGTTGTTGAAAGATTCAAAGCTGTTGACTGCATCAAAAATAGCGGGCGAATCAAAAACTCAGCAAGTGAAACCGCCGGATGTTTCGGTTAAAACAAGTGCGCCGAATAAAATGAAACCGGCTAAAAAGCGCGGATAACTTTTCTAAATTTATTACTTAGTTCAATGTCTGTCAGGTTTATGCTCGCGTAGCTCAGTGGATAGAGTGCTTCCCTCCGAAGGAAGAAGTCGCAGGTTCAAATCCCGCCGCGAGTATTCAATTTAAATGAGAAATGAGATTGCCTCACAATTTTCATTTCTCATCCGGTAACAATGCTGAAAATCTCCAGCCGCGAAAATCAAAGAATCAAACAAGTCCAAAAAGTGCGTGATTCTCTCATTGAGGATTCAATTTTTGTGGAAGGTTTGCGGCTGGCAGAGGAAGTTTTACGTTCCGATTTAAAAATAACAGACGTTTATTTTACCGGGAGTTTTGCAAAATCTGTTCGCGGGCAAACTTTTTTGCTAAATGTCGAGAACTTTAACCCGATTGAAGTTTCCGAAAAAATCTTTGATTCTCTTTCCGATACGAAAAACCCGCAAGGCATAATTTTAATTTGCGAAAAACCGGATACGAACAAAGAAAAAATAGAGTCTGTCCTGCAAACCGATTCAAAGAAATTTCCGCTCGTCTTATTGCTTCACCAGATAAATAATCCGACAAATCAAGGCGCGATTTTGCGAACCTGCGAAGCAGCCGGTGTTTCAGGCGTGATTTTGACAAAAAACTCGGCTGACGTTTTTTCGCCGAAGGCTTTGCGCGGCGCGATGGGCGCGTCTTTGCGGCTTCCAATTTGGTCAAATGCCGATTTTGACCGAGTTTTAATTTGGGCGAGAGAGAAAAAATTAACTTCTGTCTGCGCCGATGTCAGTGCAGAGAAAAGCTATCTGGAAATTGATTGGAGAAAGCCGCGTCTTTTGATTTTCGGTTCTGAAGCTCACGGTTTGAGTGCTGAAGAGCGAAGTGGAATTGATGAAAGCTTAGTAATTCCAATGGAAAACCGAGTGGAAAGTCTCAATCTCGCTGTTTCGAGCGGCGTGATTTTGTATGAAGCCAAAAGACAGAGACAATAAAAAAGGCGGACACGCGCCGCCCCGGATAAAATGATTTTCATCGAAAATTTCAATTATTGCCCAAGCCAACATTGAAATTTGCGGAATTTGCAGGATTATTTATTGAATTTGTGCCGATGTTTGAATTCGAGTTGGCGTTAGATTTATTCAGATTTATGTCACTTTCAAATCCTCTCTGAGCAAGCGGGTCATTGATAATCGCCAAAGCCATCGCAATTTCGTTTGCCAAAATTTTGCTGTTGATTTCGCTGGCTTGGGCAAGTCGGTTTCTCGCTTCTTCAAACGCCTTTTTGGCTTCGGGATATTTTCCCGTGAGCAGGCTGGCGCGACCTAAAAGATAATATTCTTCGGCACTTTCGGCTCGCCCGTTGCTGGCAAAAATATATTGTTCGGGATTTCTGTCAACATTGCGCCGGTTATCTTCAAATGCCGAGTATGGAATGTTCGGAGTTTGTTGTTGGACGATTTTCGGAATTTCCGGCTGCGCCTGGTTTTGCGACAACAGATAAACTGCGCCCGCTCCGACAACAGTTCCTAACAGCACCAGCAAAAGTGATGAAAGAATTTTCCCGAAACCATTTTCCTCTTCAACTTTGTAAGATTTTACGTCTTTTTCAATTTCTACATTTCCAACGGCGGCGTTTTGGAAACTTTCAGCTTGTGGAACAATCGAATTTGAAGTTTCCACCGGAGGCGGGATTAAAATTTTATCGGTCAAATCTTCAAATTCTTCGATTGAGTCTTCCGTTACGGGAGTTTGAAGCGGCTGCGTCGGTGTTTCGGTTAAATTATCGGCAGGAATCCAGGTCTCAGCCAGCGGCGGACGCGCTGTTGCAACGGTTGCTTCTTCAGAATCCGAAACGAATTTAACATTGCCGTTATTTTTTCCGGTAATCATATCGGAAACTTTTGCAATGACGGCGGTCAGATTATCTTCCGCGCCGCGCTCGTAGCAAATTTCCTTCATCCGCTGACAAATATTGGCGGAACTGTCGCCGGATTGTAAAAGCTCACGAAGCTGAAAATCGTCAATGTGGCGGGTGATGCCGTCCGAGCAGAGCAAAAACGTCGTGTGCGGCTCGAACATTATCGTTTTCATATCAACTTCGACCGAACTATCGGCTCCGAGCGCGCGGGAAATAACATTGCGGCTCGGGTGCGAGGCGGCTTGCGCGACGGTCATCCTCCCGGCGCGAACTTCTTCTTCAACCATCGAATGGTCTTGCGTTTCACGATACAGATTTCCCTTTTCGCTGAGTCGGTAAATCCGCGAATCGCCGACGTGACCGATGGTTGCGATATTCCCGTCAAGGTGCAGCGCGACAACCGTAGTTGCCATCGTCGAAAGCTGCGGCAAATCGTGCGACATCTGATAAATCGCTTCATTGGCGCGTTCGATGGCGATTTTCATCATCTCCTCGGCATCGCCGTTTTCCCGCAAATTGATAAACGCTTCGGCAATAATCTCCATCGCCATTTGCGACGCAACATCGCCCGCCTGCGCTCCGCCGACACCGTCGGCAACGGCAAAAAGACCGCGCTCGTTTATCTCCAAATATGAATCTTCATTTTGCGGACGTTTTTCGCTCAAACCTTTGTCGGAAACAGCCGCCGAATCAATTTGAAAATTATTTTCCGTCATCTTTTCTCCTAAATTTGTCCAAAGTCCAAAGTCCAAAGTCTAAAGTCAACTCATCCACCACTGACTTTAGACTCTGGACTGTGAACTTGATTCGCGTCAACCGCGTTGCGATGTGAAAAGGCGAGCAGCATTCCGAGCATTACGAAACTCGTAATCAAACTGAATCCGCCGTGGCTGACAAACGGCAGCGTAATTCCGGTCATCGGCAAAGCTCTGGTGATTCCGCCCATATTGACAAGTGCCTGAAATCCAATGAAAGCCGTCAGTCCAGCCGCGCAAAGTTTGCTGAACATATCTCTCGCGTCGAGTGCCGTGCGAACGCCCGCGCTGACAAAAGTCAATAGCGCAAAGATTATCAATAATCCACCCAAAAGTCCAAGTTCTTCGGCAACCGCGGCGTAGATATAATCGGAATCGGCGACCGGAATCAGCTCGACAAATCCCAAGCCCAAACCGCGCCCCGTCGTGCCGCCCGATGCCAGACCGAATGTCGCCTGCGCGGGTTGAAAAGCCAAAACGTCAAACCAGGCGTCAACGTTGATTGATTTTTGCAGATTCGGTTCTTCTTCCAAAAGCTGCGGCAAATCGGGATTTTGCTTTACCAGGTCGGAATAGTATTTATTGTAATCCTTTTGCCACCACACGACATCGGGTTCCGGCGGATTAAAACCGTCGAGCCACAAGTGAAACCGCTGCCGAATTCGGTTGGGCAAAACTTCTTTGACCGGCGCGGCAAGGGTCGGCAAAAGCGGAATTTTTTCCTGCGTTTTGACCGGCAGCGCGCCGACAACCAAAATGCTGACCAGCAGCGCGACGCTTCCGATTAAAACGATTCTTTGTGGAAGTCGCCGCACGGCAATCAAATAAAGCGTTGCATAAACCGAACTGAAAACCATCATTTGCCCGAAATCCTTCAAGACAAAAAACGGAACAAACGGCAGAATCGCCATAAACACCAATGGAATTACGTCTTTGGCACGCGGAACACCCCAGTATGTTCTGGCTAAATTTTTATACAAAACCGCCAGAATTGCCGCAAACCCGACCAGAAACGGAATCTTTGCAGGCTCCCAGGGTGTCATATTTCCGATTGATTTTCCAGCCTGCGAAGTAACCGCCGCAATCAGCAGTGGCACGAGCGTCAGCAAAACAAGCAAAAACCCGTTTCTCTGCAAAATATCCAAAACGTCATCGCGCTTTAACAACATAAAAGCACCGAGACAGCAAGCAATCGCCAAAAGCGGAATCAGCGTTCTGCCCGATAGAAAAACGTCGGTCAAATCGCCTTCCGCCGGACGCGGTGTTTCCTTCGATAAATCCACGGGCGACTTTGGTGTAGCCGGAAGCCCCATCATTTGTTTTTTTTCCGGTGAATAATTTTCCTGAATATAATGAAGCTGAAGCGTTTTTATTTTTGCTTGCCGCGCTTCGGCTTTATCTTTTCGGGAAGTATATTCAGGGTCTGAAAACAAACGATACTGAACTGTCAAACCAATTGAAAAAAGTAAAATCGCCGATGTGTAAAGCGTCCAATTGCCTTGAAATTTGCCGAAGCGTGTGAAGAAAATCGGCAAAATGGCGAGGATAAAAAGCAGTAAAAGATTTCTTCCCGCCGTCAGCGGCGAAGTTTCATAACCGCGTATCAACGCGCCGTAATGGATGGAATAATGCGCGATTCCCGTCAGAACGACGATCAAAAGCAAAATTAAAAGATTACTTGATGCACGATTTTTCATAAAACTATTTCAACAATGGATAATTGATAATTGATTTTTTTTCTGAGCATTTTTCATTATCAATTATCAATTATCCATTATCCATTTCTATCTTCTTTTATTTGCTTTCGGTTTTGACATCGGTTTTGGTGTCGGAACTTGCTGTTTCGGTTTATACTGCTCGCCCAAAAGCCCCAAATCTCTGGCTTTTAAAATCACTCTGGCGGCGATCGGCGCGGAAATCGCTGCACCGTAACCACCGCCTTCGACGACGACGGCAATCGCTAATTGCGGTTTTTCCAGCGGCGCGATGGAAATATACCAACTGTCCGTGCGCTCATACATTTGCGGATATTCTTTATCAATCAAATTACCTTTATCGTCTCTAACTTTGCGCTTGAATGTTTTCAGCTTTCCTGTTTTTTCGTCGTAAACCGGTGCTTGTTTTTCCGCCGTCCCGGTTTTGCCGCCGGTGCGAATTCCCTGCGCCAAAACATCGGCGAAAACGCGCCGCGCCGTGCCGCCGCTTCCTTCGGTCACGAGTGCCATAATTTCACGAATCTGCGCGGCTTGCTGCGGCGTAATTATTTGCGAAAACATCTGCGGCGGCAACTCCGCCTCGATTTTCGGCTTCATCAACTTCCCTTCCATATTGGCGGGCGCGGAAGCAATCAGAGCCATCTGAAAAGGCGTCATTTGTCCGGCGTAACCTTGTCCCATTCCTTGAAGCGCAACGTCGTAGGCAGAGATTTTGTTTCCTGTAACAATAGTCGATTGCGCGGGAGCGAGCGCGTTTTTGATACGGTCGTTGTTTGCATTCCAGATGTCGGAAAAAAAGTTTGCCTGCAAAGCGTCTTCGGGCGCGTCGGTCGCCAAAATGCCGAACGCACCGGCGGTTTCGCGCAGTCTTTCTCTTCCCAATTCAACCGCCATTCGGGAAAAATACTGGTTGCTCGAAGCCTCAAAAGCCTGCATTATATTCAACGTCGAACATCCGTAGGGCGGCTCGCAGCCGCCGTTGGCATCGGTTATCGGGCGCGAATTGCGATACGGCACGAAACCTCCGCCCGAACTGGTAAAGGTCGCGTTTTGCATTCCCGCGCGAAAAGCGGAAATCATCGTAAAAGTTTTGAATGTCGAACCCGGCACATAGTATTCGCGGGTCGCACGATTAAGCAGCGGCTTGTTGCGTTTATCGCCTTCGAGCTTTAAATAATTATCGAGAGTCTGCGTTTGGCTCAGGTTAAACGACGGATTTGAATACATCGCCAGGACATCGCCGGTTTGCGGATTCAACACGACGATTGCGCCTTTTTTTCCTTCGAGCTGTTGCGCCAGAAAAGTCTGTAAATCACGGTCAATCGTAATACGAACATCGCGCTGTTCATCTTCCTTGCGTTTAACTTTCGTCAAAATTTCCCACGCTTCCGGCGTAGTATCGGCTGCCCTTTTATAAATCGTGCGCTCCAATCCGGGCGTGCCGCGCTCGGTTCCCATAAGATGCGCCATTTCTTTTTCAAGCGCGAAAGAGCGTGAAATGTCGCCGTCGTTATCCAACTTATAATATGCCAGCGCGTTGCCCAATTTCCCCGAACGGTCGAGCATCCAACCGCGCAAACTCGAAGCCGTCGTCCGCCGGTTACGCAAATCCTTGTAGCTCAAAGCCTGAAACTGTTCGTTGTAATCATCAGCGTAATACGTCCAATAAACGTGAAACCCGTAAACGGAGAAGGCTAATATCACGAAAACGATTTGCCAGACGCGCAAGCTGCGATTTGCTAAAGTTGCGGTTAATTTTCGTTTGACTTCATCAGGTAAATTTTCTTCAAAAGCGAATTTCCGGCGGCGAAAATTGCTGAAAGATAGAATTATCAGAAGCACAATCAAAACCGCGATACCTGCGATATAAACAATACTCAAACCCGCCGGCGTGCGCTCCAAAACCTGACCGCCGAACAGATTTTCGGGACGCAATTTGTTCCAATCGAATTGTAAAAAGAGAAATAAAAGGTTTGTCATTTATACTTTGTCCTCTGCTATCTCATTTCGCGTTCCGGCATCGAAATCTGCAACCACTTTCTTTTCGGCTGGTAAAGAATCTTCTACTTTCGCAAAGTCGTTTTTGTTCATAAAATCTTTCACTATCGTTGTCGGGGAAATCTTTTCCGGTAAAATTCGTTCGCTTGCCGCAAAATCGTTAATCGACAAATCTTCTTTCGGCACATATTCGTCTTTCACATGAACATTTTCTTCGTTAAATAAACTTCTGTTGGCGGCGAAATCTTCGGCGGCGGAAATTTGGACGGAAGATTTCTCTGCGGCGTTTTCCTTTAAGATGTGCCGAAGCTCAATGTCAACCGTGCCGAAACTCAGTTTATCCGCTTCTGTCAACACAATCGCTTTACCGTATGCGATACGCACGCCGCCGACGAAAGTTCCGTTGGTCGAGCCGGTATCGGCAACCATCAGCTGACCGTCGTCGCCCAAAACAAGCGCGGCGTGCAGCTTGGAAACGCTCGTATCATCGAGCCATAAATCGTTTTCTTTTGTTCTGCCGACGCTTTTTCTCTCTTTCGGGGAGAAAGCGAGTTTGATTTGTTTCCGTTGATTATTAACGGTGAACGATGCGATGAAAATTTCTTTTTCCGGTTCCGCAATTTCATTTTCCGGTGAAGATATGACGATATTTTTTAAATCGGGAACGGTAATATTTACTTCGGGTTCATCTGCTTCTTCATCGGCAAATTTATCGAAACTCGTCGAGAGTTTTACGCCTTCGGTAAAATAATCGGGTTTTATTTCAAACTGCATCGGCGCGAAAGTGTGATACCGCCGGTCGTTAATGTGGTCAACAGCGGCGGTCAGCAGTTCTATTTGGAGCTTTTTCAAAGACTGTTCGGCATCAACCGAGAATTTGTCCCACTGCATTTTGAGTTTAATATGGTGTGGAACAACCTTTCCCTTTTCGCCCAAATCCTGCGCTTCGGCATCAAGTAGTATTTTTAATTTTTCAATCAGTTCGCTGGTCGCCAGACTGCTCGAAGGCTTCCAGTTTCTGCCCGTGAACCTGTCGAACATATCACCAAGTCTGGTCAAAATACCGCGCACCAACCAGTCAGGCGATAGTGTTTTTTTTGTCGGAGACGGAATATTGTCAGACATTTTATAACTTAAATCTAAAGTCAATTTATATGAAAATGTTCTGTTATTTTAGCCGCATAACTAAATATTTGTAAAATTTCTATTTCTCAATGATATTTTAATTTTCTATTTAAAATTATAAATTTGGCAATCAAATTTGGAGATAGGGCGAATCCTGAAAGTGATTTGTCGAAATTTGCTAAAACTCAACGGATCGGCATAGCGGAGAGCGAAGCGCGGATTGAAAACAACATTATCGCAATAGTTTGCGGTAATATCGCGCAACATATTCTACATCACGTCCGTCAGATGAAAGTTTCAACTGTCCCGACGGGCTCGTCGGGATGGGTTTCGGCACGAAGCTAAAAATGCTCGACGCGCTCGAACCTTCGGAAAAATTCGCTGACCGATTTGTTGAATATTATTACTGCTTCACTAAAATTGTTCAGAAAAAAATGTTTGAAGACGCGCTAAAATCCGCCGCGCCGGGAAAGTCTGAGTGAATCGCGCGACGAGAGAATTTTGTTTGAGATTTTTTTAAGCTGGCTTTAAAGCAAAGGAAGTTATGAGTTTTGGGATAATTATTTGTGAAAGAACGTAGATTCCCTTCTTCGCCTGTTATTGGTCATCAAGCTTTTTAGTCAAAGCAACTTTTTCTCTCTTTTCAGGAAGTTGACTATTATCGGCTGGTGCGGTTTTTTCGGCAGTCTCGGTCGGCGACTCGGTTTCTACGGGTGGAGCCGGTTCAACCGGCTGATTACGGACTGGAAACTGAGAACCCGGCAGAGGTGGAAGAGTAGTGATATTCGGTTGCTGCGTGTTTTGCACATATGAAGGCTGCTCTCTATAGACTTCGGAAATACCTGCCGAACTTGCCAGCTCATTCGCCGATGCGGTCAAAATTCTATCGAACATATTCTCCGGCAAATTCTTTACCTCGCCGCTTCTGCCGTATACGAAGACCTGCTTGCTTCCATCAACACCGGTACGCAATAAAATAAGTTTTAAAAGCGGATTGTTATCGAATGTTCTTGTTTCGGATTTGTTACCGAAACCATCATACGACACATTAATTTGCGAACCGTCTTTTGCTATCCGGGTGATTTCACGCGAACTTTTACCCGATGTTACAATCGCTCCTTCATTGCCTTCAAGAGATTTGTCATCAAAAATTACCTCGCCGCCGGTCGCAGCTTTATATCCATCGTCAAATATGACTTCACCGTTCTTTGCCGAAGCAGTTTCGCCTTGTTTGCAGCCCGAACAGGAAATTACCAATGACAATAGAATTATTGCCAAAAAATAAACTTTGTTGTTTATCATTGCAGGTGTAAATAAAAGTTATCTAGTAAAGTAGGGAAAGGAACGAGGAACTTGAAATTAACTCTGCTAAACAAGTCCTCGTTTCCATGTTTGGGATTGATTATTTTTCCGCCACACCTAAAACAAAATTACTGACGGCAATCAAACCATTGCCGACACTGCTTGAGTTGTAAGTAATTTCGGAGCCGCCGCCGCCGCTGATACCATATTTCGGAGATGAAAATCCAGCATTTAAATTGCTCGGGTCATACGGCGCGACAACGGCGTTGCCCTGGATAAGACCACTGCCGCCGCCGGTTCGGTAAAAACCACCTGGTCCTGTCACTATTATCAAACCGCTAAAATTGGTTCCGCCGTGATAAGTTAATGTTCCGGTGCAAACCAGTATTCCGCCGCCGTCTTTATTAACGTCCACATCTCCGTCAATAAAAGTTATTCCTTTAGAAGTAAGAATATTACCGAAATTAGCGGGAGTTTGTCCGCTTGAATAATAAGTATTGGAGGCAATCGCGACATCTCTTAAATTTTGAATAACGGTATCCAAGTTCAGCGTATTTTTTAACCAAGCCGGCATTTCCGGCGTAACGTTTGCGGGTTCACCGACGACTTGATCAGGCTTTTTATCCAAAGTAGCCAAACCAGCTCTTACGATTTCATAATTTTCATCGTTTGAGGTTCCGACGGGAGGAATAATAATGTCGGGCGCGACTATATCCTGTCCTGAATATTCAACGCCAGCCGAATTTCCCGGCTGGAAAACAAATCCCGGACCGGCGGGACCGACCAGAGTCAAGGTGGCGGGCGCGGATAATCCGTCCAAAAAGTTTTTCTCGACAAATGCTTCCAGCCTTTTGACCGCGCCGCGCGGACCGTAGCCGGTCGAAGTTATTACCACGCGGCTCGGCTCGGTCGAAGTCATCGTTCCGCCGAGAGACGTGGTGCTGACACCTAACGCATCAAAAACACCCGGACTGATTGTCTTTGCGCTCAATTTAACCGTGCTTCCTCTCATTGAATAAGCCAGAGAATTAAAATCGTATGATACGACCGGCAGCGCGGCGGTCGTTCCCTTTCGGATATAACCGCGCATCGCGCCCGTCACCGAAGGAACGGTCATATTTACGAAAATTTCAAACTTAATATCATTGGGTAAAATAGATCCCAAACCATATTTTGTAATTTTAAAACTTCCAAAGTCGGTGCTTGCCGCGCTCGCCGTCGCGTCTACGGTAGTGCTGAGCTTAGGAATAAATTCAATCGTAATGTAATCACTGCCGGTTGCCGGATACCTGTAAATGCTGGAACTGCCGCTGATTTTTCCGGTCGTGTTGAAAGTGATGATATTTCCCGTGTTAATCGGGTCAATTATCGTCACGTCGTAAGCAAACCCCGAATTTGGAACGTAAGAGTTTGTGCCGGTCAAGCCGAACGGTATGCGGTCATTATAGGTCGTGTCGTAAGTCATCCAGCGCGAGAGGCGCGCCTCATCGCTGTCATCGGTCGGCGTGTTGGAAGTGTCGAGCCGAACGGCTTTTCTGAAATCTATTTTATTAGCCGGGTCAGATGCCGGTTTTGAAGAATCGATTAACGGATTCGGCGTCGTATAGCCGCGCAGAACGTTCAGCGTGGTTTGAATGCCGCTCTCCGCCGCGTTGTAAGCTTGCTGTTCGGCGGTTGCGTCCGTTACGTTCGCTGTGTTCACCGAGGTTTCTAAAAGCAGACCGACACTTGCCGTTATCAGCAAAAACGAAACCAACAATATCATTATCATTGCCGCGCCTTTTTCGCCGTCTCTGTTTTTAACCTGTCGTACTTCTTTCTCTTGCATAAATTTCATTATTCACTCGCCTGCTAAATTTTAATATTGAAGAAGCATATATTCGGAGTTTCTCAAAGTAACATCCGAAGCAAATTTTACGACTTGATTATCAGGTTGTCCCTGTACCTTTTCGAGTTCGACGAGGACCGTAATTCTAATTCTCGAAGTGTCGCTGGTTGGAATTGTCTTCGCCGCCGACGGCGTTGAGCTGCTTCCGGTGTAATCGTAATACTCGTAAGTCACTTTGCTGATGTTGTTGACGATTACAGAAATTGAAGATAAGTTTTCACCATTGCCGTGAGCGTCATAACGCACGATTGAGTCGGTGTTTGAATCGTAAAAATAAGTCAAGTCTTCACCCGGACTGAAGGTTCCTCGATTAGGGGTTGGTGTCACGTCATTATTGACGATATTAGAACGAAAATGCAGTCTTTGAGCATTTGAATCGGTCGTGATAATTCCGTTGGTATTTAATCCGTAACCCGCATTGGCAATTTCACGCGACATTACATTTAGCGCGGCTTGCGCCGATGTCAGCGCATCAGTGCGGCGGCTTTCACGCTGGCGAGTTCCCATCACGCGGGCGAACAAGGTTGACACCAAACCGAGCAGGACGAGCGTAATAGTCATCGCAATCATCAGTTCGACCAGTGAAAAACCAGCTTCTTTATTTTTCTTCCGATGTTTCATTTGTTATTAATTTGCTCTTGCCCGGCGTAAAACAGCCTTTGCCGGAACTGCCGTTTGCCAGCCCGGAGTCGAACTCTCCGATGTAACCGTCACCGTAATTTCCTTTAATGTCGTTGCCGCATTAACATCCACGGCAGTAGTTGAAGGATTATCGTCAATCACAGTTTGAATTTTAAATTTATTGCCGTCCGCTGACGTAGCAGGTTTCGGTGTTTTTGTTCCGCCGGTCAAACTCGAATCAGTTGCTCGAGGCGTATATTTTGCACTCCGATATAGTTCGACTTCTTGCTGCAAAACCGCCAGAGCTTGAGAGCGTGCATTATTTCCCGCATTGTAACTAACGGCATAAGTAAAAACAGCAACGAGCCCGAGCAAAAGGATTAAAAAAACAACCAATGCAACGACTACTTCGACTAGCGAGAATCCGCCCTGAGCACTTTTACTTGTCAAATTGCGACAATTTTTCTTTGTATTTTCAACCTTATTCATAACAGCTAAATTCATCGCAACTTTTTACTGGCATTTACCATTGCTTCTGACGAACATCGGGGATTTACAAACGCAATTATCTTGAGCCGGTCTTTGATTGCGTAGGCAAGCCGTCGGCGGCGGCGGCGGCGTCGGCGTTGGCGGCGGCGTCGGAGTCGGAGTCGGAGTTGCATTCGGCGGCGTCGGAGTCGGAGTCGGGGTCGGTGTTGCTGCCGGAGTGGGAGTCGGGGTCGGAGTACCTCCGCCGGGAGCAACATAATTTGTCCCGAAAGCGACGGTGTTTTTTATTTCAGTACCTATCGGAATACTTCCGACTACCGGGTTTTGGAAAGTCGGCTCGCTTGCTCCAAAAGCCGTCATCACGATTGTTCCGGTCGGCGAAATCGAGATGAAGTTTGCATTCTCCGGGGTTGCAGTCAAAGCCGTGCAGTTATTACAGATTATAAATCTTGGCGTTACATTATTTCCTGAATTGTCAGTGGCAGTAATTTGCCCGCGGTGGTCGAATTTGACGGTAATGGGAAAAGTCAAATTGCTGCTGACAATACGTATATCACTGCTCCCGAAATTAATCTGGCGTGTGTCGGTTGCTTCAATCGTTCCGTTCGTGTTGAGGTCGGTTGTTACATCAAAAGTAGTAGCATCTACTTTTACGGATGCTCGCTTACTAGTATCGGAAGCGCGTCTTTTGACCGAATCGAAGCGAGCGCGTTCAAGACTGACCTTTAATTCGCGGGCAACATTTTGCCGTTGAAGATTAGTTTTAGATTGACCGAGCTGGGCAATCGCAAAGGTTGCCAAAATTGCGGTTACTACCAAAACTATCAAAATTTCGATTAGCGACATTCCGCTTTGCGAATCAAATTTTCCCATTTTCATCAGCACTTCCTTTTCGATTGTTTTTTAATCGTTTATGTTGGGTTCGACACTCATTTCCAGTATGAAAATGACATAATTTTTTAATTTTGTCAATAATTGTTTTCTATTGTTTAACAGGCTATAAGTTACGATGGTAAATTTGTTTTATTCGTATCGTTGGCGTGATTTTTTTAGGGGTTATGCTAACGATTTTTTTGTGCGTTATGTATTTAGCGAACTTTGAATTTATAATAAACGTAAGGCTGAATGAAAATTTCTTTTTATGACAGCGTTTGACTTGACCGAACACGATGAAGGAACTTTCGTTAAATAATACACGGCTCGACGGACGCTACGACATCCAAAGTATTTTGGGGCGAGGAAGCTACGCGGAAATTTATGTCGCCCGCGACTCGCTCGCCGCGGCGCAATCACCGCACAAATCCGTAGTTATTAAAGCCCTCAATGTTTTTCTGCAAAACGATTTGGACACCGATTTGGAACGGACTCTGGTCGAGAATTTTCAAACCGAAGCAGTTGCCCTCGACCGCGTTCGTCATCCGAATATCATCAGCCGTCTCGGACACGGCACGGCGAGAGATTTGCGCTCGACGATTTTTCATTATCTGGTTTTGGAATATCTGTCGGGCGGCGATTTGGCAAGAGCCTGTCGGGAAAAAAGTCTGAATTTGACCGAGGCATTGTTTTATCTTGAACAAGTTTGCGCCGGACTCGGACACGCGCACCAGAACGGCATTATTCACCGCGACATCAAGCCGCAAAATCTGCTTCTGACCGCCGACCGTAAAACCGTAAAAATCGCCGATTTCGGCGTGGCGCGGGTTAGCGAATCAGATTCGCCGGTAACGCGCGTCGGGACAAATATGTTTGCGCCGCCCGAACACAGCCCGATTTTCGCGGGAAATACGGGAATGCTGACATTCACGAAATTAACGCCCGCCGCCGATATTTATTCGCTGGCAAAATCAGCATACGTTTTAATCACCAGCGAGTCACCCAAATTTTTTACCAATCAACCGGTTACCGAATTTCCATTTTCGATGCGTCAAAAGCCCTGGGCAGAGAATTTGGTAAAGGTGTTAAACAAAGCCACGCAATCCGATTCGCGGATGCGTTATCAAACCGTCAATGATTTTTGGCAGGATTTGTCTCGCATAAAATTGCTCGCCGAAGAAGAAGACCGCGATGCGGAAACAAAAATTCTCACCGCGCCGCATCAGATTCCGCAGCCGCACATTGCAAAAGGCTACACGCCGCTCGCGCCCCGGCAGCCGCGTTTCAATACTTCGCGCGATTTAAAGTTAAAAAATAATTTTTCTGTTGCTGACAACGCGCCGTTAGTAGTTAGATTGGAAAATTATAATTTTAATCAATCTTCAAATACACAGCCGCTGCCGATTGAAAAGGAAATTGTTCCCATCTATGAAGAACTTCCCCGATTTACAGAAAAAAACAAGCAAACATCTCTGCGTCGTTTTGCGGTGTTTATAATTTTTCTCGGCTTGTTTGCCGGAATTCTCTACGGAACGCATAATTATTTGCGCGGGCGCGGTGTTTTGCCGCAAATCAGCAATCCGTTCAAATCGCAGACGGGCAAAACAAACACTGATTTAAATTTGCGTCCTTCGCCGTCAAATAAAAATGACCCGATTGGAATGGTATCGAAAGATTCGCGTGTTAAAATTTTAAGCTCAAGCGATAATTGGTATGAAATCGAAGTTGTCGAATACGGTCGTCCAAAGGATAATCCTAATTATGCCGACCGCGGCTGGGTTTATGCAAAATTTATTAAGGTCGAGGAGTGAGTGGATTTTGGATTTTAGATTTTGGATTTTGGATTGGAAATACAAACAAAGAATGCCCGCTATGCTTTTATTGAAGCAAAACCGCTGCAAAAAAATGTTTGCGAATTATTTTAATCTACTAATCCATAATCCAAAATCCAAAATCCAAAATCGAAATGAGTGTTTTAGACAAAGTTAGACATTGGATCGACGGCGAAAGCGCGGAACTCGTTTTGGAAGAAGCTGCCCGCGATGCGCAAATCAAACCGCGCAGCTTGGCGGAAGCATTTATCGTCAAGATTGCCAAAGCGGTTGAAGAAGTGATGCAGAACGAACTTGTTCCACTGCCGCAAGGCACGGCTATTATTCCGACCGAATATATCATTTTTCTCAGCGAGCAGGACGATAAGGAGTGGCAAGGCGTGAAAAGGCGCGGGCTTGAGCAAGGGCTTTATCACATTTTAGCCGAGCGTGCGAAAGAAATTGCGGGGAAAAAGAAGTTGGAAACACAGTCCTTCTCGGTTGAGCTTCGCGTGGACGGAACGCTCGAAAAAGGCGATGTTCGCGTTCAGCACAGTTGGGACGAAGATTCGAGTAATAAGACCAGCGTTTTATCTCGTCCTAAAAATTTACCGTCGCCGCAGCCGACGGCTCAGCAAAATCAACCGATTTTGCAATCTCCGAGTTTTGTAACTCAAGCTTCAACAAATTCGAATCAGCACCCACAGACAGTTCAGAATGCGCCGCATCAGCAACACTCCGATTTTCAGTCCGAAGACGCGGAAGAAATGACGCACGTCCAAAAGCGGCAAGCACCGGAGCTTTACCGTCTGGAAATCTGGCGCGAGGGCGTGCGGCAAACCGTGATGCCGATTTCTCAAAATGAAATCAGCATCGGGCGCGGCTCAAAATCGCAGCCGGTTGACGTTTCTCTTTCAGGCGACCCTGAAATCAGCCGTCGGCATTTGCGTCTGATTTTTTCAAACGGAAACTTTTCAATCGTCAATGAAGGACGAAATCCGGCAATGGTCAATAATTTTGAACTTTCGGTCGGGCAAAAAATCCCGGTTTCCGCCGGCGTTCCAATTGCTGTTTGCAGCTATTTGCTGAGAATCCAACCAAAATAAGTTGCAGGTAATAATTTGAATGTTTTTTCAAGATTTAGAGTTTCCAATATTTACAGAACAGCAACATGAAGAATTTTCATCATCGAAACTTGATTCCGCCGAGAAAAATTTGATTGATGCGGCGATTGCGCCTGATTGCTTTTTTTCAATCGTTATTCCAATTCGTAATGAAGCCGAGTATCTTTATAAAACTCTTTCCGCATTTTCGAGACAAACAGATTTAAGGAATTCTCCGCTTGACGCGAATTTCTTTGAAATCATACTGCTCATTAATAACAGTCAAGACGATTCAGCTAAAATTGCTCGAAATTGGCAGGCGCAAAATAAAAAAATAAATCTGCACATTGTTCAAATAAACTTGCCGACAGAAAAATCAAACATCGGATTTATCAGACGTTTTTTGATGAATGAGGCATATAAACGACTGAAGCAAAACAAATTTCGCGGCGGAATCATCGCTACCACAGACGGCGATACGCAAGTTTCACCTGATTGGATTGCCGCCAACATCGAGGAAATAAAAAACGGTGCCGATGCGGTCGGCGGCAGAATTTTAATAAATTTGTCGGAACTGGAACAAATGGATTCCAAAGCAAGAAATTTTCATCTGCTCGACGAAGAATACCGGCTGCTCGTCGCTGAGATGGAACATTTTTTCGACAATCTTTCACACGATTCGCATCCGCGTCATCACCAGCATTTTAACGCCAGTATCGCGGTCACTACCGACATTTTTGCTAAAGCCGGCGGCGTCCCTAAAGTCAATTTTCTGGAAGATGTCGCTTTTTACCAGTCGTTGATGCGGATTGATGCCAAATTTCGTCATAGTCAGGCAGTAAAAGTATTTACTTCTGCTCGTCACGTCGGACGCGCCGAAGAGGGACTTTCGACACAAATCAATAAATGGAAAATGATGGGTCAGAACGGCGATGTTTTTTTGGTCGAATCAGCACAGGCGATTGAGAGAAGACTGGTTGCAAGGAATAATCTGCGAAACTTTCTGTCCCAACCAAAATCGAAAAATAAATATGACCACAAAGAAGTCATAAAACTCGCCGGAACTTTTTATATCACGCCGAATTTTTTGGCTCAAATGCTCAATCAATCACAAACTTTCGGCTGTCTGCTTGAAAAAGTTTATAAAAACCAAGCAAAAATCGGAGAATGGAGCAACCGCAATCCACAGGTTCCGGTCGAGATTGCAATCTCTGATTTGCGCCGGAAATTAGAGAAATTGCGTGGCGAAAATTCGTCTTCAAATCTATACGCTAAAGCAGTTTAAATTTTCTCCCAGACATCGAGTCTATAATTATCGTTTTTTTGACTCTTTAAATGCTGCATTTTATCTGTGCCGAATGCAGCTAACGAATCGTGAACCGCATCGCCGGTTTGCGGGTAGTCGTGAACTAAAGGTGTCCAATGCACCAGAACGACGTGACCTTTTGAATCCAGTTGAGCAAAAACTTTTTTCATCGCCGCCTGCCAATCTTTTTCGGTCAAATAATATCCGACCTCCGAAATCAAGATCAAATCAAAAGTTTCAGGCGGAAATTCTTTGGGAATCTGCATTATCTCCAATTTCACATTCGGCAAGTTTTCACAACGCTTCTTTGCCTGATTTAAAGCCTTTTGAGAAACATCAACGGCAAGAAGTTTTTTGCAGCGTTCAGCTAATTTTGCGGTCAGCACACCGATTGAACATCCGATTTCAAACGCCGAATCGTATTTTTCAAGCGGCAGAGCATCAAGCGTCGCACGATATTTATCTGCTTCATAACGACTATTCTCAAAATCCCAAGGGTCATCTTTAGCTTCATAAACTTTTTCGAAATATTCGCGCGTTAAGGATTTTTTGGTTTCTTTATTCATCGTGTTATTCAAAGTATATCTCCCAACCGTCTGCAAAATTTTCCAGTATTTCCTCCGACAACCGGAACCCTTCCGGGTCATCGTCAATTAAATCTGTAATTTGTGATTTGTGCGCCATGATTGCCTGCTTTTTTTTTGCCGCCACCGAACTTATGTCCAAACGCCACGCCGTTATCTCGCCAAAATTCGGCGCATCGCCGCTTTCCGCAATTTCCCAGAGCCAAATCGGATATTCGAGGATTTTAAAATCGGGCAAATATTTTTGGTTGATGTTTTTTATCAGTGAATAAGCGGCACGGTGATCAGGATGCGGGTCGCGCCGCCAGGGAACTAAAACAGTTTGGGGTTCTACTTTTTCCAAATATTGCCTGCATTTTTCAATCGCGCTTGTCCATTCGGGCGAATTTTGATCTGGTACGGAGCGATCCGGATAACGAAAAAAAGTTGTGTTTTCAAGCTCAACACCCAAAATGTCCAGAGCATTTAATATTTCCGCCTCGCGCAAATCACGCAGTTTGTCAGCAGGAAATTTTTTCGAGTTCGGATGCGAGAGGGTGCCGTCACTCAAAACCAATACGCTGACTTCCACGCCGAATTCACGCAAAAGCGCAATTGCACCTCCGCAGCCGAGCGATTCGTCATCGGGATGCGGCGCAACGATGGCGGTTTTCCCCCAACTGACGATTGTTTCAGATTTACGGAGCAAAAGTTGGTGCGGATTGGCGAGCGGAGATTGTTTCAAAACTTCAGATTTGTTCATAAAAATGTCGTTTGAAACGACAATATCAGCGCGAGAACAAACAACATTGATAAAAATTGGAAATTCCTTTTTCAAGAAATACCGCAACAAAAACTATATTTCCCATAAGTCATCGCTTGGTGTTTCACTTTCCAAAACATAACTTCCGGCGGCGGCAAGCGAGGCATCCGGCGCGGGCTGGCGAAGATAAATTGTCAAATCACGAATGATTCTTTCAAAATGATATGGTTTATTTAACCCGCGCGCGCCAACACATTTGACGCACAAATTCATCAGTTCCTGACACAATTGCTCGATTGCCGTTCGCATCAAATTTGCATACGCCAAAAAATTCTCGCTAGATTCCTGTGTCGGGTTATTTGTATATTCTTCAGACTTTTTTGATGCGCCCGCCAGCCACAAATTTCCACTCTCGATGAGAACCGCCATTTCGCCTAAACGAGTCTGCTGAAACAAATCTTTTGTCCGGTGCAAATCGCGCAGATATTTTCTGGTTTCATCAAAGAGAGTTTCCGCCGCGCCGAGCTGAACGGCGGCAAAACGAATCGCGCCGCCGCTAAAATAAGGCTGCCGGTAATAATCGCCCGGCTGACCGATTAAATCATCCTGAGAGATTTCGACTCCCGTAAATTCTACCCGAAAGCTGCGCGTTGATTTCATTCCCATCGGATTCCACCAGGACGCATCGACTTTTGTTGCAACTTTTTCCATCTGCACGATGCACATCTGCCAATCGCCGTTCGGCAAAGCCGCGTTGACAAACGGACGCTCGACAAAATCAACTCCGGTGGCAAATGTTTTCGCACCGTAAAGTCGAAATTTTCCATTTTTCAATGGCTCGATTTTGACTCCGTCAGCAGCTTCGGTATTCCACACGCCAAAAATTTTATTGTTTTTGACATCCGCCGCATATCTTTTATTTTGCTCATCCGAGCCATAGAGTCGGAGCAGCAGCAAAGCATTGTAATGACCTTCAAAAACTCGCCCGACAACCAGATTGCCGCGTCCGAAATGTTTTAGAATTTTTAATAATTTATAGGTTGTTCCATTTTCTAAACCAAGACCGAAGCCTCCAAGTTTTTGAGGTAATGGAGCAATCAATAATCCTGCTTTGGCAATGTTTTGAAACGATTTTGCCGGAAACTTTTCGGTCGAATCAGTCTCCGCCGCTTCGGACAAGAACTCAACAAACAAATTTCTTGCCTGTAAAACTGAACCTTGTAAATCCTGCAAATTTTTATCTTCAGCTTTTATCATTACCGTTGCGGTTGAATTTTCCATCGTGTTTGAATAATTTTCCATTTAATGAATTTGTTTTTTTATTTGATGACAGATGATTCAAAGTGTTTCAAAATCACGCATCTGTAGTTCGATTTCATTTGCCAGCGGCACAAAAATCTCGCGTTCCCCCAAACCATCGGGATAATCCCATAAACCATTATAGCAATGCCGGTCATCATCCCAACCCGGATGATTAACGATTGGGTAAAGACAAATTCCTTCAATCGGAACGCCCTTTTCTGAAGCGATTTTTGCTTCTTCACAAATATAGCGAAACCATTCGGGACGCGCTTCATTTTCGATGCCGGTTTCGGCAATCAAAATCGGACGATTATATTTTTCAAAATAATCCTGCAAAATCAGGCTGAGCGGATGGTAATCTTTGTGCCCGCGCAAGACTCGACGTCCGCTCGGATGCCGCCATTGATTGTTAAAATAATAATTCAATCCGATTATATCCAAATAATTTTCGCCGCCGCCGAGTTCAGGATTGCGCCTTCCGCTTATCATGTCGAAAACTTCATATTGCGAAAGATGGTAGTTTTCAGCGTGAATTTTATCTTGCGGACGACGTTTCGATGCCGATACCCGAATTGCCGGATCAGTCAGAACAAAACGCGCGCCGGGCGCAATTTGGCGGATTGCATCAATACTTAAAATCGTCGCTCGCACAAGTTGTTTTTTTAATTCGTTGGCTCGATGTTTTTGAAACGGATGAAATGCTCCGATATCTCCTGCAATCCACGAAAAAAATGAAATCTCATTGTTTGGACAGAAAAATGGTGTTTGATTATTTTCACTCAATAAAAATCTGGTAAAGGCTTCTGAAAATTTTGCGAAACGAACGGGAAACTCAGTGCTGAAAATATCCAAATCATCTGGGTAGCCGTAGTGGAACAAATCCCAGATGATTTGCATTCCTGTCTTTTTAGCGGCGCGAACCTGATTGCTCACGCTTGAAAAATCGTATCGGTATGGTTCGCGCTCAACTAAATGCCAGCGCACGCCGTCCCGCGCCGTTTTCATTCCAACATCAAGCATTCGCGCGTAATCGGCTTCGGCAAATTCGTCGTGGCGCGTCGCGTTAATCACGTCAATTCGTCTTCCCTGCCAATTACGGTGCGTCGAACATTCAAAACCGCCCATTAAATAACTTTCAAAAAGACTTTTATTCATTATTTCGGAAATCAGGTGTTTGTAAATTTGGTTGATATTATAAAACTTTTTCGCATAGTATCATTGTAACTCAAGTGCGGCAACTTGTTTCACAGATAAAACTGTGGTAAATTCACTAATCAAAAATTTAGTTCGAAATTCACCTTTTTTGGTTTTTTTTTGCGAAAAAGAAATTTTACAAGCAATTTTTGTATTCTATATTACATAACAAATTGTAAGATTCGATTACAATAAGAAATTATTATTTAGCCGGTTATATTCTATGGACATTGAAAATAAATTCTCTGCCGACAGCGGTGCGCCTGTTTTTGAAAGTTATGACCTTGTTTGCCTTTCGCATTTACGCTGGGATTTTGTTTATCAAAGACCGCAGCATTTGATGAGCCGATTTGCGAAAAGCAGGCGCGTGTTTTTTATCGAAGAACCGATTTTTACAGACGAACAAACACATCTTAAAATTAGTCAGCGCGAAGATAACTTAACTGTGGTTGTCCCGCACATTTCAAACGATGACCGCGAAACAAAAAATATCGAGGCATTTCAAGGCGAATTATTAGACGGACTTTTTGCCGAGCAAAAAATAAATGATTTCGTTTTGTGGTTTTACACGCCGATGGCAATGAGCTTTGCCGCCCATCTCGAACCAAAAGCCGTTGTTTATGATTGTATGGACGAACTGTCGGGTTTCAAATTTGCGCCGCCCGCGCTGCTTGAAAATGAATCGAAACTTTTTGAAAAAGCCGATTTGGTGTTCACCGGCGGTCAAAGTCTCTACGAAGCAAAAAAAGATAAGCACAAGAGCGTTCACGCTTTTCCGTCGAGCATTGACGTGGCGCATTTCAAACAAGCCAGGGACATAACCGACGAACCGGAAGAACAAAAACAAATCGCGCATCCTCGTCTTGGTTATTGCGGTGTAATTGACGAAAGATTAAATATAAATCTTTTAGCCGAAGTTGCCGACTTTCGTCCCGACTGGCAATTCGTAATGATTGGTCCGGTCGTTAAAATCAGCGACGAAGATTTGCCGCGTCGCGCAAATATTCATTATCTCGGCGGTAGAAATTACCAAGAGCTGCCGTCGTATCTGGCTGGCTGGGACGTAGCTTTGATGCCGTTTGCGCTCAACGAATCAACGCGATTTATCAGTCCGACGAAAACACCGGAATACCTAGCGGCGGGAAAACCGGTCATTTCGACGCCAATTCAAGATGTCGTGCGACCTTACGGGGAAATGAATTTCGTCTTTATTGCTTCGACTGCGGAAGAATTTGTTGCAGCTTGTGATAAAGCATTAGAAGAAAACCAGACAGAGAAATTAGCACGAGTCGACGAATTTTTAGCGCAAAATTCCTGGGATAAAACCTGGTCGAAGATGGCGAATTTGATTGACGATATTGTAAAAAAAGGCACAAAAGTTGCTTTGGCTTAGTGCTACATTATTTTTTGTATTTGTTTGATACAGACCTGATTTTTATAAACAAGGGGAAGATTTATGTTTGATTATTTGATTGTAGGTGCGGGTTTTGCAGGCAGTGTTTTAGCTGAAAGGCTTGCAAATGGTTCTAATAAAAAGGTTCTTATTTGCGACAAACGCTCCCATATCGGCGGAAATGCTTTTGATTTTTACAATGACGAAGGAGTTTTGATTCATAAATATGGACCGCATATTTTTCATACCAATTCGCTCGAAGTTTTTGAATATTTGTCACGATTTACCGAATGGCGTTCTTATCAGCACAAAGTTTTAGCCTCGGTTGACGGGATGTTGCTGCCGATGCCGATTAATCTCGACACGATAAATAAACTCTATGGTTTAAACCTGACAGCGTTTGAAGTCGAAGAATTCTTCGAATCAATAGCGGAAAAATGCGAGCATATCCGCACATCCGAAGATGTCGTCGTGGCAAAGGTCGGGCGCGAATTATACGAAAAATTCTTTCGCAATTACACGCGCAAACAATGGGGACTCGACCCGTCTGAACTCGACGCATCGGTAACGGCGAGAGTTCCGACGCGCACAAACCGCGATGACCGTTATTTTACGGATTCCTATCAAGCAATGCCGAAACACGGCTATACGCGAATGTTTGAAAAATTGCTCGACAGCCCGAATATCAAAATTATGCTTAACTGTGATTATCGGGAGATTGCGAATCAAATCGAATATAAAGAAATGATTTATACGGGACCGGTTGACGCATTTTTCGATTTGCGCTACGGAAAACTTCCCTATCGTTCTTTAGAATTCAAGCACGAAACGCACGACACGGAACAATTTCAAGCTGCTCCGGTTGTCAATTATCCGAACGAGCAGGCATTTACGCGAATTACGGAATTCAAGTATCTGACGGGGCAGGAACACAAAAAAACCAGTATCGTTTATGAGTTTCCGCAGGCGACGGGCGACCCGTATTATCCGATTCCGCGTAAGGAAAACGCCGACCTCTATGCAAAATATAAAACTCTTGCGGACGCGCGTCCCGACGTGCATTTTGTCGGTCGGCTGGCAACCTACAAGTATTATAATATGGATCAAATCGTCGCTCAGGCATTGACAACTTATGGCAAAATTGTCGGTATGAAGCGCAAGGAAGCGGTGACCAAAACCTCAATAGCAGAAAAGGCGTTTGCGGCAAACCATTCGACCGCAGCGTCAAACGGAAATGGCAGGAATTTGACGACAGCCTCAAACTAATCGTTCAAATAGTTTGGAACGACCCGGCAAAAAATCGGTGCGATAAGCGAAGTTTAACTTTTGCTTATCGCATTTTTCTTGCGATAATTCATTTGCAAAGTTTATAGATTTTAATTCCGAACAACGTATAAAACAAGTATTTATTAGAAAGTTGACTTTATTTGAAATTCGCTATTTACTAATTACAATTTACATTTCAAGATGAGTTACCAAGTTATCGCCCGCAAATGGCGACCGCAAACATTCGAAGAAGTTACCGGACAGGAAGCGATAACGCGCACTTTGCGAAACGCCGTCGAACACGACCGTCTGCATCACGCCTATCTTTTCTCCGGCGCACGCGGTGTGGGCAAAACGACGACCGCACGCTTGCTCGCCAAAGCCCTTAATTGCCACAAAACCGATAAACCGAATGTGCAACCGTGCGCGGCGGACGACCCGAATGCCTGCGTTTCCTGCAAGGAAATTGCCGAGAGCCGTTCGATTGATGTATTGGAAATTGATGCCGCATCGCACACCGGCGTTGACGATATTCGGGAAACGATTCTGGAAAGTATAAATTTTAATCCGGCACGCGACCGTTACAAAGTTTTTATCATTGACGAAGTTCACCAACTTTCAAAATCCGCATTTAACGCCCTGCTAAAAACTTTGGAAGAGCCGCCGCCGCGCGTCGAATTTATAATGGCGACAACGGAACTGCACAAGGTTCCCGACACGATTTTGTCGCGCTGTCAAGAGTTTGAGTTTCGCACGATTGCACTGCAAAAGATTTTCGACCGCCTGAAAATCATCGCCGATGCTGAAAAAATAGATGTTTCCGGTGAAGCCTTGCGCGAGATTGCACGTTCCGGTGAAGGCTCGATGCGCGACGCGCAAAGCAATTTTGACCAGGTTATCAGCTTTTCCGACGAAAAAATTACGGTCGAAGATGTTGCCGTTGCGCTCGGTATTGCAAGCGTGGAAATGCTCACGCGCATCGCTAATGCAATCGCTGAAAATAAACCTGCCGAAGCCTTGAATGTAGTTGACGATTTAATCGGACGCGGACAGGATTTAAGAAACTTTTGCCGCGATTTGATGAGTTTTTTTCGTGATTTGCTGGTTTTTAAGATAGCGGGCGAAGCGGAAAATTTATTTGATACCGCCGTTTTGAGCCGCGAAGAACTCGGCAAAAATTCCGCGCCTTATTCAGAATCCGATTTAATCAGATTTTTTAACTCCCTCAGCGAAACCGAAAGCAAACTGCGCGAAGCGACACAGCCGCGTTACATTCTGGAAATCGGTTTGATGAAATTAATCGAGATGCGCCGCGTCGCGCCGATTGAAAAAATTTTAGAGCGGCTGGCAAAACTCGAAAACGCTTCGGTGGGTGCAGACATTCAACCGGAAAATTCTGAGCAATCAAAAACTGTCGAATCTTTTAGCGACAAGGCGGAAAAAAAAACTCTAACAGTTGATTTTCCGCTTGAAGAAGTTCCCTTTCCCGTTTCAACAAGTGCAGTTTTAACCGAAGAAGCTGAAAACGAGGTTGAAACAATAAGTGAAGCCACTGATACTTATAATAATATTCAGAACGCAAATGTTATTTCTGTTGACGCTGAAACACCTGTAAATACAACTGAATTAACGAACGCGCCGGTAAATTTGCCGGATTATTTCTCACCCGAATTTGCTGCGGCGATGCCGCTTAAATTACCGCCGATAACTTCCGAAGAGCTTGAACACATCGAAGACGACTATCTCGATTCGGAGTTTGAGCGCAAACTTTACCAAGCCGGAGATAATTTGGGTTTGATTAAAAACAGTTCAGAAATTGTCGCGGCTTTATTCGGTGGAGATGCTTCAAACGGCAATTCTGCAGTATTCGATTCGCTTAGAAACGCATCAGGAACGGCAATCGCGCCGGCAAAAGCGAAACCGGCATTTGTCATACCGGATTTTGATGCGGATGAAACTTCGGGTGAAATGCCGGTGCTGCCAGAGAATCCGACCGAAGAAGAGATGTGGCACTATGCCGAAAATCATCCGCTGATAAAAAAAGCATTACGCATTTTTCGCGCAAAAATAGTTGAGGTAACAAAAGTTTAGTTTTTATTTTACCAATTCAAAATTTTTTGGAACTTAACGAATATTATTTCGTTTATAAAATCGGAGGTAATTTTCTATTATGCGACAACCTTGGATAGCAGGAATCCTAAGTCTCTTAATCCCGGGACTTGGACAAATCTATAACGGCAGAATAATAATCGGTATAATTTGGTTAATTGTTACCGGTGTTTCGTGGATCGGGTCGGCTGGTATTTTGGGCTGGATTGTCCATCTGCTCGCGGCTTGGTGCGCTTATAGTTACGCCAGAGATTATCCTTTTAGAAAATAAATCCTTCTTTCATAATACTCCTCCTCCATTTGCCTGATGTTCTGTAACATCAGGCTTTTTTCGTTTTCCAAAGCGGTGGAATTAAAGTAAGATAATGCAGAGGGATTAGGGATAAGGTGTTAGGGATTAGAGTATTCTTCCTGAAACCTAACCCCTGAACCCTTTATTATTTATGGTTAAAGAAGGACTTCCGTTTATTACGATTCCGCTTTTGATTGCAGTCGGTCTTGCAATTTTTGGATGGTGGATTTCTGCCGCTTTATTCGTCGGACTCACGCTTTTTATGGCGTATTTTTTTCGTGACCCGCGACGAATTATTCCGACCGAAGCAAATATCATCGTCTCCGCCGCCGACGGAAAAGTTACACGTATCGAAGAGCGCGAGAACGGTAAGTTCGTGAGCGTTTTTTTATCGCCCGTCGATGTCCATATCAATCGCGCTCCGATTGCCGGAAAAGTTACCAGAGTTGAATTATTTCAAGGCAAAAAAGCTCCCGCCACCAGCAACGAGGCGAGTCAGACGAACGAGAGAAATGCAGTCACAATCGAAGGCGAAAAGATGACGGTCGTCTGCACGCAGATTGTTGGAATTCTGGCGCGTCGAATAGTCTGCTGGAGCAAAGAAGGCGACAATCTGCAGCTTGGCGAAAAATACGGTTTAATCAAATTCGGGTCGCGCACTGACTTGTTGATGCCGAAATCGGTCGAGATTGCCGTCAAAGTCGGCGATAAAGTCGTCGGCGGCGAAACTATTATTGCCAGATACATCGAGTATAATCCTTCACAAGAGTATTCTGTAATGAATCCGGCGGCTGAATTATCTGCGGCAAACTGAAAATTTTAGTAATTCCGACAAACCGCCGGAATAGTGTTTGTGAATATCCTTTTCGACAATTATGGAAACCGAAGAAAAAAAATCTGTTCATAAGGGTTTGAAAAAAGGTTTGTATTTAATTCCGACCGCATTTACGGCGGCGAATATCGCGATGGGATTTCTGGCGGTCTTATCTTCACTGCGCGGTTTTCAGTTGATAGCCATCAATCCCGAACAGGCTGCAATTTATTTTGACTACGCCGCAAAAGGCATCGCGTTTGCGATTTTGTTTGACACCTTGGACGGGCGGGTTGCGCGGATGACAAAAACCACGACCGAAATCGGCGTGCAGCTCGACTCCCTGGCAGACGTTTTGACCTTTGGCATCGCGCCGGTTGTTCTGGCATACGGCTGGGCATTCGGCGCAACTTTTCAGGAAGACAGCGGACTGCACGGTTTTGGAGTCTTTGTTTTGTTTATGTATCTGATGTGCGGCGCGTTCCGGCTGGCGCGTTTTAACCTGCAAGCGACCCGACCGCGCGTTTTGATGGAAGGCACACCGAATGTTGACAAGAAAAATTTTGTCGGTCTGCCAATTCCGGCGGCGGCTGGACTGATTGCCGCCATCGTTCATTTTGCGCCGCAGCCGATTGTTTCACGCCAGGAAAATTTAGCCGAATTTTACAGCATTTTATTAATGTTTCTAATCGGCGGTTTGGGACTTTTGATGGTTAGCACGCTGCGCTACATAAGTTTCAAATCTGCCGGCACGGGAAGGCGCAGCGGCTACTTAATTTTAGTTATTGCCGCTGTCGGAATGCTCGCCTGGCTTTATTCGCGCTACGTGCTTTTGTTTCTTGCGGTAGTTTATGCTTCATATGGAATAATCGGCTATTTTTTAGGTCTTTTGCGTCACACAAACCGAAAGGAAGCGGTTGTCGCAGATAAAATTCAACCTTAAGAACCGCTTATCGTCGTTCGAAGTCTTAAAAATTTCACTCTCGTTAAATATCATCGTTCGTTGATTTTTTTCTCTTCTCTTCAATTGCCGTAACACTTGCAGAGCGGCGTTTTTTGTGACGTATTTGTTGAGCATCATCGTTATCATCCACCGATTCATTGCCGCCTGCGACTACAAGTGAAACCAGTGTGATAAACAACATTGCAACAGCTGTAATGTGCAGGACAAAATCAAAAAGACTGTGAACTAATATCGCAAAGCAACCGGCGAGTGCCCCGACAACAACGCCGCGCCGAAATTTGTTTGAAGTTTGCGCGTTTCGCAAGCCGGTTTTAAACAGCAAATAAATAAAAAACGCGCCGAGCAGCAGACCGACAATTCCCGCATCCGCCAAAACCTGCAAATAGTCGTTGTGTGCCTGTTCAACCCGTTCGACACCGCTCAAAGAATCATACGGCGTATAAGCTACGCCGAATGCGCCGAGTCCCGCGCCGAAAGGCAGAGTGCTTTTTATAACGCTCCAAGTAACACTCCAGATATGGGTGCGGTTGGTCGAAAAATCCTTTGAGGCGGCGGTTTCGGCAAATCTGGTCAAGGAAGATTCGCCGCCGATTATAATCGCTCCGAAAACGATGACTGCCATCAGCAAAACAGCGAAGCCGATTTTGACAGCCATTTGACCGGAGCTTTTTGTCTTGGTCGTCAAAATTACGAGAAAGATAATTTCCGCCAGCAGCGAAACAAAACCTCCGCGCGAGCCGCTCAAAAGCAGCGCGATGCCCATCAGACCGATGGCTGTAACGTAAATTAAGCGTTTGTCCCGACCGACCGCGCCGACAAACATCAACCCTAACGGCAAGGCGAGCGTCATTTCCATATACGCGGCAAAATTGTGCCGGTTAACAAATGAGCCGAACGGCGTGGCAAACTTCGCTTCGTAAATTCCGTAGATTTTGTTCGGGCTGAGAACCGCTTGCAAAATGGCGAAGAAAGCAAAAACGAATCCGAAAATCGTGATGACATAGACTATTTTTTTCAAGCGGTTTGCACTGTCAATGTAAGTTAGAAATGCAGCGAGGAAAATAGAAAATGCGAGAAAATGAAGTGCGGAAACCTGCGTCGCAAATGGATCAAGCGAAATTGTGCGCGGAATGCCCGCGATGCCGGCGGTTTCCGCCAGACTTCCAAACGGTATGATTTGCAAAATTCCGTAGAGAAATGCGCCGATTAGAGGTATTTGCAAAAGGCTTTTATTAAACCGCAAAACACCGCTTGAGAAAGCATCGAACGCCCACAATAAACCAACCGTCACTGCCGACAAATAAAAGATTGCAATAATCGGCTGATGCACCGCGCCGTAAGCCGCAGTCGTAAAAATCAGCATCGCGCAAAGCAGAAAAAATAAAATTTTGCTTGCCCAGGTTGTTTGGATTTCTTTCGTCATTAAAATTAGTGAAAAGTGAAAAGTGAACAATGAATAATTTTTAGTTTTTCACTTTTCGTTTTTCACTTTTCGTTTTTCACTATTTAAGTTTTTCCAGCTTAAAATCGTCATACCAGAATGTTCCGACAATCGGACATTCGCTGCCGCAAAAAGCGCGGATTGTCCGAAGTCCGACGGCTTCGGCATTTTGGGGCGCGGTAAAATCAATTTTCACTTGCTGCCAATCGTTTGTTCCGATGGAAAAAGACGAGCCGGTCGCAATGCTTTTATCATCAATCGCGTTGTAAATTTCTAATTGAGGCGTTCCGCCGCTTTTCAAGTTTTCCGTCCGCAACCGAAAACTCAAGCGATAACGCGCCGACGGTTCGACCGTCACGATTTGATAAATGTTGAAAAGAGTCGGATTGACATAACCGTTGAACGTCACGCGCAAACTTCGATTTCCCTCGGATTTTTGAGTCGGGTCGAGTTTGATGTCCATTTTTTCCATCGGCGAAATTCGCCAGCCGAAAAAGACTTCCCGATTATCGCCAATCGGTTTTTCAAATCCCGCGTTTTGAATTGTTTGACTTTGAGCATCCGGTTCGATTCCAAGCCCGCGAACGAATTCGATTGCTTGACGGTAAAAGCGTTTATCGTAGAGTGCGCGGGCGATGATATTTGCCGCATCTGAATTTGACTGCTTTTCTTCTTCGGAAAGCGTGTTCCAAATTCTCAAGGAGTCTTCGGGGCGTTCCTTTGCAGCATAAAATTTTGCCAAGCCCGCTCTCACCGAAGGCGAATTGCCCGCCACTTGTTCGAGCATTAAAGCATCCTGCCCGAAATAATCCCACGCAATCGAAAGAACCTGGTCACGATAAATGACATTTGTTTCGGCGGCTTTTTTTAATTCCTCGAATGCCTCGCCGCTTCGATTTTGCCGCAAATAAAAATTGCCGAGCTGCCAGCGCGGAAATGTATAACTCGGCGCGAGATTGACGGCTTTGACAAGAGCTTTTTCCGCCGCGTCGAAATTTTCCGCCTGCTCGTGAGCGCGTCCGAGTTCAATCCACCAGCGAAAATCATTCGGCGAAAGTTTGACGACATTTTCAAAATCCTTTTCGGCGGTCGAAGCCGTGCCTGATTTGCTGTCTTTCGTCAAATCAGCCAGCAGCCAATTCGACAAAGCGTCGTCTGGCGCAAGTTTGACGGCAAGCCGGGCTATCTCTTTAGCGTTCGCATCCGACGGCGAAGCGAGTTCCGCCAACATATTCCCAAGCTGCCAGCGAATTGCCAGCCAGCCGAAAATCAGCACCAGGATAACGGCAATAATTATGCCGATTCGGACAGGCATTTGGCGAGAGTCAAGGACTTTGAATTGTTCTGTTTTCTCCGTCATTGTTTAAACGCAAACTTTGGCAGCAGCGCAAAAATTGTATTTTGTGATTCAAAATCTTTATTTCGCAAAAATTAGATTTTAACTAAATAATCGTGAATTTGCATTTTCAGCGTTTCTTTTTTAGTTTAGTTGAAATGATTTATGACACAGAACGGCAAACAACTGAAATTATCAAACGGCTGAAAAAAGAATATCCTGAAGCGCATTGCGAGCTGATTCACTCAAACCCGTTTGAGCTGCTCGTCGCTACCATTCTTTCCGCGCAATGCACCGACGCGCGCGTCAACATCGTGACGGCAAATCTTTTTCGTAAGTATCGCAAGCCGTCTGATTATTTAAATGTCGCGCCGGAAGAGCTTGAACAAGACATTCGTCCGACCGGATTTTTCCGCAACAAAGCAAAAAGCATTCGCGGCGCGAGCCTCAAAATCAATGAGAACTTCGGCGGCGAGATTCCGCAAACAATGGAAGAGCTTTTAACGCTCGACGGCGTTGCCCGCAAAACTGCAAACGTCGTGCTTGGCAATGCTTTCGGCATCGCGTCCGGCATCGTCGTTGACACGCACGTTTCGCGCGTTTCGCAAAGATTGGGTTTGACCGGAGAAACTACGCCCGAAAAAATTGAAAAAAATTTACAGGAACTCGTCCCCAAAAAAGATTGGATTATGTTTCCGCACTGGTTAATCGCCCACGGACGCAAAATCTGTCAGGCGCGAAAACCGAAATGCGCCGAATGCGTCCTTGAAAATCTGTGTCCTTCTTCGCGGCTGAAAATGATTGCGCCGGAATAAAATAAACTTTCGATAAAATTTTAGAAAATCATTTCTTCCGGCAAAGCAGACTCAAATTCGAGCCGCCGGTTACCGTTCGGATGATAAAAACTCAATCGGGCGGCGTGCAGACAGAGCCGCGAAAATTCCCGTCCGCCGTATTTGTCGTCGCCGATAATCGGATGACCGATATGAGCGCAGTGCAGCCTGAGCTGGTTGGTTCTGCCGGTAACGGGTTCCATTTCTAAAAGCGTTGTGTCGGCATTTCGCTTGACGACGCGAAAATTTGATTCGGCGTGTTTTCCATCATCCGAAATATACCAAAACCTTTCTTCCGCATTGCGTCCGATGGGCGCGGCAATCGTTCCCGTATCTTCTTTGATAACGCCTTCGACAACGGCGAAATATTTTTTCCCGACGAGTTTGCGCTGAAAATGATTGCTCAAAATTCGATGAGCGCGGGCGTTTTTGGCAATCACCATCAAACCGGAAGTTTTTTTATCAAGGCGATGAACCAATCCGGCGCGAACGAGTTTTTCGTTTTTCGGCTCGGCTTGCTCGTTGTAATTCAAGTAATAAGCCACGCCATTGAGCAAGGTTCCACGCCGCACGCCTTTGGTCGGATGAACGAGCATTCCGGGCGGTTTGTCAATCACCAACAATTCGGAATCTTCAAAAATAATGTCGAGCGGAATGTTTTCCGGCAGCATTTCAGTCTGCTCTTTGACATCAACCTCGATTTTCACCAAATCGCCCGACTGCAAATGATAACCGCGATTTTCGATTTTGCCGTTGACCGTGCATTTTTCCGAAATAATCAAATACTGTAAATACATTCGGCTAACCAAAGGAATTTCGTCGTATAAGAATTTGTCGAGACGGTTTTTGTGAAGATTTTCTTCGATGTGAAATTGAAAGTTAGTCAGCACGATGGGTTTTAAGTGATAACTGATAGCTGATAACTGATAAGCATGAATTTGCTTCTACTTATCTCAGTTCTCAGTTATCACTTCTCACTTGTAAAAATTATCCTAGCTTTTCGTTGACAAATGTAAAAATTCCGGTTGCCATACTGACGACGATAAAAGTGGCGACGGCTCGCCAAACAGCGTCGGATTTGGTAAATTCCCAAATCGCCAGAATACACAAAACCGTGCAGGCGGCGAGCGAGAGCGTGATAATTATAAATGAAATTATCCGCACGAGTTTCGGCTCGACCACGCCCGTTATCTCACGTTTAGCTTTCTTTTTGAGTTCGATATTTTGCGGTTCCATAAATTTTGATTTTGATTATAACAGATTTAAAACCGCCCACAGCGAAATTACCGAAATCAGAATCCACAGCAAAATGCCTTGAACGAGCGGCTTGATGCCGACTTTTTTCAAAGTTTCACGCGAAAGGCTTGCGCCGATTAGAAAAAGCGTAACGGTCAAACCTTTTTTCGCCAGTATTACCAATGAATCGAAAAGGCTCGGCGGAAATTCCGGCGGCGCGTAGGTCCGAACAACAGTCACCAGTAAAAAGAAAAGGACAAAATACGGGACGGCAATTTTTGCTTTTTTTTCATTTCGTCCGCGATACAAAAAAGCAAATAAAAGCGCGACGGGCGCAATCCAGAGAGCGCGGGCGAGTTTGACCGTCGTGGCGATTGACAATGCTTCCGCGCCGTAACTCTGCGCTGCACCGACGACCGAACTCGTATCGTGAATTGCAATCGCCGCCCAAATGCCGAATTGATTTTGTGAAAGATTAAAAAAATGTCCGACGGCTGGAAAGATAAAAAGCGCGATGGAATTTAATATAAAAATTGTTCCCAGAGATACGGAAATTTCTTCGTCGTCGGCATCAATCACGGGTGCGACCGCCGCAATCGCGCTGCCGCCGCAAATCGCCGTTCCCGCCGATATTAAATTCGATGTTTTATCTTTTACTTTGAGAAGTCTGCCGAGAAAGAATCCAACGGCGAGCGTCCCGAAAATCGTCGCCATCGTGAACAGAATTCCCTGCTTTCCCGCTTTGACGACTTCGGTTAAATTCATCCCGAAGCCCAATAAAACAACCGAAATCTGCAATAAAATTTTGGTAGCTTTTTTTGTTTGCTGCGGAAAAGGATTTCCGAACGTGAAAGCTGCAATCAACCCGAAAACCAAAGCAATCGGCGGTGAAACCCAAGTCGTCAGGCAGACGAAAATTAGAAGCCAGAAGATAATTTTTTGCCAAAACATAAGTCAAAAAGTGAAAAGTGAAAAACGAAAAGTGAAAAGTTATTGGTGTAACTTTTCACTTTTCGTTTTTCACTTTTCACTTACTTTGCTTTCCCTTGATTCGCCACGACTTCCTGTGCTTTGGCTATTTCGTCCGCATCGCCTAAGTAATAGCTTTTTGTCGGTTTCAAATCTTCACCGAGTTCATAGACAAGCGGAATGCCCGTCGGGATGTTGCGATGCAGGATGTCTTCGTCGCTGATGATGTCGAGATATTTGACCAAAGCCCGCAGAGAATTGCCGTGCGCGGCTATAATCAGGCGTTTTCCGGCTTTGATTTTCGGCGCGATTTCCGTTTCGTAATACGGCACGACACGCTCGACGGTTTGCTTTAAGGCTTCGGCTTTTG
>Ga0136617_10000387_pt1 | contig 36128 bp, 36 predicted proteins | sample AntDrymUQ3222106_2_FD_129672 | JGI IMG/M metagenome (GOLD analysis project Ga0136617, IMG submission 129672) | Polar desert sand microbial communities from Dry Valleys, Antarctica - metaG UQ322 (21.06) | ecosystem: Environmental > Terrestrial > Soil > Desert | place: Antarctica: Dry Valley... | reverse complement strand
CTACCGGGCCTCCTGACAGCTACCCGGACCGGACCTACCCCGGCAGGCGAATGCGAGCTTATGTCCAGATCAGGTCACCAACAGCACCACCTCCGAACTCTGGGTACACGGATCCAGGCTCAGGCCCGCCGCAGCACCGCCAGCAGCGACACACCCGCCGGCAGGTCGCGCCCGCGCCGGATCCATGCCGCCTCCGCTGCGAGCACGCGCTCGAGCACCTCGTTGACGGCGCCGCTCGGCGTGCGGGCGAGGTCGTCCGCCGGCTGCGCGCTGCGGCGCAGCCGCTGCACGAACCGCGCGGCGGCGATCGCGGGCAGCAGCGCGGTGTTGAACGCGGTCAGGCGCTCGGCGCTCCAGCCGGCCTGTGCCGCGCGGGCGACGAGCAGCGCGCGCGTGTAGCGGCGGTAGTGGTGGGAGACGACGTCGTGCTCGCCCCAGAGCCACGCGTACTGCGGGACGGTGACGACGAGGCGCCCGCCGGGCGCGACGACGCGCGCGAGCTCGCGCCACGCCGGGCCGTCGTCGCGCAGGTGCTCGAGCACGTCGAGCGCCACCGCCAGATCGAAGGCGGCGGCTGCGAACGGCAGCGGCTCCTCGAGCGAGCCCGGCCGGACCTCGCCCACCCCACGCGCGCGGGCGACCTCGAGCGACGACGACGCCAGCTCGACCCCCGCGACCGTCCCGCGCCGCGCGAGGTCGACCATGTTGCGCCCGGAGCCGCAGCCGGCGTCGAGGATGTGGACGTCCGCGGGCAGCGTGAGCCGGTCGAGCACCGCCGCGAGGACCCGCCGGCGGCCCCGGTACCACCAGTGGCGCTCCTCGGCTTCGAAGGTCCAGCGCTCCAGCGCGTCGTCCACGCCTGGCTAGTCCCCGTGTCCGCGCAGCTGCTCGCCGTCGATCTGCTCGTCGACGACGAACAGCGGGCGGCCCTTGACCTGGTCGAAGATCCGCCCGATGTAGAGGCCGACGACGCCGAGCGCGATGATGATGAAGCCGCTGAGCAGCAGCAGGAGGACGACGATGCTCGTGTAGCCCGGCGGCGTGTCCTCCACGTAGCGCGAGAAGACGGCGTAGGCGGCCATGAGCCCCCCGATGCCTGCGATGCAGAAGCCGGCGAAGACGATCCAGCGCAGCAGGACCGTCGTGCGAAAGAACATCCCGTCGAGCGCGACGCTCACGAGCTGGCGCAGCCCGTAGGTGCTCGGCGATTCGCCCTGGCGCTCGGCGTGGGCGAAGCTGATGCTCGCCTGGCTGAAGCCGAGCCAGTCGAGGACGAGCTGGTACTCGCGGTCGCGGTCGCGCAGGAGCAGGAACGTGTCGACGACCTTGCGCGAGATGATCGACAGGGTCGAGAACTCGATCTCGCCCTCGCCCTCGCTGAGCATCCGCCGGTAGAGCGTCGCGGAGAAGCGGCGGAAGGCCGAATGCTTGCGGCCGTCGCGCACGGCGCGGACGATCTCGTAGCCCTCCTGCGCCTTGGCGTACAGCCGCGGGATCTCCTCGGGCGGCTCCTGCAGGTCACAGTCCATGACGACGGTCCAGGCGCCCGTCGAGCGCGCGAGCCCCGCGGTGATCGCGGCGTGCTGGCCGAAGTTGCGGCTCAGGCGCACGACCCGCAGGCGCGGGTCGTTGCGGGCGAGCTCGCGCAGGATGTTCCACGCCCCGTCGGTCGAGCGATCGTCGACGAGGACGATCTCGTAGTCGGGTGTGACCTCGCGCAGGCTCGCGGTCAGCCGGGCGTGCAGCTCCGACAGGCAGCCGGAGCAGTTGTAGACGGGGATGACGACGCTGAGCTCGATCACGGCAGACCCGACGGTGGCTATCCTCGCGCCTCTGCCCGAGAGCCTCATCTACCGCAGCGCGTGGGGCTACGGCCTCGCGATGCACGTTCTGTACGGACGCTACTACGGAGCACGCGACGCGGCGGTCGCCGCGCACGTGCCGGACGGCGCCAGCGTGCTCGAGCTGTGCTGCGGGCCCGCGCGGCTGTATGAGCGCGAGCTGCGCGAGCGGACGGGCTCCTACCTCGGCCTCGACGCCAGCACCGCCTTCGTCGATCGCCTGCGCCGGCGCGGCGTCGATGCGCGCCGGGCGGACGTCGCGACCGCGGACCTGCCGACCGCCGACGTCGTCGTCATGCAGGCGAGCCTCTACCACTTCCTGCCCGAGGCGCGGGCGGCGGCGATGATCGAGCGGATGCGAGCGGCGGCGCGCGATCGGGTCGTCGTCTCCGAGCCGGTGCGCAACCTCACGTCCAGCCGGCTCGGCGTCGTCTCGCGACTGGCAGCCCGCGGCGCGGCGACCGCGGACGGCGCGCAGCGCCAGCGCTTCGACGCCGCGTCGCTGCGGGCCCTCATGGAACGCTTCGGCCCGGCCGTCCTGCACGCCGAGCCGGCGCCCGGCGGGCGCGAGCATGTCTACGTCCTCGCCGGCGCGGCGCGATGAAGGCGCCGCGCCTGCCGTTCAACCGGGCCTACCGCACCGGCGACGAGGCCGCCCGCATCGCCGCGGCGATCGACGGTGGCTGGACCGGCGGCAACGGCCCGCAGACGACGCGCTGCGAGGAGCTGCTCGGCGAGCTGACGGGGGCGCCGCGGGTGCTGCTGACGCACTCCTGCAGCGGCGCGCTGGAGATGGCAGCGCTGCTGGCGGGCGTCGGCCCCGGCGACGAGGTCGTCCTGCCGTCCTTCACCTTCGTCTCGACGGCCAACGCATTCGTGCTGCGCGGCGCGACCCCGGTCTTCGTCGACGTCGATCCCGGCACGCTGAACATCGACCCGCAGCGCGCCGCCGACGCCGTCACGGACCGCACGCGGGTCGTCGTCGCCGTGCACTACGGCGGCGTGGGCTGCGACATGGCCGCCCTCGGCGCGCTGGCCGCCGATCGCGGCCTGCTGCTCGTCGAGGACGCCGCCCAGGGCATCGGCGCGTCGGTCGACGGGCGCGCGCTGGGCACGATCGGCGACCTCGGGGCACTCTCCTTCCACGAGACGAAGAACGTCTCCTGCGGCGAGGGGGGCGCGCTCCTGATCAACGACGAGCGCCTGACCGAGCGCGCGGAGGTGCTCCAGGAGAAGGGCACGAACCGCCGGTGCTTTGCCCGCGGCGAGGTCGATCACTACACGTGGGTCGACGTCGGCTCGTCCTTTCTCATGTCGGACATCACGGCCGCGCTGCTCGCCGAGCAGCTCGAGCGCGTGGCGGCGATCACCGCCGCGCGGATGGCGATCTGGGACGCCTACCACGCCGCCTTCGAGCCGCTCGAGCGGGCGGGGCTCGTCCGGCGCGCGGTCGTCCCCGAGCGCGCGCAGCACAACGCGCACCTCTATCGCCTGCTGCTCGCCGACCGCGCGACGCGCGACGGTGTCATCGCCGCGCTCGCCGCCGCCGGCATCGGCGCCTACTTCCACTACGTGCCGCTGCACTCGGCGCCGGCGGGCCGGCGCTACGGGCGCGTGCACGGGCCGATGGACGTCACGGACGCGGCCGCCGCGCGGCTCGTGCGGCTGCCGCTGTGGGTCGGGCTGACCGAGGACGACGTCGCCCGGGTGGCCGCCGAGGTGCGCCGCGCGCTCGGCGATTGACGCGAGCGGGCGGGCGGGTGTTTCAGCAGGAGGGACACCCGCCGTTTGGCGACTTCCCGCGCCTGCGCCGAAGAACTCGCCATTTTGGTGAGTCGGGGCGTTCCTCGCGCGCCTAGTACACCCGGCCGGAAGTTCTGTGGAGTTTTCCGGGATGCCCGGCCGTCAGGCACGGATCGGGCGCCCGGAAAACCCGCAGAACTTGTGGACGGGTGTACTAGCCGCTCGCGTCCGCGACGAGGCGGGCGAGTCGCTCGGGCGCGAGCGGCACCTCGCGCAGCCGCGGGTCGACGACGCGCAGGCGCAGGTCGCGGACGTTGCCGGGCGGGTTGGGCGCGGCCGGGCCGTCGGTGTGCAGGCGCAGCGTCCCCCCGCCCGGCGGGATGACGAACGCGAGGGCGACGTTCATCCCCTTGGCCGTCGCGGTCACGGTCTGCCGGCGGCCGTCGGGGAAGCGCATCGTCACGGTCGACGGCTGCGGCCCGCCGCCGAAGAGGCCCGCGGTCAGGCGCACGCGCCGCGGCTTGTCCAGCGGGTTGTCGAGGCGCAGATGCGCGTCCACCGGCGCCCAGCGAAACGGCACCCCGGCCGTCGCCTCCTGGTAGGAGAAGCCGGACCCGTACGTCACGGCCACCGGACGGACGAGCGCGTCGCGCACGTCGCCGCGCTCGCTCGGCGTCGTGTTCGCCGCAAGGCGCGCCGCCACGGCGCGCAGGTCGAAGAACTGCAGCCGCCCGTCAGCCGAGGCGCCCGCCGGACCGGCGCCGGTGAGCTTCGTGAGCGCGTCGACGACCGCCGCGCCGTTGTCGACGAGGCCGGCGCGATCGACGTACACGGCGCCGAAGCCGGCCGTCGTCGATGCCACCGCGAGCTCTTGCGGTGCGAGCGCCTGCGCGTCGTCCTGCCAGTCGGCCGGGCGGCCCTTCGTCGCACCGTAGCTCCAGCGCAGACGCGTGGAGTGCAGGTAGCCCTTGAAGAGGTCGTAGTCGAGCATGCCGTTGACCGGCCCGCTCTCGGGATAGGGCACGTAGGGCAGTTGCAGCACCGCGGTCCCGGGCGGCAGGCGATTCTCCATCTCCCGCACGAACGCGTCCTCGGCACGCCAGCTCAGCCTGTTGGAGGCATAGGCCGGCTCGTCGTGCGCCGTCGTCTGGTCGAGGATCCCGAGCCCGGCGACGACGGCCACGAGCCCGCCGAAGAACCACGGCGGGCGGCCGCGGGCCCGCAGCCGTTCGCCGAGCGCGGTCAGCGCCAGCGCCACGGCGAGCAGCGACGCGAAGGCGATGAAGAGCGAGATGCGGTTCCAGCCACGCACCTGGGGCGTGAGCTCGAAGGCGACGAGCGCCGAGATGCCGCCGACCGTCCCCACGAAAAAACAGGCGAGCGCGACCGCGCCGGCGAGCGAGACGCGCCGGCGACGCAGCGAGACCGTCCGGCTGCCCAGCCCCGTCGTGAGCAGCACGAGCAGCGCGCCGGCCAGGCCAAGCGTCGCGACGATGCCCAGCGACGGCGAGAACCCCTCCGAGCGCAGCGGGTTCCCGGCCGCGTACAGCTCGCCGCGGCGCGCGAGGAACCCAACCCGGTGGTTCGGGCGCGGGATGACCATCTGCGTGAGCTTCAACCCGAAGAGCTCGCTCTCGCCCGCCGAGCGCTGTGCGATCGCCTCGTTGCGGCCGTGCTCCATCGCGTAGACGACCGGCGGCGCGTGGCAGAGCGCGAACACCGTGCCGACCGCGGCGAGCACGAGCAGGCCCTGGATCGCCATCCCCCGCGAACGCCACGCGAGCGCCGCGAGCGGCACGACGAGCACGAGCGCGAGCATCGTGAAGACCGCGTAGTAGTTCGAGGCCGAGGCCACGACGGCGCAGACGGCGAGCGTCGTCGCGGTGCGCAGCCTGCGCCGGCGGTCCAGCAGCGTGCGCCCCTCCGCCAGCGCGACGACGAGCCAGACCCCCAGGGGCACGGCGTAGTAGGCCGCCAGGAAGATGTGGTTCTGGTGGCGGAAGACGTGATAGGGCAAGAACGCGAACAGCACGCCCATCACGAGGGCGACCGGCGCCGCGGCGCCGAGGTCGCGCAGGACGAGGTAGGCGGTCACGGCCGCGAGCGGGAAGCACAGGAGGAAGAAGGCGTTGAAGACGACGACCGGGTCGTGGAAGACGATCGCCAGCGCCCGGATGAGGGCATAGTGCGCGGTGTCGCCGAACGACGCGGCGAAATCGAGGTTCGACTGCCCGAAGGGCGCCGCGAGGTCCGGATTGTGCGTGAACCAGCCGTGCTCGACGACGTCCTTGACGGCGGCCAGGAAGAACGACGCATCGTTGGCGGCACCGAAGACCGGAACGCTCGCGGACATCCTCCACAACTTGAGATCGGCGATCGTCACTAGCGTCGCCGCCAGCGCCGTGGCAAGGACCCAGAGCAGCTCTCGCAGCCACGGCGGACGGCGGGCCAGCATGGGCGCGAGAATAGTCGCCCGTTCCGCGCGACGTCCCCACCAAGGGCCTGTCCCTGGAGCAGGCGCGCGGTTGCGCCATCCCATCTAGAGTCGCGCGCGTGCGTCGCCCGCAGATCAACCAGCTGCACCTCGGTCCGATCGCCGTCGCGATCGTCGCCGCGGTCGTGCTCTGGCTCATCCGTCCGCTCTGGCACGGCCTGGCCCTGTTCTTCTGGACGGAGCCGCTGGTCTGGCTGCCGCCGCTGGCGCTGCTGTGCGCGGGCGGACTGCTCCTGCGCCGCTCGCAGCGCAGCTGGAAGACGCTCGACGACCTGCGCACGGGCGTGCGCCCGCCGACGTGGCTCTTCGCCTTCCCCGCGCTGGCGTTCGTGCTGTTCGTCCTCGGCGCGGGGTTCAACGGGCCGCTCGTCGGCCGCGCGATCGTCAACGCGACGACGTACGAGGCCATCGACGGCCTGCCGCCGGGCGGGGTGGTACGCCTCGTTCCGCGCGAGGTCGCCGAGCAGAACGCCTCCAGCGGCTTCAACTCCCCCACCGAGACGCTGACGAACTTCCGCATCGTCAACACCGACCGTGGCCTCGTCTGGACCGCGCTGCGCACGCCGCAGGGCGCCTTTCGGATCTTCAGCAAGAAGAGCCAGGGGCTCGTCGTGCTCGACGCCGAGAACACGGCGCGCTCGCTGCGCCCGATCGACGCCCAGCTGCAGGTCGCCCCCGGCCTGCAGATCACCGACAACCTGCGCTGGCGCCTGCTGAAGCGGCGCTTCCTCATCCGACTCGAGGAGCCCGTCGGGATCCCGACGCCGCGCGGCGTGCGAATCGTCGTGCCCTACCTCGAGTACAAGGGGATCCTCATCCGCCGGCCCGTGCTCGGCGGCGTCTTCGTCGTCTCGCCCGACGGGACGATCGAGGATCTCGAGCCCGAGGAGGCGGCGCGCCGTCCCGAGCTCGCACGCAGCGGCCGGATCTTCCCGGACACGCAGGCGCGCCGGATCCAGGAGGCCTTCCAGTACAAGCGGGGCGTCTGGAACGCGTGGTTCGTCCACGAGGACCAGACGCGGATCGAGGCCACCGAGACCAACCGCCAGCCGTATCTCGTCGACTTCGGCCCCGCCGGCCTCGGGCCGCAGTGGGTGACGGTCGCCGAGCCCTACGGCCGCGCGTTCGCCGCGAGCGACATCTTCCTGACCGACGCCGTCACCGGGCGCACGCGTATCTGGCGCGTGCCGCGGAGCACGTCGCTGAGCGGCAACCGGCGCGCGCTGCAGACCGTGCGGACCGTCGCGATCCCCGGCGTCGACTTCGGCGACGGCGTGGGGGGATCGGGCAACTTCCGCGTCGTCGAGCCGCGCCCGGTCTTCGTCGCCGGTCGCGTCGTCTACCTCGCCTCGATCATCCCGAACTCGGCCAATGCGGTCTCGAAGACGGTCGTCGTCGACGCCCAGACGAACAAGCTCGTCGCGATCTTCGACAACGACCGCGACCCGCAGGCCGAGGAGAAGACGCTGCGCTACATCGAGACCGGCGTTGTGCCCGCCGACGCCGCCGCGCCCGGCGCCGACGCCCCCGCGCCGCCGGCTGCCGCACCCGCCCCGGGCGCGCCCGGCGCCACGAGCACGACGCCCGCGACCGGCGGCGCGCGCGACGACGCCGGCCGCCGCCTCGACGACGTCATCCGCCGCCAGCGCGAGCTCCTGCGCGAGGTCGAGCAATTGCGTGACGCCGTGCGCCAACGCGGCGGCTGACTCTCAGGCCACCCGCCGCGCCGTGACGAGGTAGGCCGTCACATCCGGCTCGTACGTGCTCGCCGCGGCCTGGAGGCCGGCCGCCAGCAGGTCCTCGCGCAGCGTCTCGTGGCGGAAGGGCCAGAACGAGAGGCGCTCGCCCCGCGTCGTGACGGCCCCGTCGTCGCCGATGAGGGCAACCGCGACGTCGAGCTCGTGGCGCTGCTCCCAGCCGTCGGCGAGCGTCCATACGTAGATCACCAGGCCACGACGGCCGTCGCGCTCGACGAGCTGGTCGCCGACGTTCAGGCTCGATCCTCGCTCGCGGATCCGCTCCCAGTTGCGCGAGGTGACGGCAAGCAGCCCGTCCGCTCGCAGGACGCCCGCCATCGCGCGCAGCGCGGCGCGGCGAGCCTCGCTTCCGGCCGCGTGCGTAAGCGAGTTGCCGACGCAGAAGACGGCGTCGAACGTGCCCGACCAGCCCGCGTCGTCGAGCTGCTCCCAGGTGCTGGTCACGGCGCGCAGGTCGGCGCCGTGCTCGGCGGCCAGCCGGCGGGTGCGCTGCACCATCGCGTCGCTGGCATCGGTCGCGACAACCTCGAAGCCGCGTAGAGCGAGGCCCACGGCGAGATGGCCGGTACCGGCCGCGCAGTCCAGGATCCGGCTGCCGGGCTCCAGCTCGTCGAGGACGTCGCCGAACGCCGCGGCGCTGCCCTGGGGCGTCAGCAGCCCCTCCCACACGAGCCAGTCGTAGACCTCTGCGAGCGTGTCGTAGGGCGTATCAGCCATACGGCGAAGTGTGGTCGACCGCGCCGCCAGACGTGGCGGGCTCCGCGAGACGGCGCGGCGGCGCCCGCGGGAGCGGGGCGCGGACGGCGCGCCGGCAGCTCACCCGCCACGCCGCTCGAGCTGCGCCCGCCAGGCCGCCGCCCGCTCAGCCGTGCCCGCCGGCTGCACCGGCGACAGCCACTCGCTCACGACGCGGATGCCGTGCAGTGCGCTCGTGAGCCACGTCTCGCGGCCCGCCAGCTCGGACGGCAGCGGCGAGCGCGCGCGGACGTCGATCCCGCGCTCGCGCGCCAGGGCGAGCAGCAGTCCCCGCGTGATCCCCGGCAGCGTGTGCTCGCCGGGCGTCGTGCACAGCGTGCCGTCCTCCCACCACAGCAGGCTGCTGAGCGCGCCCTCGCGCAGCGCCCCCGCGTCGTCGCAGAGCAGCAGCTCGTCGGCGCCGGCTGCGCGAGCACGCTCGCGCAGGCCGACGAGCAGCGCGAGGTCCGGGCCCTTGCGGCGCGGGCAGCGGCGCGGGTCGCCGGGCGCGCCGACGACGACACGCGCCTCGACAGCCGGCGGAGGGGCGGCGCGGACGCGCAGCGCGAGGCCGCCGTCGCCGAGCTCAACGCGCGGAAACCAGCGTCCGGCCGCCGGCACCGCAGCCGTGACCGCTGCGCGGAAGCGCGCGAGCTCACCGGCGTCGACGCCGTGCGCGCGACACGAGTCGCCGAAGCGTGCCCAGTGCTCGTCGAGGGCGCGCGCAGCGCCGCCGTCGACGAGCCACGAGTCGGCGACGAGCAGCGCGCCGGCGGTCGCCCCGCCGGCGTCCTGGAGTCCCGCCCGGGTCCAGCGCAGGACGGTGTCGTGGTCTGCCAGGGCCAACTGCCTAACCTCTGCCGTCCGGTGACGACGCTGCTGATCGACAACTACGACTCGTACACGTTCAACCTCTATCAGCTCGTCGCCGGCGTCACGGGAGAGGAGCCGGTCGTCGTGCGCAACGACGAGCTGCCGTGGAGCCGGCTGGCGCGCCACCGCTGGGACCGCATCGTCATCTCGCCCGGCCCCGGCAGACCCGAGCGCGAGCGCGACGTCGGCGTCTGCCGCGACGCGCTCGCCCAGGACGAGGTGCCGGTGCTCGGCGTCTGCCTCGGCCACCAGGGGCTCGCCCACGTCCGTGGCGGGAGCGTCGTGCGCGCCGCGGACATCGTCCACGGGCGCATCAGCCAGATCTTCCACCGTGGCGACGGGCTCTTCGCCGGCACCCCGCAAGGCTTCCGCGCGGTGCGCTACCACTCGCTCGTCGTCGAGCCGGCCCTCCCCGCCGAGCTCGAGGCGATCGCGTGGGCCGACGACGGCACGCTCATGGCGATCCGCGACCGGCACCGGCGGGTGTGGGGGGTGCAGTTCCATCCCGAATCGATCGGCACCGAACACGGCGAGCTGCTCATCTCGAACTTCCTGGCGCTCTCGCCGGCCGGCTGCCGCCGGCCGGTGAGCAGGTCGCCGCCGCTGCGCACGACGGCCGTGCCCCGGGGACGCGCGCCCGCGGCGGCGACCGGCGAGCTGCGAATCCACCATCGCATCGTCGAAGGCACGCCCGACGCCGAAAGCGCCTTCGCCGCGCTCTTCGGCGACCGCGCGCACGCCTTCTGGCTGGACTCGAGCGTCGTCGACCCGAAGCTCTCGCGCTTCTCGTTCATGGGCGCGGCGATGGGCGACCTCGGCGCGACGGTCCGCTACCGGATGCAGGGGCGGCGTCTGACGGTCAGCAGCGGCGGCTGCGACCGCGTCCTCGAGGAGACGCTCTTCTCCTACCTCTCGCGCGAGCTCGCGCGGCTGCACATCGCGAGCCCAGAGCTCCCGTTCGACCTCAACGGCGGCTTCGTCGGCTACCTCGGCTACGAGCTGAAGGCCGATTGCGGCGCGGCCGACGCCCATCGGGCGGAGCTGCCCGACGCGTTCCTGCTGCTGGCCGACCGGATCGTCGCGATCGACCACGAGCTCGGGCAGACCCACGTGCTCGCGCTCAGCGACGGCAAGCCGGCCGAGGCCGGCGCCGCCGACCGCTGGATCGACCAGACCGTCGTCGCTCTCGCGCGGCTCCCACTGCTCGGCGAGCCGCCGACGTCCGACCACGAGCAGGCCGCGCTGGAGTTCGAGCTCAGCCGCGGCCGCGACCATTACCTGGCGAACATCGCGACGTGCAAGGCGCTGCTGGAGTCCGGGGAGAGCTACGAGATCTGCCTGACGAACACGATCACGCTGCCCGCGCCTCGCGACACCTTCGGGCTCTACCGCGTCCTGCGCCGCGTCAACCCGGCGCCCTACAGCGCCTACCTGCGCATGGCGGAGGGCGCGGTGCTGAGCTCCTCGCCCGAGCGCTTCCTGCGCGTTCGCCGCGACCGCTCCGTCGAGGCCAAGCCGATCAAGGGCACCGCGCGCCGCGACGCCGACCCCGCCCTCGACGCGCGCGCCCGCGACCGCCTCGCGCGCAGCCCCAAGGAGCGTGCCGAGTACCTCATGATCGTCGACCTCCTGCGCAACGATCTCGGCCGTATCGCCCAGATCGGCAGCGTCCACGTCCCCACGCTCATGGACGTCGAGAGCTACGAGACGGTCCACCAGCTCGTCTCGACGATCCGCGGACGGCTGCGCGCCGACGTCGACATCGTCGACTGCATCCGCGCGACGTTCCCCGGCGGCTCGATGACCGGAGCGCCGAAGCTGCGCACGATGGAGATCATCGACGCGCTCGAGGGCACGCCACGCGGCGTCTACTCCGGCGCGCTCGGCTACCTCGCGCTCAACGGCACGGCCGACCTCAGCATCGTCATCCGCACGCTCGTGGCGACGGCGGCAGGCGCGACGATCGGGTCCGGCGGCGCGATCGTCATGCTCTCCGAGCCCGACGACGAGTACGACGAGATGCTGCTCAAGGCCCAGCCGTTGCTCGACGCCGTGAGCATGAGCCGTCAGCCGGGCTCGCCGGCGACGACGATGCCGTGCTCGTAGGCGAAGACGACCGCTTGGACGCGGTCGCGCAGCGCGAGCTTGGTCAGCACGGCGCCGACGTGGCTCTTCACGGTGGCCTCGCTGATGACGAGCTGCGCCGCGATCTCGCCGTTGGACAGGCCGCGCGCGACGAGCACGAGCATCTCGCGCTCGCGCGGGGTCAGGTCGGCGAGCAGCGCGGCGGGCGGCTCGCGAGGCGCCGCGCGCGCGGCGACGTGCTCGATGAGCCGGCGCGTGATCGACGGCGACAGCAGCGCGTCGCCGGCGTGCACCGTGCGGATGGCGTCCAGCAGCCGCGCGCGAGGCGTCCTTGAGCAGGAATCCGGCGGCGCCCGCGCGCAGGGCGCCGAACACGTGCTCGTCGAGGTCGAAGGTGGTCAGGACGAGCACGCGCGGCGATGGTTCGAGCTCGGCCCGGGCGATGAGCGCCGTCGCCTCGATGCCATCCACGCCCGGCATGCGCACGTCCATGAGGACGACGTCCGGGCGCAGCTCCAGAGCGGCCGCGACCGCGCCGGCGCCATCGCTGGCCTCGCCGACGACCTCCAGGTCGGCGTGCGTGGCCAGCATGAGCCGCAGACCCGTCCGCACGAGCTCCTGGTCGTCCACGAGCAGCAGCCGGATGCTCACCGATCGCCCCCGACCGGGAGTCGCGCCGCGACCCGGAAGCCGCCCGCGGGGCCTCGGACCAGCTGCAGCTCGCCGCCGAGCAGCGCGACGCGCTCGCGCATCCCGACCAGACCGTGACCGGGCCCGCCGGCGCCGTGGGCGTCGGCGGGCACGGCACCGTCGTCCTCGATCTCGACGTCCAGGCCAGCGCCGTGGAAGGTGAGCGTGACGATGACCTGCGTGGCCGCGGCGTGCCGCCGCGCGTTGGTCAGCGCCTCCTGCACGATCCGGTACGCCGACAGCTCGACGCCGTCCGGCAGCGCGGTGGGAGCGCCGAGCACGTCGAGCCGGACGGGAAGGCCCGCGGCGCGGTGCTCGTCGACGAGGCCGGAGACGTCGGCCAGCGACGGCTGCGGGCGCGAGTCGGCGCGGGCGTCGGGATCGCGCAGCAGCGCCAGGATCCGCCGCAGCTCGGCGACGCTCCGCTCGCCGCTGGCCTCGACGCGGGCGAGCGTCTCGTCGCCGCCCGTGCCTCGAGCTCCTCGCGGTAGCGCCGTCGCGTGCGGGCGTAGGCCCCGAGGCCCCAGATCCCGGCGGCGAGCGGACCTGCCGCAAGCGCACCGACCACGACCGACGACGGGCGCCCGTCGTCGGCGGTCACCACGGACAGCGCGGTGACGACGACGATCGTCGGCACGAGCGCTCCGAGCGACACGCGTCGCTCGCGCGTGGCGGCGGTCGTGCCCAGCGCGACCAGCACGCTCAGTCCGCTCGGCGCCTCGCCGATCGCGACGATCGTCACCGCCGCGGCGAGCGTCGCGGCCAGGACCGCCAGCGCAGCGACCCGGCGCAGCGCAAGCGCCGCTCCGGCGGCGAGCGTGGCGAGCACCGCCGCGACGCTCGCCGATCCGTCGTCCAGCAGCAGGGCGAGCTCCACCCCGGTCGCCGCCAGGGCGATCCCCGCGTCGATCGCCCACGCGCGCCGATCCATGCGTGGATGATCTCGCTCGCCCCGATGCGACGGGCTCAACGGCGCCCCGTCGCGCGAACCCGGGCGCGCTCCGGCGCGAAGGCCGCGTGGACGGCGGCGTCCATCGCCGCGTCCAGCGCCCCGTCGACCCCTGCCGGAGCGAACTTCGCGTTGACCGCGACGACCGCCTGTCGCCGGCCGTCCGGGCTCGAGAGCGCCTTGACCGAGAAGCCCGGGATGTCGCCCTCGTGACCCACGAGCATCCCGTAGGACGAGTCGCGCACATCCAGTCCGAGCCCGTACCGACGCCCCGACCGGCCGGTGCTGACCGTGGTCAACACCTCGCGCAGGAGGTTCGCTGCCAGCAGCTCTCCGCTCAGGAGCGCGTGGTAGAAGCGGGCGACGTCGCGCACGTCGGAGACGCCGTTTCCCGACGCCCACGCGAACGAGGGCGAGTAGGTGGTCAGGTCGCGCAGCGTGCCGGCGACCGGGCGGCCGCTGGAGTCCAGATCGAGCGAGTACCCGCGCGCGGCGTGACCGCCGAGCCCGGATGCTTGCACGGGGAAGCTCGTATGGCGCAGCCGCAGCGGACCGACGACGCGCCGTTGCAGCTCGCGCTCCAGGCTGTTGCCCGTCGCGCCCTCGATCATCAAGCCGACGAGGACGTAGTCGGTGTTGCTGTAGGCCCAGGCGGTCCCGGCGGCAAAGCGCGGCGGCTGGTCGCGAACGACCCCGATGAGCTGCGCGGGCGTCCACACGCGAAGCGGATCCCCGCCGAACAGCTCCATGAGGGGAGTGGCCACGTCGTCGGGGATCCCGGAGGTGTGATCGAGCAGCTGGCGCAGCGTGATGTCGCTCCCGTAGGGCAGCACGCCCGGAAGGCGCTGGCCGAGGGTGTCGCTGAGCCGGAGGCGCCCCTCGCCCACGAGCTGCAGCGCCACGACGGCGATGAACGACTTGGTGACGCTGCCGATGCGAACGCGGTCGTCCGCGCGCATCCGCCGCCCGGTGCGCAGGTCGGCGACACCCGCGGCGGCGGTGCGACCGCCGGCGATCGCGACCGCGCCGGGAGCACCGGCGGCGACGACGCGGTGCAGCGCGGTCCTGACGGCCGCGGACGACTGCGGGACGCCGGGCGTGGCCGGCGGCGCCTGCCGGGCGGCGGCCGCGGCCGGCGTGACGAGGCAGGGCGGCGGCGGTCAGCGCGGCGCCAAGTGAGGAGTGGATCGGTGACATGGTGGAGACGATGCCGTCCACGCATCTCGCCGTCATCGGCGCGAGGTCGGAATCGCGTCTGCACCCTGAGTCGGAGACGGCCCGTCGAGAGCTCCGACTCAAACCGCCGCGCTGACCGACGAGCACCAGGCATCTCACCCCTACGGCGTCGCACCCGACCGTGTACAAGTGACGGATCGACCGGTCCCTCGCGCCGCGTCGTCACTTGTTCACGCATGTGATGCGCGAGCGACCGACCGATCCTGAAACGAGCGCGATCCGTCAGTTGTTCACGCGACCCGAGGATCCCGCCACTGGCGAATGACCCCCTCAGAGATGCCTCAGTGAGAGAGTCGTAGTGTCGGGCGGTGGTGCGCGACGTTCGCCAACGCCTGGTGCGGGCAGGCGGGCAACGTCCTCTGGTCCGGCCGCCCCGTGGCGCAAGCTCTGCGCATAGTCGACACCATCCGGCCGATGAGCTCGAGCGTGGCGGGCTCGGTCAGCTGATGAGGACGGGGGTGCCGACCGGGACGCGCTTGTAGAGCGCGACGACGTCCGCGATGTGCATCCGGATGCAGCCGTGCGAGGCGCGCGTGCCGATCGAGTAGCCCAGCACCGTGCCGTGAATGCCGACGCCGTTGGCGATCCCCATCCAGCGCGCCTTCAGCGGGTTGGCGGCGCTGCCGCCGACGACGGTCGTGCCCGCAAGCTCGCCGGTCCACGGGCTGTTGGGGACCGACCAGGTCGGGTTGACCTGCTTGCTGGCGATCGAGAAGAGCCCGCGCGGCGTCGGGTACGCCGGCTGGCCGACGGCGACCTTGTAGGTCTTTCGCACGCGCAGGTTCTTGAAGAGCCGCAGGGTGAACGTCGACCGCTGGATCGTGATGACCGTCGAGGCGCTGCGTCGCAGCGCGTCCGCCGTGACCTTCGGCTTCACGCGGCGCAGCGGGATCTTGAACACCCGCGTCTGGCGCGGATCGAGGAGCGCCGCGCCGACCAGCTCGGCGAGCGCGCGCCGGTCGATGTCGCGGCCGACCTGCGAGTGCGTGACCCTGACGCGGCGCGGCGTGATCCGCAGTCGCGCGTCGCGCGCCGGGCGATGCAGGCGCTTGCCGATGCGCCTGGCGAACCTCCGCGCGACCCCCGCGTCGTGGACCACCGCGAGCGGCACGTCGATCCCAGGGCTCGCGGCGCCCGGAGCCGGAGGAGGCGGCAGCGCGTCGCGGCCCGCGTAGAAGGCGCGCTTGGCGGTCGTCAGCGGATCGAACGTCACCCGTGCGCCCGCGGCGGTGAGGCGGAACGTCAGGTCGGCCGCCTGGACGAGGATGTCCTCCTGCAGCCGCGGGCCGTACGAGTCGGCGAGGCGCTGCGCCGCCTCGTCGATCGTTAGGCCGGAGACGTCGACGCCGCCGGCGCTGACCGGGGCCGCGATGCGCTCGCCCGGCACCGGCGGGGCGGCGGCGGCAGGGACGGCGCCGAGCGCCGGCAGGAGCGCACAGCACGCGAGGACGAGGCGGAGCGACATCGCGCGGCTGACTGTACCGGGAGACGCAGCCGGTCCATAGGGGTCAGACGAGCCGTTGCCTAGCGGACGCGTCCACTAGGCGCGCCCGTAGACCGGCACATGGGCGCCGCTGATCGCCTGCGAGCCGTCCTCGCAGAGGAAGCGCACGACCCCGGCGATCTGCTCCGGGGTGACCCAGCGGGAGTGATCGGCGTCGGGCATCGAGCGCCGGTTGGCGGGCGTGTCGATGACGCTCGGCAGGATCGCGTTGACGCGGATGTCGTCGCGGCGGTACTCCTCGGCGAGCGCGTCGACGAACGCCAGGACCGCGGCCTTGCCGACGACGTAGCCCGCCGCGCCGGCGAACGGCCGCAGCGCGGCGCGCGAGGAGACGCAGACGATCGCCCCGCCGCCGGCGGCCTGCAGGTGCCCGAGCGTCGCCTGGCACACGAGGTACGTCGGGCGCAGGTTCAACCGCAGCTGCGCTTCGAACTCCTCCACCGGCGTCGCGTGCACGCGCTCGCCCACGGCGAATCCGCCGACGAGGTTGACGACTGCGCGCAGCGGTGCCGCCTCGTCGCCGGCTGCGATCGCGGCGACAGACGCCGCCGAGGCGGGATCGAAGAGGTCGGCCGGCTCGAGCACCAGTCGCTCGTGCGCCGGGACGCGCTCGCGCTCGGCCTCCTCGTACACCGGCACGACGACGCGCCAGCCGCCGTCGAGGAAGGCGCGCGTCACCGCGGCGCCCAGCCCGCCCGTGCCCCCGGTGATGAGCGCGCTCGCAGCCATCGCGGCAGACGGTAGCGCGGCCGGGCGTCAGACCCTGGGGAGACCCGCTACCGCCCCCGTCGTGGCGAATATGCCGCGCCATGGGCAGCAAATGCGCCACGATGGTAGGTGTGGCCCGGCTCCCTCCGCCGCGTGCTCTCGCTCCGATAACCGGTCCGTCCGCGACGCTGCCACCGTGTCCGCCATGTTCGTGCGAGAGCTGCAGGACGGCGCCCAGCTCGACGGCGTGCTCGTCGTCCGGGAGGCCGAGCTGCGTGCCAAGCGCGACGGCGGCCAGTATCTGCGCCTGACGCTCGGCGATCGCACCGGGAGCGTCCCGGCGGACGTCTGGGACGACGTCGCCGCGGCCGCGCAGGTCGCGACGATGGGAGCCGCCGTCCGGGTGAGCGGCCGGCTCCAGGTCAGTGCGCGCTACGGCACCGAGCTGAAGCTGTGCGGCCTCTGCGCCGCCGAGCCGGGCACCTACTGCGAGGCCGACCTGGTCACCGGCCCGCCACGCTCACCGGCGCAGATGGAGGCGGACCTGCGCGAGCTCGTGGGCACCGTGCAGGACCGCGACCTGCGCCGCCTGCTGGAGATCGTCTTCGGCGAGGACTCGGCGACCTGGGCGCGCTACCGGGCCGCGCCGGCGGCCAAGCGCTTCCACCAGGCCTATCGCCACGGGCTGCTCGAGCACTCGCTGTCCGTCGCCCAGGCGGTGAGCGCGATCAGCGCGACGTTCCCCGGCATCGCCCGCGACGTCGCCGTCGCCGGCGCGCTCCTGCACGACATCGGCAAGCTCGACGCCTACGCGTTCGCGGGCAATGCGATCGAGATGACCGACGCGGGCAAGCTCCAGGGCGAGATCCCGCTCGGCTACTACCGCGTGCGGCAGCTCATCGAGGAGATCGACGGCTTCGACGCCCGCACCGCCGAGGCGGTGCTGCACATCATCCTCAGCCATCACGGCAGCCTCGAGCACGGCAGCCCGGTCGTCCCGTGCACGCGGGAGGCGACGCTCGTGCACTTCTGCGACAACCTCGGCGGCCGCCTGGGCTCCTTCGACCGCCTCGAGAAGGAGCTGCCGTCGGGTGAGCGCTGGTCGCGCTTCGACCGCGCGCTCGGCGGGGGCGCGTACTTCGCCGGCTCCGTGCAGGACGCCCGCGAAGCGGCCTGATCCTTGGACCGGAGGTGGCACCGCTCGCTGGGACGGTAAGCGTCGCGCCTGGCGGCCGGACACTAACTCCGCAAAGAGCGGACTCTTACAGTCGCCGTGCGTCCCCGGCAGCGCTCCGAGTGCCCGTGACGCTTACAAAACAGGCCCGTCCCGTCCGGCCGTAGGCGTTGAATGTACTGCCAACAGCAAGAAGCCCGCCGGGCTGAATCGGTCGGGCTTCAAGCTAACGACCATCTCGATCGTTCGCGATGTTTGGCGTGTGGCCCGACCATTCTACCGGCGACGATCGGACGGAACACAGGAGGCCGATCGTCGTGGGCCGTAGAAAAGGCAACAACCGGGACACCGGATTGCGGGAGCTGACCGACGCTGAGATCAGCTCCCGAGCACATGACAAGACGCTGCCGATGATCGTCCGGCTGCGCTACATGAGGGAGGAGAAATGCCGGGGGCTGAGGAATCGCAGCAAGGCGCGTGGGCGTTGAGGTTCGTTTGCGCGAGTACTACACTCGCTCAGATGGATGCTGGACCAAGCGCGGGACGCTACCGGCTGCGTACCATGCTGCGCGGCGTGTTGCCGTACTTCCTGTCTGACCGCATCCCGAAGGGCTCGCGCGACTGCGGCAACCATGAGTGGTATCGCCAGGACGACAACACGGACGCTTGCTACCACTGCGAGGTCGGTCGGCGCAGCCGTGCGCCGGAGCCTGAACCCCAGCGGCAATCGACCGCGCTCGCCTTGTAAGACAGCGTCAGCTCTTCGCTAGAGCGGCGGGCGCCGCACCACTTAGTCCCGATCGCCTATGCAGCGTCCCCATCCCGGGCACGACGGTACGCAAAACGCGCAAAGAGCGTGCCAGTCCTCGCTTCATCACGCCGGGCTCCTGCCAACGGCCATATCGTGTTCGACATGGCCAAGGACACGGAGAAGCTCATCCGCCAGCTCTCCCTCATCTCGTATCTCATGGCCGAGCGGCGTCCCGTGACGGCGCTTGAGATCCGCCGCGACGTCGAGGGTTACAGCGCGATGAACGAGGACGCCTTCGCGCGGCGGTTCTACGCCGATCGCTCCGAGCTGGACTAGCTGGGCATCGCGCTGACGGTGGAGCGCCCGATCGACGGCATCGCCGAGCAGGAGAACTACTCGCTGCGTCCGGAGAACTTCCACCTCCCCGCGATCGCCTTCTCCGACGGCGAGCTCGCCGCGCTCCAGACCGCGCTGTCGCTGCTGGACGGGGAGTTCGCCTACGCCGAGCCGCTGCGCCTCGCGCTCCAGCAGATCTCCTGGGGTCGAGCCAACCCGCTGCGGGCGCCCGAGCAGCGCTCGGTCGCGCTCGGGATCACCGCGTCGGCCGGTGGGCACGACCTCTCCCAGCGCCTGGCGAAGATCGAGACCGCGATCTTCCGCAACAAGACGATCACCTTCGACTACTACACGATGGCCCGCGACGAGACGGGCACCCGCAAGGTCGATCCGTACCACCTGCTCTTCCAGGGCGGCCAGTTCTACCTCCTCGGCCACTCCCACGAGCGCGGCGCGCTGCGCGTCTTCCGGCTCTCGCGCATCCAGGGCAAGGTCGCCTACGCGACGAAGGCCGAGCACGACTTCAAGGGCCGGCCGGAGGGCTTTGACCCGCGCAGCTACGCCAACCGCGCCGACTGGCAGTTCGGCGACGTCATCGACAGCGCCGAGATCTGGATCTCGGAGCGCATCGCCTGGCAGATCGAACGCCACTTCGGGCGCTTCGGCGAGGTCCATCCGTCGGGCGCGAGCGGAGACATCGTCTTCACGACGCCGTACGCCAGCCGCCGCCAGCTCGCCGCGTGGGTGCTGCGCCTCGGCGAGCACGCACGCGTCGTCGGCCCGCCGGAGCTCGAGCGCGAGCTCGGAGACCGCATCGAGCTGCTCTACGAGCGTCACCGGGGCCGGGCGCCCGCGCTTGCCCCGGCGATCACGCCGGCGGCACCCGAGCATCAGGAGGCGGCCAACGGCAGCTCGCGGCGCGGGGAGGCGGCGATCCGCCCCGAGCGCTTCGCGCGGCTGGTGACGCTCGCGTCGATCCTCATCGAGGCCGGGCGGGCCGACCGCCACCTCGACGCCACCGACGTCTGCGAGCGCATGCAGATCTCCCAGGCCGAGCTGCGCGAGGACATCAACGTCCTCAACGTCGTGAACTTCGGCGGCGGCTCCTACGTCCTCTACGCCGAGATCAACGACGCCGGCATGATCGAGGTCGACCCCGAGCCCTACTCGGACAACTTCGCGCGCCCGGCCCGGCTGCTGCCGGTCGAGGCCAAGGCGCTCATCGCCGCGATCGATCTCATCGGCGAGCATCTGCCGGAGGGCTCGCTGGCGTCGGCGCGCGAGAAGATCGTCGCGGCGCTCGGCGCCGACCCGAGGGACCAGGGCCTGCACGTCGCCGTCGCCGCCGGTGACGATTCGGCGATCGCGCGCGTCGTCTCGGAGGCGATCACCGAGCGGCGCCTGCTGCGCCTGGACTACTACAAGCCCAACGAGGACGAGTTCTCGGCGCGTGTCGTCGAGCCCTACGCGCTCGTCAACGGCCGCGAGGGCTGGTATGTGGCCTGCTTCGACCCCGACCGCGACGCCGTGCGCCACTTCCGCCTGGACCGCATCCGCCACGCCGAGGTCAGCGCCGAGACCTTCCTGCCGCGGGCCGAGGTCGATCCCGCTGCCGACGTCGACGGCTGGCTGCGCACCGGCGAGGTCGAGGCATCGCGGATCGCGCGCGTCTGGGTCTCGCCCGAGCGGGCGCGCTGGGCGCGCGAGGAGCACCGCGTCGCCGAGGAGCTCGCCGACGGGTCGGCCGTCGTCGAGCTCAGCTTCAAGGGCACCGACTTCCTCGTCCGCGACGTGATCGCGGAGGCCGGCGATGCCGCCGTGCTGGAGCCGTCCGACGCACGTGATGCCGTTCGTGCCGCGGCTGCACGCCTGCGGGCATCCGCTGTACGGTAGGGCCTGAGGAAACGAAGCCCGCGGATCCTTCGGGGGGAGGAAAAGTGGTGTATTTAGGCGAATCCTGGCCCGGTGCTTTTGCCGGGCAGGCAGGGAGGGTAGCTCACGACGTCCAGTCGGACCTCGGACGCGCCGAATCTGAGGGCGACTGCAGGACCACTTCGGCAACTTTGATGCGCAACTTCCGGGCGGAGCCGAGTGGTCCGTCCACAACACGAGAGGTACACGATGAGTCGTAAACTGCTGGGGGCCTTGTCGGCCGTAGTCGGGACGCTGGTCCTTGCGCCGAGTGCGGGGGCGTTCACGACCCCGCCCGTATGGAAGTGTCGGGCGAGCCCGGTCTATGCCTCGATCAACGACGGCAACCGCGTCGAGCCGATCGTCGCCAACGGCCAGATCAACACCGCGAACGGCGCGAGCTCCGAGAACGCGCAGTGCGTCTCGGCCGAGGCCGGCCTTGGGAACACCGCCACGCAGATCGGCATCTCACAGGACTTCATCGCGGCCCGGACCGCCGGTGCCGTCACGACGATCACGCCGGAGGTCGGCCGTGCGATCGACCAGAAGGTCACCTCCGAGGCGAAGGTGGAGAACCTCACGATCCAGCTTCCCCAGGGCGGGAAGGTGACAATCGGTGTCAACGTCGCCAGCTCGAGAGCGACCGGGACGTGCGTCAAGGGCTCAAAGACACCGAAGCTCGACGCCACGAGCCAGGTCGCCGGGCTGACGCTCAACGGCGAGCCGATCGACCTGGACCCGCTCGTCAAGGCGCTGGACGACCTCCTGCAGCCGCTCAACCCGATCATCGACATCATTCCCAACGAGGAGATCCGCACGGCCGACTCGATCACCCGGCGGGCGCTGCACATCAAGATCCTCACGGCCAGCAGCGGCACGTCGCTGGTCGACGCCGTCCTGGCGGAGAGCAAGGTCGGCGGCAACGGACCGATCTGCGACGAGTCCAAGCAGAACGACGGCAGCAGCATCCCGAAGGCGTGCCCGAAGGGCTCGACGTACGTGGTCGATCGCAACCTCTGCATCATCCCCGCGAGCTCCGGCTCGAAGTTCGGCGAGATCATCGTCGGGCCGCCCTTCGCGGGCCCGAGCGGTGGCACCGTCATCCCGCTCGACCTGGCGCGCAGGCGCTATGGCCGCACCCCGTGCCTGAGCGGCAACGGCCGGCCGCTGTTCGCGATCGTCGGCACGAACAGGGCTGATCGGATCACCGGCACGAACGTCGCCGACCGCATCATCGGCCTCGGCGGGAACGACAAGCTCGACGGCGGCCGTGGCAACGACTGCATCGAGGGCCGCACCGGCGGCGACAACATGTCCGGCGGCCTTGGCAACGACAAGATCTACGGCAGCATCGGCAACGACCACCTCAACGGCGGTCCGGGCACCGACTACCTGTCGGCCGGCGCCGGCAACGACACGGTCAACGCCGCGTTCGGCCGCGACCGGGTGCTTGGCGGCCCGGGTCGCGACTTCATCAACATCGCGACCGCCGGCCCGCCGGCGTCGGCGGACTGTGGGCCCGGCAACGACGTGGCCCGAATCAACCGCAACGAGCGCAAGAGGGTCCGCAACTGCGAGCGAGTTGCGATCTTCGGCAACAACGACAAGTAGGCGCAATCGGGCGGCGTCCGGGCGGGGCTGACTACAGTCCCGCCCGTGAGCCGTCGCGACGAGATCAAGATGTCTGACGCGGAGGTCGGTGCGTTCCTCGACGAGGAGCGCACCGTCATCTGCGCGACGATCGGCCACGACGGCTTCGCGCACCTCATGCCGCTGTGGTACGTCGTCCGCGACGGGGAGTTGTGGTCGTGGACGTTCGCGAAGTCCCAGAAGGTGCGCAACCTCGAACGCGACCCGCGCGCAACCCTGCAGATCGAGGCCGGGACGGAGTATCCCCAGCTACGAGGCGTCATGCTGAAGTGCGACGTGACGATCCATCGCGACACCGACGAGGTCGCCGCCCTCGGCGTCGAGCTGTTCGAGCGCTACCGCCCCGGCGGCCCCGGCGAGCTCGGCGACGACGTACGCGCGATGGTGCTCGCGCAGGCCCCCAAGCGGGTCGCCCTGCAGTTCACCGAGCGTTCGCGCGCGACCTGGGACCACCGCAAGCTGGCGCCCGGGGTCTACTGAGCACCTCGTGAAAGGGCTCATCCTCTCCGGGGGCAAGGGCACGCGCCTGCGCCCGATCACGCATACGAGCGCGAAGCAGCTCGTGCCGGTCGCCAACAAGCCGGTGCTCTTCTACGGCATCGAGGCGATGGCGGAGGCCGGGATCGAGGAGATCGGGATCATCATCGCGCCGGAGACAGGCGCCGAGATCCGCGCCGCCGCCGGCGACGGCTCGCGCTTCGGCGTGCGGATCACGTACGTCGAGCAGGACGAGCCGCGCGGCCTCGCGCACGCCGCGCTGACCGCAGAGGAGTTCCTCGACGCCGAGCCCTTCGTCATGTACCTCGGCGACAACCTCCTGCAGGGCGGCATCAGCGACCTCGTCCGGTCCTTCCGCTCAAGCGCCCCCGACGCGCTCATCCTGCTCACGCCCGTGCCCGACCCGCAGAACTACGGCGTCGCCGAGCTCGACGGCGACCGCGTCGTGCGGCTCGTCGAGAAGCCGCCCCAGCCTGCGACCGACCTCGCGCTCGTCGGCGTCTACATGTTCACGGCCGGCATCCACGACGCCTCGCGGGCGATCGAGCCAAGCGCCCGGGGAGAGCTGGAGATCACCGACGCGATCCAGTACCTCGTCGACGGCGGCGCGCGGGTGGAGCCGCACATCGTGCGCGGCTGGTGGAAGGACACCGGACGCCTGGACGACATGCTCGAAGCCAACAGGCTCGTGCTCGACCGCATCGAGCAGCGCGTCGAGGGCCAGCTCGTGGAGTCCCAGTGCGACGGGCGCGTCGTCATCGAGCCGGGGGCGCGGCTGGAGCGCACCACGGTTCGCGGCCCGGCGATCATCGGCGCCGGCACGCAGCTCACCGACTGCTACGTCGGTCCGTACACCGCGATCGGAGAGGACTGCGTCATCTGCGAGGCCGAGGTCGAGCATTCGATCCTGCTCGCCGGCTGCACGGTGCGCCACCTCGAGGGCCGGATGGAGTCCTCGCTGCTGGGCCGCAACGTCACGATCTCGCGCGGCGTCCGCCAGCCGCGCGCCTACCGCTTCATGGTGGGCGACAACTCGGAGATCGGGATCTTGTGATCGCGATGAGAGTGCAGGCTACGCCGGAACGTTGCTCCTCACGATGAGACTGCTCGTAACCGGAGCCGGCGGGATGCTGGGACGCGCCGTGGTCGAGATCGCGCAGCGGCTCGGCCATGACGTCCGCGCCGCGGCCCGCGGCGACCTCGACATCACGGACGCGGGCGCGGTGGCGCACATGCTGGCCGAGGTGCGCCCGCGGGCGGTCGTCAACTGCGCCGCGTACACAGACGTCGACGGGGCCGAGACCGACCGTGGGAGCGCCGCGGCCGTCAACGGCGCCGGCGCCGGTCACGTCGCCGCCGCGGCAGCGGAGGTGGGAGCGTCGATCGTGCACGTCTCGACCGACTACGTCTTCGACGGCTCCAAGCGCCAGCCGTGGGTAGAGTCCGACCCGGTCGCTCCGCTCGGGGTCTACGGCGAGACGAAGCTCGCCGGCGAGGTGGCGGTCGCCGCGGCCAACCCGGCCCATGCGATCGTCCGCAGCTCCTGGCTGTTCGGCGCCGGCGGCAGGAACTTCGTCGACACGATGCTCGCGCTCGGCTCAGGTCGCGACGAGGTCTCGGTCGTCACCGACCAGGTCGGCTGCCCGACCTGGACGGGGCATCTCGCGGGCGCGCTCGTGGAACTCGCCGAACGCCCACTCCAGACCGGCATTCACCACATCGCAGGCGGCGGATCGTGCTCGTGGAACGAGCTCGCGATCGAGGTCTTCGACCGCGCCGGCATCGACTGCCGCGTGCTGCCGACGACGACCGCGGCCTTCCCCCGCCCCGCCGCGCGGCCGGCCTACAGCGTGCTCGGCAGCGAGCGCCGGGCACCGCTCGTGCTGCCTGCGTGGCAGGACGGCGTCGCCGCCTATCTCGCGACGCAGGTGACGGCATGACGACCGTCGCCTGGAACACGGAAGGCGGTCCCTCGCGATGACTGCGCGTCATTGCTCGACCACCGTCGCCTGGGACACGGAAGGTGGCTTCTCGCGATGAGGCTGCTCGTCTGCGGCGGCGCGGGGTTCATCGGCTCGGCCTTCGTGCGCGTGCGCCTCGAGGACCATGGCGACGACGTCGTCGTGCTCGACAAGCTCACCTACGCCGGGCGCGAGGAGAACCTCGCCGGCCTCGACGTCGGCTTCGTGCATGCCGGGATCGAGGATGCCGGCGCGGTGGCGACCGCGATCGCGGGCGTCGACGCCGTCGTGAACTTCGCCGCCGAGACGCACGTCGACCGCTCGATCTCCGAGCCCGACGCCTTCGTGACGACTCACGCCGTCGGCACGTGGGTGCTGCTGGAGGCCGCCCGCGCCGCCGGCGTGCGCTGCCTCCAGGTCTCGACCGACGAGGTCTACGGCTCGATCGAGGAGGGCTCGTTCACCGAGAGCTCGCCGCTTGCCCCATCCTCGCCCTACAGCGCGACGAAGGCCGGCGCCGACCTGCTCGTGTCCAGCTACTTCCACACGTACGGGCTGCAGACGGTCATCTGCCGCGGCTCGAACAACTACGGCCCGCGCCAGTACCCCGAGAAGCTCATCCCGCTCATGGTCCTCAACGCCCTCCACGGCGATCCGCTGCCGGTCTACGGCGACGGCATGCAGGTGCGCAACTGGCTCTACGTCGAGGACTTCGCGCGTGGGATCGGCCACGTCCTCGCGCACGGCGCGCCCGGCGAGGCCTACAACGTCGGCGGGCCCGACGAGTGCCCGAACCTCGAGGTCGTGCGGCGCATCCTCGAGCTCACCGGGGCCGACGAGTCGCTGCTGACGTACGTCAAGGACCGGCCCGGCCACGACCGCCGTTACTCGCTCGGCTCCGAGAAGGTCCGCGCGCTCGGGTGGGAGCCGCGCGTGCGCTTCGCCGACGGCCTCGAGCAGACCGTCGCCTGGTACCAGGACAACCGCGCGTGGTGGGAGCCGATCCGCTCGGGCGACTACCACGCGTACTACGAGCGCCAGTACGGGTCCAAGATCAAGCGCTGACGCGCCTGCGCCGGCTCAGGGCACGTCGAACTCGCCGTCCTTGGCGCCCTTGAGGAAGGCGTCCCACTCCCGCGGGGTGTAGATGAGGGCCGGTCCCTCGCGATCCTTGCTGTCGCGGACGGCGACGCGGCCGTCGGCGAGGAAGGCCGCCTCGACGCAGCCTTGCTCCTGGGTGCTGTGGCGGCTCTTGCGCCAGGCGACGCTGCTGAGATCGGGCAGGTCTGGGGTGGGCCGGGCGTGCGGTGTCATGACGTCTCCTTTTCGACGGCCGTGATCATAGCCGCGGACTGCTTCTCCGACAGCGCTGCGCCCTCCAGGCGGCGCCATGCGTCCGCGAACGGCTCGGTGCGATCGAGGTACATGTAGCCGCCGCGGGTCTCAAGGTAGACGAGATCCTGCTCGTCGCGGAACTGCATGATCTCGAACGGGCCGGAGAGGCTCGCGTGGGCGCCGGCGGCGAACGGCAGGACCCGGATCGCGACGTTCGCCAGCGCGGCCCGCTCGACGAGATTGGCGAGCTGGGCGCGCATCATGTGGCGCCCGCCGATCGGGCGGCGCAGCACCGCCTCGTCGAGGATCGCGACGAGCTGCAGCGGCTGCTCGCCCGTCAGGCGCCGCTGGCGTGCCGCCCGCGCGCCGATCGCGCTCTCGATCCGCTCCGCGGTGGCAGCCGGATCCCAGGCCATCAGGATCTCCCGCGCGTAGTCCGCGGTCTGCAGGAGGCCCGGCACGGCGGCGTTGTGGAACGTCTCGACCTTCCACGCCCGGTCCTCGAGCCAGACGTGATCGGCCACCGCGACCGACATGTCGACCTCCAGGACGCCCGAGCGCTGGGCCTCCTCGGCGTGGTGGACGAGCACGTCGCGCTCTGGGCCGCGCACGCCGTAGAGCTCGAGCATGTAATGGACCTCGGCGGGCCGCGGGAGCAGGTCGCCGCTCTCCCAGCGGCTGAGCGTGGCGGTCGAGCGCGTGATGCGGTCGGCGACCTGCGCGCCCTTCAGCCCCGCGGCCTCGCGGTGCTGGCGCAGGCGGGCACCGAGCCAGCGTCCGCGCATCGTCGCACGATCGATCCCGACCCTGAAGAACGCCGGCTCGACCGCCGGCACGTCCCTACGTGGTTTGCCTTCCATCCTCAGCCTCACTCTATGACTTGAGCTTGACTGCTTGCAGTGCCCTCTGCAAGCAAGTATCCTGATCGTAACTAGAAAAATCGCAACTTGCATCGTCGGTCATTCCATGGAATCCTTGCGTCCCATGGCTGACCCCTCGTCGTCCGCGCAGCACCATGTCCCCCGAGCGATCCAGCGTGGGAACACTCGGCCGACAGATCGCCGCAGGAGCGCACGCCCGCCGCGATCGGGCCACACCGCGAGGCGGGCCGGGCGCGCGTGTCCTTCAGGGGTGGAGGCCGCGCGCCCGGCGCACCTACGAAGCGGTGGGCGCGCGGCGTGACCGACGAGGCTGCGCCGCGCTTGTCCGTGGGCGCGATCGCTGCGCTGCGCTACGCCGGCCAGCGCCAGCTGACGCGCTGGGGCGCGCGCGAGCTGTCGCCGCGCAACGAGCAGCGGCGCGCCGAGCTGATCGAGGCGCTGGCGGCGCTGAAGGCGCTCAAGCACCGCGGCTGCGAGCTTCGACGCCTGCCTCCGGACGCATGAGCCGTGAGCGTGTCTTTCACGGTCGGGCCTACCGCGACGGCAGGGTCGTCTGCGATCGGGTGCTCGTCACGGTGATCGTGTCCGATGTGCGGTTGGGACTGGCTCCGTGGGAGCGGCGGCATATGACCGTGCGGTTCATGCGCGGGATCGAGCCCGGGTTCCGGCGCCAGCTCGTGCAGGTCCTGCGTCGTCGCGGCGCCCGTTCACGCCGCCTCGCCGAGGCGCTCGAACCGATCGAGCTTGAGGTGGGCGGCGAGCGACGGCTCGCTGCCCGGATCGAGCCCCCGGCAGTCAGGCACTTCTCACTCGAGCAGACCGACTTCAGGCTCCGCCAGCAGGCGCGTTGACGCCGCTCACGGCAGGTCGAAGTCGCCGTCCTTCGCGCCGTTGATGAAGGCCCGCCACTCCCGGAGGGTATAGATCTGCGCCGGTCCCTCGCGGTCCTTGCTGTCGCGGACCGCGACGCGGCCGTCGGCAAGGAAGGCCGTCTCGACGCAGCCTGTTTCGTCCGTGCTATGGCGGCTCTTGCGCCACTTGACGTCGCTCAGATCGGGAGCGCTTGAGGCTGGTCGGACGTTTCGTGTCATGACATGCTCCAAACGGGACCGATCATGGCGAGGGACTCCTTCTCTGTGAGTGCGACACCCTCCAAGCGGTGCCATGCATCTGCGAAAGGCTCGGGACGGTCGATGTACAGATGGCCGCCGCGGGTCTCCAGATAGACGAGGTCGTCCTCGTCGCGGAACTGCATGATGTCGAAGGAGCCGGAGAGGCAGGCGTGGGCGCCCGCGGCGAGTGGCAGGACCCGGATCTCGACATTCGGCAGCGTGGCGCGCTCGACGAGGTACTCGAGCTGGGCGCGCATCATGTCCGGCCCGCCGATCGGGCGACGGAGCACGGCCTCGTCCAGGATCGCGACGAGCTGCAGCGGTTCCTCGGCCGTCAGGCGCCGTTGGCGCGCCGCTCGCGCAGCGATCGCGCTCTCGATCCGCTCCGAGGTGGCGGCCGGATTCCAGGCCATCAGGACCTCGCGCGCGTAGGCGGCGGTCTGCAGCAGTCCCGGTAGGACGGCGGTCTGGAACGTCGCGACCTTCCATGCTTGCGCCTCGAGCCAGACGTGATCGGCGTCGAGCGCGACGGACGCGTCGACATCGAGCGCGCCTGAGCGCGGCGCCTCCTCCGCCTGGCGGACGAGCGCGTCGCGCTCCTCCCCGCGCACGCCATAGAGCTCCAACATGTAGTGGACCTCCGCGGGCCGGGGGAGCAGGTCGCCGCTCTCCCAGCGGCTGAGCGTGGCGCCCGAGCGCCTGATGCGGTCGGCGACCTGGCCGCCCGTCATGCCTGCGGCGTCGCGGTGCTGGCGCAGCCGCGCACCGAGCCACCGCCCCCGCATCGTCGCGTGATTGACCCCAACCCTGAAGAACGCCGGCTCGATGGCCGGCGCGTCCCTGAGATCCTCGCGTTCCATCGCCAGGCCGACCGTATCGACGCCGGCCTGCTTGCCTGCGCCGTTACGCCAAGCAGGCAAGTTACGTATACGAACCTGCTTGTTTCCTGCGCCCGCCTTCGCGGCCAACCCATCAGCGATGAGCCACTACCAGTTAAACCTGGGTCCCACGAATGTCACACAGGCGAGCATCACCGGGGCGCCGGTCCGCCCCACGCGCGATCGCCCCCAAGCGTCAGGATCCGAAGAAGCCCCCGGCGATCTTCCAGGCAGCGCCTTCGCGGTCGAGCTCGATCGTCACGGTCTTGTCCCTGGACCCGGAGCGGTAGCTGACCTTCGTGCTCGCATGGGCGCCGCGGATCTCGACGTCGTCGACGGTCAGCTCGAGCGGGTTGGCGTCGCGGAAGGCCTCCTTGACGCCCGTCCTGCAGTTCGTGCCCTGCTTGCGCAGCGCCTCCAGCAGCTTCGTGCTCAGCAGCCGCGTGCACACGACGGCGGGCTCGTCGTCGCGGGCCGCCGTCTCGATGCGCTCGACGACGCCGGCCACGACACGCTCCTCGCCCTTGAAGTCCTTCGCCGAGTCCTGCGGGGCGGCTCCGCACCCTGCCAGCGCGAGGGCCACGAGGCAGAGGGCGGCGACCGATCTCATCGGCCGGGAGCCTATCTAGACTGCCCCGGAGATGACCGACGTCACGTCGTCCCAGCCGCCCGTGCCGCGCGGCCGCCACGCCCCGCCGCTGGAGGTCCGCCTCGAGGTCCAGAAGCAGCGGCTGTTCGACGCCGCCGCGCTCGTCTTCTCGGGCGTCGGCTACGCGGATGCCAGCGCGGAGGCGATCAGCCGCGAGGCCGGGATGTCGAAGGCGACGTTCTACGAGCACTTCGCCAACAAGTAGGAGTGCCTCCTGGCGCTGTTCGAGTACGCCTCGGCAGTCGTGGTCGACGTGCTCGTCGAGGCCTCGCGCGGTGCCGGCCGCAACTTCCAGGAGCGCCACCGCGCCGGGCTGCGCGCGATCCTCGAGATCGCCGAGGCGAACCCGTCGATGGCGCAGGCGATCCTCGTCGGGACCGTCGGCGCCGGGCCGCGCGTCGCCGAGCGGCGCGACCGGGCGCTGAACACGGTCGCCCAAGTGATGTACGAGGAGACGGTGCGCGGCGCCGCGCGCGGGGGCGGGCCTGCCTTCGCCTCCCCCGACGAGGCCTTCGCGATCGTCGGCGCGACGTTCGAGCTGGTGTCGCGCCAGCTGCGCACGGGTCAGCCCAAGCGCCTGCTCGACCTGGCCCCGCTCGTCGAGCGCCTCATCCTCGGGCTGCTCTCGCAGCCGCGCGAGTGAGCCACCTGGAGGAGCTCGAGCGCGAGATCGTCGGCTGCCGGCGCTGCCCGCGGCTCGTGGCGTGGCGCGAACAGGTCGCGCGCGAGAAGCGGGCGGCGTTTGCCGGCGAGACGTACTGGGGGCGGCCGATCCCCGGCTTCGGTGATCCGGCCGCCCGAGTCATGATCTTCGGCCTCGCACCGGCGGCCCACGGCGCCAACCGCACGGGTCGCGTGTTCACCGGCGACCGCTCAGGCGATTTCCTCTTTGCCGCCCTGCACCGCACCGGCTTCGCGAACCAGCCGACATCCGTGCACGCCGGCGACGGCCTACGGCTGCGCGACGCCTGGATCACGGCCGCTGTGCGCTGCGCTCCCCCGGCGAACAAGCCGACGCCGGGAGAGCGCGACACGTGCCTGCCCTATGCCGTGCGCGAGCTCGCGCTGCTGCGCAGGGTGCGGGCCGTCGTGTGCCTCGGCGCCTTCGCGTGGGACGCAGCTCTGCGCTCGCTCACGGCGCGCGGGACTCCCGTCCTGCGACCGCGCCCGCGCTTCGGCCACGGCACCGAGCTCGACCTGCCCGGCGCGCCGGTCCTGCTCGGCTGCTTTCACCCCAGCCAGCAGAACACGTTCACCGGCCGCCTCACGCCCGCGATGCTCGACGCCGTGCTGCTGCGGGCGCGAGCGGTCGCGGGCGTGCGGTGAGTCGCGCTACGCGACCGCCGGCCGCCGAGCGCTGACCGCGGGGGTCGAGAGCCCGACGGCGATGCCGGTCACGGCGATCACGAGGTGCAGCAGGTTGTCTGCCGTGTTGATCGGGATGAGCGACAGCAAGAGGCCACCGTCGCCGACGAGGAAGCCAAGGATGGTGACGACGACGTACACCGCGCCGTAGCCGATGCAGAAGAGCCGGGCTTTCGCGGCCGTGCCCGCCAGCGCCACGCCGACGATGCCGGAGAGCAGGTGCACGACGTTGTGCCAGCCGTTGATGTCGAACAGGATGAGCGTCCCGCGGTCCGCGCTGTCGCCGACGCCGAAGCTCGGCTCGACGAGAAAGCCGAGGATGCCGAGGAGCACGAGCACGACACCCAACGCGAGGGCGTAGACCTGGGCGAGCGTCTTGCCTTGCATACGTACCTCCAGGATCGGTGTGGTCTCTGGAGCGTTCGCACGCAGCGGCGAAACGGATCAGCCTCCCCGCCTGACCTCCTTGGCGATCTGCTCGCCGCGGATGCGCCGCGGCTCGTAGCCGGTGAACTGGATCGAGAGCTGGCCGCCGGCAGCGGCGGCGGCGGCGGCGGGGAGCTGGCGGCTCAGCGACCAGCGACCCCCGGCGATCTTCGCCCGGTAGTCGAGGAACCTCACCACGCCGTCGCCCCCGCCGTAGCCCAGGCGCACGCGCACGACGCCCCGGGCGCGCGGCGTGATCGTGCCCGCGACGCGCAGACGCCCCTTGGAGTCGATGCGCGACGTCGTGCGCACGAGCCTCGCCTTGCCCCGCGCGGCGCGCAGCGTGACGCTGTCGGGCTGCACAACCGCCGTGCCGCGGTAGACGAGCGTGACGATCCCCGTCGGCTTGGAGCGCTGCGACCGCGGCAGCGCCTTGCGGAAGCGGATCTGGCCCCGACGGATCGCCGCGTCGAACCTCGTCGTCGCGCCAGCCGAGCGGTAGCTCACGCGCACCTTGCCGGTCGCGCGCGCGGTGATCGCCGCGAGCACGTCGAGCCTGCCGCCGCTGACGCCGGCCCGCAGGACCTCGAGCTTCGCGGGGGCGCGGCGGGGAGCGGACGTGACGGTGATCGTGACGGTCGCCGGCGAGGAGGACTCCGTCGCGTCGGCGGCCCTGTAGGTGAACGTGTCGCGTCCGGTGAAGCCGGCCGCGGGGGTGTACGTGAACGTCCCGTTCGACGCCAGCGCGAGCGTCCCGTGCTGCGGCCCCGTCGCGGGCACCGCCCTCAGCGTGTCGCCGTTGGGGTCGCTGTCGTTCGCGAGCACGCTCGAGCCGCTGAGCTTCGTGCCCGTCGCCACCGTGTACGCGTCGTCGACGGCGAGCGGCCCGTTGTTGGCAACGGTGAGGCTGACGGTGGCGGCATCGGGCGATGCGACGGTGCCGTCGTGCGCGCGGTAGGTGAACGAGTCCGGGCCGCGGTAGCCGGCCTCGGGGGTATACGAGAAGGTGCCGTCCGAGGCGAGGGCGAGCGTCCCGTGTGCCGGATCGCTGACCTTGAGCGCCGTCAGCGGGTTGCCGTCGGCGTCGGTGTCGTTGGCCAGCACGCTGCTCGCGGCGAGCGTCTGCCCGGCGTTGGCGGCGTAGGCGTCGTCGACGGCGATCGGGGCGCTGTTGGCGCAGGCGTCGCGCGAGGGCCGCAGCCCCCAGGCCTGCAGCGTGCCGGAGTCGTCGCTGGGGAACGCGTCCGACACGTGCAGCGTCCAGGCGCCGTGACGGTTCTCGCCGTCGAACGCCGACAGCGGCTGGTCGGGACGGAAGCTGCCCGTGTAGCCGCCGGGCGGGTTGAGGCCGGGCAGGTCCTGGATCGCCGTCGCGGCGCCGTCGTCGAGGACGAGGTTGACGAAGTCGTCACCCTGGGAGCCCTCCGGGCTCGTGACGCTCGTGCCCGGCCGGTCCATGAGCACGACCGTCGTGCCCGTGGGGCTCGTGAGCGTCATGACGAGGTCGCCGACGAAGGTGTGGGTGAGCCTGTCGATGCGCACCTTCAGCCCATGGACCTCGCCCGGTCCGGCGAACGTCAGCTTCGAGTCCACGCCGCCGTCCGGAATCGTCTTCGGCACCTCGCTGCTCGGCTTGCTGCCGAGCGGAACCTGCAGCAGGAGGCTGAAGCTCCCCTGGTTCGTCGTCATCGCCAGGTCCAGCTGCACGTTCGTGTCGCAGCTCGCCGTCGTCGGGATCGAGACGCGGAACGGTGGCGAGCTCGTCTGCGCGAGCCCCGGGTCGATCGCCGGCCAGGTGGCATTCGGCTGGGTCACGCCGACGTGCGGGGTGGTCGTGCCGAGCACGCCGCTGATGCCGGCGACCGTTGGCGCATGCGGGTTGCGGAGCGCCTCGGTCACGCTGATCGTCTCGCCGGGCTCGGCGACGTCGTCGCCGTCGCCGCCCGGCGCCGGGTCGGACACCGACGTCGACTCGTGCGCGAGCCGCGGCGGAAGGTCGAACGCCTCGACCGCGGTCGTCGCGGCGCTGCTCGTGGTCGTGGCGCTGTAGCCCAGGCCGCGGGCCGCGAAGACCCGCCACAGCGTCTCGTAGTTGGCGCCCGCGGCGACGGCCCGGTCGGCGAGGAGGATCGCGTCGCGAGCCTCCAGGAAGGACGGATTGTTCGGCGCCAGGCGCAGGCCCGCGGTGATGAGCCGCGCGGCCGTGGCCGTCGAAGGCAGCGCCGCACGGAGATCCCAGAGCGTCTGGAGCCAGATCTCGCCGTCGTCGTGGATCTCGAAGCCGGACTGACCGATGCGGCCCATGTCGCCGAGCGTGTAGCCGCCGCTGGCGGCCGTCGCGGTGCCCGGGCAGGCGGGAGCCGAGGTGTTCACCGGGCAGTCGGCCCCCTGGGTGCGAAATCCGCCGGGGACGAGATACCCGCCGATCGTCATCTCGCCGGCCGTGCCGGGCGCATCGGGCCGCAACCCCTGGGTCTCGAGCCAGTCGAGCGCGTACCAGTCGCTCCAGCCCTCGCCCATCGCGCGCGACTGGTTGGCGTCGAGCCCGACCCCGCTTCCCACCGACCGGTTCGTCAGCCCGTGCGTGTACTCGTGATAGACGACGTCGGCCGTGTCGGCCGCGTTCAGCGACGGGTTCGTGAAGAGGAACATCTCCAGCCGCGGGGAGATGCCGTCGGGCCGCGTCGTCATGCTCGCGTTGTTCGTGCTCGTCGTCGCCGGCGCGACCAGCGGGTTGGCGTAGTTGTCGGTCTCCGCCAGGACGGGGTCGCCGCCGACGCCGGGGCCGGTATCGAGGAGCTCGAAGTTGCCCGCGGCGGCGTCGAAGCCGATCGGCGGCGCCTTGAGGTGGTCGTGGAACGCGTTGACGAGGTAGAAGAGCTGCGTCGTCGCCTGGTTGCGGTTCGTCGTCCGCGTCCCCGGGACGTTGGAGTTCCACGTGCAGCCCGGCGGGGAGCAGGTCTGCCCGGGGGCGCTGACCGGCGTCAGCGGATAGACCCAATCCGTGCCCGAGCTCGCCGGGACGTCGAGGTCGGTGCCGGAAGGCGGTAGAGACGGGCCGTCCGTCGAGTCGGCGTCGACGAAGGCGTGCGCGTTGTTGCCGCTGAGGCGCGTGGCCCCCGCCGACTGGCTCAGCCAGCTCATGTCGGCGGCGAGATCCACCGTCACCGCCGCTCCGCCGCTCGGCGCTCCCGGGAAGTTCTCGTAGATGCTCGCGTTGGAGGCGAACTCGGTGAGCGACCGGCGCTTGAGCACCCTGCCGCTCGTCGCGTCGAGGACGAGCTCGTAGACGTAGTCGTGCTCGCCGGTCACCTCGACGCGCCAGGCCAGCCGCGTCGTCGACCCGTCGTTGAAGAGCGTCAGCCGCGCCGTGTCCCCGCCCGAGAAGCGCGTCGGTCGCTCGGGGCCGCGTCCCTGGCGCGCGCGCGGCGGGACGAGCGCCCCGCCGACCTCCTGCCTGGCGGCAGCGAGGGCGGCTTCGGCGTCGAGGTCCGGCGTGACGGAGCCGACGCGCAGATCGGAGACCGCCGCGCCGCCGACGTTCAGCAGCCGGCCCTCCCCGTCGATGTTCGCGAGCAGGACGTTGTCGTAGGCGGCGACGCCGAGGTACGTCTGCGTATAGGCGAGATGCGACACCCCGTCGGGCGAGCGATAGCGGCTCGTGAGGCGCAGCCCCTCGAGGTCGGCCGCGTCGAGGCCGAAGACGTCGGGCCGCGCGCGGACGTAGTCGAGGGCGATGTCGGTCGGCGAACCCGAGCGCCGGCCGGTCAGGACGCCGTCCGTCCGGGCGACGAGCCGCGCCCCGCCGCTGATGCGATCGGTCGACACGACGCCCTCGTCCCCGAGCGCGCGCTCGAGTGCCGCGCGCGCACGCCGCTCGGGCGCGCTCACCGGACCGCCGTCGGCGGTGCGCACGTCGAGGTTGCGCAGCGGCCGCTGCTGGCCCGGCGGAGCGACGGCGGCCGCGGGAGCAGCGAGCACGAGCGCGGCGAGAGCCGTGGGGACGGCGAATCGGAGGCGAATCATCGGTCGGGTCCATCCGAGTAACGCACAAACGCTCCGCAATCTTCGGCGCGTGGCCGCGGGGGTGCCGCGCGAGACGGGCGGTCGACGGCAAGCGTGTCGACTTTTCCCTCCATAGCGAGGAAAACGCGACACGCTTGCGACTCGCGGCGAGGTGAGGCTCGGGTCGCTGGTCGGCACCACGCGCTCAGCGGCGGCGGCCGGAGATGTCACGGCTGCAGACGCAGGCGCGAAGCTCTCAGGGCGCGCTCGGCGCGGTCCGGTCCGACGATGTGGACGAGCAGGCGCGCCCGGAGCATGCTTTGCACCTTATCCAGAGGATCGCGTGCGACCGCTGACGCGCCCGTGTCGCCCCAGCCGTCAAGCCCGGTGCAGCAGCTAGCCTGAACGCCATGCCGCTGTCGCACTTCACGCCCGCGGTCCGCGACTGGTTCGGCGCGGCGTTCGAGGGCCCGACCGAGGTCCAGGCGCAGGCCTGGCCCGCGATCGCGACCGGCGAGCACACGCTCATCTCCGCGCCCACCGGGTCCGGCAAGACGCTCGCCGCGTTCCTCTGGGCGCTG
>Ga0136617_10000385_pt1 | contig 36387 bp, 37 predicted proteins | sample AntDrymUQ3222106_2_FD_129672 | JGI IMG/M metagenome (GOLD analysis project Ga0136617, IMG submission 129672) | Polar desert sand microbial communities from Dry Valleys, Antarctica - metaG UQ322 (21.06) | ecosystem: Environmental > Terrestrial > Soil > Desert | place: Antarctica: Dry Valley... | reverse complement strand
GAGTTCCTCGTTGATGGTGAGGGATTGCTGGTACCAGTCCTCGGCCTTGTCCCACTGCCCCCGGTCCTGTGCGATCCTGCCGAGCTGGTGGTAGGTGGTGGCCATGCCGGGTCGGTCGCCGAGTTCCTCTTTGATGGTGAGGGATTGCTGGTACCAGTCCTCGGCCTTGTCCCACGGCCCCTCACCCGGTCCTGCGCGATCATGCCGAGGTGGTGGTAGCTGCGGGCCATGCCGGGTCGGTCGCCGAGTTCCTCGTTGATGGTGAGGGATTGCTGGTACCAGTCCTCGGCCTTGTCCCACTGCCCCCGGTTCTGCGCGATCATGCCGAGCTGGTGGTAGCTGGTGGCAAGGTGTGCTCGTTGCTGGGAGGACGTGGGCTGCCCAAGGAGGGTGTCACGGATCTGGGCGTGAGTGGCTTCGGCGGCGTCGAGCTGACCCGCGGCTTGCTGACGGTTGGCCTCGGATACGACGAAGAGCAGCCATAAAGCGCCGAGCGGGGTGGTGAGATCGGGTAGGGCACCGTCGGGGTCTTCGAGGCATAGGCGGGCACGGTCGACCCACCCGCGGGCCTCGACATACAACCCACGCGCTTCCCAGTGATAGTGAAAAGCTCTGGCGATGGCCTCCGCCTGGTTCCAATGGCTGCTGTCCAAGGCGGAGCCGAGCAGGTGCCCCAGGGTGCGGCGTTGCCGGTCGATTATGGTGAACGCAAATCCAGCATCACCTGTCAGGATTTGCTGGGTGAGCCAGCCGGCGAACGCGGCGTAGGCGTCGAGGAGGGCGTCCTCTGCGGTGGCGCGCTGCTCAGCGTAGGTGTCGGGGTCCTCGGCGCGCCAGTGGTTGGCGAGATAGCTGGGCAGAGCTGGGTGGATGCCGTACATGCCCGATCCGAGCGTGGTCAACAGACCCACCCCGACGGCCCGGTCCAAGACGTGGGCCCAGGTTTCAGCGCTGGTGTCGGCGAACCGACGCGGCGCCTGTGGTTGCTGGGAGAAGATGCCGAGGACGTCGGCGTCCGTGACGCCGTGGAACAGGCACACCGCAGCCAGCAGCTGGCGGGTTTCCGGGTCGAGGTGGGTGACGGAGTAGGTGATGCAAGCTGGCAGCGATGTGGTCCGGCCGCCGTCATCACTGCCGGGCAATGCCGTGATGCCACGTAGCCCGGCCAGCAGGTCGGCTGTGTCGGTGGTGTCGAGGTAGGGCAGGGTCAGGCGCATGCTCAGCGGGTGTCCGTCGAGCCATTCCATCAGCTCGCCGAACACCCGCTGGGCGCGCCGCGACACCGCGTCTGGGTACGGGGCCAGGAGTTGGTCGGCGTAGTCGAAGGTCTCCTCGGCACTCAGCCCGGCCAGCGGGAGCCGCCGCATCTCACCCAGCCATGTTTCCGGGCTGCGGCTGGTGATGATGATCGCGCTGGAGCTGGCCGCGGCCACCTCGGCCAGGAAGTCTCGCAGCTCGTCGCGGCCGGGCTCGTCCAGCGGTGGGGTCGCCGTGGCCGGGTCGGGCATCGAGTGCACGGACTCGAAGTTGTCGAACACCACGAGCACCCGGTGGTTAGCGAGCAGATCGCGCACCACCTGTCGGCGTCGCGTGGCGTCGAGCTGGGCGAAATCGACGCCGTAGACCCGCCGCCCGATCGCGGACAGGACCCCGTCGAGCCCGAACGAGTCCACCCCCGGCTCGAACGAGTGCCAGATCACGAGCTCCGGGTGCTCGACTCCGCCGGTGTCGCGCCACCACCGCCCGAACGCCTTGGCCAGCTCGGTCTTCCCGGTGCCACCCGGCCCGTGGATCACCACCACCCGCTGTAGCCGGACCGCGACCTCTAGGGTGTAGATCAGCCCGTCACGGCCCACGAACGCATCCCGCGGCGCCAGCGGATCCCTGACATCACCGGCGGGGTCGTCGCGGATGCGGTCCAGGGCCGCGTCCAACGACAGTCCACCTCGCACTCCGCCAGCCGGGTCGGCAGCGGTGTCGCGAAGGGAGGGGAAATGCGCGTCGCGGCGCAGGTAGTGCACCGGCACCACCCAGTCCGAGAGCGCCATCTTGCCCTTCGGGCTGGGCCGCAGCGCGTTGCGAGCCAGCCGCGCGCGGCCTGCGGTCACCGCGTCGCTGATCCGGTCACCGGCGAAGAGCCGCTCATAGAACGCGGACATGAACTCCGCAGCCGCCACCGCGTACACGCTGTAGGCCATCGCCACCACCGACGACGCGCCCCCCGCCAACAGCCGCGTCGCGACCGCCGCCTCCAGCTGCTTCCCGATCGCCCCGGACTGGCAGGCATTGAGCACCACCACCGGCACCCGAGCTTCCGCCAACACCCGCGCCACATCCTCGGCCGGCACCGTGTCCGCGCCCCCGCCGGGCTTCTCGAACACCAGCATCCCGCTCTCGGTGGCGTCGAAACCCACCGGTGGACCCATCCCGGCTCGGCGCCCTGACAACACCCCATGCCCGTCGAAGTGCACCACCTGAAACGGCCGACCCGCGGTCCGCGCTGTCGCCAGCGTGTCCACCAGTGTCTGCATCGTCGGGGGGCGCAACACCACCAACTCCACGTCACCGCGCACCGCGTCCAGGCGCTCCAGCAACGGGCGGGCGATCATCCGATACCCCACGTCCCCGGTGCCGCCCGGACGGGAGATCACCATCAACTCCCGCAACTGCTCCCCGCCGACCGAGAACGCCTGCCCCATCTGTGCGCCGGGCAGGCTGCGGCTCACCGCAGCAGCATCCAACGCCACCGGCGACGGTTGAGCAGGATCAGCCAACAGCTCCCACGGCAAGCCCAACCACTCCGGCTGCGCGGACCGCACCACGATCTCCGGCCGCGACCCCGCCCCCGCAGCAGCCGCGCGGGTCCGCAACACCACATACGCATCCCGCGCCGCATCGACGGCGAACAGCCCCGCGAACATCCGCCGGCCCCACTCCTCCAACCGACCGGCGACCTGTGGACCCCGCTGCTCGTACACCCCGAACGGCGCTCGCAGGTAGTCCTCCAGATACCAGCGCAGCTCCTCCAACTCATCGTCACTCAACGGCCACGCCAGCTCAACCGGCTCACCCACCGGGCTCGGCAGCTCGCCGTCCAGCCACGTCGACACCACCACGCGTCCGTCCACGCCGACGTCCACCAACAACCGATCAGTCACAGATCCCCACCGCCAGCCGTTACTCCGAACGTCGCCACCTCAGCACCCGCTGTTACCGGAGCCTCACGCCCCCTGGAGAGGCGCGTTATCGTGCATGAGGCGGACATGACTGCCGCGCTGGCGTACCGAAACCCATCCGAGCTTGCCAGGGGCCGCGACGAGTTGTGCACCGGAGACGACCGGCTGCCGTCCGGTCAAGCCGGCATCGACAACCTGCGCCGAACGATCCCCGTCTGCAAGGATCGGCCTTCCTCGCGGAGCCCCTCGACGTAGAGGGCCAGCGCCTCCTCAGCGTTCGCGATGGCGTCCTCGAGGCTATCGCCCTGCGTGTGCAGCCCTGGTAGCTCTGGCGCATACGCGTAGTAACCACCCTCACCGTGCGGCTCGAAGACGAACTCGACGTCACGGTCAGGTTCCATGGTGCCGAGGCTATCCGCTCGGCCATGTCGTTGCGCCGCACGACGGGCGACCCGCGGCGTTCACGCCAGGGGAGCTACGGCCGCTCCGCCCTGAGGGCGTCGGCATGATCGGTGAAAGGTGGGGGTGGTCGCGACGACGGGGCCGCCTCCCACCGATCCCGCGCAGCACGTGTCGAGCGGCGACCGGCTCCAGCTGACATCGGGACTGTCGTACCGGCTCGATACCTTCGGCTCCGTTACGACAGGAGGCGACAAGTGCCGCGATGGGCCGAGATCGCAGGACACACCCTCTGGTTCTACTACCAGGAAGAGCATCAGCGTCCTCACGTGGCCGTTCGGGGCGAACATCGCGCGACCGTCGCACTCGATACTGGCGAGGTTCTCGCTGGCCGCCTCCCTCCGAAGCTGCATCGGCAGGTCCGCGAGGTTCTCGCTGAGTACAGTGATGAGGCCTACGCTGCATGGGAGGCGGTCCGGCGAGCCGAACCGCCCGGCTCGATTCCCCGTGGGAGGTGAGTTCGTGGAGGAGCCGATCATCGACGTCACCGAGGTGCGGGTGCTCTCCCGCTACATCCTGGAGTTCACCTTCGAGACGGGTGAGTCCAAGGTTCTCGATGTCGAGCCACTGCTGAAGGGCCCGATCTTCGACGAACTGCGGCGTGATTACCGCCTCTTCAAGCAGGTCAGGGCCGACCAGGAGGCCGGGACGATCACGTGGCCGAACGGGGCCGACATCTCGCCCCGAACGCTCTACCGCCGAAGCCGCGACGTGGTACCCCACGCGTCCTGACGGGCATCCAAACGTCGAGACCGTGATGGCCACCAGGATCCCGATGCCACCGGCCTGCTCCCAGCGGCCGGTGTCCACCAGCCGCCCGAGGGTCTCCCGCAGGTCGGTGCCCTCCACCGACAGCAGCGACATCGCCGCTGTAAGCGCAGACCCAGCGGCGATCGCCAACCTGCGATGGACAGGCGGGTCGAGCTTGCGTAGCTCGCGCCGCGCTGGCGCCTCCCACTCGATCTCGTAGGTCACCAATCAGTTGGTGCCGATACCCAGGTCGGCCAGGATCTCGCGGTGTTGAATCCGAGGCTCAGAGTTGGACAGAGCCCGACGAGCGGCAGCGAGGTCGGCCTCGTCCTCGGCAGCCTGCGTCGGCATCCTGGTGGCTGTGGGTCGGTACCGAGCTCGGAGATCGCTCGTACGATTCGTCTGGTCACAGGCTTGTCGAGCTTGCTCAGCTCCTTCCGTGCCGCCGACTCGTAGCCGACGCTGTAGTGAGCACGCTCGGTCACAAGTCGAGGTCCCGCGCGACCTCGTCAGCAGGCACGACATGGCTGCGGCCGACGTCGAGATCGGCGAGCCGCTGGGCGGCGATCGCGCCGTCTTCACGGTCGATCAGTGACTCGTAGGCCTCGACCAAGTCCGCTGGAACGATGGCGGCCGCCCGGGAACGCCCGCGGCCGCGGCTCACGTAGGTGATCTCGCCGCCGAACGCGGCACGGTTCACCGCGTCGGAGAACTGGTCGCGAGCCTGGCTCACCGACAGCTCGACAGGCTCGGCGGTCATGAACCCAGCATGCGCCGACTACGCCAACATAGCCACTGTGAGCCTCGATAGCCGATGGATCACCTCGACTCTGGTCCGTCACCACAGCCCACAGCCGTGCGCCGGTGACCTCGTCGAGTTCGACAGGGGTCCGGTTCCCACCATGATTGAACAGGACTGGTGTCGAACTCGACAGTTTGGACCTGATCAACCAGCCGTCATCGCGGTCGCGTAGCGGGCGAGGTGTGGGCAGGCGGGTCGAGCTTGGGTAGCTCGCGACGCGCCGACGACCAGGCCCGGCTACCGATCCGGCGTCGCGAGGATCTTGAAGAGCATGGTGTTGACGTCTGTGAGGGCCTGGACGTCGATCAGACGGCGGAACTCGGTCAACCGGGCCTTGCGCAGGCTGGTAACCAGACCCGGGGCGGCCCAGCCGTCGCCCAGGTCCACGCCGAAGCCGGTGTCGGGCTCGGTGTCGAACACCGGCACGACGATGACGGTCGGCTCGTTAGGAATCTCGTTGTACACGGTGGAGGAGATCAGGAGCACGCTGATACCGGCATCGATGATCCAGATCTCGCCCCGGCGGGGGAGCCCTTCAATGGCCCGCCAGCTCGTCGAGGTTGCGGTCAGCCCAGGCTTCGGTGAACGCGGCGGCATCCGGGTGGGCTGCCATCCATCGGTCGTGTGCCGCGCAGCGGCGACACTGACCCGAATGAGGTCTGGCCAGCTCCTCCCGGCTCCGCTGGCCGCGGTCGAGCTCAACGATCTGCAGGACCTCGCCTTCTTACCACGCCAGCAGCTGGCTGTGGTGCAGGCACGCGGTTTCCGGGCGTGCCCGAAGCGCCGCTTCGAGGTGCAACGCCGATGCCGCTATCTTCACGTCGTGGCGTTCGAACGGGTATCGGTCGATCATCGAGTCATGGGTGGAGTGCCGTGTATCCGGGGAACCCGGATGCCGGTGTCGCGAGTCATCAAGATGCTGGCTGCCGACATAACCGTCCAGGACGTCCTTGCCGAGTTTCCCCAGCTTGACCTTCAGGACGTGCACGAGGCATTGCTCTACGCCGCGGCAGCGGTGACCGAGCGGGAGCTGCCGCTGCGGCCGAGTGCGTGAAGTTCCTGGTCGACGAGTGTCTGTCGCCGAGGCTCGCCGTCCTGCTCCGCGGCCGCGGTCATCATGCGGTGCACGTCTGCGACGTCGAGCTGGCCGGGTCCTCTGACGATGATGTGATGGCGGCGTCAGCAGCCGACGGGTGTGTTCCTCTCGGCCGACACCGACTTTGGTGAGCTTCTCGCCCGCAGCAATGACCGGGAACCGAGTGTCGTGCTGTTCCGCGGGCTGAGGTTGATGCCGAAGCCCTCGTTGGGGTGTTGTTGGCCAACCTTGACCGGCTCGAGGAGTCTCTGCGGTCCGGTGCGCCATCGTGGTCGTCCTGGACGACCGGATCCGGGTCCGCCACTTGCCGCTTGACGTGGCCCTGGGCTCGTGAGCACCCTGTGCCGCCCGAGCACCTCAAGCGCGTCGCCGTTGTCCCGCGGTGGACCCCAGCCCTCGGAGGCACAGATGTGCTGGGCGACATCGACGCAGCCCTCGATCGCCGTCACGAAGGTGTACTTGACTCCGCGTAGCCACAGCGGGTCGGCGCGTCTGCGCTCGTCGGAAGATGCCTCGTGGCGCAGCACAGCCAGATCGTCGGTGACCGACCGGAGCAGCTGCAGGACCCGAACCTCATCGACCACGGCGAACGCTCTCGGCGAACTCTCGATGGCTGCGGAGCATGCGGGGCCGCTCGTCGGCGTAGATCTTGCGGGTCGACGCGACCCAGCGAACCCGGGCAGGAGGGTCGTCGTCGAACAGGATCGTGCCGTGCACCGCGATCCGTCCGGCGAGCTCGAGCGGTGCACCATTGAGGACCACCAGGTCGACGCCCGCGGGGAGCAGCACCTCGAACGCCGCAGGCGCTCCGGACACCCACCAGGCGGCGACATCGACGTCGGAGTCCGGCCGCGAGGACCCGGTGACCCGGCTACCGTGCAGCAGCGCGAACCGCGCTCCGGCCGCACGCAGCACGCCCACGACCTCCCGGAGTACAGCGCCCGGAGCGGCAGCGGTCATGGTGACCACTCTCGCACGGACGCTCGAAACCGGCCACGGGGTCGTCGCCGGGGAGTCGTCACCCGCGCTCGACGGCCGTGGCGTAGGTCAACCGGTCGGCGGGATCACCGCTGCGGTTGAAGGGGGAGTGGTCATCTCCGGGCGTGCCTGCGCCCACGTCGTCACCAGAGGGCAGCAGGGAACCGGACCGGGCCGCCAGCATGGCAATGTCAGCTCCGGTCTACGGCATGTGCCGCGCCCGGTCAGAGCCGATAGCCGTACGACTTCTACGGCACGTCGGCTCCGACAACAGCGCTGGCAACGACACTCACCCCACCGCCGCACAAGACATCAGCGCAGACCCGGGGCGGACGCCCACGCCGCCGCCTCGATGACCGGCGGCACGACGGCGGCCCGGTAGCCGATCCGCTTACGAGGCGGCTGGGTATCCCCAAACCTGTCGATCGCCGAGGCCGCCCGCCTGCTTCGCGGCCCGATCTTCAAGACAGGACAGGAGGGCCGCTACTGGGCGGCGTGCGCATCGAGCCAGGTCGCTCTTCTGCGGTCCGACGCTTGAGCGAGCCAAGCATCCTGAACTACTTCAGCCAACTCCTGCCGGGTGAGCTCGCCGATCCGGCTTGACCGCAGCAACACCGATCGGTGACCGTCGAAGTGGGGGGTCGTGAAGAACGGGGCCGCCGGATCTTGGACCATTGCTTGCTTGTCGGACTCGGACGCAACCCAGAACACGATCACGTCCGTGTATCGTTCTCCGGTCTCGGGGTCGGTGGCGTCCGCCCGAGGGTTGCGGAAGAAGACGAAAGATTTGCCGCCAACCTGGTAGACAGGGTTGCCGCGAGGTCCGCGTTCGACCGTCACATGGGGCATGCCCAAAGCCAGTTCGTGCACGTCCTCGACCCGCGCGCGGTCCGACTTCGCCGACATGTCAGTAGCGTAGGCGAGCCAACAGGGCCGCGCCGGGGCCGAACTGGCCGGGCCAACTGGGCCATACTCCCACCCGTTCCGGAGCGGGATCCTCCTGCGGGACGCTGCGGCGAGGATGGCAACCGAGGACGGCGGATACTCGAGGCATGAGTGAGCATCACCCCCGTGAACCTGACCGAAGCCCTCGCGACCCACCGACGAGTTCTTCCTGGTCCTCGACGGGCGGTTCGACATCACCGTGCGAGACGCGGACGGCCAGGAAACGACCGTCGCCCTGCGCGCAGGCGACACCTACGTGGTTCCGATGGGGCCCGAGCACAAGCCTTCGCCACCCGGTGGCTCGATCCCGATGTTCGAGCCCGCCGGCACGTCGACCACGGGCGACCGCCACGACGGGTCGCTACCTGACCACGTCGACAGCACCACCGGACACGAGCTCTAACCTCGCCCCACCAGCTCACCGAGCTGGGTCTCTCCCCGGCCTGGGCCGGCAAGTCCGCCCGGAGCCCCCGCGGGGTCGAGCCGAGGGCGTGAGGAGCAGCGTCGATCTCGACCCCGTCGCCCGTCGCGCTCATTCGGCGGACGCCTCTGACAGATCGGGCGCGACGGCCACGGCCTCGATCTCGATCAGCCACTCGGGCCGAGCCAACGACGCGACTTCGGCGATGGTGTCGGCCGGGTAGGGTGGAGTGAAGAACTCCCTGCGCAGGGCGACGACCTGGTCGATCACGGCCATGTCGGTCACGAGGATCGTCACCTTGACCACGTGCTCGAGACCGGAGCCGGCGTTGGTCAGCACGGTGGCCAGGTTGGCGAACGCCCGCCGGGCCTGAGCCTCGAAGTCTCCAGGCCCGACCGTGTCGCCGTGCTCGTCGACCGCGGCCTGCCCGGAGACGAAGACCAGATTTCCAACCTGGATGGCCAACGAGATCGCGTAGGGCTCGTACCAGTCCGGCTGGGCGCTGACCTGGTGGCGTGCGGTGCTGATCGGCATGGGCCCAGCATCGGCGTTCGTTGTCATGTGCGCTAGTTAAGTGGAAGCTGGTGATCCTGGAACACCTCGTCGACGGGGTGCAGCGCTTCGGGCAGCTCCAGCGGGGCATGCCGGCCGTGACGGCGCGGATGCTCACCCGACAGCTACGCGAGCTAGAAGCCGACCAGCTCGTGCTGCGCACCGTCTACCCCCAGGTACCGCCGAAGGTGGAATACTCCCTGACCGAGGTCGGCCGCAGTCTCGAACCGGTGCTCAGCCAGCTCCGCACGTGGGGCGAGTGGTACCGCGACCAACTCGACCCAGACCCAGCGCAGCGTTCGACCCGAACTGTTCCGTAGGGCGATCCCCAGCTGGGGCTGGCGCTGAGCATGCAGGACTCGCCGGCCACGATCCGGTGGGTGGAGACGGAGCTGTAGCTGTCCAGGGCATCGCAGGCGGGCCGCGCCGAGCTGGGTGGTTCACCTCCAGCTACACCAACAATGGTGGCGCCTGCGTTCAGGTGCGGAGCCCACTGTGACACGGGCGAGCCGGTCGAGGTTGGTGACCACGAGGGTGTCTCCGGCACGACATGCGGCAAGCGCGCCCCGGTCAGAACCCATGCCGACGCGATGCTGCCGCCGTGCCCGCAGACCCACCATCAGCAGCAGATATGCGGCCGGGCCCCGCGCTCCAGGCCCGCGACACCACCTCGCCCAGGTGTTCCCGTGCCTCGCTGATCGGCAACTCACTCATACCCAAACTGTACGAAATGTACCAGCGGGCGAAACAGGTCATCACCCACCACTGCCCGCAACTGCGACCTGGCGACCTCGGCGTGAAGGTCGACGCGAACCGCTCAGCCATCAACGCCCTCGGTGTCCAGACCGCCGCCCGATTCGACCGACTCGAACAGCACGTCAACGACGGCTTCACCGAATTCGTCCCGGTCCCACTCACGGCAGCCTGACGCAGCGCGTCGAGGTCGTGTTCCCGATCGTTGAGGGCTTCCTCGCCTGCTGACGCCGCTGTCCAGCGGGCTGGCGACGCAAGCCCGGGGTGTCGGCCCACTGGTGGCGTCCGGGAACATGTGTTCGAATGGACGCATGCGATGGGACCGGCAACGGGCCGACCCGGGGGAGGGTTCGGCCGAGGCTCTGCCCGGGATGCCGGCCCTCAAGGGCCTGGTGCGCAGCGTGCAGACTCCCGAGTTCGCCGGCGTCACCTTCCACGAGGTGCTGGCCAGGTCGGTGCTCAACCGGGTGCCTGGCCGGTCGCCGATGCCGTTCACGTGGACGGTCAACCCCTACCGAGGGTGCAGTCACGCGTGCACCTACTGCTTCGCCCGCAACACCCACACCTATCTTGACCTGGACGCGGGGGACGACTTCGACCGCCAGGTCGTGGTCAAGATCAATGCGCCGGACGTGGTGGCCCGCGAGGTCCGGTCGCCGCGATGGGGCCGCGAGCACGTCGCGATGGGCACCAACACCGACCCGTACCAGCGCGCCGAGGGCCGCTACCGGCTGATGCCCGGCATCATCGCGGCCCTGGCCGGGTCCGGCACCCCGTTCTCGATCCTCACCAAGGGCACGCTGCTCGGGCGTGACCTGCCCGAGCTCGGCGCCGCGGCCCGCGACGTCGGGGTCGGCGTGGGTGTCTCGCTGGCCCTGCTCGACCCCGACCTGCACCGCAGCGTCGAACCGGGGACACCGACGCCGCGGGCCCGCCTCGAATTGGTGCGCCGCATCCGGGACGTGGGCCTGCCGTGCGGGGTGTTCGTGGCCCCGGTCCTGCCGGGCTTGACCGACTCGACCGAGGCGCTCGACGCCCTGCTCGGCGAGATCGCCGACGCCGGGGCCACCGGGGCCAGCGTGCTCGGGCTGCACCTGCGTCCGGGCACCCGCGAGTGGTACTGCCGATGGCTCGAGCGAGAGCACCCGCACCTGGTGGAGCGTTACGCTGAGCTTTACCGGCGCGGCGCCTACGTCGACAAGCGCTACCGCGACGACCTCGCGGCCCGGGTGGCGCCGCTGATCCGCCGCCACGGCCTCGCGCCCTCGGCCCACCGGGCGAGCCGTCGTGATCGGGAGCCGGCGCCCCCGGCCGAGGAGAGGGAGCCGTGGCCCGCCGGTCCCATGCCGCGTGCGGGGAGCGCCGGGGGAGCGGCCGACCAGGTGCCCGAGCAGCTGTCGCTGCTGTGAGGCCGGCCGTCGGTCACGGGTAGCCGCGGGCGCCAGCGCGGAGCGCGAGTTTTGATGCCTGCCCGATTCAGGAGTCCCGCTCCCGGCGGCCGGCCATGAGGCCCCAAGAGGTCATCACTCACCGTGTGCCGTCGTCGCGGCCTATGGGCGGTCGGCTTCGAGGATCTCGGCGAGCCGCTGCAGGACGGCGAGCGCGGCGAGCAGCTCGTCGGTGCCCACGGCCTGTCCTACTCGATCGGCCCAAGGGTGTTGCACGAGCGCGATGCGTCGGACCGCCCAGTAGCCGGCCTCCGTGCAGGCCAGCAGCTTCGCGCGGCGGTGGGCCGGGTTGTCGCGGTACTCGGCCAGGTCGCGGTCGACGAGCAGGTCGGCGACGCGCTGGACGCCTTGGCGGGTCATGCCCATCCGGCGCGCGATCTCGGCGACGGTCCGTGGTTCGTCGAGGACACCGCCGATCACCTGCCACCAGGCGGCGGTCAGCTCGCCTGCGGCGGCCAGGTCCTGAGCGGCGTCCAGCAGGCGGCCGTTGAGGCGGAAGGTGGTCAGGATGACGTCGGTCAGGGCCGTGCCGGCGGGTGTTGCGGGGTCGGGCTGTGGCCATTGCTCGCGCGGCGGCACCACCGCGCCCGACCCCTCGCGCGGGACGGTCACGCCACGGGTGCGGCTTCTGCGGCCTGCATGAGCGCGGGAAAACACGACGCGTCGCCGCGATGCAGAACGCCCTCGTAAGCCTCGAGCGTCGTCGGGGACAGCAGACCGAGGAGCCCGAGCGTCGCGGCGGCGAACTGCACCGGGCTGTCGGGTCCGGCGGTGACCAGCAGCCCGTCGTCGTCGACGACGGCCCGCGCGTCCTCGTACCGGGCGCCACCGGCGTAGCCGCTGGCCGCGAGGTACTCCGGGGCGGCGCTGGTGTGCCGCCGGTCGTCGAGCAGCCCCGCCCGAGCCAGTCCGAACGTGGCGCCGCAGATCGCCGCGACCGGCGTCCCGGCGGCCAGGAAGCGGCCCGCGAGCTCGGCGAATATCGCACCGCCACCAGCGTCCCACAGCGTGGCGCCGGGGAGGATCAGCAGGTCGGCGACGCCTGGGTCGGCGTCGGCGAGCAGCGTGTCGGGCAGGAGCCGCAGGCCGCCCATCGTCGTGACGGGATCGAGCGACTCGGCGACGGTGCAGACCTTGAACGGCCTACCGGTGAAGCGGCCGGTCCGCAGCTCGGCGAGCAGGTGGCCGGGTTCCCAGTCGGCGAGCGTGTCGTAGACGGCGATGTAAGCGACAGGTGACATGACAACATCCTGTCGTAACTGCAGCGTGTTGTCAATATCGGTTAGGCGCTGCGTCGGTGGCCGCGCGGATCGCAGGCGCTCACCCGGCAGTCAGGGCAGACCGGCTGCGGTGAGCACGGCGTCGCACACCGCCGGCGGGCCGGTCTCGTCCACCCTGCGCGGCGTGAATACGACAACGGTCAGGTCCTGCGACGGCATGTTCGACCAGGCCGTCCCGAACCCGCCGTCCCAGGCGTACCGGCCGTCCTCGAGCACGGACGTGCCATAGCCCCAGCCGCGTCCGTCGAGCAGATCGAAGCCGGGCTTCAACAAGGGCTACGTCGCCAGCTCGGGATCCGAGCTCGCCCGTGTCAAGCTCAGCGCCGAGGCCCTGCGACTGGCTCGGCTGGCGCACCGGTTGATGCCCGACGACGGCGAGGTCGCCGGGCTGTTCGCGCTGATCCTGCTCGCCGACGCGCGCCGCGAGGCCCGTAGCGACGACGACGGCGTCCCCGTTCCGCTCGACCAGCAGGACCGCGACCGCTGGGACCGCGTGGCCATCGCCGAAGGCACGGCGCTGCTGACGGCCACTATGGACCGCCACCTTCACTCGGCGGCTGGACGCGATCGTCGACTTCCCGACCCCCGACGGGGAGCTGCGGCTGTTGTTGTGGGAGCGCTGCCTGGCACCCCCGCTACCTCGCGGCGATGAGTTCGACCTGCGCTTCTGCGCGCGGTCGTTCGAGCTCTCCGACGGCAGCATCCACTCCGTCGCGGTCACCGCCGCCTACCTTGCCGCCGCGGACGGGGGCCCGGTGCGGATGGCCGAGGTGATCGCCGGGGTGTCGCAGGAGTACCGCAAGCTCGGGCGGCTGGTGCTGGAGCGGGAGTTCGGCGACCACCTCCCCTCACCCCGCTGACCGTTCGAACAACGATCTCTGCCCCTTCGGACCGTGCGCCAGGGGTTCCGGTCGGCAGCGCGGGGCCGGACCCTGGAGGTTTTAGCCCATGCGGGAGGAGGGACGCTCCATGCGCGCCCACGACCACGCCCACGACCACGACATCGACGCCGAACCGTCGCTGCGGCCGAAGGCGGCGCGGCTCGACGACCCGGCCTCCTTCCGCCTGCAGCGAGCCGCCGTGGCCGGTCGGGCGGATGTCCTCGGCGGATCCGGCGTGTTGGACCTGCAGCGGGCCGTCGGCAACGCGGCGACCGGGGCGTTGCTCGACGGGGAGCACTCGCCGGTGCGGGACGTCGTCGGCTCCGGCGGCGGCTGCCCGCTGGCGCCGGATGTGCGCGAGGACATGGAGTCTCAGCTCGGCCACGACTTCGGCGACGTCTGCGTGCACACAGACCCCCGGGCCCACGAGTCCGCGCGGGCTGTGGGGGCTGTGGGGGCTGTGGGGGCGCACGCCTACACCGTCGGGAGCGACGTCGTGTTCCAGCGGGACCGCTACAATCCGTCGTCGACCGAGGGGCGCACGATCCTCGCGCACGAGCTAACCCACGTGGTGCAGCGCCCGGGTGTGGTCGACGGCACACCCGCGCTGGGCAGGATCCGGGTGAGCGACCCCTCGGACCGTTTCGAGCGGAAGGCCGTGGCGACCGCGGAGCGGGCGATGTCGGCGCCCGGGCCAGCCGCTGTCACCTCGGCAAAAGGGCCCGCGGTGCAGCGCGAGGAGGCGCCGGAGGAGGACGAGAGCCAGCGGATGGTGTGTGAAAGCACCCCGCCCGTGCGGAGGACCGGTCCCGAAGATCGATCCTGGCGCGAACTTCGCAGCGGCGTGCGTAACACACTCGATGAACCGGCGTCGCTCGCCAGCGCCTCCTCCCCGTTGCGTGACGGCGGGCCTCTCAATCGGACCATGATGATCGCACTCCAACGCAATGGCGGTAACCGTGCAGGACCCGAACCTCATCGACCACGGCGAACGCTCTCGGTGAACTCTCGATGGCTGCGGAGCATGCGGGGCTGCTCGTCGGCGTAGATCTTGCGGGTCGACGCGACCCAGTGGACCCGGGCAGGGGGGTCGTCGTCGAACAGGATCGTGCCGTGCAGCGCGATCCGTCCGGCGAGTTTGAGCGGCGCCCTGTTGAGGACCACCAGGTCGACGCCCGCGGGAAGCAGCACCTCGAACGCTGCAGGTGCTGCGGACGCCCACCAGGCGGTGACATCGACGTCGGAGTCCGGCCGTGGGGACCCGGTGACCCGGCTACCGTGCAGCAGCGGGAACCGCGCTCCGGCCTTAAGCAGTATCTCCATGATCTCCTGGAGTACAGCGTCCGGAGCGACAGCGGTCATGGCGATCGCTCTCGTACGGACGCTGGAAACCGGCCACGGGCTCGCCGCCGGTCCGTCGTCGACCCACGCTCGACCGCCGTGCCGTAGGGCAACTGGTCGGCGGGATCATCGAGAAGTTCGCCGACAGCTCCGCCGCAGCGTGCGCGATGGCCGGAGTGAGATCGTGGCGTGTTCGTAGGCGTCGGCCGTGCTGGTTATCCAGGTGGACCACACTGGCCGCGAGACCAGATGGACGTACAGGCCTCGATCCCGTATCGCGACTGAACACCGCGTTCGCCCTGAGCTACACGGTCTGTGGCGGGCTATCGTGGCGCAGTGACCGCCCAACCAACAGCGAGCGGGCCGCAGGATCCAGAGGCCGAGGCAGTTCCGCTGGCCGAGACGCCGCGCGCGATCCGGCAGGTCTTGTTGCCCGAAGAGGCCGGCCAGTTCGACAGCGAGTGGCGCACGGCGATGTCCCGATCAGCGGAGAGCCTCGACCTGACTGAGGTCTACACCGTCCTGCGCAGGTGGGGTGGGATCGCGGCGTTGACCCAGGCGGACCCGGACGCACATCGTCGGATGCTGCGCCGCGCCGACCAGGTCCTGACCGGACAGGAGCGCGGCAGCGTCACCGCGGACCAGATGCGCGAGATGATCGTGCGACAGAGGGATGTCCGGCGACGGGGGTGATCGGCGCATGGGTACCGTGCGCGCATGCTCGGCCTTCCCGACGGCACCCGCGCGTGCCTCTTCGACCTCGACGGCGTGCTGACCGACACGGCGAGCGTGCACGCCGCCGCGTGGAAGCAGATGTTCGACGACTTCCTCCGTGCCCGCGCCGAGCGTGACGGCACCTCGCTCCAGCCCTTCGACGTGCAGGCCGACTACGGCCCCTACGTCGACGGACGCCCGCGGTTGGAGGGCACGCGGGGGTTCCTGCGGTCCCGCGGCATCGAGTTACCCGAGGGTGGCCCCGAGGAAGCCCCGGATGCCGAGACGATCTACGCACTGTCCACGAAGAAGAACGACCTCGTCCAGGAGAAGATCATCGAGATGGGAGTGGACGTCTACCCGGGCTCGGTCCGCTACTTGCAGGCCGTGCGGAACGCGGGGCTCGCCACGGCTGTCGTGTCGTCCTCGGCGAACGCCGAGCAGGTGCTCGACGTCGCTGGGCTCACCGGCCTGATCGAGCGGCGCGTCGATGGGGTGAGTGCCCGGGAGCGCGGCCTGCCGGGCAAGCCCGCGCCCGACACGTTCCTCGCCGCGGCCGCCGACCTGGGCGTCGACCGAACCGAGGCTGTCGTGTTTGAAGATGCGCTGGTCGGCGTCGCGTCGGGTAAGGCGGGTGGCTTCGGTTTCGTGGTCGGTGTCGACCGGCTCGGGCACGCCGACGCGCTTCGTGAGCACGGCGCCGACGTCGTGGTCACCGACCTCGCTGAGCTGCTGGGAGAGAACTCATGAGCCCCGATCCGGGCCGGGCGTTCACCGTCGAGCCGTGGTTGGTCCGCGAGCCGCGGCTGGACTTGGACTCGCTGGGCCAGGTGGAGTCGGTGTTCGCGCTGTCCAACGGCCACATCGGCCTGCGCGGCAACCTGGACGAGGGGGAGCCGCACTCGACGCCGGGCACCTACCTCAACTCGTTCTACGAGCGTCGGCCGCTGCCGTATGCCGAGGGCGGTTACGGGTACCCCGAGTCCGGGCAGACGATCATCAACGTGACCAATGGCAAGCTGATCCGGCTGCTGGTCGAGGACGAGCCGTTCGACCTGCGCTACGGCGAGCTGCGTCGCCACGAGCGGGTGCTGGACCTTCGGGCCGGCACACTCACCCGTGACGTCGAGTGGGCGTCCCCGACCGGGCGTGCGGTCACGGTGCGCAGCACGCGGCTGGTGTCGTTGACGCAGCGGGCGATCGCGGCGATCTGCTACGAGGTCGAGGTGCACGACGCGACCGCCCTGCTGGTCGTCCAGTCCGAGCTGGTGGCCAACGAGCAGTTGCCCGCGCGCGGCGACGACGACCCGCGGGTGGATGCCGCGCTGACCGACCCGCTGGTGGCCGAGCAGCACCGCCGTGACGAGGCCGGCGCCACGCTGATCCATCAGACCCGGCTGTCGGGGCTGCGGGTGGCCGCGGCGATGGACCACGAGGTGCACGGTCCGACCGACACCAAGATCACATCCGAGGCGACCGAGGACATCGGCCGCACCACGGTGATCACCCGGCTGCAGCCCGGTCAGACCCTGAAGATCGTGAAGTACCTGGCCTACGGGTGGTCGTCGCGCCGTTCCCAGCCCGCGCTGCACGACCAGGTACGCGCTGCCCTCGCGGCCGCCCGCTACACCGGCTTCGACGGCCTGATCGCCGAGCAGCGCTCCTACCTCGACGACTTCTGGGCCACTGCCGACGTCGAGATCGACGGTGACGCGGAGCTGCAGCAGGCCGTCCGCGTCGCCGCCTTCCACGTGCTGCAGGCCGGGGCCCGTGCCGAGCGCCGGTCGATCGGCGCGAAGGGGCTCACCGGCCAGGGTTACGACGGGCATGCGTTCTGGGACACCGAGACGTTCTGCCTGCCGGTGCTGTCGTTCCTGGCCCCGGAGGCGGCGGCCGACGCGCTGCGCTGGCGGCAGTCGATCCTGCCGTTGGCCTACGAGCGCGCCGAGCAGCTGGGGCTCGCGGGCGCGGCGTTCCCGTGGCGGACGATCCGCGGGCAGGAGTGCTCGGGTTACTGGCCCGCGGGGACCGCGGCGTTCCACATCAACGCCGACATCGCCGACGCCGTACGCCGGCACGTTGCGGCGACCGGGGACGTCGAGTTCGAGCGTGAGGTCGGGCTGGAGCTGCTGGTCGCGACGGCGCGGCTGTGGCGCTCGCTGGGCCACCACGACTCGTCGGGGGAGTTCCGCATCGACGGGGTCACCGGCCCCGACGAGTACACCGCGATCGTCGACAACAACGTCTACACCAACCTGATGGCGCAGCTGAACCTGCGGGTCGCCGCGGACACCGCGGCGCGACACACCCGAGCCGCCGCCCGGCTCGGTGTCAACGCCGAGGAGATGGCGAGCTGGCGCGACGCCGCGAAGTCCATGCGGATTCCGTTCGACGAGGTGCTCGGCGTGCACCCGCAGTCGGAGGGGTTCACCGACCATCAGGTCTGGGACTTCGAGGGCACGCCACCGGAGAAGTACCCGCTGCTGTTGAACGTCCCCTACTACGACCTGTACCGCAAGCAGGTCAGCAAGCAGGCCGACCTCGTGCTCGCCATGCAGCTGCGTCCCGAGGCGTTCACCCCTGAGCAGATGGTCCGCAACTTCGCCTACTACGAGAGCGTCACGGTGCGGGACTCCTCGCTGTCGGCGTGCACCCAGGCCGTGGTCGCGGCCTGGACCGGGCACGTGGACCTCGCCTACGACTACCTCGCCGAGGCCGCCCTGGTCGATCTCGACAACCTCGCCGGGAACTCCGACCACGGCGTGCACATCGCCTCGATGGCGGGGACCTGGACCGCGGTCGTGTCCGGTTTCGGCGGCATGCAGTGCGACGCGAGCGGTCTGCGGTTCGCCCCTCGGCTGCCCCCCGCGCTGTCCCGGATCTCGTTCGGGTTGTTGTGGCAAGGCCGTCAGCTGCGGGTGCAGATCACCGCGGAGGAGGCCGAGTACCGGCTCGTGAGCGGGCCGCCGATGCGCCTGCGCCACCACGGCGAACCCTTCGCCCTGGCCGACGACCCCGTGCCCCGCCCCATCCCCCCCCTCGACCCCGTCGACCCGGTCGAGCAGCCCTACGGCCGCGCCCCCAAATCCCGCCACCCCGGCGGCTGACCCCACCCCACCCCGCGAGTCGGTACAACCTGGCGCGCGAGTCGGTACGAAATGGTGCCCGAGTCGGTACGAGATGGCGCGCGAGTCAGTACTGCGTGGCGGCCTCGATCCGGCCACGTGCCGCCAGAACGGGTTCACTCGCCCGCCAATCCGTACCGACTCGCGGGTAGCCTTCGGGGTATGGAGGCGCGCGTCGTGGACGAGCGCGGGGAGGGGCCACTGCGGCAGGCCGACCGCAACATGATCGAGCTGCTCCAGGAGCTGCGGGTCGCCCAGACCGGCGTGCAGATCCTCTTCGCGTTCCTGTTGTCACTGTCGTTCACCGAGCGGTTCGGCCGCATCGACGACGTGCAGCTCTGGACCTATGTGGTCACGCTCCTGCTGTCGGTCACCACGGCCGGGCTGCTCGTCGGCCCGGCCGCCGCGCACCGCATGACGTTCCGCCGCGGCGTCAAACGGGAGACGGTCGAGTTCGGGCACCGGCTGTTCGGCGCGGGATTGGCCGCGCTCGCGCTCACCCTCACTGGCGCTGTGTTGCTCGTCCTCGACGTAGCGGTCGGACGTACCTTCGGGGTGGTGACGGCCATCGTTGCCGGTACGGGCCTCATCGCGATGTGGTTCCTGCTGCCGTTGCTGCTGCGCCGGGCGAGTGTCCCGTCGGGCGAGCCCGACGAACGGTCGTTCCCCGGAGCCCGGGGAGCGGCGCCCCAGTGATCAGGCGCGGACGCGCCGACGTGCCTTCGGCGATGAAGAACACGGTGTGCGTTACGCGTGGTCGAGCGGCGGCCGGCGCGAGCGCTGGTAGGTTCGTAGGTCGCCATTCCCGTCCGCCCGCCCCGCGAAGGTGATCTGCCGGTGTCGAACAGCACGCCTCCCGCAGTCGAGGACGGGATCGAGTACGAGCGGCGCTATGTCGAGATGCTCTACGAGCGCCTGGACGCCCGGCGAGCCGACACGGCGCGGCGCCTGAGCTCGGTCCTGCACGACGAGACCGTCGGCACCCCACAGGCGCTCACCGAGCGGGACACCGCGGCGGCCATGTACACCGATCGGCTCGCGTCGCTGCGGGCCGCCGAGCACGGGCTCGCGTTCGGGCGCCTCGACGCCGAGGACGGCGAGCGCCGCTACATCGGCCGGCTCGGGCTGCTCGACGAGGACAACGACTACGAGTCGTTGCTGATGGACTGGCGCGCGCCCGCGGCGCGGCCGTTCTACACCGCCACCGCCGCCGCACCCGAGGGCATCCGCCGGCGCCGTCACCTGCGCACCCGGCGCCGTGAGGTGATCGCGGTGGACGACGAGGTGCTCGACCTGGACGACGCGCAGGCCGTGTCCCAGACCGCGGGGTTGACCAGTGAGGCGGCGCTGCTGGCCGCCGTGGGCGCGCGACGGACCGGGCGGATGGCCGACATCGTCGCCACGATCCAGGCCGAGCAGGACGCGATCATCCGCTCAAAGCCGTCGGGGGTACTGGTGGTGCAGGGCGGACCCGGCACCGGCAAGACCGCGGTGGCGCTGCACCGCGCCGCCTACCTGCTCTACACCCATCGCGACCGGCTGGCCCGCCGCGGTGTGCTGGTCGTGGGCCCGAACCCGACGTTCCTGAGTTACATCGGGCAGGTGCTGCCGTCGCTGGGGGAGACGAGCGTGGTGCTCGGCACGGTCGGGCAGCTCTACCCGGGCCTGGACGCGCGCCGCCCCGAGCCGGCCGCCGCCGCGGCGGTGAAGGGTCGCGCGGAGATGGCGGCGGTGATCGCGGCCGCCGTCCGCGACCGGCAGCAGGTGCCGCGGCGTCCCGTGGAGCTCGTGGTCGAGCAGCAGCGGGTGCGGCTGGACCGCGACATCGCGCTGGCGGCCCGCACCCGGGCCCGGCGCTCGCGCAAGCCGCACAACGAGGCCAAGCGGGTCTTCCACTCCGAGGCCGTGCGGCTGCTCGCCGACCAGGTCGCTCGCACATTGGGTGGCCGCGGGCTGCTCGACGCCGGCGACGTCGCCGATGTCCGCGACGAGCTCCGGGACAGCCGCGAGCTCACCCGCGAGCTCGACGCCCTGTGGCCCACGCTGTCACCCGAAGAGCTGCTGGCCGACCTGTTCTCCTCCCGGCGCCAGCTGAGCTCGGCAACCCGGCGGCTGCCCGCCGCCGACCGGGAGCTGCTGGTCCGGTCCGCGCCCACCGCCGACGTCCCGGTCGGGCTGCGCTGGACCCCGGCCGACGTCCCGCTGCTCGACGAGGCCGCCGAGCTGCTCGGCGACGACGGATCCGAGGCGGCCGCGCGCGAGGCGGCCGCGCTGCGGGAGGAGGTGCTCTACGCCCAGGGCGTGCTCGACGTGCTCGACCTGGAGGAGGATCTCGACCCGGAGCTGCTGCGCGCCACCGACATCGTCGACGCCGACCGGCTCGCCGCGCGGCAGCGGGTGCGCCGCTACGACTCCACGGCCGACCGCGCCGCCGCCGACCGGGAGTGGACCTACGGACACGTGATCGTCGACGAGGCGCAGGAGCTGTCCCCGATGGCGTGGCGGCTGATCATGCGGCGGTGCCCGAGCCGGTCCATGACGGTCGTCGGGGACATCGCCCAGACCGGGGACCTGTCCGGGGCGGCGTCCTGGGGCGAGGTGCTCTCGCCGTACGTGGCTGACCGGTGGCGGCTCGAGCAGCTGACCGTCAACTACCGCACCCCCGCCGAGATCGCCGACGTGGCCGACGACGTGCTGGCGGTGCTCGAGCCCGGCCTCGCGCCCCCGCGGTCGGTGCGGAGCACGGGGGTGGCACCGCGCACCGTCGCGGTCGAGCCGGGCGGGCGCGACGACGCGGTGGCCAAGGTGGTGGCTGAGGAGACGGGCGCGGTCGGCGACGGACGCACCGCGGTGCTGGCTCCCGCGGCGCGGGTGGCGGGGCTGACCGAGCGGCTGGTGGGGACGGTGGAGCCGCGCCCGGACACCCCCGACGGGCCGGCCGATCCCGCGGTCGACCTGGAGTCTCCGGTAGTGGTGCTGCCGATCACCTCCGCCAAGGGCCTGGAGTTCGACGCGGTGGTGCTCGTGGAGCCCGCCGAGGTGCTCGCGGAGTCCCCGCGCGGCGCCAACGATCTCTACGTGGCACTCACCCGGTCCACCCAGCGGCTGGCGGTGGTGCACAGCGAGCCCCTGCCGCCGATGCTGCATCGCCTCACCGACGGAGCGCTCACGCCGCCGTGATGGTAAGTGCGCCGATCGCCCGCGGCTCGGGAACAGGGTCACCGTGCTCCCGCATCACCGCGAGGTGTCCGGCGATGGCGTCTCGCATCAGTGCGACGCACTCGTCGTAACTCTGTGCGGTGGCGACGCAGCCGAGAAGATCGGGGCTCCAGGCACCGAACGTGCCGTCCTCGGCGCGCTCGACGACCACCACATACCCGTTCACCGCAGCCTCCTCTGGATACCCGCCGGGTCATGCCTCGCAGAGCTCGACGCCGCGCTCCAGCGTGTGCTCGGCCGCCAGCCGGTTGCGTCGGCCCAACCCGCAGGACGCGGCGACGTCGACCGGGGCGCCGACGGCGTCCTCGACCGTAGCAAGGACCTGCCGGTGCTCCTCGGCCGTCCGGGCCTCGTGCAGCAGCCCGGCCACGATCCGGGTGTGCGGCGGCAACCGCAGCCCGCGCAGCGGTGCGTGGAAGGCCCGGTCGAGTGAGGGCTGGTCGTCGCCGGCGGCGAGAGGGAGGTGCAGGAACTCCAGCGACCGCCCGGCGGGCCAGCGGCGCGCGATCGCGTTGGCCAGCGCGACCAGCGGGCCGGCGTCGGCGATGCGGGTGAGGGCCTCGTGTGCGAGATCGCCGAGGCACAGGTGCACGCCGAACCGGGCGCCCGCCGGTGCCCGGCGTGCCAGCTCGGCGATCCCCCCGCCGGTCCACCGGGCCACCGCGGCTCGCAGCGGCCACGGCGCCATCGCCACGAACACCTGCTCGGCGGGCACCTCCAGCTGGAACAGCACCTCGTCGCCCGCCCGGCGGTGGATGTCCTCGATCTCGCGCACCGCGGCGTCGGTGAACGGCTGGCGGTGGGTGAACGGGCCCGTGCGACCGAGGGCGAACATCGCCATGTCCAGGTCGCCGGGGATGCCGACCTGGAAGGCCAGGCCTGGACGCCCGAACTCAGAGCGCAACCGTTCGAACACCGGCCGTGCCTGGGCGTACGCCGCGACGTGCCCGAAGTCCAGCGACGCGCCGGTGAGCCGGTGACCTCGGCGCACCCGGAACGTGAGCGGGTCGGCGTAGGTCGACCAGCTGCCGTCCTGACGCAGCTCGAGGTCGGGGTGTCCGCGCAGGCTCCTGATGATGTGTGCGATCCATTCCCGGCGCTCGCCGGTCTCGCCGTCGGGCAGGTAGGCGAGGTGGCGACCGGCACGGCGGAGCATCTCGCGCATCGCCTGCTCCGCGGTGTCCGCCGGATAGCTCCCGATCACGTGCAGCCGCCGGTCCGCCATGCAGCACAGTCTCATGTGGACCCTCAGGTGGGTCAAGCGGTCATCCGGGCCTACAGGGGCGTGACGTAGGCACCCGAGATCCCGCCGTCGACTAGGAACGTCGAGGCCGTGATGAACGACGCGTCGTCGCTGGCCAGGAACGCCACGGTGGCGGCGATCTCCTCGGGCCGGGCGAAGCGGCCCATCGGGACGTGCACCAGCCGACGTTGCGCGCGTTCGGGGTCGGCGGCGAACAGCTCCCGCAGCAGCGGGGTGTCGACGGGGCCGGGACATAGCGCGTTGACCCGGATGCCCTCGCGGGCGAACTGCACCCCCAGCTCGCGCGACATCGCCAGCACCCCGCCCTTCGACGCGGTGTAGGAGATCTGCGATGTCGCCGCACCCATGACCGCCACGAACGACGCCGTGTTGACGATCGACCCGCGCCCGGCGCGCCGCATGTGCCCGAGCGCGGCCCGGCAGCACAGGTACACCGAGGTCAGGTTCACCTCCTGCACCCGCCGCCAGGCGTCCAGGCCGGTGGTCAGGATCGAGTCGTCCTCGGGCGGGGAGATGCCGGCGTTGTTGAACGCGACGTCCACGCTGCCGTAGGTGTCGGCGGCCGCGGCGAACAGCGCCTCGACGTCGGCCTCGGACGTGACGTCGGCGCGCACGAACAGCCCGTCGACCTCCGCGGCGGCGCCCGCCCCGGTGTCGGAGTCGATGTCGGCGACCACGACCCGCGCGCCCTCCGCGGCCAGCCGCCGCACCGTGGCCAGCCCGATCCCGCTCCCACCCCCGGTGACCACGGCCGTCCGCCCCGCGAACCGTGCGCCCACCCCGCCCCCGGTCATGTTCGGGCCGCTTCCACCAGGGCGGCGAACAGGCGGGGATCGTCCTGCTCGGGGTGCCATTGGACACCCAGGACGAAGGGGTACTCCGGGTGCTCCACGGCCTCGATCGTGCCGTCCACCGCCCGGCCGGTGATCCTCAGTCCCGGGGCGAGCCGGTCGATGGACTGGTGGTGGTGGCACTGCGCGACGACCGTCTCCCCGACCGCGGCGCTCGCGCGGCCACCCGGGTCGAGCGTGACCGTGACGGCGCCGAAGACCCCGGGAGCGGGGTTGTGCCCGTCGTGGCCGACGATCTCGGGCAGGTGCTGGGTGAGCGTGCCGCCGAGGGCGACGTTGAGCAGCTGAGCGCCCCGGCAGACGCACAGCACCGGGATGCCGCGGTCCAGCGCCCGGCCCAGCACCGCGAGCTCGGCGGCGTCGCGCTCGTCGCGGGGAAGGTCGGTCTTCGGGTGCGGGGTGGCACCGTAGCAGCGCGCCGCGAGGTCCGGGCCGCCGCTGAGCACCACGGCGTCCAGGGTGTCCACGGCAGCGGCGGCCGCCGGCACCGGCGGGAGCAGCACCGGCACCCCGCCCGCGGTGACCACGTGGTCCACATAGGACCGGGGGATCAGCACCGTGTCGTGGTCCCATGCCAGGTAGCGGGCGCGCTCGCCGTAGGCGGTGATCCCGATCAGTGGCTGCCCGCGCAGCGGACTAGAGCCGTTCGAAGCCACGGCGGCGCTCCCAGTCGGTGACGGCGGCGTCGAACGCGGCGAGCTCCACCCGCGCCGCGTTCGCGTAGTGTTCCACGACCTCCGGCCCGAACGCGTCGAGTGTCACCGCGGAGCCGGCGAACAGCTCCGCCGCGTCCCGCAGCGTCGACGGGACCCGCGGGGCGTCGCCGCGATAGGCGTTGCCGGTGCACGCCGGGGGAAGCGGGAGCTCGTTCTCGATGCCGTGCAACCCGGCCGCGATCATGGCGGCGACGGCGAGGTAGGGGTTGACGTCGCCGCCGGGCACCCGGTTCTCCAGCCGCAGGCTCGGCCCGTGCCCGACGATCCGCAGCGCGCACGTCCGGTTGTCGATCCCCCACGCGACGGCGGTGGGCGCGAACGAGGCGTCGACGTAGCGTTTGTAGGAGTTGACGTTCGGCGCGTAGAGGTAGGTGAGCTCGCGCAGGCACGCCAGCTGGCCTGCGACGAAGTGGGCGAACAGCGGAGAGAAGCCGTGCTCACCGTCGCCGGGGCAGGCCGGCACGCCGTCAGGGGAGTGCAGCGAGAGATGGATGTGGCAGGAGTTGCCCTCGCGGGCGTCGTACTTGGCCATGAAGGTCAGCGCCGTGCCGGCCTGGTCGGCGATCTCCTTGGCGCCGGTCTTGTAGATCGAGTGGTTGTCGCAGGTGGTGAGCGCGTCGGCGTAGCGGAACGTGATCTCGTGCTGGCCGTGGTTGCACTCGCCCTTCGCCGACTCGACGACCATCCCCGCGCCGGTCATCCCGTTGCGGATGCGGCGCAGCAGCGGCTCCACCCGCCCGGTGCCCAGCATCGAGTAGTCGACGTTGTAGCGGTTGGCCGGGCGCAGGTCGTGATAGTTCTGCTGGCCCGCCGCGTCGAAGGAGTCGGCGAACAGCAGGAACTCCAGCTCGGTGCCCACGTCGGCGCTCAGCCCGTGCTCGGCGAGCCGGTCGAGCTGGCCGCGCAGCACCTGCCGCGGCGACGCGACGACCGGCGAGCCGTCGGCCCACCGGGCGTCGCACAGCACCAGCGCGGTGGCCTCGTGCCAGGGGACGCACCGCAGCGTGGCCAGGTCCGGTGCCAGGACGAGGTCGCCGTAGCCGCGGTCCCAGTTCGACATCGCGTACCCGTCGACGGTGTTCATCTCGACGTCGACGGCGAGCAGGTAGCTGCACGCCTCCACGGCGTGCGCCGCGACCTCGTCGAGGAAGAACCGCGCCGCGGCGCGCTTGCCCTGCAACCGGCCCTGCATGTCGGTGAACGCGACGAGCACGGTGTCGATCGAGGAGTCGTCGACGTGCACGCGGAGCTGTTCGAGCGTGAGCATGCCGGAAGGCGGGCTCATCAGTCCTCCTCTCAGACCGCGTGCAGCATGAGGTGAGTGCCGAGCACCGACGCCAACGCGGTCAGATCCCCAGGATCGCTGGTCACCACGAGATCTCCGCGCCTCGCTGCGGACACCACGACCGCGGCGTCCCCGAGGTCCGACGACCCGCTTGCGGCGAGCAGCCCGCCGATCTCACGAGCCGCGTTCTCCGCGAGAGCTTCCACCACGCACCCCTTCAGCAGCCTGGCGAGATTGGCCTGCGGCCCACCTCGCCAGGCCCGGGCCAGCACGATCGACGGAACCACCGGCCGTATCCGCCGGTCGAGCAACCGGTGGTGCAACGACCAGAGCGGTGCGCTGCCCCGTTCCCCGGCGAACAGGGCACCGGTGTCGTAGACGACGCCGGTGCGCGAAGGCCGTGAACGCGTCACCGGCGGCCGATACCGTAGCGGTCCAGCACCTCGTCGGCTCGCGCCAGGTCCGCCTCGCTCAGCTTCTCGTTCTCGGCCTCGAACTCCTCGACCCCGCGTAACCCGGACTCAAGGGCTGCCGCCTGCACCGCCGCGCGCGACAGCCAGGCCGACAGGCTCATCCCCTCAGCCTCCGCAGCTGCCCGGGCTGCTGCTGCGACGTCCTCATCCAGCGAGATGGACAGCTTCTCGACAGCCATATGACCACTCTAGTCCGACGGTACGACTAGCGGTAGCACTCTCGCCAGCATAGGTCCGTGTGTAATCAATCGGGTGCGGCTCTGTTGAAGGGTCGTCCCGGGGAACAGGCATCTGTGGGGCGTGTCGGGCGAGAGAACGCGGCCTCTTGAGCTGTCCCCGGTACCGAAGCGGGCTGACGCACACGTCACTTCAGAAGAGCTGCACCCATCTGAAATAATCGATTGGATTCACTATACGCAGGGGGACAGCACTTCGAAGAGGGCGATCGGATGCTTTCATTTCGGATGCAAGATGTCCCTCACAACGAGGAGAGGCGAGTGAGCTATGACGGAGGGCGCTACCGGTTCCGGTGCGACCGGCTCGACCGTGCCCCGGCGGCAACTCGGTCGCTACCTGCGCGATCTTCGCAACAAGTCATGCCTGACGATCAGAGCCGCGGCGGAGGCGCTGGAGTGGTCCGAGACGAAGATCTGGCGCATCGAGAACGGCCATACCTCCATGCGCAGCCACGACGTGGAGACCATGTGCCGCATCTACGGGGCGCCGGTGGACACGACCGAGGCGCTCATGGCGCTGGCCAAGGAGACCAAGGCGAGCGGCTGGTGGCTGAGCTACAGCGACGTGCTGCCCGAGGGTTTCGACGTCTACCTCGGCCTGGAGGAGGCTGCCGCACGGCTTCAGTCGTATCAGTCCGAGCTGATACCGGGACTGCTGCAGACCGGGCCCTACGCTCGCACCATGATCCAAGCGGGCAGACGTGGCCGGTCTGAAGCCGAGATCGAACGTCGCGTCCAGATCCGGATCCAACGCCAGGCACTGCTGGGGCGGGTGACGAGTCCGCCCCAGCTGAACGTCGTACTCAACGAGGCCATCCTGCGACGGCCAGTCGGCGGCGCGAAGCTCATGGCGGCGCAGCTCGCACACCTGCTGGAGGTGGCCGAGCTCGCCACCGTTACCATCAAGGTCATGCCGTTCGATGCCGGGATGCATCCCGGCATCGTGGCTCGACCGTTCGTCATGCTGGACTTCCCCACGAACATCAACGGCACGCCCACCGAGCCGCCCGTCGTCTACATGGACGGCTTCACCGGAGAGCTGTACCTGGACAAGCCGCACGAGGTCGAGCAGTATAGCGGAGCATTCACAGACCTCTGGAGCGCATCCCTCGATGAGGCTACCTCCAGGAGTCTCATCGCCGACACGGTCAAGGAGCTGGGCGAGTGAACAGAGACGAACTGCGGCGAGCCGAGTGGTTCACGAGCAGCCGAAGCGATCATGAGCGGGAGTGCGTCGAGGTCGCCTTCCTCGACGGCGGCAGGGTCGCCCTGCGTGACACGAAGGACAAGGGCACCGGCCCCGCCCACATCTTCACCCCTGGCGAGTGGTCGGCGTTCGTCGAGGGCGTCAAGCTGGGAGAGTTCGACCCCAGCTGAAGTGTCCGGCAGCTGAACGAGCCCGCCTCTACCGCAGAGGCGGGCTTCGTCATTTCCACAAGCCGCAACGGATCTTTTCTTGGCATCTTGTTTAATCCGACCCGCGGGTCGCTGCGAGCAGGTACTCGAGGTCTGGTCCGTCGAAGTCCGCGACGGCGCGGTGTATTTCTCCATCCCCCAGGACCAGAAGTCGAAGTCCAGCGGGCTGGAACCGTCCTGGATCGACGCCCACAGCGTCCAGCCGTAGCGCGACAGCAGCCCGAACAGCCGTGCGCGGGCCACCTCGCGGGTTCTACCCTGCTCGACGTCCCCACCGAGCTGCTGGCCGCCGAGCGCGTCACCCGCGGTACCCGGGCCGACTACGTGACCGCGACAGCAGCCGGTTGCAAAAGTACAGGCACTCGCCGGGTAGGACGTCGCTCGCAGGTCAGGGCTACCAACTCAGTGGCGGCCGTGCACACGATGCATGGCAATCAGCGTGGTTCGCAGTCATCGTGATTGACAGAACGTCCACTGTGGACGGCCGCGACTACGTGCCTGACACCGTCCAGGTGGTGGACCGGCGGGCCAGCTCGAACACGACCTCGACGTCGGTCGGGGCAAGTCGGGTGGTCATCGACCGCAGGGTATGGATCAATCGTGCGGCTTGGACGATCGTCACCCCGGATGGCCAGTGGCGGATGTGGACCGTCCCGCCGACCCCGGCCAGGACGGGGGACACGGTCACCGCGGCCGCGAGTGTGGGGTGGTCATGCCGGGTCAGGGTGGTGGTGAGCAGCGTGCGTGCCCGCTGCGCCTCGCGGCGGGCCTTGGCGACGTAGGCGGTGTCGCGACCGTTGACCGTCACCGCGTCCCCGTCCACGATGACCCGGCCGCGGTGGTGGTGTCTGGTGTTGATGGTGATCACGCAGGGTGGGCCGATCAGGAGGTGGTCGATGTCGCCGCGGACCGCGCCACCCGGTCCGTCGCCGAGTGGTACGGAGTGCAGTACCCGCCACTGCGGTCCTCGCCGTCGGACCCGGTCCCACCAACTGACGGCGAGCAGCTCGGTGAGCCGTTGCCCGACCGCGACCTCGCCGTCGGCCCCGACCCGCCAGGAGCGGTCCGCCCCGGCACCCTCTGCCTGGCGGCGCCACGCGGCCTCGTGGGTGACACCGATCCCGGCAGCGTTGTCGGTGAGGTCGGCCCATCCGGCACCGCCGTCATCGCCGCTGCTTCGGGGTCCTGGGCCAGGAGGTGTCATGTCGTCGATTGTGCGCTCCTGGTCGTGGGTCAGCAGGTGTCGCGTCTAAGCGGGCCAGGACGGCGGCGAGCTGGTCGGCGGCCTCCCGCCGGAGGGTTGCGGCACGGCCTCCCGATCCTGCGTCGCCCTTGACCGTGAGGTCGGCCGTGGTAGCCAAGGGCCGCCAGGCCCCGCCGAAGGCGGGTCCATCGGGTAGTTCCTCGGCCGCGCGGCCCTGAGCGGCCACGGTGGGCGCCGTGCACCCGCGCGGTCCGACCAGGGATCGACCGTGCACGATGGGTGCCGTGGACGACGCGCGGGTCTTTGTGCAGGCTGTCGTATGAGCGTTGGGAAGTCTGTCCGGCTCTTCCTCGCCGACGGCACGCCGGGCGGGCTCCTCACAGCGGAGATCATGAACTGGGTCGGGCATGTTATCGCCGCTCCTCGCTCAGACATACCAGCGCTGCTCAAACGACGTGAGATCAAACGTACAGGTGTCTACCTGTTGATCGGAGACGACCCAGAGAGCGTCACGGGGTCGCTGGCGTACATCGGTGAGGGTGATGTCGTCGGCGACCGCCTCAAAGTGCATGCTCGGGCGGAAGAACAGGGCGGCATGGACTTCTGGTCCCGCGCGGTCTTCCTCACCAGCAAGGACGAGAATCTCACTAAGGCCCACGCTCGCTACCTGGAGAGCCGGTTCATCTCCATCGCAAAGCAGGCCAAACGCGTGAAGCTGACGAACCTCACCGCTCCACCGGTGCTCTCATTACCGGAAGCAGACGTCTCCGACATGGAGTATTTCATCGATCAGGCTAAAATCGTGCTTCCCGTGCTCGGTGTCAACGTCCTCCGCTCTGCGGCCACCGCGACCCAGCCATCACTCAGCGTGGATCAGGATTCATCAAGCCCCACTGAGGCACCGCTGTTCGAACTCCGCCATAAGAAGGACGGCGTGGTTGCACACGCTAGGGAGGTGGACGGGGAGTTCACTGTCCTCGAGGGCTCACTTGTCCGGGCGGCATGGAATGGTGTTAAGAGCGGCTATACGGCGTTGCGTCTGCAACTGGAGGGGGACGGTGTCATTCCGGTATCGTCGTCGGGTCTTCGGATGTTCTCAGCGGACCATGTCTTCAACAGCCCGAGCGCGGCGGCGTCGGTCATCCTTGGACGCAACGCCGGCGGCCGTCACGAATGGAAGGTCGCGGGCTCCGGTACCACGTACGGCACCTGGCAGAGCTCGGGCATCGAGCAGACCGCTTTCGAGCTCCCCACCTGATCTTGACAGTGTCACGTGGGCGCACTGTTCAATGCTCGTCGAGCTCGTCGACCGTCGTCGTTGCGTCATCGTCAGGGTGTGTCGTCCAGATCGACCTCGCGCTGGTCGGTTCTCCCGCCCGGTGGTGCTCGCGGGTGTCGGCTCACACCTCTCCGGCTCCTTCGTCCTGGCCGCCACCGCGACGTGGACACTTTCGGCCGAAGGAGCCCACCCCGCGTCCGGGCCGTCGAGTTCGACACCAGTCCGGTTCGATCATGGTGGAAACCGGACCCATGTCGAACTCGACGGGGTGATCTACGAGCCTGCTATCCGCTGGCTGGGGTGACGACCTGTTCGCCCGCTGGTACAGCTTGTACAGTTTGGGGATGAGTGAGTTGCCGATCAGCGAGGCTCGGGAGCGCCTGAGTGAGGTGGTGTCGCGGGCCGAGTATGCCCATGAGTACACGGTGCTGACTCGGCACGGCAAGCCTGTCGCGGTGGTGATCTCCATCGATGACTTCCGGGAGTTGCAGGCCGCCGAGGACGAGGCCGACCTCGCTGCCGCTCGTCAGGCGTTGGCCAACCCTGAGCCTCGGATCCCGCACCGCGAGATCCTGGCCGAGCTGGGTATCGGCGTCGACTGATCGGTGACCTACGAGATCGAGTGGGAGGCGTCGGCGCGGCGCGAGCTACGCAAGCTCGACCCGCCTGTCCGTCGCAGGTTGGCGATCGCCATCACCGCGCTGGCTGACGATCCGCGGCCGCATGAATTCCCTTCAGGAGAGCCGCACCTTATTCAATCCGACTCGCGGGCTGCTGCGAGCAGGTGTTCGAGGTCCGGCCCGTCGAACTCCGCGACGGCGCGGTCGTACTTCTCCATCCCCCACGACCAGAAGTCGAAGTCCAGCGGGCTGGAGCCGTCCTGGATCGACGCCCACAGCGTCCAGCCGTAGCGCGACAGCAACCCGAACAGCCGGGCGCGGGCCACCTGCGCCGGCCTTCGCCGCCCGTAGTAGGCGGTGACGAGCACGTCGAGCAGCGGCAGCGGGAGCGTCGCCTCGCTCCAGATGTTGCCCAGCTCGAAGCACGGGTCGTTGTTGCCGGAGTACTCGTAGTCGATGATCCGCACCCGTTCGCCGTCGTCGAGGAGGTTCGCGGCGAGCAGGTCGTTATTGCACGGCACGGTCACGCGCGGCCCGAGTGCCTTCCGGAGCCGGGCGACGAGCGGCGCGAACTCGTCGTAGCGCGGCGGGAGCCGGAAGCCGTGCTCGGCGACGATGCGCCGGTAGCGGGCCTGCGCCACGAACATGTCGAAGTCGTTCGCGAACCGCGGGCCCGCGTGCAGCTGCCGGCAGGCCGCGGCGACGCGGCGCAGCACGTCCGGATCGTGCAGGTCGGCGTCGGTGAGCGTGCGGCCGGGCAGGAACCCGACGGTCAGGCCCGCGCCGGGACGGTAGTGCAGCACCGGGGCGCCGACGCCCGCCGTCGCGGCGGCCACCGAGTTGGCGTGCTCGTGATCGCGGTTGATGCCGAGCAGGTCGGGGCCGGCGGCGGGGATGCGGACGACGCAGCAGCCGTCGGCGTTGGTGACCTTGAGGTTGCGGTTGGTGAGCCCGCCCGGAAGGTCCTCGACGGTCCGGGGGCGCCGCGCGGCGCAGGGGATCGTGTCGAGCAGCGCATCGACCGCGGGATCGAGGGCCGCCGTGCGCAACTCCATCGGTGGATGGTAAGTCTCGTCCCCGTGACCGACCAGCTTCCCACCCGGGCCCGCATCGTGATCATCGGTGGGGGAGTGGGGGGCGCGAGCGTCGCCTACCATCTCGCCCAGCGCGGCGAACGCGACGTGCTGCTTCTCGAGCGCGCGGAGCTCACCAGCGGATCGACGTTCCACTCGGCGGGGCTGGTCGGGCAGCTGCGTTCGGATCCGGCGCTGACCCGGATGAACGTCTACTCCGTGGAGCTGTACCGGCGGCTGGAGGGCACCGAGCACGCCCCGGGGTGGACCGAGTCCGGCTCGCTGCGGCTGGCCTCGTCGCCCGCCCGGCTGACCGAGATCCGTCGGCAGGCCGGCTGGGCGCAGCGCTCCGGGCTGCCGCTGGAGCTCGTCTCGGCCGACGAGGCGCGCGAGCTGTTCCCGCTGATGTCGACCGAGGGTGTGCTCGGCGCGGCGTACACCCCCACCGACGGGCACGTCGACCCCCCGCGCCTGTGCTCCGCCCTTGCGGCGCTGGCCCGTGCGGGCGGGGTGACGATCGCGCAGCGCACCCGCGTGGTCGGCATCGACACCGCGCGGGGCCGCGTCGTCGGCGTGCGGACTGACCGCGGCGACGTCGAGTGCGAGGTCGTCGTCGACTGCGGGGGCATGTTCGCCGCCGAGATCGCGCGGCTGGTCGACGTCCGGATCCCGGTGGTGCCGATGGCGCACCAGTACGTGGTCACCGCACCGCTGCCGGCAGGCGCGCGCCCGGACCGGCCGCTGCCGTCGCTGCGCGACCCGGACCTGCTCGTCTACTACCGTCAAGAGATCAACGGTCTGGTCATGGGCGGCTACGAGCGGCACAGCGCGCCGTGGACGGCCACCGCGCGCTCCTACGACGCGGTGCCCCCGGACTTCAACGGCACGCTGCTCGCGCCGGACTGGGAACGGTTCGCCGAGATCGTCGCCAACTCCCAGGTCCGGGTGCCGGTGCTCGCCGACACCGGGGTCGCGTCGATGATCAACGGTCCGGAGGGCTTCACCCCGGACAACGAGTTCTGCCTCGGCGAGACCGAGGTCGCCGGGTTCTTCGTCGCGGCCGGGTTCTGCGCGCACGGCATCGCGGGCGCGGGCGGTGTCGGGCAGGTCATGGCCGCCTGGATCCTCGACGGCGACCCCGGCCTGGACCTGTGGCACATGGACGTGCGCCGCTTCGGCCGGCACTACCGCTCACCCGGCTACACGCTGGCCCGCACCGTCGAGAGCTACGAGAGCTACTACGACATCCGCTACCCGGGCGCGCAGCGGACGTCCGGGCGCCCGCTGCGCACCTCGCCCGCCTACCCGTGGCATGCGGCGCACGGCGCGGTGTTCGGCGAGAAGGCGGGGTGGGAGCGGGTCGAGCACTACTCCGAACCCGGGTCCGAGGCGTTGCGGCCGCGGGGCTGGGCGGGGCAGGGATGGTCGCCGTGTGTCGAGACCGAGCACGTGGCCGTGCGCTCCGCGGTGGGGCTGTTCGACGTGAGCTCGTTCGCCAAGATCGAGATCGCCGGGCCCGATGCGGCGGCGTTCTGCGCGCACGTCTTCGCCGGGAACCTCGACCGGCCACCGGGTGCGGTCGTCTACACCCAGGCGCTCAACCAGCGCGGCGGGATCGAGTGCGACGTGACGGTGACCCGCGTCGGGCCCGAGGAGTTCCTCGTGGTCACCGGCACCGCGTTCGGACCGCACGACCTGGGGTGGCTGCGTCGCCAGGCCCGGCTCACCGGCGCGGCGGTTCGGCTCGCCGACGTCACCGGTGCCTGGGCGTGCTTCGGGCTCTGGGGCCCGCGGGCCCGTGACGTGCTGGCCCCGCTGACGCCCGCGTCGCTGGCCGACGTCGACTTCCCGTACCTGTCGATGCGCGAGACGACGGTCGGCGACGTGCCCGTGCGGGCGCTGCGGGTGAGTTTCGTCGGGGAGCTGGGCTGGGAGCTCTACTGCTCGACGGAGTACGGCGCGACACTGTGGCGGACCCTCGTCGAGGCCGAGCCCCGGCCGCAGCCCTGCGGGTACCGCGCGATCGAGAGCCTGCGGCTGGAGAAGGGCTACCGGGTCTGGGGTGCCGACATCGGACCCGAGACCACCCCCGACGAGGCCGGCCTGGCCTTCACCGTCCGACCCGACGGCGACTTCGTCGGCCGCGCCGCCCTGCTGGCCGCCCGGGTACAGGGGATCTCCCGGAAGCTGCGCCGCCTCGTGCTCGACGACCCACACGCCGTCGCCCTAGGCGGCGAGCCAGTACGCCTGGGAAAGGAGGTCGCAGGCCACGTCACCTCCGGCGGCTACGGCTACACCGTCGCCCAGTCCATCGCCTACACCTACCTCCCCGCGCAGATACCCGCAGGAACCCCGGCAACCGTCCAGCTCGACGGCACCTGGCACCCCGCCACCCTCCCCACCCCCTGACCCCGCGAGTCGGTACGAATCGGTGCGCGAGTCGGTACGGAATGGTGCGCGAGTTCCCCGTTCCCGGGGGCGAGATGCCCAAGATCGCTACGAGATCTACGTTATCGCCCCGCCGAGGGCGATAACGTAGATCTCGCGGCGATCACTCGTGGGCGAGGGTGTCGAGGACCTGCTGGCCGTACCTGGCCAGCTTGGTCTCCCCGACGCCGCTGACGGTGCCGAGCTCGGCGAGGGTCTGCGGGGACCGCGTCGCGATCTCCCGCAGCGTGGCGTCGTGGAAGATCACGTACGCGGGCACGCCCTGTTCCTTCGCCGCAGCTGCCCGCCAGGCCCGCAGCCGCTCGAACACCGGCGCAGCCGCCGCGGGCATCTCGACGGCAGGGGAGCGGCCGGCCCGCTCGGCCCGCTCGGTCCGGGCCTTCGGCAGGCGCTCGGGGTCGCGCCGGAGCATGACCTGCCGCTCGCCGCGCAGCACCGCCCGGCTCGCCTCGGTGAGCGCGAGCGTCTGGTAGGTGCCCTCGATAGCTAGCAGGTCCTGGGCGAGCAGCTGCCGGACCACCCCGCGCCACTCGGGGTCGCGCAGCTCGGTGCCGACGCCGAACACGGTGAGCTGCTCGTGGCGGGACTGCTCGACCTTCGGCGTGCGCTTGCCCAGCAGGATGTCGATGATCTGCCCGGCGCCGAAGCGCTGGCCGCGTTCGCGGTCGAGTCGGAACACCGTCGAGAGCACCTTCTGCGCGGCGACCGTGCCGTCCCAGGACTCCGGCGGCGTCAGGCAGGTGTCGCAGTTGCCGCACGGCTCGCCACGCTGGTCGAAGTAGGCCAGCAGCTGCACCCGCCGGCATCCGACGGTCTCGCACAGCGCGAGCATCGCGTCCAGGTGCTGAGCGAGCCTGCGGCGGTGCGCGAGGTCGCCCTCGGAGTCGTCGATCATCTTGCGCTGCTGCACGACGTCGGCGAGCCCGTAGGCGAGCCACGCGGTGGACGGCAGCCCGTCGCGCCCGGCCCGGCCGGTCTCCTGGTAGTAGCCCTCGACGGACTTGGGCAGGTCCAGGTGGGCGACGAACCGGACGTCGGGCTTGTCGATGCCCATGCCGAACGCGATGGTCGCCACCATGATCACGCTGTCCTCGCGGAGGAACCGGGCCTGGTTCGCCGCGCGAGTCCGGGCGTCGAGGCCCGCGTGGTAGGGCAGCGCGGTGATCCCCTGCGCCACGAGGGCCTCCGCCGTGCGTTCCACGGAGTTGCGCGACAGGCAGTAGACGATCCCGGCGTCCCCGGGGTGCTCGGTGCGGATCAGGTCGAGCAACTGGCGGCGCGGCTCGTTCTTGGGCGCGATCCGGTACTGGATGTTGGGACGGTCGAAGCTCGCGACGAAGTGCCGGGCGTCGTCGAGGTTCAGCCGGGTCGCGATCTCGGCGTGGGTGGCCCGCGTGGCCGTGGCCGTGAGCGCGATGCGGGGCACGTCCGGCCAGCGCTCGTGCAGCTGCGAGAGCGCGAGGTAGTCGGGCCGGAAGTCGTGGCCCCATTGGGCGACGCAGTGCGCCTCGTCGATGGCGAACAGGGCGATGCGGCCGCGGTCGAGCAGCTGCAGCGTCGACTCCACGCGCAAGCGCTCGGG
>Ga0136617_10000384_pt1 | contig 36400 bp, 35 predicted proteins | sample AntDrymUQ3222106_2_FD_129672 | JGI IMG/M metagenome (GOLD analysis project Ga0136617, IMG submission 129672) | Polar desert sand microbial communities from Dry Valleys, Antarctica - metaG UQ322 (21.06) | ecosystem: Environmental > Terrestrial > Soil > Desert | place: Antarctica: Dry Valley... | reverse complement strand
TCGCCAACTTCAAGACCTGGCGAATCCTGCACACCGACTACCGTCGCCCGATCACCACATTCCAGGAGACCATTTCCACTGTCGTCGCCTTGCATTTTTATACATACGGCTGAATAACCCTCATTAAGCAAGTAGCCAGCACCGGGACACTTCCCTACGGTGAAACTTCCCCGACGCTCATACAGAACTCAGACGTGCGAATAGCTGGCTGACCTGCGGCGAAACCGCGGCCCCGAGGGCGCGACCCACGGTGCTGCCAATCTTGGGTGTACCCGGTCCTCGTCGTAGCCCTGCCCGTCAGCGGGCCTGTACCAGTGCACGACAGTCCGGTAGCTGCCCGAACTCAGAAACTGACCTCAGGCCTAGGCATATGCCCAGGCCTGAGGTTGTAGCCCCGACGGGATTTGAACCCGCGCTACCGCCTTGAGAGGGCGGCGTCCTGGGCCGCTAGACGACGGGGCCAGGGGGAACGATGTTCCGCTGGGGTACCAGGACTCGAACCTAGACTAACTGAACCAGAATCAGTCGTGCTGCCGATTACACCATACCCCAAAGATCGCGATCATCCGGAGGCCCAGCTGGTGGAACCGGCGGCCGTGACCTGAGGTGACCACTCTAGCCGAGACCCTCGTCCCGCTTCACACCGGCCCGCGCTCGCCAGGCACGCGGGTGGCGGGCAGCAGCGGACCGGACTGGCCCCGAGCGCCCCACCGGCGTATATTTCTACGCATGATGAAAATCGAGCGCACGACCTGCCTCGTCGTCGGCGGTGGGCCCGCCGGGATGGTCCTCGGGCTGCTCATGGCTCGCGCCGGGGTCGAGGTGACGGTCCTGGAGAAGCACGCCGACTTCCTGCGCGACTTCCGCGGCGACACCGTGCACGCGTCCACCCTGGCCCTGCTCGACGAGCTCGGTCTCGACGAGCGGTTCGCCGCCCTGCCCCAGCGCCGGGTGGAGCGCGTCCAGCTCCAGCTCGACGTCGGCACCGCCCAGTTCGGCGACCTGACGCGGCTGCCCGGTCCGCACCGTTACATCGCGCTGGTACCCCAATGGGACCTCCTCGACCTGCTCGCCGACGCGGCGGCGGACGAGCCGACCTTCACCCTGCGCCGCAACGCCGAGGTGACCGGGCTGCTGCGGGACCGCGGCCGGGTCATCGGGGTGCGCTACCGCGATCGGACCGACGGTACCGAGCACGAGCTCCGGGCCTCGCTCACCGTGGCGTGCGACGGGCGGGGGTCGGCGGTGCGGGCCGCGGCGGGGCTGGCGCCGCGCTCGTTCGGGGTACCGATGGACGTGTGGTGGTTCCGGCTGCCGCGCCGTGCCACCGACCCGTCGGGCCTCGTCGGCCGTCTGTCCAGCGGCCAGTTCGCCGCGATGATCGATCGGGGTGACTACTGGCAGTGCGCCTACCTCATCGGCAAGGGCTCCGACGCCGCGCTGCGGGCCGCCGGTATCGCCGAGTTCCGCGCGCGGCTCGCCCGGCTGCTGCCCTGGATGACCGACCGGCTCGAGGAGCTCACCTCGTTCGACGACGTGAAACTGCTCGACGTCCGGCTGGAACGGCTGCGCCGGTGGTACACCGACGGGCTGCTGCTGATCGGCGACGCGGCGCACGCGATGTCACCGGTCGGCGGGGTCGGGATCAACCTGGCCGTGGCCGACGCGGTGGCTGCCGCGCGGCTGCTCGCCCCGGCGCTGCGCTCGGGCGGCATCGTGCCGCGCTCGGTGCTGCGCCGCGTGCAGCGGCGACGCTGGTGGGCGACCGCGCTGATCCAGGGCGGTCAACGGCTCGCGCACCGGGCCCTGCTCGGCCCCCGGGTCGCCACCCCGGACGCGGTCGTCCCGACTCCGGAACCGGACGACGCGCCGGTGGCCGCTCCGCGGGTACCCGCGGACGGTGTCACGCTGGCGCCGACCAGCGCGCTGCCGCTGCCGCTGCGCGTACTGCGACGGTTCCCGGTACTGCAGGGCATCCCGGCCCGGTTGATCGCCATCGGCCCGCTGCCCGAGCACGCGCCGCAGTGGGCACGCCGGGACAGAGTCGCCGCGGCCACAGCCACCCCGTCGCGCGAGCGTCATTGACGGTTCGCGATGCCGCACTCCCCCACCCGCCGGAAGCCCACCCGCTCGTAGACCCTGGTCGCGGCGTCGTCACCGGCCGCGAGGAACACCAGCTCCGCTCCGGCATCGCGGGCGGCCGCGGCGAGCAGCGCGGTGACCGCCGCGCCCAGCCCACGTCCCCGCGCAGCCGCCGCGGTGCCGATCCCGACCAGCTCCACCACCGCCCCGGACCGATGAGCCGAACCCGCCGCGATCGGCCCGCCGGGACCGGTGACCAGCACCCGCCCCACCGTGCCCGCCGCGAGGTCGGCACGCAGGGTGGCGAGCTCGGAGCCGGTCAGGGCACCGGGTGACGGAACACCGAACGCCGCCGCCGTGACGGCGCGGACCGCGTGCGCCGTGGATGGCAGATCGCCGTCGGCGGGCCCGAGCAGGCGCGCCGAATAGCCGGGCGGGAGCACCCCGGGCACCGGGTCGCCGTCGAGCACGAGCAGCGGGCACACGTGCACGTCCAGCCCCGCTGACCGGGTCGCCTCGACCATCGATGGGGCCGCCGCGAGCACCCATTCGAACTCCTCCGGCGCGTCGAGCTTCCGCTGCCGGGCGCAGACCCGCACGACGTCCGCAGGCGTGACCGGCCCACCGCCGGGCGCGGGTCGCGCGTAGAAGGCCCTACCCGAACTGTCCATGGTGAACAGCCGCAGCGGCCCGACGTCGACCGTGGACGCCCAGCGCCGCGGCACCTGGTCGCAGAACGCGTCGATCCGCCGCAGCACCGCATCCACGGCAACGATCCTGCCCCGGCTCGGTGCGCCCGTGATCAGTGGGTCCAGTCGCCGGGAACGGCCTCACGTCGCGACCGGGCCCATCGGGACGAACCGGCGCAGCTTGCCGGTCTCCTGCCGGACGATCGAGTCCACCGGCCGGATCGCCACCTCAGGTTCGGGCACGCCGAGCTCGGCCAGCAGGGCGGCCAGCTCGGTCTCCAGACCGGGCAGGTCGACCGTGTCCTGGCAGACGACGGCGACCGCGGCACCGCGGGCGGTCTGGCGGACCTGGTACTCCGCGATACCGCGCCGGCGCCCCAGCGGTGACCGGAACACGTGCGGGTGGACACGGACGCCGCCGTAGTCGAAGGTCTCGTCGAGCCGGCCCTGCGGGTCGGCGATGAGCCGGTGCGCCGAACCGCAGCGGCACGGCTCGTCGAGCACGGTCACCTCGTCGGTGATCTCGTAACGGATCAGGGGCAGGACGTCGCCGACCAGGCTCGTGACGTAGATCTTGTCCGCGCGCTGACCTGGCGGCACGGGCCGACCGGCGGCGTCGACGGGTTCGACGATCACCAGGTCCTCCGCGAGGTGCAGACCCTGGCCGCCGCGGTGACAGGAGATCGCCAGCGCCCCGACCTCCGAGCAGGCGTAGTAGTTCAACACCGGCACACCCCACGCCTGCTCGAGGTCCGCGCGCGTCTCGGGCAGCAGCGGCTCGCTGGCCGTGATCACGTAACGGGGGGTGATGCGCAGCCGGCCAGCCCCGGCCTCGCGCGCCAGCGCGTGCAGAGCGGAGGTGTAGCCGACGAGCAACGTCGGCCGGCTGTCGTTCAGCCCGGCCACGATCTGCTCGACAGGCCAGGCCACCGGGAACTGCCGGGTGGTCAGCCGGGGCGTGGAGAAGGTCAGCGTGCTCGCCGTCGTGATGTGGGTCGCGTTTCCGGCGGCCACCAGGGCCAGCGACGGTGGCGCCGGCTGCGACCACGTCGCGACCTCACGCATCATCTGCCGCAGAACGCCCAGGTAGACCGCGATCCAGCCGTCCCAGCCGTAGACGAACACACCACGCCGTCCGCTGGAACCGCCAGAGGCCACCGCGTGGTAGCGGTCGAGCAGGTAGGCGTCGCCGTCCCGGAGGCGCTCCAGGTGGTCCTCGACGGCGGCAAGCCGCAGCCGGTCGTCGGTGACGATCTCGTCGAAGTTCGCCATCAGGTCGTCCTTGATCATCACCGGCAGCTCGGCCAGCGAGACCTCGGTCAACGCGTCCACGTCGACGTGACCGAGCCGCTCGCGGTGCCACGGCGACGCGGCCCGCGCGCTGCGTACCAGCCAGCGCAGCTCGGTCTCCCGGTGCGCAGCCAACCGCGCCGCCGAACAGTCGAGCCGCCCGATCAGCTCCCCGGCGGCGGCCGTCGCGTCCCGAACGTGACGTTGACGAAGCTCCTCGTACCCGGTCATGGCGCCCTCCCCTCAGGCAACTCGCACAGATCAGATGACGCGCAGTGCGACGGCCCGGGGCGACAAACTGCAGCATGGAGCCAGCATCGAGCGTAACGCGTGCCCAGCAACGTGCCGCCGGGCCAGCGGACAGCCAACGCAGACTCGACGCAGCTATGCGGCATCCCCTGCTCGTCTCGCCTTTCCGTCGTACCACTGAGCTAGGGTTCCGCTCACGCAGTCGATCAAGCTCGCATCGCTGGAGGGGGAACCGTGAAAACCAAGCGCCATGGCCTGGCCGAGCGCCGCGAAACCCTGGGACACAGCCAGGAGAAGCTCGCCGAGATCCTGGGGATGGAGCTCTCAACCGTTGGGCGCTGGGAGCGCGGCGAGACCTCTCCCCAACCCTGGTCGCGACCCAGGCTCGCCAACGCCCTGAGGGTCTCACTGGAAGAACTGAACCGGCTGTTAGCCGAGGGCCAGCCCACCGAGGCGCGCACCTCGGACAGGTCCGACGAGCCGGTCGCCGATCTGGTGCTCTCGGCTCCGTGGAGCCACCGAGGTACCGTCGAGACGGCAGTCGTGCTGGGCGGAGGTGGCCGGGTGAAGCGCCGACATTTCGTGTTCCTGACCGGCGCGGCCCTGACCGCTCCAGCGCATCAGTGGCTGATCACCGAGCCGGGACCGTTGGGCTCGGGGCTGTCGGGGCGTCGGGTCTCGGCAGAGCTGGCCGACCGGTTCCTGGCCATGATCGGTGAGCTGCGCGCGATGGACGACGTGGCCGGCGGGGGCCCGGTGCTGTCGCTGGCCGAGCAGGAGTTCGGGGTGGTCACCGAACTGCTCGACCAGGCGTCCTACGACGAGCCCACCGGCCGCCGGCTGCACGTCGCGCTGGCCGAGCTCGGGCAACTGTGCGGGTGGGCCGCCTACGACACCGGTCAGCCCGGGCTGGCGCAACGCTACCACATGGCAGGCCTGCGCGCGGCGCACAGCGCCGACGACCGCCCCCTCGGTGCCCACCTCCTGGGGTCGATGGCCTACACGGCCGCCCGCGAGGGGCAGCCCGCAGAGGCCGTGACGCTCATCGACACCGCGATAATCGGCGTACGGGGTCGAGAGACCGCGAGCCTGCTCGCGAGCCTGTACAGCAGGCAGGCCTACGCCTTCGCGACCCTGGGCGACGCCCCGGGCTGCACCGCGGCGATCTCGAAGGCTCGCACCCACGTCGAGCACCTCAGCCGGGAGGACGACCCCCCGTGGCTGTACTGGGTGGGACCGGCGGAGGTCACCGCAGGCGCTGGCCGCTGCCTGCAGAAACTGGGACAAGCCAACCAGGCCGCCATCATGCTTGAGGAAGGCATCGCCCTGTTCGACGAGCCCTTTGTTCGTGACCGGACGAACTACGTGATCCACCTGGCTGATGCCCGAACCCGCCCCGGCAAGCAGCGCGACCTGGACGCCGCTGCCGGACACGGTATGACGGCGATCGACCTGTCCGAGAGCCTGGACTCCACCCGCGGCGTCGCCCGCCTCCGCGACCTCTACCACCAGATGACACCGCACGCCACGGTACCCGCGGTGGGAGATTTCCTGGACCGCGCGCAAGGCCTGGTGCAGGTATAGGCCGCGTATCTGGTCAGCGGCTGCGAAGTTCCTCCCGGGCGACGCGACGAGCGATGTCCTCGACCTCGGCCGTGGTGAGCCCAGTGGTGTGGTGCTCGTGTACGGCCTGCCGGAGCAGGCGCCGGACCAGCGCGGAGGTGGGAATGTGCTCGGCAGCAGCCCGTCGGCGCAACTGTGCGTCCAGTTCCCGGTCGATGCGCAGATGCAACGGCATGTCCAGAGCGCTGGCCTTCTCGGCGATGTCCGCCTCGGCAGCCTCGGCCTCCTCCTGGGCGACCTCGGCAAGGATCGCGTCATGCTGGGCGCGTCGTGTGGCCCGAACCTCCTCATCACTGCTGGTCATGAGCGATCCTCCTTGCCTTCGAGATACTCACGGAGGTCGACCCCGCGCGTCTTCCACGCGGTGACACCGGACCAGTCCTCGGGGTCGACGATCACGGTGAGCACGAACCCGGTGCGATTGGCCGTGATCGGCTGGGGACGTCGCGCGGTGCCTGGACTGGTACCCGTTTGACCTGGCTGATCACCGGGGCCGCCGGGACCGTCGTTGCGCCCCGTGGGGCCAGACGACCACGATCGACCGTTCGCATTCACGGGCGTAGTCCACGGCATCGGCCGTGCCGCCGTTGCCAGTTGCCGGCGAACCGTCCCAGACGGCGAGGAGAACGTCGCAGCGGTTGATGAGGTATTTGCTGGCGCACAAGTAGGCGGCTGGGCCGGAGGTATCGTAGGGCATCGTGACTGTTGACACCGCCGCGCGGAGGTAGCCCTCACAGCGCTTCCGGCTGTCAGGATCGGATATCCGGGTGAAGTAGTCGCTGGCTGGAGCGACGACCTTCAGGGCGCCGCCGAGTTCGAGGACGGCGTCGGCGAAGGCTTGGTCGGCGCCCCGAGCGAGGCAGGTCATCCCGACGAGATCGGCTGCGTGGGGACGCAGCTGGTCCACGATGTCGTGACGGACGAGGTCGATTGATCGGCCGGTCAGGTCCGAATGACCGGTCACGCCGACGACTATCATGCGACTCCTTCCTGTGCGTGTCAAGCGCGGAGCGCCCGACGCACAGCAGGAGGTTATCCACTGCCCTGCCCATGACGACTCGGTGTCGCTGTCGGCATGTCCTGGGTAGGGTCTCCGTTCGTGCGAGCTGGCGAGCGGGACGGGCATCGGGTGGGGTGTCTGACCACTGGCGAACGGATTCGGATCAGGCGCGAGTCGAGAGGGATGACACGACCGGTTCTGGCTGGGCTCGTCGGGCGGAGCACCGACTGGCTCAAGAAGATCGAAACGGGTGTTCGTCCGCTCAACTCGCTGTCGTTGCTGGTCGAGCTGGCTCGCACCCTCGGTGTGGATGATCTTTCCGAACTCACCGGCGATGACTTCGACGCCCCGGTCCGCGCATGGGAGAAAGACGTCCATCATGTCGTTCCGGCAATCCGCGCCGCGATGCGAGACGCCCCGTTCGGCTCGCTGTGGCAGGACGCCACGGCGTCGGTCGTCGACGCAAGCGAGCTGGTCGCCCGGGTGAGACAGCTGTGGTTGCTATGGCACAGCTCGCCGAGGCAACGGTCCGAGGTCGGCGTGGTGCTGCCGACCCTGATCTGGCAGGCACACGCGTCGATCCAGGCCTCAGAGGGCACTGCACGACGCCAGTGCCGGTCGGCGGCGGGCGAGCTCTACCGGCTCGTTCAACGACTCCTTGCCCACATCTGCGAGTCCAAGCTGCACGCGCTAGCTGTTGAGCGAGGTCGCGCACTGTCCGAGGACGCCGACACCCCGAAGTCATTGGCAGAGGCCGCGTGGGCCTCGTCAGTCGGACTCTGCGCTGCCGGACACTACGACGTGGCCGCGCGGCTGGCCGACGCCGCCGCGGTGGCACTGCTGCGTTCGTGCGGAGACGATCCCACACCGGCGGCGATGGGTACCGTCGGTGCGCTTCAACTCGAAGTCGCCGCGGCACACGGACTGGCGGGCCGCGAGGGTGATGCCTACCGCTACCTCGACGCCGCGGCCGCGACGGCCGCCCGTATGCCGAGCGGAACGTGGCATCTGCCGTCGGCGTTCGACAAGACGAACGTGGAGATCCTGGCGGTGATCGTCAGTGTCGCCCTGCACCACCCCGGCGAGGCAGTGGCACGGGCGAACAAGATCAGCCTATCGGATTCGCCGTCGGTCGTCCGTCGATCACGGCTGCTTCTCGAATGCGCGCATGCCCACGCGAACCGGCGGGAGTTCACCGACGCGGTGCGCAGCCTTGGTGCCGCTACCGAGATCTCGACCGAGGCCGTCGCCTTGATCCCCTGGGCGCGGACCCTCGCCGACGAGCTCGCGGCGCGAGTGCCGCACGCCGCGCGCGCGCAGGCCGAGCGATTGCGGAGGACGCTGAAGTCGGTCGGCTGAGCCAGACCAGGGGGACAATCTGTCCCTCCCGCAGGGCACGCATCGGCTGATGATTGCGGCTGTGTCGAACAGTGTCGGCGTGCGCGCGGCTCCGAGTGGTGACCTGCTCGACGGGCTGACCTGCGAACCCGACCCGTCCGGGCTGCCCGGCATCAGTCACCGCCGGAGAGCGACCAGCCGCGTGCCGGGGTGGTGGTGCCGCCACGCCCATCGGTCTTCTCGCTTCAGGCAGCTGGTCGGCATCGCGCGCCCGAGCTCTCGCTGGGCCGGGAAGGGATCGAGCGACGAGAGGAGGTGTGTTCAACATGGTGTTCGTCAAGAAGCCGGAGGTGCTCCGCACTCGGGCGGCCAGTATGTGCGCCGGCTACAACCACTGCGCGTGATCAGTGATGCATAGCCGATCGGGAGTTGTCTGCCCGGTTGGTGAAGGTGGCGGCGGGGGCCGCCGAAGGGCCGGTCTCGGGGCGGCGATTGCGTCGCCGCGAGACCGGACCGGATTTTGCTGTAAGTCACCAGCTGCCTGGGAAGGCTTGAAAATGGATACGGCGTTGAACGTCAAGGTGCGAAATGGTGTGCCGTTCGAGCTGGCGCGGCGCGTTCTGAGTCGGTTCGCGCCCGAAGATCCGGACGGGCAGCTACGGGTAGCGCTACGGCCGTTGTTTCACTATCCGCGCCGGGCGCAGGAGTCACCGACGCCGCGGATCAAGGGGGATCTGCGGCTCCCGACAGCGCAGCGGGCGCAGCTCAACTTCGCCTTCGCCGGGCGCCACCTGCTGCAGGCCGGCGTGACCAGGTTGGAGATCACGGTCGTGGGCCGGGTGTCTGAGGCGGATACGGCGTTCCTGCAGGCCATCGCCGAGGTCCTGCCGGTGACGGTGATCCTGGCTCCGAGCCTTCCCGCCGACAGGGAGAAGAGCGGGAGTCGCGACGGCGAGGATGGCACCGTTGATGCGGATGACACCGTTGACGCGGATGACACCGTTGACGCGGAGACGAAGCGGGTGATGGCCGCTGTCGATGCCGTGGTGACCGCCGGCGACGAGGACCGGTCGCAGCTGTGGTGTCGGACTCTGGCCGGGTGTCTGAGCAGTGGTGATCCGTGGACGGCTCGGTGGGTCGCGCAGAAGGCCATCGACGGCGGGGTGACGGTCGATGCGGAGATGGCCATTCTGCTGGGATCGGCTCATCTGTACTCCGGGACCGGCCAAGGGGTACACACCGCTCGGGATCTGTTCCGGATCGCCCTCGATGACACCCACGATGCCACCATCGAGGACAAGGGCCGGATGCGAGCGCTGGCTCTCTACAACCTCGCCGTGCTCGAGATGCGATATCTGCCCCACGTTCTGCGGGCTCCGGAGTCGATCTCGGGAATGGTGGACGAGGCGTGGCGGATTCTTGTCCAGATGCCGTTCGAGCAGGTAGCCTCGGAGATCGTGTTGGTGGCCAATGCCCGCGCTCTGTACCTGCTCGACTCGGGTCGCGGTGAGCAGGCGTGCCAGACGTTGACCGAGACGATCGAGCTGATCGTGCGCCACGGATACGGCCAGACCACGGCGCACGCGATCCTGCTGAACAACCTCGGGCGCGCCTCAGCGCGCACCGCGGGAGCAGCCGAGAACCCCCTCGCCCGACGGGCACTGGAGGAATCGGTACGGATCGAGCCCCAGTATCCGGAGGGATGGCTGGAACTGGCGCACTTCCTCGCCCAGATCGGCTCGTTCGACGAGGCCATCACCGCCGCACGCTCCGGGTTGGAGCTGGTCGACATGTTCCCGGAGATGCACGACGTCCTGGGCTACTGCCTGGCCGCCCTGACCCGCCACGATGAGGCCGGGCGTGCCTACCAGGACGGTGTCCGGGTGGGCGGGGATCGGGTCGAGCTGGGATTGGCCGCCGCCCGACAATTCCTGCTGGCCGGCGAGGTGGCACGAGCCAACCACGTGCTGGCCGCCATCCCCGCCGACGGGGGTGACCGCGACACAAGGGCGCAGATCGCGGTGCTGGGGTTGGAGGCCGAGCAATCCCGCGATGCCGCCTACGTGGAGGGCCGGCTGACCGAGATCGTCGCCCGATTCCCCGACTCCGCGCTCGCCCGAGACAACCTCGCCGCCGCGCGGGACTGGCAAGCGAGCATCACGACCGTCACGGGTTCGTGAACACCCCGCCCAGCCGATCAGGCACCCAGGATCAGACCACCGGCCCCGCGGACGCGGACAGGTCCGGCGCCCGCGGGCTGGCGGGGCGCCCGGAGGCGGTCGCGGATCGCCTCTACCCGCGCTGGATCACCGCCCGCCGCGGCTTCGCCCTGTCGCTCGCCCAAGCGATGGGCTGGTCGATGATGCTGCCGGTGCTGGTCGGGATCGCCTCCGCACTCGCGGCACCGGCCACCGCCGCTCTGCTTGCGAGGGTCGTCCGCCACGGCGACCTGGCAGGCCAATCAAGTGCCTCGGCCCCGCAAGCCACCTCGCTGGTGGGCGGGCTCATCGTCGCCGTCGTGGCGGCGCGGGCGGCGTCGTGGACCTCGACGGTGCTGCTGCGTCGCCGCTGCGAGCTGGCAGGCTCGGCCATCTCCCGCTGCCTGGCCCGCTCGGTGATGCTCACCCCGAGGCTGGACCCGGTGTTTTCGACCAACCAGGTCGTCTGCCGCTACCCGGAGATCCTGGCCCAGTACGTCTTCCTCGCCGAGGTTCCCGGACACCTCCTGGGGATCGCCGCGCTGCTCGCCGTCGCGGTGATGACAGGCGGGTGGGCGGCCGCGGCCGCCGCGCTCGCCGGTATCACCGTGGTGCTCGCCATCGGCTACACCCTCAACAGCTGGGAGGCCCGGGCGGCGTTCGCCGTGGAACGCTGTGAAGCGACTCGCACCCGCCTGCTCTCCACGATCCTCACCAGGCGAGCGGCACTGGCCCGCCAAAGCCTCGCCCGCCACGCGGTGACCGCGTTCGACATCGCGCGGCGCCCGCAGATCCACGCGCTGCGCCGACGGACGATCATCCACGCGGCCGCCGCCGCGCTGTGGCGCAACGTCGAGCTGTTGGCGCTGCTCGCCGCGCTGGTAGCGATCGGCGCCGCCGGGCGACTGGCCACCCTGGGTCCCGCGCTGGGCCTGCTGGTGATCGTGCGGCTGCTCGGGGAACAGATCACCGCCGCGATCAGCGTCGTGTCCTGCCTGCAGGACGCCCGACCCGTACTGCACACCCTGCGCGCCAACTGGTTCGACACCACCCTACCCACCACACCCGAGCCCGTGCCGCACACACCGCTCCGCGACGGAGCCCCAGCGGGGGCGGGGGTCGAGGTGCCGTGGGGTGCGCGTGTGCTCGTGCTCGGCGCCGACGCGACACCGACATCGCCGCTGCTGCACCGGCTCGCCACCGAGCACGGCCTGGGTACCACGATGCTCATTGATCGGGCCCGGCCACTGCTGCCCGACACGGTGCGCACCGCGATCACCCTGGGCTCGGCCGTCGACGAACAACGCTACGCCGCCGCCCTGACCGCGAGCGGTCTCGACGGCGCTCTGCGCGCGTGGGGACCGATCGCCGACCGTCGTCGCGTCGGGCGCGACGACGGGCTCTCCGACGGGGAACGGATCCGGGTCCAGTTGGCCCAGGCGCTGGTCTGGGGACCCGAGCTGCTGCTGCTCGACGACGTCTTCGCCGCGCTCGACCCCGCCACCACGGCCGCGGTGGCGCCCGCCGTCCTCGGGCCCGCCGGCCCGTCTCGCACCGTCGTGTTCACCACCACCCGCCCCGAGTTGACGATATGGGCCGATCACCTGGTGATCGTCAGCGGCGACACCGTGCGCAGCCTGCCGGCCAGCCAGGTCACCCGGCACGATCTGCGTGCGGTCACCGATCAGCACACCTGCGTGACGCTGCTCGCCCTGCTGCGCGCCACGCCATCACCCGCCGACACCGACACCGAGGACGCCGGCGCCCGCTGCCCGGCCCCAGCCCGAGCCGCGCCGGCCGCCGCCGATGAGGGACTGCGGGAGGACACCGACACAGCCGGTGGCCGCGACGATGCAGGCACCACCAGCGCGAGCGTGACGGGGATGGCGCGGCACGCGCTCGGCCTCTACGGCCCCAGCGTCACCGCCGCGGTGGGCGTCGCGGGCCTCGTCGCGGTGGCCGCCTCCATCAGCGCCGCGCAGCTGGCCGACACCGCCGGCCCGGCCGCGCTGCTCGGGCCTCTCTGCGTGCTCACCGCCGCCGCGCTGGGGGCGACCTACCTCGTCTATGCCCTGGCCGGCACCGCCGCGATCAGCCGCATGACCCGCCTGCAGCACAGTGTGCTGGCCACCCTGCTTACCCCCCACTCTCACGACCCGCCGTTGGCTCGGCTCACCACCGACGTGCACCTCACCGAGTTCCGTGCCTCGGAACGTCTCCAGGCCAACGCGCTGAGCTTGATCTCGACGCTGGTGTTCTTCGCCGCCGCTGTCGCCACCGCTCCCGTCCTGCTGGCCTGGTTGGTCCCCGCGCTCGTCGCGATCGCCGTCATCGTCCGTGCCGCGCGGCCCTACCGAGACCAGGCGCAAACCCTGGCCATCCACGCGCGCGAACCCCTCCTCGGCTATGTCGAGACCGCCGCGCACATCGCCCCCACCTTCCGCCACCCCGCGGCGCACACGGCCCTGCGGCGAGGATTCGCCGAGCTGTCCGACACCGCCTTCTGGGCCGGCCGACGCTCACTCGACATCAGAGCCGCGCTTCTCGCCGCGGTCGAGACCGTGGCGATCGTGCTGTTCGCCTGCACCGCCCTGCTCACACTCCACCTGAGTTCGACCCGGCTCGGACTCACCACCGCCACCCTGGTTTACCTTGCCTACACCACCACCACGCAGCTGGCCAGCACCGTCGAGCAGCTGCTGCAAGCCGACTCCCTGCACGCCCTACTCGGCCGGGTCGCCTCACTCACCGGCCACAGCCGCCTGACCATCGACCCGTCCCACCCCCGAACTGGCGCGGCGCGGGCCTGGCCCACCACCCACCTCACCGCCGGGCCTGACGATCGCCTGCAACTCCCCACCAACCCGCCGCTGCACCTGTCACCCGGCCGAGCTGTCGCGCTCACCGGCCCGTCCGGGACCGGCAAAAGCCTCCTCCTGCGACGCGCGATCGGGCCCGGCACAGACCTCGCACCGCGCCACGGCCCGCCACGCACCGTCGCGCTGCTCGAGGCCGACATACCCCCGCTCGGCCTCACCCTCCACAGATTCCTCGACCCCGACCACGCCCACGACCCGGCCATCATCGAGCGTGCCTGGCACGACCTGCACCCACCCGGCCGCGCGCGCCCGCCCAGCCTCGACCATCTCCTCGACCAGCTGCCCCACGACCACCGACAACTGGCCAACCTCGCCCGCGCGCACCTGCACCGCCCCGACCTCCTGCTGCTCGACGAAGCGCTCTCCGCCCTCGACGAGCCGACCGAGGCCCACATCATCACCACGCTCACCAGCCACTTCCCCGCCACGGCCACCGTCGTCGTGCTCCACCGCAGAACGAACCTGCACCTGCTCCACCAAGAAGTCGCCGTCACGAACCAACCCGACACGTGACGCCCGGGACTACACCGGTACCACGCGAGACGCGGAGTTGCTGACGAGAGCGAAACATCACTGCTGGTCATGCGCGATCCTCCTTGCCTCCGAGGTATTCACGGAGCTCGACCCGCGCGTCTTCCACGCGGTGGCACCAAACCAGTCCATGGTCGCCTGGTGGCCCTCGCTGACGGTATCGACCTGGTGGTGGCGGGTGCTTCCAGGAACGGCTCGTTGACAAAACGGCTGCAAAACATGCAGAATGCTGCTCATGCCATCATCGGTGACGATCCGCAACCTTCCTGATGACGTCCGCGACGAGCTGGCAGCGCGGGCTGCACGATCCGGGCAGTCGCTGCAGGAGCATCTTCGAGCCGCGCTGATCGATCTGGTCGCGCGTCCGTCGGCGAGTGACCTGATGGCTCGCGTACGGGCCCGCAAAGCGGCCACCGGCAGCCGTCTCGCCGCTGTCGATATCCTCCGGCACCGCGACGCGGGGCGGGAGTGACCATCGTCATTGATGCCTCCATGGTCGTCGCCGCCTTCGTCGACGACGGACCCGAAGGCAGATGGGCCGACGATCTCCTCGCCCACGATGAGCTGGCGGCGCCGCACCACATGCCGATCGAAGTCGCCAACATCCTGCGTCGGGCCGGTCTCGCCAACGACGTCAGCGGGGACGCTGCGGCGCTGGCCCATGCGGACCTCATGGCACTGCGGGTCGAGCTGTTCCCCTACGTCGTGGTCGCAGAGCGAACGTGGGAGCTACGCAAGAACGTGAGCACATACGACGGCTGCTACGTCGCGCTGGCAGAGCTGCTCGACGCCGACCTCGCCACCCTCGATCGTCGACTGTCCCGGGCCAGCGGTCCGCGCTGCCGCTTCCTCGTCCCGAACACCACCTAATCAGCTCGATGCAACCGCTTTGACATGCGCCGACCACTAGCCAGAAAATGTCGACACCGGCTTCGGCGCGGGATCGTCGCGATCGTCGATAGTGTGCGCTCACGGTTGGAACCCCGACACTGAGCGTACACTTTCGGCGATCACACAGCTCCGATGCTCAGCGAGCGGGGCCGGGCACTGCTCGGAGCCATCGGACGTCCGGCTGCGGCCCGCTTCGTGGACGAGCTACGGAGAACGGCGCGACAAGTAGTGTGAAGGTGAGCCGGATGAGTATCGAGGCGGAGCTGAAGGCGCGGGTGCGTAACCCTGAGCGAGTGCGGGATTTGCTGCAGCGGCACGCGCGGGAGGAAGTGTCCACGTACTCCGACACGTATTTTGACACTGCTGGTCGCGAACTCACACGAGACGGCCGCGAGCTACGGGTACGGGCGGTGGACAGCGGTGGTGTCGCGAGCACGGTGCTGACCTACAAGAGCCCGTCGGTTGATGAGGGGAGCGGGTCCAAGCCGGAGACGGAAACAACTGTCGCTGACGCTGACGCGCTGCGAGCGATCCTCAACGGTCTCGGGTTCGAGGTGTTGATCGCGTTCGAGAAGCACTGCATGAACTACCGATTCACTGTCGCCGATCGGCCTCTGCTCGCCACACTTGTGCAGGTTCCGGAGCTGGCCGGGACATATCTGGAGATCGAGTCCATCGTGACCAGCGACGCGGAGATCGCTCCGGCGCTCGAGACGATTCGAGCTGTGTTCAGTGAGTTGGGCATCGAACATGAAGACGAGACCACGGAGACCTACACCGAAGCCGTATCGGCGATCCGTTCTGCGTAATTAGGATTACGACAACATGCACGACATCTGCCCGGTCAAACCGAGGGTCCGGGGCGTTCCCCGGTGCGGTGCGGGGGCAGGGGGGCGGTGTTCGGGGCGTCGGAGTACTCGCCGATCCACTCGTCACGCCAGGCGGTGTCGTATTGCTGCTCGTTGCAGAACGGGTGGTAGAACGCGATCAGCTCCTGGGCGATCAGCTCGCGGTGCGGGCGGTTGCCGCCGGGGACCTCCAGGAATGCGATGTGCACCTTCCACTTCGACCCGGCCCGCTGCGTCCAGCAGTGCGCGCGCCGGTGCTTGAACGGGAAACCCGCGTCCGCCAGGTCGTCGGCGTGCCCGACGTAGATCACCGCGTACTTCTCCGGCTTCGTCTCGGGATCGGGCTTGTAGAGGATCACGTACACCCCAGCCCGCGCCGGTGGCGTCCATCCTCCGAGTACCCGGGGACCCTCAAAGGAGTACCCGGCCAGCGAACCCAGCCGGATCACCCGACATCCCCCCCGTTGATGTCCTCGTCCTCGCTGATGGCCTCGGCCCGTACGACCGGATAGACCGGAAGCCCCGCCTTCTGCACCGCCGCGTCGAACTCTGCACGGCCCTTCTCGATCGCCTCGTCACGGGTGTCGGCGACGACGACAAGCTGCGCGCCGTAGCGGGTCGTGCCGATCCCCGTGGCGATACCGCCGCTGGATGCCACGGCGTCGGCCAGCTCCACGACCTCGTCGAGATCCATGACACGGTCGCCCTCGGCCTCGATACCGACGCTCCACCTGATCACGTACCCGGCCTCCTACCCCAGCTTCGGGAGCAGCACCGCAAGCTCGGAGAGGCTGCTCAGGTCGTGCCCGGACAGGAGCACGTCAATGTGCGGATCGGCGACCATCATGCCGACCGTCGTGGGCCGATAGTCGGCGTCGTCACCCTTGTGCGGGTTCATCCACACGACGTGATGGCACAGGCGAGTGAGCCGCTCCATCGCTGCGGCCAGGGTATCGGGATCGCCGCGGTCCAGGCCGTCCGAGCAGATCACGACCACGCCACCGCGACAGACCCCGCGCCGGCCCCAGGACCGGACGAACTCCTCGAGTGAGTCGCCGATCCGGGTGCCGCCCTCCCAGTCGACGACCAGCTCGGCGGCCTCGGCCAGCGCGTCGTCGGGGGTCCGCTTCCGCAGCGGCGTGGTGATGCAGGTCAGCCGGGTGCCGAAGCAGAACACCTCCACCTTCTGCGCTGCCCGTCGCGCCGAGTACGCGAACTGCAGCAACGCGCGGGAGTAGTCGGCCATCGACCCGGAGATGTCGAGGATGAGGATCAGTGGCCGGAGCTTGACCCGCCGCCGCTGCCAACGCAGGTCGACCGGCTCGCCGTGCATCCGCAGCGACTCGCGAACGGTCCGGCGCAGGTCCGGGCGGCGTCCGGCGTGTGAGGGGCGCATCCGCCGGGTCCGACGCCGGGGTGGGGTGAGCCGGATCCGCTCCATGATCCGGCGCAGCGACCGGAGCTCCTCGGGGGTGCAGGCGGCGAACGACTTGTGTCGGAGCGTGTCGACGTTGGACGCCACCAGCCCCATCACAGCCTCGTCCTCCTCCTCGTCGGAGTCGGACGGGTCCACCATGGGCATCTCCAGCGTCGAGTCGGTCTCGACGGTGGTCTGTGCCTTGAGCTTCAGCAGCTCCTCGACCGGGTTGTGCTCGCCGAGGAAGAAGGCGCGGAAGACCTCGTCGTAGACGGCGAGGTCGTCGCGGCGGCTGATCAACGTCGTGCGCCCGGCCCAGTAGAGATCTACCAGATCGGTGGGGTCCAGCGGCACCATCGCCGCGCAGTAGGTCGAGATGTCGCCAGAGCCGACCGCGATCCCGTTGTGGCGCAACGCCCGGCCGAAGGCGACGAGCACCCCAACGAGCTCGTGGTCACCATTCACCATCGCGCGGATCTCACGCCCGCGAGGTGATCTCGTCGAGGTTGTCCCGGGCCAGCGCGAGGTCCTCGCGTTCCTTGAGCACCGATCCCAGGGTGATGTCGGCGGCGTCGGCGCTCATGGTGTCCTCGCCGAGGAAGTCCAACGTGCGCGCCCAGTCGATCGTCTCCGCGACGCCCGGCGGCTTCGCGAGGTCCAGCTCGCGGAGCCGGTGCACCGCGGCCACCACCTTGCGGGCCAGCTCCTGGCTGACACCCGGCTGGCGGATCATGACGATCTCGATCTCCCGCTCCAGCGTCGGGTAGTCGATCCAGTGGTACATGCAGCGCCGCTTGAGGGCGTCGTGCAGCTCCCGGGTGCGGTTGGAAGTGAGCACCACCAGCGGCGGGGCCGCCGCCGTGATCGTGCCGACCTCGGGGATGCTGATCTGGAAGTCCGACAGCATCTCCAGCAGGAACGCCTCGAACTCGTCGTCGGCGCGGTCGATCTCGTCGATCAGCAGCACGGCCCGGTCACCGGCCCGCACGGCCGCCAGCAGCGGCCGCTCCAGCAGGAACTTCGGCCCGAACAGCTTCTCGACGGCCTCCTCGTCGACGATGTCGCGCTCGGACATCGCCCGGATGTGCAGCAGCTGGCGCGCGTAGTCCCACTCGTAGAGCGCCTGGTTGGTGTCGATGCCCTCGTAGCACTGCAGGCGGATCAGGTCCCGCCCGAGTACGGCGGCGAGCACCTTGGCGACCTCGGTCTTGCCGACGCCCGGCTCGCCCTCGAGCAGGAGCGGGCGGTGCAGCGAAATCGCCACGAACACCGCCGTCGCCAACCCCCGGTCGGCGAGGTAGTCACCCCGGCGCAGCGTCTCGGCCAGTTCGGCGACGCTGTTGGGTGGGTTCACGTCGGGGGTCTCCTCAGCACACAGCGCCGGAAAGGGGTCGGGGATCCGTCAGGACCGAGGCTCCGACTCTCCCAGGACGAGATCGCGCACGCTCGTGGCACCGTCGGCGAGCTTGCCCTCGCGTTCGAGCCGGTCCCGCCAAGCGCTGCGCAGGCTGTCGCCGACCGGTCCAGCCGTGGAGTCACCGTCCGCGCCGCCCTCGGCGATACCCCCGAAGCCGATGTTCTTCATGTTCTTGCACACCTTGGGGCTGCTGGGGGCGGCCTCGATGTCAGCAGCGGTCTGCTGCTGCGCCGTCCAGATCCCGCGCAGCACCGACATCGCCTGCCCGCCGTCGACCGCGTCCGCACGCTCCTGTGTCATACCCGAACCTCCTCGCAACGCTGCGACAGACGACACATGCTAACGCGACGCCATCGTCGTTCGCCCCCGGAAGGCGGGCAATCTGCGGATAACCCTTCGCTTAGACGCCATCGGAGACACAATCACCCCATGACGTTGACGCAGCTGAGCACGTTCGTGCTCGTCGCTCGGCTCGGCTCGGTGAAGGCCGCCGCCCGCGCGCTCGGGGTCAGCGAACCCGCCGTCTCCCAGTCCCTCGCCGCCCTGCGCCGCTACCTCGACGACCCGCTGCTGACCCGCAGCGGCAACGGCATGACGATGACGGCCGGCGGCAGCAGGCTGCTGACGATCGCCGCGCAGATGGTCTCGCTCGGCGCCGAGGCCGAGGCCGCCGTGCGGTCGGCGAAGGGCGCGGCCGAGCAGCTCCGGCTGGTGGCGACCAACTCGATCGTCGAGTTCGTGGCGGGCCCGCTGGCGGACGCGTTCACCGCCCGCTCGGCCGGTTCGATCGAGGTGTCGGCGGGGGTGGCGGCCATCACGGAGATGGCGGTGCTGGTCTCCCAGCGCCTCGCCGACCTGGCGCTGGGCCCCTACCTCGGTGGCGACCGCAGCCTCGGCCTGGTCAGCGAGCCGATCTTCCGGTGCCGGCTCGTGGTGCTCGCCTCGCCGGAGGCACGGTTCCGCGGCCCGCCCGCGCAGTGGCCGTGGCTGGTGGAACCGGCGGCCACCGACCCGGGCAGCGACGTCAGCGCGCTGCTGCGCGGGCTCGGCGTGCCCGAGTCACGGCTGAGCGTGTTCCCCAACCAGACCGCGGCCTGGGAAGCCGCCGTGCGCGGGGCGGGGGTGGCCCCGGGGATCGCCCACCTCGCCGTCCACCAGCTGCGCAGGCGTGAGCTGCACGTGCTCGACATGCCCGGCACGCCGCTGGAGCTGTGCTGGCACGCGACCACGCTGCCCGTCGACCGGTGCTCGGCCGCCGCAGCGTCGCTGCGGCACTTCCTCGGCACTCCGGAGGCGATGAAGCTGCTGCGGTCCCCGGGGTCCGGCGTCCCGCCGTCGCGGTTCCGGCCCCCGGTCTACGTGACGATCTGGAGCTGACCCAGCGGGCGGTTCAGCTCATGTCAGGTCATCGAACTCACCGGCCTGAGTGCCCCGGATCCAGGCACGGATCTCGGCACGGGTGAACACAAGGGTTCCGGCGTTGGGGGTCTTGCTGTCCCGCACGGCGACGGTGCCGTCCGGAAGGGCTGCGACCTGTACGCAGTTGCCGTTGTCCCCGCTGAAACTGCTAGTGCGCCATTGCACGGCGGGCTGGTCGGCGGCCACAGTGCGCCTCCTACGTTCACTGCGAAAGCATCGACTCGATCAGGGCGACAGACTGATCCGGACCGAGGGCAACCTGCTCCAGGTTCCCGGCCACCATCGTATAAGTGCGGATCTGGTCAGGATCTTGAAGGTAGACCGAGCCGTCCTTGAGCTCGACGTAACCGACCGAGAGCGCAGACTCGAAATCAAGCAGGACGAAGGGACCGGCCACCGCGGTGTGCAGGCCGTCCTCCGGGCGCACCACCTGCAGGATGACCGTCGGGAGCTTTGCCATCGTCACCAGGTGCCGCAGCTGTGCGCGGCGAAGCTCGGGTGTGCCGACAGCCAGGCGCAGGGCACCCTCGGTGACGACAGCGTGCAGCGCCAGCGGCCGTTCCGGATCGGTGAGCCGCCGGGTGCGAGCCATCCGGAACCCGACGAACCGTTCACCGTGATCGACCCGCACCCGCGGCGAATTCGCGGTCACCGCCGCGGCGTATTCCTCGGTCTGCAACAGGCCCGGGATGATCGTCGGCTCGAAGGTGAACTCCCGCTCGGCGAGGCCCTCCAGGCCGACGAACGTCTTGAGCCAGTCGGGCACCACCTGCGCCCACGGTGCCCACCAGGTGGCCTCGTCGGCGCGGCCGGTGAGCGACGTCAACCGATCGATGTCGCGCTGCTCGGTTCCGTAGGCGGTGAGCAGGAGCGCGATGTCGTCCGGATCCTGCTGCTGCCGTCCCGTCTCCAGGTGGCCGAGCTTGGGCTTGCTGATCCCGGTGCGGGCGCTGACCTCGGTCATGGTCATGCGGGCGTCGTTGCGGTAGCGGGCCAGCTCGGTGCCGATCAGCCAGCGAAGCGGCGACGCGTGTCCACGAATCACAGTCTGCCTTCCATCATGATACGTATCATGATAGTCTCTCCAAAACTACTCATGGAGCGCTGCGTGCAGCCTCGACAGCTTTCTGAAGGCCAGGATCATGACCGAACACCCTGCACCGCGCAACGTCGTTCGCCTACGCGATGCGGACGACAGGCAGCACCCCCGCTCATCGCGGGTGCCCGGTCTCAGCTGTCGAAGTCGAGGGTCATCGCGTCGGAGACGGGCAACGACTGGCAGGTGAGCACGAAGCCGGCCGCGACCTCGTCGTCCTCCAGGGCGAAGTTGCGGCGCATCCGTACCTGGCCGGCGGTGACCGTCGCCCGGCAGGTGCCGCACACCCCGCCCTTGCAGGCGAACGGCAGGTCGGCGCGCACCTTCTGGGCGGCGTCGAGCACGCTCATCGCCTTCGGCAGCGTCAGGGTGGTGGTGCGGCCGCCGTGGACGACGGTGACCTCGCTCGTCGCGCCGTCCATGACCGGGTCGGTGCGGTGCAGCTCCGGCGGCAGCTCGTCGACGTAGAACAGCTCGCGGTGCACCCGGCCCGCCGGCACGCCGAGCTCGGCCAGCACGGCCTGCGCGTCGGTGGTCATGCCGAACGGTCCGCACAGCCACCACTGGTCCACGTCCTCGACGTCCACGAGCGCTCTCAGCAGGGTGCGCAGCTTCGCCGCGTCCAGGCGGCCGGTGAGGATCTCGGCCTCCATCGGCTCCCGGGACAGCACGTGGACCAGCTGCAACCGCGGCCCGTTGGCGTTCTTGAGGTCGGCGAGCTCCTCGGTGAACATCACGGTGTCGGTGCGGCGGTTGCCGTAGAGCAGCGTGACGCGGGTGTCGGAGTGCGCGGCCAGCACCGACGCGGCGATCGACAGCACCGGCGTGATGCCCGAGCCAGCGGCGATCATGCCGTGGTGGGTGTCCGGTGCCAAGTCCGGGGTGAAGCCGCCTGCCGGGCGCCCGACCTGCACCTCGTCGCCCGGTGCCAGCCGGTCCACGAGCCACTCGGAGAACAGCCCGGTGTCCACGCGGCGCACGCCGACCCGCGGCGCGGACCCCGCCGGGGAGCAGAGGGAGTACGAGCGTCGCTCGTCCACACCGTCGATGACGCGACGCAAGGTCAGGTACTGCCCCGGGCGGAACGCGAACTCCGCACGCAGCTCGTCGGGCACCGCGAAGGTGACGGCGACGGCGTCGTCGCACAACCGCTCGACGGCCGCAACGCGCAGCCGGTGGAACCCGGTGGGCACCGCTCAGATCTCCTTGACGTGCTCGAACGGCTCTCGGCAGGCCGTGCAGCGGCGCAGGGCCGTGCACGCGGTGGCGCCGAACCGGGACAGCTCCTCGGTGGCGGGCGAGCCGCACTGCGGGCAGTGGACCGTGACGGCGGGCGGGGCCAGGGTCAGCGGTACCGGGCCGGGCGCGCGCGGCCCGACGCGCTGCGGCGGCGCGATCCCGTGCGCGGCGAGCGTGAGCCGGCCGGTCTCGGAGATCCAGTCGGTGCTCCACGGCGGGGAGAACACGGTGCGCACCTCGACGCGCGCGTATCCGGCCTCATGCAGTGCCGCGCGCAGGTCGTCGCGCATGACCTCGAGTGCGGGGCAGCCGGAGTAGGTGGGGGTGATCGTGACCCGGACGCCGCCATCCTCGTCGACCTCAACACCGCGGATCACCCCAAGGTCGGCGAGGGTGAGCATCGGCATCTCCGGGTCCACGACAGCAGCGGCGACTGCTGCGGCTGCCGCCGCTCGTGCGCGGAAATCGTCGCCCCAGCGACGATTTCCGCGCACAGGCGGCGGCAGCCGCGTCACCATGTTGCGCCGGGGTGTTGGCGGGCGAGGCTTTGTTTCTGGGCGAGCAGGGGTCCTAGTTGCTCGGTGTGCACGCCGTCGCGGCCGCTTCGCCCGGCGAGGGCGCCAACGGGGGGGCACTGCGGGCGGGTGAGTGTGGCCCGGGCGAGCACCTCGTTGAGGACGGGGTCGACCTCGGCGCGGACCTCGCCCGGGTCCACGGCGACGCCAGCCGCGACCAGCCGCCGCTCCACGTCGCAGGCGCGGTAGAGCTCCTCGACGTGCGGCCACACGGTCTCGCACGCCGCTTGCAGGCGCCGGTGCGACTCGTCGGTGCCGTCGCCGAGGCGCAGCGCCCAGCGGGCGGCGTAGTCGCGGTGGTAGGTCAGCTCCGGCACGCCCTTGCCGGCGACGGCCGCGAGCACCGGGTCCCGGGAGCCGCGCAGGCGCTCCAGCAGCGCGAGCCGCCAGGACGAGAACGCCAGCAACCGCGCGATCGCGTGCGCGAAGTCGAGCCCGTCGGACAGCTCCGCGATCCCGACGTGCCGGAATTCCCGGTCGGTGCGCCAGTAGGCGAGCGCGTCCTCGTCGCGGCCCGCACCCTCCACGTGCCCGGCGCGGGCGAGCAGCACCCGCGCCTGCCCGAGCAGGTCGAGCGCGATGTTGGCCAGCGCCACCTCCTCCTCAAGCTCGGGAGCGTTGCCGACCCACTCCGAGAGCCGGTGGCTGCAGATCAGCGCGTCGTCGCCGAGCATCAGGCAGTAGGCGGCCAGGTCCGCCGCGTCGACGCCGTCGGGCACCGGCGCACCGATCTCGGCCGCGCCGCCGGAGAAGCCGGACCCGAACGCCCACCGCGCGTCCTGGCCGTGGTCCTCGACCAGGGCCTCGTAGGCGGTGCCCGCGGAGCCGGTGGCGCTCACAGGTGCGGCACATCCTCGTCGATCGCGTAGAACGTCGGGTGCCGGTAGATCTTGTCCGCGGACGGCGCGAAGAACGGGTCGCGCTCCGCCGGGCTCGACGCGGTGACGTCCTCGGCCTTCACCACCCAGATCGAGACCCCCTCGTTGCGGCGGGTGTAGACGTCACGCGCGTGGTGCAGGGCCATCTCCGCGTCGGCGGCGTGCAGCGATCCGACGTGCACGTGGTTGAGGCCGCGCTTGCCGCGCACGAACACCTCGTACAGCGGCCACGACCGACGACTGCGCTCCCCCGCACCCGGCACGTCCTGGCTCATGCCGCCGCCCCGGACGCGCGCCGCGCCTGCTTCGCGGCGTAGGCCTGCGCGGCCTCGCGCACCCACGCCCCGTTCTCGTGGGCGCGACGGCGCTGCGCGACCCGCTGCGCGTTGCACGGCCCGGAACCGGCGATGACCGCCCGGAACTCGTCCCAGTCGGGCGGGGTGTAGTCGTAGGACTGCCGCTGCGCGTTCCACGCCAGACCCGGGTCGGGCAGCGTCACGCCGAGCGCGGCGACCTGCGGCACCGTCATGTCGACGAAGCGCTGACGCAGCTCGTCGTTGGTGTGCCGCTTGATCCCCCACGCCATCGACTGCGCCGTGTTGGGCGAGTCGGCGTCGGGCGGGCCGAACATCATCAGCGCCGGCCACCAGAAGCGGTCGGTCGCCTCCTGCACCATCTCCCGCTGCGCGGGGGTGCCGTTCATCATCGACGCCAGCAGCTCGTAGCCCTGGCGCTGGTGGAACGACTCCTCCTTGCAGATCCGGATCATCGCCCGCGCGTACGGGCCGTAGGAGCAGCGGCACAGCGGCACCTGGTTGCAGATGGCCGCGCCGTCGACGAGCCAGCCGATGACGCCGATGTCGGCGTAGGACAGCGTCGGGTAGTTGAAGATCGAGGAGTACTTCTGCCTGCCCTCGACGAGCTTCTCGGTGAGCTCCTCGCGGTCCACCCCGAGCGTCTCGGCTGCGGCGTAGAGGTAGATGCCGTGGCCGGCCTCGTCCTGCACCTTGGCCAGCAGGATCGCGGTGCGGCGCAGGCTCGGCGCGCGCAGCAGCCAGTTCCCCTCCGGCTGCATGCCGATGATCTCGGAGTGCGCGTGTTGCGCGATCTGGCGGATCAGGGTCTTCCGGTACGCCTCGGGCATCCAGTCCCGCGGCTCGACGCGCTGGCCGGCCGCGATGGTGGCCTCGAACTGGGCCTGGTACTCAGCAACCTCGGCAACGGCCACGGATCCCCCAAACCGAATGTTCGTTCGGCCATGGTGCCCGACAATGCCGCCCAGCGCAAACACCCGGTCGGCGCGGCAACCCGGGTGACCCGGAGGCGCGGGAACCCAACCCAGGTGTAGGGCGGATGACCTGCGGGTAGTTCCGGTGCGCACGATGAGCTCGCTACGCGTCACCGACGCATGATCACCGACCGAGGGAGATCGACGATGAGCACCACACCCAACCGACCCGGGACCCGCTCCGAGGCCACGCTGGCGACACAGAAGGAGCGCTTCGGCGGAATCCACTGGGGATCGGCGTTCTTCGGCTGGCTCACCGCCATCGGCATGACGCTGCTGCTCACCGCGCTGGTCGCGGCCGCGGGTGCCGCGGTCAGGCTGACGAACGCCGACGAGAGCGCCGGACAGGCTGTCGACCAAGCCACGCAGGCCCCCGTCAACGCGCAGACCATCGGGATCATCGGCGCCGTCGTGATCCTGGTGATCCTGTTCCTCGCCTACTACTCCGGGGGCTACGTCGCCGGCCGGATGGCTCGGTTCCACGGCGCCCGGCAGGGCCTAGCCGTCTGGCTGTGGGCCGTGATCATCGCCGTGATCGTCGCCGTCGTCGGCGCGCTGGCCGGACGGCGGTACGACGTGCTGGCCGACCTCAACGGGCTGCCGCGGATCCCGATCAACGAAGGCACCCTCACCACGGCCGGGATCATCGCCGCGATCATCGCGCTGGGTGCCGCGCTGGCCGGCGCGATCCTCGGCGGGCTCGCCGGGATGCGGTTCCACCGCAAGATCGACCGCGTCGGCTGAGCGGCGGGCCGGAGCTCACGGCGCCGCGGCGGGCAGGATCCCCTCGAACGCGACCCGGGTGACGTCCTCGGGCAGGCTCGAGGAGCTGCGCCCGGGTCGGACCCACTCGACGACGGAGTTCACCAGGCCCGAGAGCAGCCGCGCGGCCAGCGTCGGCTCCACTCCAGCCCGGACCTCACCGGCGTCGACGGCCTCGCCCACCAGCGTGGCGATCTGCGCGTCGAATGCGCGGCGCCGCTCCAGCGCCCACCGCTCGCTCTCGGTGTTGCCGCGCACCCGCAGCAGCAGCGTGACGTAGGGCAGCTCGTCGACGAGCACTTCCACCTGCTCGCGGACGATGTGGCGCAGCCGCGCCAGCGGTGAGCCGGTGCGCGCCCCGTCCTCGTCGAGGATTGCGAACAGCCGGTCGAGCGCCCGCTCCAGCGCCGCCCGTAACAGCGCTTCCTTGCCGCTGAAATGGTGGTAGAACGACGACTTCGTGATGCCGGCCGCGCGGGAGAGGTCCTCCATCGACGTCGCGTCGTAGCCGCGGGTGATGAACTCCCCCACCGCCACCTCGAGCAGCGAACCGGTCCCGCGGCCCGGCCGCCGGACTCTCCTGCCGGTCTCGGTCGTCATCGGCCCTGGAACGTCGGACGGTGCTTGGCCAGGAAGTCCGCCACCGCCGCGACGTGGTCCTCCGTCACCGCCAGCCGGGCCTGCGCCGCACCCTCCTCGGCCAGCACCGCGGGCAGCCCGGACACCACCGCGTTACGCACCGCCCGCCGCACCTCGACATAGGCCCGCGTCGGCCCGGCGGCCAGGCGTCGGGCCAGCTCCAGGGCGCTCGTGAGCACCTCGTCGGCCGCGACGACAGCACGCACCAGACCCCACCTCCGGGCGTCCTCGGCGGTGAAGCTCTCGCCCAGCAGCAGCAGCTCGGTGGCGCGCGACACGCCGACCGCGTGCGCGAGGCTCGCCGAGAGCCCGGAGTCGGCGGTCAGCCCGATACCGGTGAACGCGGTGGAGAACTTCAGCCCGGCCGCGGCAACCCGCAGATCACAGGCCATCGCGAAGCCCAACCCGGCGCCGACGCACGGGCCGTTGATCGCCGCGATCACCGGGAACGGCAGCTCGACCAGCCCCAGGACGATCGGGTTGTAGTGCTGGGTGACCGTGGCGAACGCGGTGGACGGGTCGACCCGCAGGGCATCGGCGTGCTCGTCGAGGTCCTGCCCGACGCAGAACGCCTTGCCGGCGCCGGTGAGCACCAGCGCCCGGACGTCCTGCGCCGTGGCGAGCTCGGTGATCGCGCAGAGCAACGCCGTCTTCAGCTCGAGGGTCAGCGCGTTGTACCGCGCGGGCCGGTTCAACGTGAGCACGACGACGGCCGGGTCGCGCATGTCACGCTCGACCAGCACAGCAGAGTCGGCAGTGGTCTCGGGCACGGCGGTCATGCTAGAGCATCAGACCGAACGAACGGTCGGTCTTCGAAAGACTCACCGGCGCTTTCCACGCCTTATCACATCTGATACGTTGGGTTGATGTCCGGCCAGCCTGCAGGCTTGAGCAGTCCCACGCTGGTGCGGATCCTGGAAGCGGCCGCCCGGCTGCAGCACCTGGTGCCGGACGCCGTGCTCGTCGGCGGTTCCGCCGCTGCCCTGTATGCCGGGCATCGGGACTCGTACGACCACGACCACGTTCTGACCGACCTGGCGGCGCGCTTCGACACGGTGTTGGAAGCGGTCGAGTCCCAGCACGGCTGGGTGACCAACCGCGTGATCGCAGGGAAGATCATCCTTGGTGAGCTGGGGGGCATCGAGACCGGTATCCGGCAGCTGATCCGCCTGGTCCCGTTGGAGGTGACCCGGGTGCCGCTCCCGTCCGGTCAAGTACTCACCGCGCCTACGCCGGAGGAGACGCTGCGGGTGAAGGCGTTCCTGATCGTCCGCCGGAACCAGACCCGCGACTACCTCGACGTCGCGGCGCTGGCCGATCGCTTCGGGGTCGCCCCTGCGGCCGCGACCCTGTCGCGCATCGACGGCTACTACACCGACCAGCACGGCACGGGGGACGGCGTGGCGTCCCAGCTCGCGCGCCAGCTGGCGGATCCGCGCCCGAAGGACGCGTCCACCACCCACAACCTCGGTCAGTACAAGAACCTCGAGCGGCGCTGGCAGGACTGGAGTGCGGTCGTCGACGTCTGTCGTGATCTGGCGGACGCGATGCTGACCGGGGAGGGACTGCCATGACACTCACCTTCCGCAACCTCGATCTCTCACCGGACGATCCCGTCGCGGACTGGCCGACCGAGGCGGTTCTCACCGCCCTGGAGCGCGGCGGCCTGTCCCATTGGCGGCGGCTCGCTGCCGCGATCCGGGGCGACCCCTGGGGTCCGGTGGCCCGGCGCGTCGAGGAGGCGTTGACGGTGTCGCGGCCCTACGGGGTCGCGGAGCTGATGGAGGACGCCATCATCGCCGCACGAGCCCGGGCCGAGCGGACCGAGCGGGACACGGTCGCGGCAGAGATCGCCGAGATGGTCGCCGCATCCGGTCTGACCAGGGCGGAGTTCGCCCGCCGGATCGGTACCTCGGCTTCCCGCTTGTCGACCTATCTGACGGGCACCGTAACTCCGTCGGCCGCGCTCATGGTGCGGATGCGAACGCTGTCGGCGGCCCGGAGCGCGTGCTAGCGTCCCAGTTCGAACGAACGGCCGGTCGAGTCACGAGGGACTCCGCTGATGGCGTCGGTTCTGCACAGCTACGTCCGCGGGGGCTGGCACGCCCCGGCGGGCGAGGGCCGTCCGCTGCACGACGCGGTGACCGGTGCGGAGATCGCGCGGATCTCCGCGGCCGGGATCGACATGGCCGCGGTGCTCGACTACGGCCGCCGCGTCGGCGGTCCGGTGCTGCGAGAGCTGACCTTCCACCAGCGCGCCGGGCTGCTCAAGGCGCTGGCCGGGCACCTGCGCGAGCACCGCGAGGCGCTCTACACGGTGTCGGCCCGCACCGGCGCCACGCCGGGTGACTCGAGGTTCGACGTCGACGGGGGCATCGGCGTGCTGGCGTCCTACGCCTCGAAGGGCCGCCGGGAGCTGCCCAACGACACGATCTACGTCGAAGGCGGCGTCGAGCCGCTGTCCCGGGGCGGGACGTTCGTCGCCCAGCACGTCGCCACGTCCCGGCGCGGCGTCACGGTGCAGGTCAACGCGTTCAACTTCCCGGTCTGGGGCCCGCTGGAGAAGTTCGCGCCCGCGTTCCTCGCCGGCGTTCCCTCGGTGATCAAGCCGGCCAGCCCGACAGCGTTCCTCACTGCGCGGCTCGTGGAGCTGATCGTCGAGTCGGGCCTGCTGCCCGCCGGCACCCTGCAGCTGGTGGCAGGCGGCGTGGGCGACATGTTCGACCACCTCACCGAGCAGGACCTGGTGTCCTTCACCGGCTCGGCCGCCACGGCGGCGAAGCTGCGCACGCACCCCGGGATCGTCGGGCACAGCGCCCGGTTCTCCGCCGAGGCCGACTCCCTGAACTGCGCGATCCTCGGCCCGGACGCGGCGCCGGATACCCCCGAGTTCGACCTCTACGTGCGCCAGCTCGTCACGGAGATGACTGTCAAGGCCGGGCAGAAGTGCACCGCGATCCGCCGGGCGTTCGTGCCGGCGACCCACGTGGACGCCGTGGTCGAGGCGGTCTCGGACCGGCTCGCCGAGATCACGGTCGGCCACCCCGCCATCGCCGGGATGGGCCCGCTCGCGAGCCTGGAGCAGCGCGATGAGGTGCGCCGCGGGGTGCAGGCGCTGCGTGCCGCCGGGCGGCTGGTCTTCGGCGATCCCGAGCACGTCGAGGTCACCGACGCCGACACCGAGCGCGGCGCGTTCGTCTCGCCGCTGCTGCTCACCGCCGACCCGGACCGGGCGGAGCCGCACGAGGTGGAGGCGTTCGGGCCGGTCAGCACCGTGCTCGGCTACGCGTCCACCGAGCAGGTGATCGACTACGCCGCGCGCGGGCGGGGCAGCCTCGTCGGCTCCGTCGTCACCGCGGATCCTGCGTTCGCCCGCGACGTGGTGCTCGGCGTCGCGCCGTGGCACGGGCGGCTGCTGGTGCTCAACCGGGCCGACGCGGCGGAGTCCACGGGCCACGGCTCGCCGCTGCCCCAGCTCGTGCACGGCGGTCCCGGCCGCGCCGGGGGTGGGGAGGAGCTGGGCGGCGTCCGCGGCGTGCTGCACCACATGCAGCGCAGCGCGGTGCAGGCCGACCCGGACACGCTCACCGCGATCACCGGCCGCTGGGTCATCGGCTCCCGGCGCACCGTCACCGACGTGCACCCGTTCCGCAAGCACCTCGAGGAGCTGCGGCCCGGGGACACGGTCGTCGCGGGCCCGCGCACCGTCACCCAGGCCGACGTGGAGCACTTCGCCGAGTTCACCGGCGACACCTTCTACGCGCACACCGACGCCGTCGCCGCCGCGGCCAACCCGCTGTTCGGGGAGCGCGTGGCGCACGGCTACCTGGTGGTGTCGCTGGCGGCGGGGTTGTTCGTCGATCCCGACCCGGGCCCGGTGCTCGCCAACTTCGGCGTCGACCACCTGCGGTTCCTCACCCCGGTGCGGTTCGACGACGCCCTCACCGTCACGCTGACCTGCAAGCAGCTCACCCCGCGCGACACCGCCGGCTACGGCGAGGTGCGCTGGGACGCCGACGTCACCCGCCAGGACGGCGAGTCGGTCGCCCGCTACGACGTGCTCACCCTGGTCGCGAAGCAGGAGCAGGGGTGACGACGACGCGGCGCCGACGGCTCGGCGAGGCCCCCGCGCCCGACCAGCTCGACCCGGCCGAGCGGATGAGCGTCGACGAGCTGCGCGCCGTCCAGCTGGAGCGGCTGCGCGCGACGCTGCGGCACGCCTACGCGAACGTGCCGTTCTACCGGGCGAGCTTCGACGCCGCCGGGGCGGCGCCCGACGACTGCCGCGAGCTCGCCGACCTGGCACTGTTCCCGATGACCACCAAGGCCGACCTGCGCGAGAACTACCCGTTCGGCATGTTCGCCGTGCCGCGCGAGCAGGTCGCGCGGATCCACGCCTCCTCCGGCACGACCGGGCGCCCGACCGTCGTCGGCTACACCGCCCGCGACCTCGACACCTGGTCGACGGTGATGGCGCGCTCGATCCGGGCGGCCGGTGGGCGACCGGGCCAGAAGGTGCACGTCGCGTACGGCTACGGGCTGTTCACCGGCGGGCTCGGCGCGCACTCCGGCGCGGAGCGGCTGGGCTGCACCGTCATCCCCGTCTCCGGCGGCATGACCCCGCGCCAGGTGCAGCTGATCCAGGACTTCACCCCCGAGATCATCATGGTCACCCCGACCTACCTGCTCACGATCATCGACGAGTTCGAGCGCCAGGGGATCGACCCGCGGTCCTCGTCGCTGCGGATCGGGATCCTCGGCGCGGAGCCGTGGACCGAGCAGCTGCGCGGCGAGCTCGAACAGCGCCTGGACCTGCACGCCGTCGACCTGTACGGGCTCTCGGAGGTGATCGGGCCCGGCGTCTCGCAGGAGTGCGTGGAGACCAAGGACGGGCTGCACATCTGGGAGGACCACTTCTACCCCGAGGTCGTCGACCCGGTCACGGGCATTGTGCTGCCCGACGGCACCGAGGGCGAGCTGCTGTTCACCTCGCTCACCAAGGAGGCGCTGCCGATCATCCGCTACCGCACCCGCGACCTGACCGCGCTGCTGCCCGGCACCGCGCGCCCGTCGATGCGCCGGATGCGGAAGATCACTGGCCGCAACGATGACATGATCATCCTGCGCGGGGTGAACGTGTTCCCCACCCAGATCGAGGAGATCGTGCTGCGGACGCCCGGGCTCGCGCCGCACTTCCAGCTCGTGCGCTCCACGCGGGGTCGCCTCGACGCCCTGGCCGTGCGCGTCGAGGCCCGCGCCGACACGCCCGCCGAGCGCCGCCAGGTCGCGGGGGCCGAGCTGGTGCAGGCCGTCAAGGACACCGTCGGCGTGACCGTGACCTGCGAGGTTCTCGACCCCGACACCCTGGAACGCTCGGTCGGCAAGCTGGCGCGCGTCGTTGATCGCCGGGAGCGGTGAGCCGTGAGATGAACACCAGCGCGGTCTGAGCATGATCCAACAACCGTGGTGTTCATCTCACGCGACGGCTGGGTCAGGTGCGGTGGGGGATCCACGTGTCGCGGTGCTCGTCGAGCAGGGGGGCTTGGAGGCGGGACCAGGGGGATAGGTCGTTGTCGGTGTCGCGGGCCTGGGCGAGGAACTCCTCCCAGCTGCACCACTCGACGGAGTCCACCTCGTCGGGGCGGGGATGGGGTTCGCCCACCAGCGTGCACACGTAGACGGGGCACAGCTCGTTCTCCTCGATCCCGCCCGCCGTGGCCCGGTAGGTGAAGTCGGGCAGCACCAGGCGCAGATCCTCCGCGCCCAGCCCGAGCTCGTCGGACAGCCGGCGCCGGACGGCGTCCGCCACGACCTCGCCCGGCGCCGGGTGCCCGCAGCAGGTGTTGGTGCGGACTCCGGGGAAGGTGCGCTTGGACCACGCGCGCCGCGTGACCAGCAGCCGGCCCGCGCCGTCGAAGCCGTAGCAGGAGAAGGCGAGGTGAAGCGGAGTCTGCGGCCCGTGGACCGTCGCCTTGTCGGCCACGCCGATGGGACGCCCCTCGTCGTCGAGGAGCACGACCTGCTCGGGCGGCTGAGGTGTCACTGCGGGGGCATCGACCACCACGCCATCCTGCCCGATCAGCCACCGCTCCGCGACGGTAGCCGATCGCGGCGGCTTCCCGAGCTCCGCTCGACGAGGGCGCCGAACACCAGCCCGAGGGTCGTCCACAGCACCAGCTGGCCGCCGAGGGAGGCCACCCGGAAGTCGTAGAGCACGGTCGCGGGGAAGTCCGCCGGCGTCTCCTCGACCACCGGCAACAGGAGCTCCACGATCCCGACCGCGACGAGGTAGGCCCCCGCGGCCAGCAGCGTGGCGTTCCACGCCCCCAACCGAGCGGCGAGGCGACGACCCAGCACCACCGCACCGACCGCACCGACCGCACCGACCGCGAGGATCACGGAGAACAGCACCAGCACCAGGTACAGCCCCGTCCGCTGGCCGATACTCCCGCCGTCGCTGGCGCCGGGCGGGTTCGCCGGATATTTGACGAACGGCACCACGAACACCACCAGGAAGGCCACCAGCGCCAGCGTCGCCGACGTCGCCCGGGGGCTCCACCGGCCGACGCGGCCGTAGACCACGGCGTACACCAGCGCGAAGATCCCGCCGATCGCCACCCCGTAGAGCACGGCGGCCGCGGCCAGGCCCAGTGTGGCCTGGATCCCCCGGCTGACCAGCTCCGCCCCGTGCGCCTCCCCGGCATGCGCGGCCGCATGGTCCTCGAACGCGATCCCTGCCTCGACACCCGGCTCGCCGACGACGTAGGCGAACACCAGCGACACCAGCCCCGCGACGACCCCGGCGCTCATGCCGCGGACAAGCAGCGTCCTCATCACGGTCGGCCCCCGCCCGTCAGTGGCAGGGGAAGCCGAGCAGGTGCCGCCCGTCGTGGAAGAACTCGTGCACCAGGGAGCCCGAGACCAGCGACGTCGCCCCCTGATCGAGCCCGACCAGGTACAGCAGGCTCAGCAGGAGCACCCCGGCGAACACCGCCCACGGCACGACCTCGCGCAAAGGGACGGACACCGGGATCGGGGAGAGCATGCGGGCCGCGGCACTCTGCGCCATGTCGAACCTCCGTGGGGATGTGCCGGGTCGCGCGAATCCCTGTCCATATGAAGAACCCCTCAGATGATGCCGGGCCGCCCGCACCCTGTCAACGGCGCTAGTCTCCGCAGGTGAGCGGCCGTCTGACCGTCCTGTCCCACGCGTCCACGGCGGCCACCGTCGCGGCGCGCTTCCCTCGTGACGAGCCGTTGGACGACCGGGGCGCCGCGTGGGCGTCCGACGCCCGGGGCCGGCTGACGCGAGCCGACGCGGTCTCCTGTTCCCCGGCGCTCTCGTGCCGCCAGACCGCCGCGGCGCTGTCGCTGACCGCCGAGGTCGACCCGCTGCTGCGGGACTGGGATCTCGGACGGTGGCGCGGCCGGACTCTCGACGACGTCGCGGCCACCGAGCCCGAGGCGGTGCGGACGTGGCTGACGGTGCCGTCCGAGGCACCGCACGGCGGCGAGCCGCTGACCGACGTCCTCACCCGGGCCGCCGAGTGGCTGGCCACCGTGCCCGGTCGCGGGCACACCGTCGCCGTCACCCATCCGGCCGTGGTGCGCGCCGTCATCCTGTGCACGCTCGACGCGCCCCCGAGCAGCTTCTGGCGGATCGACGTCGCACCGCTGACCACCACCGGGCTGCGCGGCGGCCCGGGACGCTGGACCCTTCGCTCGACCGGCCGTCCCCTCGAATCCCACACGGCCATCGCCACGTAGCGAGCTACTGTGCCTGTTCCTGGGCGAGGTAGAGATCGTAGGTCTCGAAGCTGAAGCGGGCGACGGTCGTAGCCCAGCGCTGGTAGTCCACGAGCTCGCCGTGCATCGGTGCGTCCTTGCGGATCGTCTCGATCATGCTCGCCAGGTCGGGCCAACCGCCGTCGCGCAGGAAGTCCACGACATCCTGGGCGGGATCGGCTGCCGGCAGCGCCGACACGATCTCGCGGGCCTGTGCGGGTCGGCTGATCACGATGGCCAAGAGCGTCGCGGCAGCCTGGTAGGAACCGCCGTCCGCATCGCCGACGAACGCGGGCAGCTCGTCCTCCGGAACGCCGATACGTAGCAGCCGGTAGAGGTTGACCAACCGTTTCGCCGACCGCGGTGTCGGCACGAAGGGACCGAGCCGGGGGAAGAAGTCCCGTTCGGCGCCGCTCAACCGCAGCCCCTCCGGTCGCAGGTCGTCCACGCGCCGCACCGGAACCGCTGACGACCGGAGGGCGGCGCTGTCGGCACCCGCGCCAGGCTCCTCCCGGACGGTCTCGACGTCCGGCGGCGGGACTGTCGAAGTATCTGCCTGCACGGGTGTGGTCGTGGCCGCCGGGCTCGGCTCGCTCGTCGGGTGCGTGGCACGGTCATCGACGCCAGGCGGCGGTACCTGCGGAACCACAGCTTCGGGCAGGAGCGAGCGCAGGTAGTCCTGGGCGTGCTCGCCGATCGGGCGCAGCGCAAACGGGATCTGGAAGATCTTGTCGAGGTAGTCCGTGGGCGAGGCCTGCCACTCGCCGTTGTCGTCTCCGGGATCGAACAGGCCGGCGTGATGGTGGCGCAGCGCTCGTCGAAGCCATCGCGGGTCGACGGCGACGACCACGACGAACAGCGGCAACGCCAGCAGGAGATGGACCGCACGCAGAACGTCAACGACCTTGTCCGGCGGACAGCGGTCCAGGTCATCGACATACAGCACGATCCGTTGCAAGGGCGGCGGACCGACCGCCCCACCGTTCTCCCACTGCCGACGGGCAGCAGCCATGTCGTCGCTGAGCCGCTTGAAATCCTGGTGGATGCGCCCGACCAGTCCCCGGAACTGCTCGTAACGGTGCGGCGAGCGCAGCTCACGCAGATGGTCGCCGAGCCTGCGGGCGGCGTCGAGCTGCTGCAGTGTCGCCTCGTCCGTGCGGATGGCGTCGTCAAGCGTGCTCATGCGGCGATCAACTTCTGCACGAAGCCACTCGGCTCCCTCGCGAACCTTCTTCGCAGCCGGCCTTGCTGACGCCGCCAGGACCGCAAATACCGTGAACAGGGCGATGATCCCCCCGATCAGTTCGCCGAGATACCGCCACGCCAGCACGCCAACCACGATCAGTGCCGCCGCGCCCCCCGCAGTCAGAAGCACCCGCCCGGCGTTTCGCCGCAGCATCCGCCCGAGATCGACCATCGCGTGCATGCCCAGGACGCACGCGACCGCGGGCAGGCGCCACCAGGTGGGTATCCCCGAACGCCTGTTGCCTCCGGCCCGGGCGAGTCGCTGCCGGCGGGCCCGCTTCTCCGCCAGCGCGGCGTCGAGTCGATTCCGCTCCCGCTGCACCTCCTCGGGTTCGCGGGGGTCCGAGAGGTCGGTCCCCGCCAGGGTCTGGAACAGATGCTCGATCAGTCCCACCCACACGTTGTCGTCGCTGTAGTGCCACGCGTTGAAACGAACCTGCCGGACATTGGCCGCGAACAGGCTCTGCCGGTTGTTGCGAGACATGCTGGCCAGCCGCTCGACGCGGTCGTTCATCTGCTGCATGAACGTCGACTTGCCGGTCCCCCAGTCGCCCAGCAAGGCCACCGACAGCGGCGGCTGCGTGCTGAGGGCGGCAGCCAGCGCGCTGATCGTGTGCACATCCTGGGTGATGTCGAGCAGGTCCACTGCGCTCTCAACGTCGCTGGTCACCTCGGCCAGCGGCGACGCCGAGCGTCGGCCCGCGCCCCACTGCGTACCCGCAACTTGCACGCCGTTCGCCAGGTCCCAGATCCGAATCGTGCCGTCCGACCCAACCGTCACGATCTCGGCGCCGTCCGGGGTCACCGCCACCGACCAGACCTCGCCGGTGTGACCGGTCAACGGGGCACCCACCACCGCACCGCTGGCCCGATCCCACACCCGCACCGACCCGTCGGAGCCCCCGGAGACGATCTGCGCGCCGTCCGGGGTCACCGCCACCGACCGGACCCCGCCGGTGTGACCGGTCAGCGGGGCACCCACCACCGCACCGCTGGCCCGATCCCACACCCGCACCGACCCG
>Ga0136617_10000383_pt1 | contig 36408 bp, 29 predicted proteins | sample AntDrymUQ3222106_2_FD_129672 | JGI IMG/M metagenome (GOLD analysis project Ga0136617, IMG submission 129672) | Polar desert sand microbial communities from Dry Valleys, Antarctica - metaG UQ322 (21.06) | ecosystem: Environmental > Terrestrial > Soil > Desert | place: Antarctica: Dry Valley... | reverse complement strand
GTTGACGCGAACGCGGCGTGCAGGCTCCGGCAGCCTCCGCGGCGCGACGATGTAGTCTCCGGCCCGAAGAGCTCGGGCTTCCACCTCCTTCACCTGCCTGAGGGTGGCGTCGTAGGTGAAAAGGCTGTGGCAGCCGGTCACGCGAACGCTCTTGCCTCGTTCGGTGCGGACCTCGAGGACTTCGTTCTGGCGCTGATGGCGAATCACGTGAGAGACCGGCCGCCATTCGTATCGCCAGGTGGACCGGTCGAACGCCGGCGCCCTGATCCCCAGCCCGGTGACGTCCCGCACTTCCTCGCCGTCCGCGAGCAGGTCATCGACGAGACGCCCGATGGCGAGGCGTTCGATGGAGCCGTCGCGCTCGACGAGGACCTTCTGGTCCGCGGTCAGGGACTGCTTCATGCGATGAAACTTCGATCCGTACAGCAACTTACCGAAGATCTTCGGCACCTGTGCCTTGACGATGCCGGGACCGTTGTCCTGCACCACGACCAGGAACCGCCCCTCGCCCTTCGTGAGCTCCGGATCCTTCTTCTTTCCCTCCAGCGCAAGGTCGTGCACCTCGATGGTCAGCTCGGGCAGGATCCCGGCCTCCTCGCAGGCGTCGAGGGAGTTGTCGACCGCTTCCTTGATGGTGGTGAGGATGGCCTTGGAGGGATTGTCGAAGCCGAGCAGGTGGCGGTTCTTGACGAAGAACTCGGAAACGGAGATCTCACGCTGCTTGGTGGCCATCGCTTCCGCCGTGGCGCGGCGGGGCGGGGCGGCGACGGCACGCAGCGGAGCCGGCTTGGCCGGAGCGGGTTCGGCAACGGCAGCGGCGTCGGGCGACGAGGCAGGCGGCGCGGCCGGTGGAATAGCCTCCGTGGCCGGCGGAAGGCCCTTCGCGTCCGCCGCCGACTCTTGATCGAACAAGGCGAGCTGCGGTCGCGCCTTCTTGCTCACAAACGCCTTGGCCACGCCTTCCGCTCCTTTCGAAGAGTTTCCAGCGTACGGTACCCGACGGCCGCGCCCCCGCGGGACCGCTGAAGCCCGGCATCGCTTCAGCAGCCCCCTGAATTGCCTATACGATCGGCTCATGGCCGAGAAGGGCGCGACGGGCCTGACCTACGGGACGTACCTGAAGATCCCCGAGCTGCTGTCGCTGCAGCAGCCCGTCGCCGATCCGCCGCGGCACGACGAGACGCTGTTCATCCTCGTCCACCAGTCGTACGAGCTTTGGTTCAAGCAGATCCTCCACGAGATCGACTCCGCCATCCCGCACATCGACGGCGACCGCGTCGCCGAGGGCACCCGCCTGCTCGACCGCGTGGTCGAGATCCTGCGCCCCCTGATCAGCCAGGTGCGCGTGCTCGAGACCATGCGGCCCACCGACTTCCTCGGCTTCCGCTACCACCTGAACCCCGCCTCCGGGTTCCAGTCGGTGCAGTTCCGCGAGATCGAGTTCGCGCTGGGGTTGAAGGACGCCGACATCTGCGACCGCCTCGCCTGCGAGAAGGACGAGGTCGCACGGCTGCGCCGGCGCTTGCAGGCGCGCACGGTGAGCGACGCCTTCGACGCGCTGCTGGTGCGCCGCGGGCTGGCGCCGGGATCGGCGATGGAGCGGGCGGGTGTCGCGGAGCCCGCGCGCGAAGAGGACTGGCGCCTCGCGGCGCTGCTGCAGGTGTACGAGGGGCCGGTAGCGCATGCCGCCAACGCCGACCTGCTCGCGCTCGCGGAGGTGCTCGTCGACATCGACGAGAGCCTCGCGCTCTGGCGCGCCCATCATGTGCAGATGGTCGAGCGCATGATCGGCATCAAGCGCGGCACCGGCGGCAGCGATGGCGTCGGCTACCTGCGCACGACGCTGCCCAAGCGCGCGTTCCCCGACCTCTGGCGCGTACGTACCCATCTGGGCGAGGCGCCATAAGCAGCGAGCGAGCGCTTCGCGCGAAGCGAGCGGGTAGGGGGTAGCGAATTTGCCTAATTCACGGTGATCGAGCCCTGGAGGTTGTTGTTCGTCGGCTCGCCGTGGTCGTGGAATCCGCAGCGACGCGCGGTGTTGAGCGCGTCCGTCTGACGCGACTGTCCGGCGGAGAGGTTTCCCACCGCGTTCAGCTCCGGACAGGTGACGTGGGTCGGATGGGGATCGGACGTCATGTCGTGGGGCCGGTTGTGCTGGTTGACGAAGGTCACCCGGCTGCCGCGAGCGACCTGGATGTCCGCCGGCGTCACCTGGCCGTTCGCGTTGATGGTGATGGTCAGCGTGGCGACCGGTGTCGGGGTGGGGACGGGGGTGGCGGGGGAAGGCGGCGGTAGCGGTGTCGGGATGGGCGGCCCGCTCGGGCTGCCGCCGCCGCATCCGATGGCCAGGGCAAGGATCACCGCTGCCGCGAGCCGCCCTGCCTGCGCCTTGATCATCATTCTCATCGCATCTCCATGTTAGCTGCGCTCGGGCAGGTTTGACAGTTCGGACCGGCGCGCGGTTTATCATGCGTCGATGCCGATCGGGACCTGCTTTCATCCGCGGACGTCCGCCCTGTGCGAGAGCATGGCCTGGCGCGACTGGGCGGGCTACTTCGCGGTGAGCTCGTACGAGGTGCACCACGAGCGCGAGTACAACGCGATCCGCAATGCGGCCGCGCTCATCGACGTCTCCCCGCTGTTCAAATACCGGGTGAGCGGCAAGGACGCCACGCGGCTGGTCGATCGCATCGTCACCCGCGACGTTCCCAAGATGAAGGTGGGGCAGGTTTCGTACACGCACTGGTGCGATGGGCAGGGCAAGGTCGTGGATGACGGGACGGTCTCGCGGCTGGCCGAGGACGTGTACCGCTGGACGGCCGCGGATCCGTCGCTGCGCTGGATCCACATGAACAGCCACGGCCTCGACGTGAAGGTGGAGGACATCTCCGACCGCCTCGGCGCCGTCGCCCTGCAGGGGCCGACGAGCCGCGCCATCCTCGAAAGCTGTGTGGAAGGCGCGGACATCGCGAAGCTCAAGTACTTCCGCGTGGTGTCGGCGCGCATCGCCGGCGTGCCGGTGGAGATCTCGCGCACCGGCTACACCGGCGACCTCGGCTACGAGATCTGGGTCGAGGTCGAGCGCGCGCTCGAGATGTGGGACGCGCTGATGGAAGCGGGGCGCCCGTACGACATCACGCCCACCGGCATGCTGGCGCTGGACGTCGCCCGCATCGAGGCGGGGCTGATCCTGCTGGACGTCGATTACGTGGGCGCGCGCAAGGCGGTCATCCCGTCGCAGAAGTACTCGCCGTTCGAGATCGGGCTCGGCAAGCTGGTGAACCTCGAGAAGTCGCCGTTCATCGGCCAGCAAGCGCTGCGGCGTGAGGCCCTGGCCGGGCCCGTGCGCCAGCTGGTCGGGCTTGACGTCGACTGGGACGAGCTCGAAAAGCTGCACGACGAAGCCGGCCTGCCACCCCAGCTCCCCGTGACCGCGTCACGCGTGTCGGTGCCGGTGTTCCGCGGCGGGTCGCAGGTGGGGAAGGCCACGAGCAGCACGTGGTCGCCGACCCTCAAGAAGATGATCGCGCTGGCGACGCTGGAGTCGAAGTCCACCGCCCCGGGCACGAAGCTCGACATCGAGTTCACGGTCAACCACGAGCGGAAGCGCGTGGGGGTGACGGTCGCGAAGCTGCCGTTCTTCGACCCGCCGCGCAAGCGCGCCTAGCCGTCACTCCAGGTCGATGCCGCGCCCCATCTCGCGCTTCTCCTCGCGCTCCTTCGCCTTCTTCCCGATCCACTCGAACAGCGGCAGCAGGTTGAACCCGCCGCCCGGCATGGGCTTCTGGATGTTGATCCCGCGGCCGTAGACCGAGTACTCGAAGTTCCAGTGGCGCCACCAGTCCGCCATCGCGACGTTGGGATCGCGGGGCAGGCTGGCCACGACCTCGATCGCGGTGTCGAAGCGCGGGCCGAGGACGACCGACGGCTTCGGGACGGGGGCGAACAGCGCGTAGTCGCCCAGGATCAGGTTCTTCGGCGTGGCGGCGGCGGCGATCGCGTCGGAGACGGGTGCGCTCGCATTCGGATCGAGGACCTCGACCGGCGGCACGCCGTCCTGGGTGAACGGCTGCTGGACCTCAGGCTCCGGGGACGGGGCGATCACGACCGCGAGCGCCATGACGATGCCGAGCATCCGAGCCTCCTCCACCCCCGTCTTCACTGTAGGGCCACGCGTTCCCGGTTTCCACCGCCGCGAAGCTCGCGTTAACCTCGCCGCTTGCGACTTCACCTCGTGGACGGCACCTACGAGCTCTTCCGTTCCTACTTCGGCGCTCCGCCGGCGCGGGCGCCGAACGGCCGCGAGGTCGGCGCAACTCGGGGCCTGATGCGCTCGATGCTGTCCCTGCTCGCGGAGCCGGGCGTCACCCACGTCGCGTGCGCCTTTGATCACGTCATCGAGTCGTTCCGGAACGATCTCTACCCCGGATACAAGACGGGCGAGGGGATCGCGCCGGACCTGCTCGACCAGTTCGACCTCGTGGAGCGCGCGGTGCACGCGCTCGGCATCGTCGTGTGGTCGATGGTGGAGTTCGAAGCGGACGACGCCCTTGCCGCCGGCGCCCATCGCTGGGCAGACGCGGATGGCGTCGAGCAGGTGGTCATCTGCACGCCGGACAAGGACCTGCGGCAGTGCGTCCGCGGAACGAAGGTCATCTGCCTCGATCGCCGTCAGCGCGCGATCGCCGACGAGCCCGCCGTGCGCGCCCGTTACGGCATCGGTCCCGACTCCATCCCGGACTGGCTGGCCCTCGTCGGCGACACCGCGGACGGCTATCCGGGGCTGCCGCGATGGGGCGAGAAGTCGGCGAGCGCCGTCCTTGCGCGCTACCCGCGGCTGGAGGACATCCCCGACGACCACCGCCAGTGGAAGGTCGACGTGCGCGGCGCGCTCTCCCTCGCCGACAGCATCCGCACGCATCGCGAGGAGGCGATGCTGTTCCGCACGCTGGCGACGTTGCGCACCGACGTTCCGCTCCCGGAGACCATCGACGATCTCCGCTGGCGGGGCGGCCGGCGCGCCGAGCTCGAGGCGTTGTGCAACGAGATCGGCGAGCCGGATATCGCGCAGCGCATGCCGCTGTGGCGCGAGCCCTAGGTCAGGCCGCCCAACCGCGTCAGCTGGTCCGCGCCGAGGCGGGGACACTCGCGGGCGCGGATGCGCGCGCCGCAGCCGAACGACGCGACGACGGGATCAGCATGGGCACGCTCCGGCGGTACTCTTCGTACGCCTCCCCGTGGTCGCGGATGAGATCGCTCTCCTCGAATCGGATCGCCACCAGGATGTACGCCGTCGTCATGACGGCGAACAGCAGGTGCGACAGCGTCATCGTCGGCGTCATCCAGAACGCGAAGAACCATCCGACGTAGAGGGGATGCCGCACCAGGCGATAGGGGCCCGGTGTGCCGAACCGGAGCGCGGTGTAGGGTCGGCCCATCAGATGCAGCCAGACCTGGCGCAATCCGAAAAGGTCGAAATGGTTGATGAGGAAGGTGGACACCAGCACCAGACCCCAGCCGAACGCGAACAGCACGCGCAGGGCCAGAACCGCGGCGGGGTTCTCGACGGACCAGATCTGCCCGCCGAGCGGCTGCCATTGCCAGAAGAGCAGGATCAGCGCCACGCTGGAGAACAGGACGTAGGTCGAGCGCTCCACCGGCGGCGGGACGATGCGCGTCCACCAGTCCTTGAACCACTTCCGGGCCATGACGCTGTGCTGGACCGCGAATAGGCTCAGCAGTCCGACGTTGATCGCCATCGCTTTGGCCAGCGGCTCGCCCGGGATGCCGTCGAGCGTCCGCGGCACGCCGAAGTTCCCGATGAAGCCGATGGCATAGAGGAAGGTCGCAAAGAAGACCAGGTAGCTCGCCACGCCATAGCCGAAGAGAAGGATTCGCATTGCCATTTCGTTTCACCTCGTGTGGGCCGACCCGCGAAGGATCGGCGGTCGGGCCGGCGAGCGCCATGGGACTCCTGTCCCGGTTTGGCTAGAATTCAGCCCGGCAGGCGGTACGAATGTCCCAGTCGGAGAGCTTGATGGACAAGAAGAGGACGGGCCAGCGCATCCGTTACCTGCGCACGACGGACGGCGTGCAGATGGCGTGGGCGGAGACGGGAACGGGTCCAGTCATCGTCGTCAAGGCGGCGAACTGGCTGACCCACCTGGAGTACGAGTGGGAGAGCCCTGTCTGGCAGCACTGGATCCGGTTCTTCTCCGAGCACTTCCGGTATGTCCGCTACGACGAGCGGGGCTGCGGCATGACCGACCGCAACATCACCGGCCTCTCGTTCGAGCGCTGGGTCGCGGATCTCGAAGAGGTGATCGGCGCGGCCTGCATCGACGGGCCGGTGGCGCTTCTCGGCATCTCGCAGGGTGCGGCGGTGTGCGTGGCCTATGCGGTGCGTCACCCCGAGCGGGTCTCACGTCTCCTGCTCTACGGCGGCTACGCCCGGGGCGTCTACCGCCGCGGTGACGCCGGCGCGGAGCGCGAGTACCAGGCGATCATCGAGTTGGTGCGACGCGGATGGGGACGCGACAACCCGGCGTTCCGGCAGATTTTCACGTCCCGCTTCGTCCCCGTGGGCGCGACGAGCGAGCAGCTCGACTGGTTCAACGAGCTGTGCCACCGAACGACGTCCGCGGAAATCGCCGGCGACCTCATGCACGCTCGCGCCCAGGTCGACGTCTCCGGAATGCTCGCGGAGGTTCAGGCGCCCACGCTCGTGGTGCACAGCCGGAACGACGCCGTCGTCCCCATCGCGGAAGGCCGCTATCTCGCCGCCGGCATTCCGGGCGCGCAGTTCGTCGAGCTCGACTCCGCCAATCACGTCCTCCTTCGGCAGGAGCCGGCGTGGACGCGCTTCTGCGAGGTGGTCCTCGCGTTCATGGGAATCGAGGCCGCATCCCCGGGCGGCGAGGATTCCGCCTTCGGCTCCCTGTCGCGGCGCGAGCGCGAAGTGCTCGTCCTGATCACCGAGGGGCTCGGCAACGCCGAGATCGGCGAGCGGCTGTCAATCAGCGAGAAGACGGTGCGGAATCACGTCTCGAGCGTCTTCGACAAGCTCGGGGTCTGGACGCGCGCGCAGGCGATGGTCTTCGCCCGCGACCGGGGATTCCGCGCCGACGGCCGCTAGGTCACGAGGTCACGGCGCGGCGCCGCGACCGCTGACTCCGGCAGCAGCCCGCCGATGAACCAGCCGAGCGCACCCGCGATCCCCGCCAGCATGACGTTCACGACCAGCCCGCCCACGCGACCGCCCAGGGCGGGGCCAAAGGCGACCGGCCCTTCCGCGTTCAGCGCCGTCGGATGGTTGAAGTAGGTGTCGATGCCGAGCATGTAGGACACCGCGGTGAGCACGAGGATCACGAGCTGCGCGCAGAAGCCGAGCGTCATCGCGAGGCCGACCGCGCGCATGATCGGGTAGGCGAGCCATCGCCTCGCGAAAGCGGCGTAGAAAGCCACCCCGAGCACGGTGAGGGTGACGAGGCTGAAGACATGATGTCCCTTCGTGTAGTCCAGCCCGCGGACTCCAAGCGTCCAGCGGCCGAGGGCGAAGATCGCCAGTAGCACCAGGAACGGCCGAGCCAGCCTGAAGTATTCGCGCAGCATTTGTCGTCCTCCTCCGCCGGCTTCCGGTGGGCGCGCGCGGGCCCCGAAGCGGATCGGCGGCGCGATCATATCCGCGTATACTCACCAGTCGCATGCTCGCCTCGGTCGCCGAAGTCCGTCCCGGCGAGCGTCGAGGGGCAGCCGCCGCCTTCCTCACGCTGTTCGGGATCCTCGCCAGCCACACGCTCCTCGAGACGGCGCGTGACGCGTTGTTCCTCGCCCGGCTCCCCCCGTCCCAGCTCCCGTGGGTATACCTGGCCATGGCGTTCATCGCCATCGCCATCTCGCAGGGGCCGTGGCGGATCCCGAAGCGGATCCGCGGACGCCGTTCGCTCTCCGTCCTGCTGGTCGGATGCGCGGCAGTCACCTTTCTTTTCTGGCTCTCGGGCGTCTCCACGCATCCGTGGGCGCTGCGCGCGCTGTACGTCTGGACCGGGCTGCTGGGCACGCTGGCCGCACTGCAGTTCTGGATGGTGCTCGGCGAGCTCTACACCGTCACGCAGGCGAAGCGGCTGTACAAGATCGTCGGCACCGGCGCGCTGCTGGGCGCGGTCGCGGGCGCGGGGCTCGCGCGGGTGGTCGCGTCGCAGTACGGCGCGCCCCCGCTCGTCCTCGTCTCCGCCGTCGTCCTCCTGCTGACCGGCCTCGGTCCGGCGGTGCTGGTCCGGCGCCCGGCGGGCGCGGTCTCGCGGGACGACACGGGTGGTCCGAACCTCCTCCAGGCCATCCGCATGGTCAGCACGAACCCTTACGTGAAGATGCTGGGCGGCCTGACGCTCGTGTCGACGGTCGCCCTGACCCTCGCCGACTACGTGTTCAAGAGCACCGTCGCCCAGAGCGTCCCCGCCGCCGAGCTGGGCACGTTCTTCGCGAACTTCTACATGATCCTGAACCTGCTCGCGCTCGCGGCCCAGATGCTGATGATGGGCTGGATGATGCGGGTGCTCGGCCTGCACCGCACGTTGTGGGTTCTCCCCGCGTTCATCTTCCTCGGCGCGGCCGGCGTTGCGCTGGGCGGCGGCCTGGTGGCCGCGCTCCTGCTCAAGGGGGCCGACGGGACGCTGCGCCATTCGCTCCATCGCACGGGCACCGAGCTGCTCTTCGTCCCCTTGCCGGATGGGATCCGCTCGCGGGCGAAGCCCATCATCGACGTCATCGGCCAGCGCGGCGGACAGGCGGTGGCTTCGCTGCTGATCCTGGCCGAGGTCAGCCAGAACCGTGGCAACGCCGTGCTCGCCGCGGCCGCGGCCGCGTTGTGCATCCTCTGGGTGGCGTGGACCACGGAGCTGCGCCGCCACTACCTCGACCTCTTCCGCGCTGCGCTCCGCGAGGGTTCGATGCGGGCCCGCGTGGGCATACAGGCGTTCGACCTGGGATCGCTCGAGGCGGTGTTCGCCGGCCTCAACAGCCGCAACGACGCCGAGGTGGTGGGCGCGATGGACATCCTCGCCGACGAGGGACGCGTCCGCCTGATCCCGGCGCTCATCCTCTTCCACCCCTCGCGCGATGTCGTTCTCGGCGCGCTCGAGCATTTCGCGCGCTCGGGCCGCACCGACTTCGTCCCCGTCGCCGATCGACTGCTCGGGCACGCCGACGAGGAGGTCCGCGCCGCCGCCGTGCGCGCACGGACGGCCGGGCAGCGGGACGAGGCCGTCCTTCGCGCGGCGGCAAAGGATCCGAGCCCGCTCGTCCAGGCCACCGCGCTCGTGGGGCTCGTCGCCGGCGGCTGGATCACCGACGAGGCGCAGGAAACCGTCGACTCGCTGCTCGCCAGCCCTTCGCCCGAAGCGCGGCGCGCGCTGGCCCGCGCCCTGCGCCAGCAACCCGTGGCCGCGTTCGACGATCTCCTCCAGTTGCTCGTCGACACCGGCGACGACGCGGTGCAGATCGACATGGCGCACGCGCTGGGGGCGCGGCGCGAGGGGAAGTTCCTCCCCGTGCTCCTGCCCCTGCTCGCGTCCCGCCGTGTCCGTCCGGCGGCGCGGGCGGCGTTCGTCGAGCATGGACCGGAAGGGTTGACGTTCCTCTCCGAGGCGCTCGCCGACGAGACGCTGCCCCACGAGCTGCGGCGCCACGTCCCACGCAGCATCAGCCGCTTCCGCGCCGTGGACGCGATCCCTGCCCTGGCCGGCCGCCTGCTCGACGAGCCGGACGGGATGGTCCGCTACAAGATCCTGCGCGGGCTCGGCCGCCTGGCCGCCGAGAACTCCGACGTGCCCGTCGATGCCGGCGTGGTCGCGGAAGCGACGCGGCTCACTTTGATGAGCGTCTTCCGGCTCGTCGACTGGCGCGTGACCCTGGCCCGGGGCGCCGCCGAAGATCCTACGCGCGCCACGCCCGGCCACGAGCTGCTGACGACGCTCCTGCGCGACAAGGAGGTGCACGCCGTCGAGCGGCTCTTCCGCTTCCTCGGGCTTCGCCATCGTGGCGAGGACTTCGAGAAGATCTACCGCGGACTCCGAAGCGGAAGCGCCAAGGTGAGGGCCAGCAGCCGGGAGCTGCTCGAGAACCTCCTCGAGCCCCCGGTGCGCGAGGCGGTGCTGGGGATCGTGGACGACGTTCCGGACCTGGAGCGGCTTGGGCACGGAACGCCCTTCTACGCCGCGGAGCGGCTCGACTACGAGCGCCTGCTCTTCATCCTGCTGGACCAGCAGGGCGAGACGGTCCGCTGCATCGCCGCCTATCACGTCGGCGAGCTCGGGCTGACGGCCTTTCGCGAGCGGCTGGAGTCCTTCCAGCGCGCGCCCACCGGGCTGTTCGTGCAGCGCGTGATCGAGCGCTCGCTCGCCCTCCTCTCTCCAGCTCCGGGCGGGAGGCTCGAATATGCGCGCTGAAACCGCGGACACCGGGACGGAGCCGCGCGCCGGCGGCCAGGTCGAGCGCATCCTTCATCTGAAGCAGCTGCCGGTCATCGGGACGCTCCCCTCGGGCGACCTCGCCCTCGTCGCGGAGCGGATGCGCGAGCGCTTCTTCCAGAAGGGCGAGTGGCTGCTGCGCGAAGGCGAGCCGGCAAGGGCCGCCTTTGCGGTGCTCGACGGAAACCTCCACGTCAGCCGCCAGGGCGCGACCATCGGGCACACGCGCGGCGGCGGGATCGTGGGCGGGTTCGCCATCATCGGCCGCGATCCGCGCGGGCTTTCCGTGCGCGCGGAGGCGGACAGCCTGGTGCTCGAGCTCGCCGCCGACGACGTCTTCGACATCCTCGAGGACAACTTCGGGATCATGCACCACGTGCTGCGCGACATCGCGCGGCAACTGGTGGGCATCATCTCGCGCCAGCCCAATCCCTGGGCGCACATTCCCATCAACCCCGATCCCGGGATGAAGCGCGCCCGCGAGCTCGACCTCGTCGAGCGTATCTTCTTCATGCGCACCGCGACGCTCTTCCGGCGCGCCAGCATCAACGCGCTGGCCGAGATGTCGCGGGGAATGACGGAGGTGCGCGCCGAGCCCGGTACTACGCTGTGGAAGGCGGGGGACCCGGCGACCTTCGTCTCGCTGCTGGTGAGTGGCCAGGTGACGTGCACGACGCCGGGAGGCGTTCCGCAGCATCTCGGCCCGGGCTCTCCGCTCGGATCGATCGAGGCGACCGCCGAGCAGGTGAGGTGGTATACCGCCGTCGCGCGAACGCAGGTCACGGCGCTCAATGGGTCGGTCGACGGCCTGATCGACATCTTCGAGGACAACTTCGGCATGGCCATGGACTACACGGCGCTCATGGCGCGCTGGCTCATGGACACGTTCGAGCACCTGCAGTACGGCGACATCGCCCTCGCCCGGCTCTACGGCTGCGAAGCGGATACGCCCGAGGCGCCGCGTGCGCCCTAGCCGCCTCCTTCTCGCAGCGGCGCTTGTGTGCGCGAGCTCCGCGGACGCGGCCGCCGAGACGCTTGCGCCCGAGACGCCCGCGCCCGAGACGCGCGTCGAGCATTGGACCCGCCTGCGGCGGGAGAAGGCGGCCCGCTCCGCGCCCTCGAATCCGGGATTCCTCGAGCGGACGCTGCTCGCCATCGAGAAGGCGGAGCGCCCGAGCCTGCTGACCCTGAACCTCGGCGGCATCTACCCGCGCCTCGTCAACCTCGCCGCCGGCTCGCAGACCGCGGCCGGTGTCCGCTTGTGGCGGCCGGACATGGGCGATTCGCGGGCCGACCTCCACGCTTCGGCCTTCCACTCCCTTCGCGGATACGAGTACTACGACCTGCAGGTGGGTCGCATGCCGCACCGCGCGGACGCGTTCCCCACTCTCTCGACCAGCGGGGACGACGTGCGCGGGCTCGGCGATGTCGTGCGTGTCGGAGACGGACGCGCGGTCCTCTACGGCTCCGCCCGTTATCGTCACTATCCGCAGAACGGCTTCTACGGCCTGGGGCGCGACGCGCGGCGTGCCGGACGAACCAACTACCTGAGCCAGGACGCGCTCTACGAGGTCGTGACCGGATACGACGGGCGTCGCGGATCGGCCACCGTGCGCGCGGGCCTCCTGCAGGCCTTCGTGGGGCCGGGCACCGCGCTCGCGCAGCCGACCATCCGCGCCCTCTACGCCGACGCGATGGCGCCCGGGCTCGATCGCCAGCCCGACTTCGTGCACCTGTCGGCGTCGGTCCTCGTGGACCGGCGCGACCGCCCCCACAACGCGCACCGCGGAGGAATGCTGGCGGTGGCGGCGACACGGTTCGACGAGCGCGGCGGCGACGAGTTCACGTTCGACCGTTTCGCCGGTGACGCCCGCGCCTTTGCGCCGCTTGGATCCCCGCAGCGCGTGCTGGCGTTGCGTATCCTCGCCTCCGCCGACCGTCCCGCGGACGGTGCGCGGGTTCCCTTCTACCTCCAGGAATCCCTCGGAGGCGGCCGGACGCTGCGCGGATTCGACGACTTCCGCTTCCGCGGCGAGAAGCTGCTCCTTCTGCAGGCCGAATACCGGTGGGAGGCGTGGCCCGCGCTCGAGTTCGCGCTCTTCGCCGATGCCGGGCGCGCGTACGGCCGCGCAGAGGCGTTCGCGGTGCGGGGTCTCGAACACGATTACGGCATCGGGGTGCGGCTGAAGGCCCACGACGCCGTGCTCGCGCGAGTCGAGGTCGCGCGGAGCTCCGAGGACACGCGATACCTGCTTCGCCTGGGCCCGTCTTTCTGAAGCTCCGCCGCGCCGTATTCGCCCCGTGGTGCGCGGGGATCGCCGCCGCCGCGTCGGTGGCCGCCGCCGTCGCCGCCGTCGCCGCCGGTCCGCGATTCCTGCCCGACGACCCCGTCCGGGTGGACCCCGACTTCATGGCCATCGCGAAGCCGGCCGAAGTCGCTCTCTCGACGGCCTACGACGCCATCGAGAACACCTTCCGTCACCGCCCCCGTGGCGTCGTGCCGCCGGCAATGAACGTCAACACCCTCGGCGAGGTGCCGGACTCGAGCTGGTTCACGAACCGGATGGGCGCGCAGCCGATGACGGTGGCCGACATCGTCCGCGGCGCCACGACCGACGGCCCCGCGGAGACCGGGGCGCCGCTGACCGTGATCGCGGCCAAGTCGGGCGGGATCACGCCCGGCTTCACCATGCGCGACGCCCGCGACCGCGTCTACTTCGTGAAGTTCGATCCCGCCGCGCACCCGAACCTCTCCACCGCCGCCGACGTCATCGGGTCGCGCTTCTTCCACGCCTTTGGCTACCACGTCCCCCAGAACGACATCGCTCACATCCGCCGCGACCAGATGCGCATCGATCCGCGGGCGATGGTGTCGGTCGCCGGGAGCCCCAAGCGGCCGATGACGGAGGCCGATCTCGACCGCACGTTCGCCAACGCGGCCCGGCTTCCCGATGGGCGCATCCGGATCGTGGCCAGCCTCCGCCTCGCGGGGGAGCCCCTCGGACCGTTCCAGTACCACGGCACCCGCGGCGACGACCCCAACGACGTCTTCCCCCACGAGCACCGCCGCGAGCTGCGCGGGCTGCGGCTGTTCGCGGCCTGGCTGAACCACGACGACTCGCGCAGCAACAACACCCAGGACATGTTCGTGCCCGGCGAGGGCGGCGGACACGTACGGCACCACCTGATCGACTTCTCATCCACCCTCGGCAGCGGGTCCAACGCGCTCCGTGAGATCGCCCCCCAGAACCTCCGCGCCGGTAACGAGTACGTGATGGAGCTGGCGCCGATGCTGCGCACTCTGTTCTCTCTCGGCCTGTGGGAGCGGCCGTGGCGCAGGGTGCAGTTTCCCGTCCTGCCCGGCGTCGGCCGCATCGAGGCGGAATTCTTCCAGCCCGAAGCGTGGCGGCCCGAGTATCCCAACCCGGCCTTCGAGCGAATGCAGGACGAGGACGCCTTCTGGGCCGCGGCCATCGTGCACGAGTTCACCGACGACGCGGTGCGCGCGGTGGTGGCGGCGGGTGCGCTCGGAAACGCGGACTCGGAGCGGTACCTTGCCGACACCCTCATCCGCCGCCGGGACAAGACGCGGGCGCATTACTTCGCGCGGATGAACCCGCTGACGCGCTTCGTGGTGACGGACGGCGTCCTGCGGTTCCGCAATCTCGGTGAAGAAGCCGGACTGGGGCGCGCCGACGGTTACGACGTCGAGTGGTCGGAGTTCGACAACGTGACGGGCCGTCACGTCGCTATCGGCGCAAAGGCGCACGGCGGCGCTGGCCTTCCGGTGCCCGATCACCCCGCGACGTTCCTCGCCGCACGCATCCGCACGCGCTCCGCGTCATGCCCCGCATGGGCGCGGCCGCTGACCGTCTTCCTCCGTGGCGGCGCGGGATCCAGGGAAGTCGTCGGGATCGAGCGCGGGTTATGAGCCGGTATGCTGCGGGTGGAAACGCATGACCACGCCGCCCCCCGCTCCCGTCGGCCGTCCATCGGTCTTCGACCGCCTGCTGCGTCCGTTCACGGAGGTCCGCTCCGGGGAAGGCGCGCCGGCGGCGCTGATGTTGACCAGCCTTTTCCTGCTCCTCGTGGGCTACTACGTCCTGAAGACGGTGCGGGAGCCGCTCATCCTCGAGCGCGGCGGGGCCGAGATCGCGTCGTACTCCTCCGCCGGGCAGGCCATCGTGCTCGTCGGCTTCATCCCGCTTTTCGGATGGCTGGCCTCGCGCGTGAACCGCCTGAAGCTCGTGGTGGGGACCATCGCCTTCTTCATCGTCTGCATCGAGCTTTTCTACCTGGCCGTTGCGTCCGGCGTGCCCTACGTCGGTGTCGCCTTCTACATCTGGCTCGGCATCTTCAACAACGCCACCATCGCCCTGTTCTGGTCGTTCGCGAACGACGTGTACAGCCGCGAGGCGGGGGAGCGGCTGTTCCCGATGATCGCCATCGGCGCCACCGCGGGCAGCCCGCTGGGTGCGCTGATCGCCGGGCGGCTGTTCGATGCCGGGGTGAAGGGCCACCAGATGTTCCACATCACCGCCGTGCTGCTCCTGGTCCACCTCGCTCTGTACATCGTGGTGGACCGCCGGCAACTGCACGTGGCCGGGCCGGCGCGGGTCGAGCCCCCGCCGCTCCCCGGTCCCAATGGTTTCGCGCTGACCTTCCGCAGCCCGTACATCCGGCTCATCGCGCTGCTGCTCGTCGTGCTGAACCTCGTCAACAGCAACGGCGAGTACCTCGTCCGCCGCTACGTGACCGAGGCCGCCGCCGGCGTGGCGGACAAGTCCGCGTTCATCGGCAGCTTCTACGGGCAATACCAGTTCTGGGTGGCGGTCGGCGCGATGCTGCTGCAGGTGCTCGTCGTCTCGCGCATCGTCAAGCACATCGGGATCGCGGGCGTCATCCTCATCCCCGCCTTCCTGTCCCTCGGCAATTACGGCCTGGCGGCGATGGGCGCCGGGTTCGCGATCTTCCGCTGGACCAAGACGGCGGAGAACGCCTCCGACTACTCGATCATGAACACGGCCAAGCAGATGTTGTGGCTGCCCACCTCGCGCGCCGAGAAGTACAAGGCGAAGCAGGCGGTGGACACCTTCTTCGTGCGCGTGGGCGACGTGGTCTCGGCGGCGGCGGTGTTCGCGGCGGTGACGATGCTCGGCCTCGGCGTGCGCGGGTTCGGGATCCTGAACACGGTGTTCGTGGCGGTGTGGCTTGCCGTCGCCTTCCAGCTCCTGAGGCAGCATCGCCGGCTGGCCGGTGAGAACGACGTGCGCGCCGCGCATTGACGCGCTGGCTGTCCGCGGCCGCGCGCGCCGCCCTCGCCCTCGTGGCCGGTCTTCTCGTCCTCGCGTTCTGCCGCTGGCCGCCCGTACATGCGCAGTTCCCGTTCGACGTGCGCGCGTTGCCGCTGGCCGCCCTTGCCGTGGCGCTCGGCTGCCTCGCCGCCGTCACCGCCCGTGAGCGCGGGCCGTCGCGCGTCCGCCCGTGGGCGCTTCTTGCCTGCCTCGCCGCCGCTGCGCTCCTGGCCGTCGTGCTCGCCCGCGGGCCGGCCGGCCTGGCCGCGACCGCCGAAGGGCCCCAGGGGCCGCTGGCTTCGCTGCCGCCGGGGGCGGTCGACCTGATCGGCCGCGACCTCGGAGTCGATCCCGTCCGCAAGTGGACGGTGCGCTGGACAGGGCCGCTACGCGTCCCGAGGTCCGGCGAGTACCGGCTGTGGGCGACGGGGCGCGGCGCGGTCGAAGTCGACATCGACGGGCGCGCGGCGCTGCGTGGAGAAGGGGACCCGCTCGCCGCGGGGAGCGCCGCGGGTCTGACCGTCGGGCAGCACGAGATCGCGGTGACGCTGCGGCGCACTGGTCCCGGCCCGCGCCTGCGGCTGGGATGGACGCGGCCGGACGGGATGGACGAAGTGATCCCGCCGCGGCACCTGGGAGATGCTGGCTCGCCGTGGTGGTGGCGTCTCACCGACGCGCTCGCGCTGCTGCTCGCGGCAGGTGTCGCCGGGCTCGCCTGGACGGTAAGGTGGGACCGTCCGCTTCCCCTTCCGATACCGGGCCCGGTCACCCGCGGCGAGATCGGCTGGTCGCTGGCGGGGCACGCGATGGTCGTTGCCGCGATGAGCTGGCCGCTGGTCGCGGACCTCTCGGGGACGGGCGTCATGGACAGGCCGGACGGGCGGCTGAATGCATGGATCCTCGCCTGGGACGTGCAGGCGCTGCTCCACGATCCGGCGCGGCTGTTCCAGGCCCCGATCTTCCATCCCCTGCCGGATGCCCTCGCGTTCTCGGAGAACCTGCTGCTGCCCGCGATCCTCGGCGCGCCCGCGATCCTGCTCGGGGGACCGGTGCTCGGGTACAACCTCGTCCTGCTCGCCAGCCTGATCCTCTCGGGGCTCGGCGCGCAGCTGCTCGCGCGGCGCGCGAGCGGCGATCGATGGGCGGCTTTCGTCGGCGGGGCCTTCTTCGCCGCCGGCGCGCATCGATGGACGCGGCTGGCCCACCTCCACGCCCAGGTGACCGTCTTCCTTCCCTTCGCCCTCCTCGCCCTCGACCGCTTCCACGCGCGCCGGACCTGGAAGCGAGCGTTGCTGGTTGGAGTCCTGCTCGGGCTGCAGGGGCTGTCGTCGGTGTATCTCGGCGCCATCACCGCCCTGGCGCTGGTCGTAGGCATCCTGGTCGCGGGCTTCACCCGGCGAGATTTGCTGAAGATGGGCGCGGCGTTCGCCCTCGCGGCGGTGATGCTGGCGCCGGTCGCGTGGCCGTACCTGCGGATGCGCGCGCAGCAGGGCGTCGAGTTCACGCTGGCCGACGTCGCCCTCTATGCGACGACGCTGGAATCCTATGCCGCGTCGGGGACGCGCTTGTATGGGCCGCTCACCCAGCGCCACCTCGCCCCCGAGCGCGTGCAGGACGCGCTGTTCCCGGGAGCCGCGCTGCTGCTCCTGGGGATCGCGGGCCTCGCGCGGGCGCCACGCCGCTTTCGTGTCGTCGCCCTCGCGGCGTCCGCGGCGGCCATCGTGTTCTCGTTGGGGCCGGAGACCGCCGTCTATAGAGTCCTCCACGAGCATGTCGTGCTGGTGCGGGGCGTGCGTGCGCTCTCGCGGTTCTCGCTGGTCCCCGTGCTCGCGCTGAGCGTGCTCGCCGCGCTCGCGCTCGCACGGCGACGACGCCTGGCCGTTGCCGCCCTCGCCGTGTTTGCCGTGGAGTCGGCGCTCGTCCCGATCCGCTACGCGCCGGCGCCCGCTCGTTCCGCGACCGCGAACTTCCTGCGCGGTCGCCCCGGCGCCGTCGCCTACCTGCCGCTGGGTGAGCGCGACACGGAAGTGATGCTCGCGGGCGCCGTCCACTTCCGGCCCATGGTCAACGGGGACTCGGGCTTCATGCCGCGATCGTACTCGCGCGCGATGGAGGTCCTGCAGCCGCCGCTCCGCGCGGAGGGATTGCGATACCTGCGCTCGGTAGACGTCCGTGACGTCGTGAGCCGCGGCGAGGAGTTGCTTCCGGTGGTCGCTGCATTCGGCGACGAGCGCGTCCATGCCGTTCCGGACGGGGAGCGGGCCATGGCGCCCGCGTCCGCGACGGTGACGGGGCCGACGGCCTGGGAGCGCGACGGCATCGTCCTCGACGCCGGCTCGCCGCGGATGATCGGACGCGTGACCTTCGAGATCGGCGACGCCGAGTGGATCGCCGAGCCGCGCGTGGACGTTTCTTCCGATGGCGTCACGTGGGAGCGCGTCCGCGCGCAGGCAAGCCTCGCCGACGCGGTGGTGGCCCTCAACGCGGATCCGCGGCGTGGCCGCGGGGAAGTGCGATTCGAGCCACGCCTGGCGCGATGGGTGCGGATCGATTCCCGCGTGCCGGCGAGGCCGCCCCTGGTGTGGGTGGAGTGAATCGGGTCACAACGCCGAACGGGACACAGAGGACACAGAGAAAGGCACAGAGAGCACAGAGAACGGCACAGAGAGCACAGGGAACGGAGAGAGCCTTGAGAGAAGACGCGGTCTAGAAGGGCGCGGGTGAGGAGAACGGGCCTGAGTAGGGCGACGGGGATCCGAGCGGACGCGGTGACGGGGAAGAAACGGACAGCGGGCGCGGTGACGGCGTAGAGACAGAGAGCGGACGCGGTGACGGAGAAGACAGCCCGAGCGGTGAGGGGGAAGGTGGGCGCATGGGACGGGCACCGCCGCGGGCGAGATCCTCGTTCGTGAACGACCCGCCCGCGGGAGTGCCGCCGCCTTCCGAAGAGGCGCCGCCCATGTCGACACCCGATCCGGCCGAGGAAGATCCAGCCTGCTGGAGCCGCAGCAGCCCCTCCGACGCGGCGACGTTGCCCGGCTCGATCATGCTGACGGCCTCGTACTCGCGCGCCGCCTCACGGGGTCGGCCCGCGGAGGCCAGCGCCTGCGCGTAGTCGATCCGGAACGACGCGACGCCGGAGTCGAGGCGTGCCGCCCGCTCGAATTGATGCAGCGCGCGATCGCGCGAGCCCAGGCCGAGCAGCGCGCGTCCGTACGCGTTCGCGATCCGGGCGTCCTCGGGAACGATGCGCGCTGCCTCCGCGAGATGGCCGGCCGCGCCACGGAAATCGCCGCGCGCGAGCCGCTTCTGGCCGCGATCGACCGACCCCCTGGCCTGCGCGACGCGCTCGGCGCTCGTCGGATCGAAGGTCGGCCGCGCCGTCGGAAGTGACGATGGGGCCTCGGGCGGCGGGGCGCTCGGGATCGCCTCGGCGGTTGCCGTCGGGCTGCCGCGGAAGATGCGATGCACGACGAAGCCGGCCGCAACAGCCACCAGGACGACGGCCACGACCAACCAGCGGTACTGCCGGGGGGGAGGCGGGGGCGCGGACACCTTCCCGGGTGTCGCCTCGGGCAGCCCGCGGAGCGGCTCGCCACACCGCGAGCACTCCATGCGCCGCGATTTGTTGCGCTTCCCGCACTTTCCGCAGATGCGGAACTGGCCGGGCCGTCGCCGCTCGCGATTACCCGGCACGTGCGATTGTTGACACGTCTCGTCACACCACGCAAGCGGCGGCCTTGACCCCCGTCGCCGCGACACCGTATGCTCCCGCTGCGCAGCCGCTGGCCGCTCCAGCCTAGCTGGCGCCCCCGGGGAGGCAATGGGCGACAAGCGGAAGGCTACCGGAGCGGAGCGACGAAGGCACCAGCGCGTTGCGGTGCACGGCGAGGTCATGGGCAGCATCCATACCGTCGCCTCGGCGCCGTTCGTGGACCTTTCGGAGACGGGCGCCCTGCTCGAGGTCACCTGCGCGCTGAAACCCGGCTCGTTCTACCGGCTGAAGTTCAGCATCCCGGGAACTGGCGAGCTGATGCTGAAGACGCGCGTCGTGCGCAGCTTCGTGCAGGGCTTCAAGACGGGGCCGAGAGGCGAGATGGTCCTGTTGTATCGGACGGCGCTGGAGTTCGTCGAGCTTCTGGAAGGGGACCGTACCGCATTGAGACGTCATCTGGGCTCCGGGACGCGGACCTCTCCGGGAACCCTGGCGGGGTTCGGGGAGGACTCCGACTGAGATGAGCGACGACAAACCGCACACCGAGCGCCGGGCGGCACTGCGTGTGCCGGCCGGCCAGCTGCAGGCACAGCTCGAGGTCCCTCGTTCCTCCGACGTGCTCTACCTTTCGACGAGCGGCATGATGGTGCGGCTCGATTTCCTCCCTTCCATCGGCTCGGAGTTCAAGTTCACCCTCCGCTTCCCCGACCGGAACATGGAAGTTCACGCGATCGTCCGCAACGGCGAGCATCTCGAAGGCTCGGCGGGCGAGTTCCGCGTGGGTTGCGAGTTCGTCGCGGTATCCGACGACGACCGGGACTTTCTCCAGGCGTTCGTGGCCGAGCGCCTGGAGACCTAGGGCGCCCGCTCCCACCGAAGCAGGTCCACCGCGGCGGCGGCGTCCTTGCCGTGATAACCGGCGATGTCGCGACGCGGCGTGGCGGAGAAGACGAGCGCCACGTCGTTCAGCCCTCGCCGAACTGCGTCCCCCGGAACCGCGAACGCCAGCTCGGTCCAATCGACGGAAAGATCCGCTTCGCCCGCGGTCGCTCCGTTGACTTCGACCCGCATGCGAACGGGCAGCGCGGCGGTGCCGCGGCGGGCGCGAATGCCGAGGCGCGCGGGCGTGGCGGTGCGCACCGGCACGCGCAGCCAGGACCGCCACCCTTTCGAAAGGCGGTAGGACACGGCGCCGTCGTCCTCGGGGTCGTACCACCCGTGGCCGACCACCAGCGGCAGATCCTCGGGCTCCCGTCCGAGATCGACGACGCCTCCGAGCGATCGCGTTCCCTCGTCGATCCACGCGCCGTTCAGGTTGTCGTGGGCGAGCACCCAAACCCCGGCGGGAATGCGGCCGTGCCAGCGCACCAGGCGGCGATGCGCGACGTCGACCTGGGCGGAGAGGAGCCGGTCGAGATCGACCGCCTGCGATTTTCCCGCCACGAGGCCGGCGTTGTAGACGTACTCGAACTGAAGGTTCCACAACACGAGGAGCGCGAGGCCGGCGGCGATGGGGACGAGAGGGCGGCGCCGGAACCATTCCACGATCTCGGCCAGGCCGAGGGCGAAAAGCGGTGTGAGAGCCAGCATGCGCCGTTGGCCGAACGAGTCCGAGCCCCACCAGTCGGCGGTGGTGCTGTTGACCAGCACCGCGAGCGTGAACGCGGTGGCGAACAGGCCGGGGACGAGGCGCTCCCGCGCGGCCCAGGCCGCCCATCCCGCGATCGCGAGCGCGTAGAGCGGCGTCCACGTGAGCATCCCGTGGCGGGCGGCGAAGAGGAAATCCATGACGTGGGGAGAGGTGCCGGCGACCAGGTTCTGTTCGCGCACGACAGTCGTGAAGCCCGGGCCATACATCGCGAACCACAGCAGCAACTGCGCGATCCCGAGCAGCGCGGGCGGGACCAGCAGGCCGACGAGCGCCCGCCGCGCCGGTCCGGGTCTGAGGACGAGATCGAGCGCGGGAATGGCGAGCAGCACCGCGTCCTGGGGACGCACGAGCGCTGTGAGCCCGCCCGCCAGTCCCACGAGCGCCCAAGAGCGCGGCTCGGTACCTTCGCGAAGGCGCAGCCAAAGCCAGATCATCGCCGTCGCGGCGAACACGGACACGCCGTGCGACATCGACGGGTTCGCGGTCATGTAGAAGTGCAGCGGTGTGGCCAGCCAGATGGCGAGGACGACGACCAGGGCGACCGCGCGCGAGGCACGGCGGCGCAGCAAGGCTTCGATGATCAACAGGGCCGCAAACGCGTAGACGTACGACGCGGCCGTCACCGCCGCCTGGTACAGCGGGCCGAAGCCGTCGGCGCGATCGAGCCCGGCGAGGGCGAGGAGGTGCGCGAGCAGGAAGTGCGGGGCCCAGAACAGCGAGACCCCCATCGCGACGCGGCTCGTGACTTCGCCCCGCGAAGAATGCACGGGGCGGGAGCCGAGCCCCGCGAAGTCGTTCACGAAGTCGAGGTCGCCGTCGAGCACGGGCGAGCGGAGCAGCGAGTAGTACTCGTAGCCATCGCCGCCCACCGCGAGGTATACCGAGCCGAGGGCGAGCAGGCCGGCGCCGGCGAGCACGAGCCGGGGCCCGTCCAGCCACACGCGCCCCGCGGGGGACGCAAAGACGGCGAACAGCCCGAGCGCGATCGCGAGCGCCGCGGCGCCGGCCGCCCACGATTCGGCCGCGCCCGCGCCGCGCAGCACCGTCAGCAACCACGCCGCCGCCGCCGCGGCGAAGAATCCGCGCTCCGCGAGGCGGGCGAGGCGCGATCGGTCGTGAAGAATGGGCTCGTCCAAAGCGCCCGAGGGTACCATCGAGCGATGATCGAGAAGCGCTATCTCGTCGCGCCGGTCAAGAGCGCTTGAGACGGTTCTCCGCGCGCTTGTCGAAGCCTGCTCCCACCGTGCCCCGCCAGATCCCACCCGCGGGACGGTAGCCGGAATCGTAGAGGACCCAGACGTACCAGCTCTGGACGCTCTTGAAGGGCGGGACCGGCCCCGCGGTGACGATGGGCCCCGTGGAGATCCACTCGTATCGATCGTCGCCGATCGCGAACGTGATCCGGTCGCCCGCCACCACGCCGATCTTCTCGAATGCGTACCCGGGACGCGGGACCAGCGACACGAACACGCGCCCACGATCCGGGATCTCGGTCCACACCACGTCTCCCTGGACCGATTCCCTCGTGTCTTCGTCCTCTCGCGTCGGCTTTCCGTTCACGTGGAGGGTCGCCTCCGCCATCTGGATCCACACGGCGTCGGGCGTGAATTCCGTCGGCGGAAAGACCGGCGGCGCCTTGGCCCGGCTCGGCGGCACGAAGGTGACGCGGTCCGTCACCAGCGTCCCGCTCCGCTCGTCGGCGAGCAGGTCGATGGCCAGCGTGTCGCCCAGGGTCACGGTGCGGGGCTCGGGAAATCGCTGTGCGGCAGCGGCCACGGGGCGCGGTGCCCGGCACGCGCGGCAGAAGTCGACTTCCACTTCCACGACCTCGGCCGCCTCGGCGAGGGTGAAGTCTTCGTAATCCACCAGGACCACGACTTCTCGCTGGAGCGGAGGCAGAGCCTGTACCGCGTCGCGGACCAGCCTCGCCATCTCGTGCTCCAGGAGCCCGTGCAAGGCGTGCCCTTCGATCGCCCGCTCCGGGAGCGCTTCCTCTCCGAGTTCGCGCCCCTCGGCTTTGAGGAGTTTCAACGACAGGTTTCTCGCGGCCGCGCACAGATAGGTGCGCAGCGACGCGCGCGCGGGATCGAACCGGAGCGGCTGCGTCATCAGGGCCAGGAAGCAGTCGTGGGCGACGTCTTCGGCAGCCTCGACGGAGGCGAGCATGCGATAGGCGAACCGGAACACGGGGTCGCGATGCCGCTCGTACAGCCCCACGAAGGCCCGCTCCTCACCGCCTCGGGCGCGCGCCAGGAGACGTTCGTCGGTGTCGTCGTCCGGCAGCGTGCCCTCCCCCTGCCTGGTTGTTACCGCGGGAGGCGAAAAGGATACGGCTGGTACGATCGAGCGATGATCAGCACGTGCGGCCGCGTCGCGCTGGCCTTCGTCCCCCTCGCAGCCGCCCTCGCCGTCACCGCCCCCCGCGCTTCGACCGCGCCGGGCGGGCTCGAGCTGGTCTACGAAGAGACCGTCAATGGCAATCAGGACCTATATGTCATTCCCGCCGGCGGCGGCAAGGCGCGTCGCTTGACCGACCACCCTGGCGTCGACGCCCTCCCGCGATGGAGCCGCGACGGCCGCGAGGTGTACTTCACCTCGGATCGGTCCGGGAACTGGCAGGTCTATCGGGTGCCGGCCGCGGGGGGCGTCGCGCATCGCGTCCGCACCAACCCCCATCGTGAGTGGCAGGTCGACCCGTCGCCCGATGGCCGGTCGATCGCCTTCCTGTCCAACGCCCAGGGCCCCGAATACCTCTACGTCATGGACCTGGCCAGCGGCGGCGAGCGCGTCCTGGCCCGCCACGGCCGCCGCACCGGCCTGGGGAATCCGCATTGGAGCGCCGACGGAGGGCGGATCGTCTTCTCCACCAACTGGCGGCAGGGGCACGGCATCCACATTGTCGACGCGGCCAGCGGGAAGGAGAAGGCGATGGACGAGACCCTAACCGGCGCCTGCGAGCCGCGCTTCCATCCGGATGGGAGGCGGGTTCTCTACGTGAGCCGGGGCGGCCATCGAGACGTCAGTCGCCTGGTCGAGCAGGTCATCGCGACGGGGGTGAAGAAGGTGCTCGTGGAGTGGCCGGCCCTCAACTACAACCCCGTCTACTCGCCCGACGGCTCGGAGGTCGCCTTCACCTCGAACGTGACCGGGGAGTACGCGGTCTACCGGCAGCGGCTCTCCGATGGCCGGTCCTGGCGGGTCACCCAGGGCTCCGGCCCCGCGCGATCGCCCGATTACCGTCCCCGGCTCCGTTAGGGACCCCTCGCGGCCCCTCCCGGGCGCACCATCCTTGCTTGACCCCGCTAACCCTCTATCCGACAATGGATTGTTGTGGGGCCACGTCACGGCCACAAGATGTTGTATTTTTCCCTTGACTCCCCACACCGGCGGGCGCATATTCTCGCCCACTCTCAACCAGCGAGGACCAGATGTCCACATATCCCGTCGACAGCACGATGCCCGAGTCGCGGCCCAACGCCGCGACCAGCCCCCGCCGCCAGGGCCTGACCTTCCGGCGCTACTTCACCAAGGGCGGTAAACATCCCTACGAAGACGTGACCTGGGAGATGCGGTCGGCGGTCATCAACGACGAGAAGGGACAGCCGGTCTTCGAGCAGCACGACATCGAGACGCCGGCCTTCTGGAGCCAGACCGCCACCAACATCGTGGCCTCGAAGTATTTCCGCGGGCAGCTCGGCGCGCCCGACCGTGAGAAGAGCGTCCGCGGCCTGATCTCCCGCGTCGTCGATGCCATTTCCGGCTGGGCCGACGCGCAGGGGTATTTCGCGACCGCCGACGACCTCCATGCATTCTCGGACGAGCTTACCCACCTGCTCCTCCACCAGAAGGCGGCCTTCAACAGCCCCGTCTGGTTCAACGTCGGTATCGAGAAGTTCCCGCAGGCGTCCGCGTGCTTCATCAACTCCGTGAACGACACCATGGAGTCGATCCTTGGTCTGGCCAAGACGGAAGGCATGCTGTTCAAGTTCGGATCCGGGACGGGGTCGAACCTGTCCTCCATCCGCTCCTCCCGCGAGCCGCTGGCCGGCGGCGGGACGGCGTCGGGGCCGGTCTCGTTCATGCGCGGGTACGACGCCTTTGCCGGCGTCATCAAGAGCGGCGGCAAGACGCGGCGCGCGGCCAAGATGGTGATCCTGAACATCGACCACCCCGACGTCGAGGAGTTCATCACCTCCAAGGCGGACGAGGAAAAGAAGGCCTGGGCGCTCATCGACGCCGGCTACGACGGCGCCTTCAACGTGAAGGGCGGCGCGTACGACTCCGTCTTCTTCCAGAACGCCAACCACTCCGTGCGCGTGACCGACGAGTTCATGCAGGCCGTGGTCGACGACAAGGATTGGCACACCAAGGCGGTCATCGGCGGCAAGACCTGCGACACCTACCGTGCCCGCGACCTGATGAAGCTGATGTCCGACGCGGCGTGCCAGTGCGGCGATCCCGGCATGCAGTTCGACACCACGATCAACGACTGGCACACCTGCCCGAACACGGCGCGCATCAACGCCAGCAACCCGTGCAGCGAGTACATGTTCCTCGACGACACCGCGTGCAACCTGTCGTCGCTGAACCTCATGAAGTTCCGCCGCGAGGACGGCGAGTTCGACGCCGAGGCCTACAAGTCGGCCTGCCGCACGATGCTGACCGCGCAGGAGATCCTGGTCGACAACGCCAGCTATCCGACGCCGGCCATCGACCGGAACAGCCGCGACTTCCGTCCCCTCGGCCTCGGCTACGCCAACCTCGGCGTGCTGCTGATGGACCGGGGGCTGCCCTACGACTCCGAAGGCGGGCGCGCGTATGCGGCGGCGGTGACGGCGCTGATGCACGGCGAGGCCTACGCCCAGAGCGCGCGTCTCGCGTCGGCAATGGGGCCGTTCCCGGGATACGCGAAGAACGCGACCCCGATGCTGAAGGTGATCGACAAGCACCGCCAGAAGGCGCACGACATCGACACCACGCTGGTCCCGAAGGAGCTGATTCGCACCGTTCTCGCGGTGTGGGACGAGGCCTACGCCCTCGGCGTCCAGCACGGATACCGCAACAGCCAGGTGACGGTTCTCGCCCCCACCGGAACCATCGGCTTCATGATGGATTGCGACACCACCGGCATCGAGCCCGACATCGCGCTGGTCAAGTACAAGAAGCTGGTCGGCGGCGGCGTGATGAAGATCGTCAACCAGTCCGTCCCCGGCGTGCTCAAGAAGCTCGGGTACTCCGGCGGGCAGGTCGAGGACATCATCAAGTACATCGACCAGAAGGAGATGATCGAGGGCGCCCCGCACCTGAAGGAAGACCACCTCGCCATCTTCGACTGCGCCTTCCCGCCCAAGGACGGCAAGCGCTCCATCCAGTACATGGGCCACATCAAGATGATGGCGGCGGTGCAGCCGTTCCTCTCCGGCGCCATCTCCAAGACCGTCAACATGCCGAGCGACGCGACCTCCGAGGAGATCTCGAACGCCTACCTCGAGTCCTGGCAGATGGGGCTGAAGGCGGTCGCGGTCTACCGAGACGGCTGCAAGCGCAGCCAGCCGCTCAGCACGTCGAAGGACGAGCAGAAGGAGACCGCGGTCGCCGTGGCCCCGACGCAGGTCATCGAGATGCGGCCGCCGCGCCGCAAGCTCGCCGACGAGCGCCGCTCGATCACGCACAAGTTCTCGATCGCGGGGCACGAGGGGTACATCACCGTCGGCATGTACGACGACGGCAAGCCGGGCGAGATCTTCCTGGTCATGGCCAAGGAGGGATCGACGATCTCCGGCCTGATGGACGCCTTTGCCACCTCGATCTCGATGTCGCTGCAGTATGGGGTGCCGCTGGAGACGCTGGTCGAAAAGTTCTCGCACGTGCGGTTCGAGCCGTCGGGATTCACGAAGAACCCGGAGATCCCGTACGCCAAGAGCATCACCGACTACATCTTCCGGTGGCTGGCCAGCAAGTTCCTGAGCCAGGAGAGCCAGGCGGCGATGGGCGTGCAGACGGTCGACAACGGCAAGCGCACGGAGACGGCGGCCCAGCAGCACGCGGCACCGCAGGTGCAGTCCTCGCAGCCCCAGTCGTTGCCGGCGGCGGCGCCGGTGAGCGCGCAGGCCCAGACGTTCCGCGGTCAGGCCGACGCGCCGTCCTGCCACTACTGCGGGAGCATCATGACGCGCAACGGCGCCTGCTACCGCTGCGCGAACTGCGGCTCCACGAGCGGTTGCTCGTAGGCGCAGACCTCGCCACCCAGCAGCGCGCGCACGGCGTCCGCCGGCGCGCGCTGCATTCCATCTCTCTGGCCCTCGCCCGCCATCCCGGTCTCGTCGCGCATACCTGGACGTTGATCGAAGGCCGCGCCGATCGGCTGGCCCGCATCGCGGCCATCTTCGATTTCGTCCATCGCGCCGCGGCCGGCGATGCCCTGCCGCCCGCGGCGACGGCGCAGCCGGCCACCACGCCGATGTCCGCGCTGCGTGACGGCGACGTCACCGCCGCCCTGATGGCCGCCATGCTCCGCGCGGCGGGGGAGCGCGCCACTGTCGCGTTCACGCGCGAGATGGCGTTCGTACGTGTCGCGGTCGGCGGGGCCGACGTCGCCCAGTTGCCGCCGTGGGCGCGCCCGCTGCGGTTTCCCGGGGGTCGTCTCGAGGTCGGGCTTGCGCCCGGCCGGCAGTGGACGCCTCCCGGCTATCTGCCCGCTCCCGCGCGCGAGGGGCTCCACAGCCGCCGCCGTTCCCTCGCTCGCGCCTCCTGATCCGCGCGCCGTCCTTGACCTGTGGCGGCGGGTCGCCCACGATTGCGGCCGTGATCCTCGCTGGCGTAGCGCTCCTCTCGACGACCATCGCCGCGGCTCCGCCCGCGCCACGAGCGCTGTGGGACGCATGGCCGCGCGTGCGCTTCGTCGATACCGCCGCGGCCTGCCTGAAACCCGGCGACCTCGTCTCGCGCCTCCAGTCTCTCGCCGCGAAGCATCCCGCCCGCGCGCGCGTCGAGGAGATCGGGCGCTCCGCGGAGGGGCGTCCCATCCACCTCCTGACCGTCGGCGCCGGCTCGCGTCGCGTCCTGCTGTGGTCGCAGATGCATGGCGACGAGCCGTCGGCGACGCCGGCCCTGCTCGATACCGCCGACTACCTTCTGTCCGATCCCGCCGGCTCGGCGGTGCTGGACGAGCTCACCCTGCTGATGGTCCCGATGCTCAATCCCGACGGCACCGAGCGCGGCATCCGCCGGAACGCGCAGGGCATCGACGTCAACCGCGACGCCCTCAACCTCGCCACCCCCGAGGGCCGCATCCTGAAGGCGGTGCGCGACCGGCACCAGCCCATCCTCGGGTTCAACCTCCACGATCAGGACCGGCGCACGACGGTGGGGGATAGCGGCCGGCTGGCCACGATCGCGCTCCTGGCCGTGGCGGGTGACGCGCAAGGCACGGTGTCGGAGGGACGGCTGCGCGCGAAGCGCGTCGCCGCGGGGGTCGTCGCCGCTCTGGAGCCTCTCATCGGCGCGTCGATCGCGCGCTACGACGAGGACTGGAGCCCCCGTGCCTTTGGCGACAACATCACGGCATGGGGCACGCCGGTGGTGCTCGTCGAAAGCGGGGGGTTGCCCGCCGGCCGCGCGTTATCGGATCTCACCCGCCTCAACTTCGTGGCTCTTCTCTCAGTCTTGTCGTCCCTGGCCGCGGACGACGCCGCCGCTCACGACCCGGCCATCTACGAGCGGCTCACGCGGAATCGCGAAGACGCCTACGCCGACGTCGTGCTGCGCGGGGGCCGGATCCTGCAGGGCGCGGCGGGAGTGCCCTATCGCGCGGACATCGCATTCAACGTGGAGGCTCCGGACGCGCGCGACTGGGGCTGTGCGGGGGTCCCGGATTCCGGTGGCTCCCGGATCGTGGAGATCGGCGACCTGCGGTTCGTCGCCGCAGGACGTGAGGTCGACGCGGCCGGGAAGCTGATCGTCCCCGCGCTCGTCGCTTCGGTGCGCGGCCTCGGTGCGCGCTGGTGGTTGACGCCCCGGGCCCTGGACGATCTCGGCCGCCTCGGCGTCGGGCAGCTGCGCTGGCACCTGCCGCTGCGCGACGTCGGACAGGCGCTGGCCATCGCCGCCGAGCGCGCGGCCCCGGGACGGCCGGAGATCGGCATCGTGGGATCGGGCGATGCGGCGTCGGCGCTGGTGCTGACACGACCGCCACGTACGCCCCGCACCCGCTCGCTGGCCGACGTGCTGGATGCGCTGGGCACCTGGCGTGCTCCGGGCCGGCCGCTCGCGCACGCGCTCGAGCTCCTGACCGCGCCCCCGACGTCGCGAACGGCGCCGGTCCGGCTGACCCGCGACGCGCCGGCTTCGCTGCTCCTCCTCGGTGGCGTCGAGGGTGGGGTGGTCGATCCGGAGGCGGCGCGGGTCGAGTCCGTGTTCATCGATGGACGGGAGATCGCCGAGCCCGCCGCGCCTCCGCATCCGCCGCCCTTGCCAGGCGGCTCGCCGCGATGACAGGCGCTCCGGCCCGATGACCTGGCGGGACGCCCTACGCGTCCTCGTTCCCCTGGCCCTGCACGCGACGGCCCGCGAGATCGACGCCGCGCTCGGCGTCTTGCTGCACACGACGCTCGACCTCGAGGGGTTCGTTCCCGAGGCGCTGCGGCTGGTCGACCGCTCCGCGCTTTTGGCCGCCGTCGCCATCTGGTGTGGCGCGGGGCTGGTCCTGCGGCTCGCGGGATGGTCTTTCGCCGGATCACTCTTCGCCGGATCCCCACTCCGCCTCGACGCCCTGCGCAGCGGAACGATCTTCCTGCCGCTGCTGCTGCGCCCGGCGATCACGCTTCTCGCCCTCGTGTCTCTGGCCGCGAACCCCGTCTACCCCTACGGCTTCACTTTGCCCGTCGCGTTGACCCAGGACTGGGGAATCGCCCAGGACATCGCGACCGCGGCCGCGGTCATCGCCATGCTGGCCCGCGCACCAGGGCCCACCGATGCCCTGACGGAGCCGGGCCCGCGTTGGCTCATCGCCGCTCCCGGAGCCCTGTCGGTCGGGTTCATCGCCTTTGTCGCCTACGCTCTCCTGTCACCGCCGTGGGCGTATCGATGGGAGTCCCATCCGGGTAACGAGCCGAAGACGTTGCGCATGGCCGTCGCCATCGGCCACTGGATGACTCTCGACACCGAGCCGGTGAGCGCGGGGATGGAATCGCTCCCCGCCGACAACCCGTTCACCGCCATCGCGCGGGCCGCCGGCGGCATGGCCGTTGAGACCGGGCGAATGGTGAGGGCGCTGCTGCGCGGCCCGGATGCGGTCGGCCGGGATGCGATCCGCGCCACGCGCGTCACCCGCCAGACCATCCGCGGCAAGGAAGGCGGCGTGTTCACCGTCCTCGCTCCCGGGCCGTCCCTCCTGCTCGCCCCCGCCTTGCGCCTCGATCGCTGGCTGAACCTGCGCGACGGCCGCAGCGGCCGTCTCGCCGCGACGGTGCTGTGGTGGAACGCGCTCGCCGCGGCGCTGGTCGCGGCCCTGTTCCTGCTGATCCGCGACGCCACCGGGCGACCGGGACTGTCGGCGGTGCTGGCCGGCGCGGCGGCGCTTTTGCCGCCGTTCGTCTTCTACTTCTTCCAGTTCTACCCCGAGATGCTCGGCGCGCTCGTCTTCGCCGTCGCGCTGCGCGCGTTGCTGTTTCGACGGCGGTGGACGGTGCCCAACGCATGGGCCCTCGGCGCGCTTCTGGCCGCGCTACCCTGGCTACATCAGAAGTTCCTGCCTGCGTGGGGCGTTCTCGCCGTGTGGGCGGTCTTGCGCGTGGTCAGTGAGCTCGCGCCGCTGCGTGCGCTGGCCGGGATCGTCATGCCGCAGCTCCTGTCGCTGTTCCTCTTCGCTCTCTACAACTTCGCGATCACCGGCAGCGTGCGCCCCGACGCGGTGTTCCTGGCCTGGGGGCCGGGCGGCGTCAGCGGCGCCAGGGTGGGGCAGGGCATGCTCGGGCTCGTCCTCGACGCGCGATACGGGATCGTCCCCTACGTGCCGTTCCTTCTCCTCGCCGCCTCTGGACTGATGATGCGCAGCCCGCTGCGGCGCGCGCTGCCCGTGATGGCCGTCTACTACCTGACCGTGGCCGCGGCCGACAATTGGAGCGGCGCGGTCTGCAACCTCGGGCGGTACTTCATGCCCGTGGCGCCGTTCGCGATCGCGCTGGCCGGCGTTGGGCTCGCGCGCACCGCGACGCGGTCCGCGGTCCGGTGGGTGGCGTTGACGCTCGCGGGATGGACGGCGGTCGTGACCTGGGCCCTCTGGCACGATCCGCACGCCGCGAACGATTGTGCCCAGCTCCTTGCGCGAAGCGCGTTCGCGGACGGGAACGTCTACGTGCCGAACCTGTTCCTGCGCGCGTGGGCCGATGCCGCGCCCGGGCTCTGGGCGCGCGTGCTGGCGTGGGTCGCTTTCGGGGCCGCCCTCGGCGGGTGGATGGTACGGGCCTCGCGGGGCCGGGGGGCGAGGTGCCCCGTGCGCGCGCTGGCCGCCACGGCGGCGATCGTGCTCTCGACGGCGTTCGCTCTCGAGCGATGGCCGGCCGGACGGCGCGCTCCCGTTTTCGATGACGCGATCGAAGTGCGCCCCGGCGTGACGGTGTTCCCGCGCGGCGGCGGCGAGATCCTCGTGCGCGCTCGCGATGCGCTGTCGTCGGTGCGAATCCACGCGACGGGCGACGGAACGGTGCGTGTCCCGGGGCTGCCGCCTTTCGTGGTGGGCGCAGGCGGGACCCGCGCCGACGTGCCGGTGTCGCTCGTGGCGCATCTCGCCGGCCGCCGCGGGGTCGAGGAACGGCTCTATCGGCAGCGCATCGACACCGACGGCGACGTCGCCATCGCGATCGTTCCCAACGAGGCGGCGCCTAGCGAATGATCCGGCGGTAACGAGCGTCGATGAAGGACAGCAGCCCGTACGCCATCAATCCCAGGGCCACGATCCCCAGCAACCATGCGCCGTACTCCTGCTGCCGCAACGTTCGCAACGCGCCGCCGAGGTCGCGGACCACGCGCGCGTTCATCCGCAGCGCGGCCTGGACGAGGAACCAGCCGATGATCAGGAACGTCACTCCCCGGGCCGCGAGGCCGAACCGCCCGATCCGCCGCATCCATCGCCGCGCGCCGGCGGTCATGCGATCGACTCGAAGGTGGTCCTCGAACTTCGCCGACCACGCCTTGTAGAACTGGTAGAAAGCGACCCCGATGACGAGGGCGCCGCCCAGTCCCACCGCCCAGGGGCCCCAGGGCTCGGCGAGCGATCGCGCCACCCATGAGCGCATCGATCCCGAGCCCCGCGACACTCCGAAACCGCCGGCGGTGACCGCGAGCCCGAGATATGCAAGGCCGCTGGCCGCATATCCCGCCCGCACGCCCAGCCCCTTGGCGTCGCTTCCCTTGCCCTCGAGGTCGCGGAAGGCCTGCACGAAACGCCACAGCACATACGCGAGGAGGCCCAGGGCAAGCGCCACCAGGAGCAGGCCGCTGCTGTCCGCCTGCTCCACGGCGCGGACGGCGCCTTCCCTGTCCGTCGTACGCCCGCCTCGCCCGGCGGCGGACTTCGCCGCGAGCACGCCGACCACGACGTACACCACGCCACGGGCGGCGAGCCCGAAGCGCGCGATGGGTTCGATGACGGAGGAGGCCATAATGTGAACTTTACGGGGCGCGGCGACGTTTGTATGCGTAGTGCCACACGCCACCGAAATGCCGGGCGCCGTCCTGGAGGCTCCTATCTCTTCAACATCGACGCTGGCGGAGGCGGTCACCGCAAAGGCGCCGGGCTCCGCGCTCGTCGAATTCCACGACCTCACGGTGTCCTACGGGCCTCGCCAGGCGCTCGCGGGCGTGTCCGGCATATTCGGAAGCGGAGCCACCGGGCTGCTCGGACCCAACGGGGCGGGGAAGACGACGCTGCTGAAGACGCTGCTCGGGTTCCTGAAGCCGGACCGCGGCCGGATGACGGCGTTTGGCCTCGATCCTGCGGTCGAGCCGCTCGCGGTGCGGCGGCGCATCGGCTACATGCCCGAAGTCGATTGCCATCTGCCGGGGATGACCGCATCCGCGTTCGTCGCCTTTGCCGGCGAGCTGTCCGGCATGCCGCGCGATGAGGCGGTGAGCCGAGCCCACGAGGTGCTGTACTACGTGGGCCTCGACGAGGCGCGTTACCGGACCGTCGACACGTACTCGACGGGGATGAAGCAGCGCGTGAAGCTGGCCCAGGCGCTGGTGCACGACCCGGACCTCCTGCTGCTCGACGAGCCCACCAACGGACTCGATCCCGACGGGCGCGAGGAAATGCTGGCCCTGATCCACGACGTGTCGCAGCGCCGGGAGATGAGCCTCATCCTCTGTTCGCACCTGCTGCGCGACGTGGAGCGGGTGTGCGAGAGCGTGATCGTGTTCAACCAGGGACAGGTGGCGGCGCGCGGCCCCATCGCCGAGCTCACCGGAACGCGGCGGTCGGTGTTCGACGTGCGGCTGAAGGGAGACGCGACCGCTTTCCTGACCGACATCAAGGACCGCGGCTGCGACTGGCGGGAGAGCGACGAAGGGTATCGCCTGTTCCTCGCCGACGGCATCGGGCCCGAGAGCATCTTCCGCACCGCGCTCGAGTGCGGTGTGCAGGTCCGCTACCTGCGCCCCGGCACGGAGAGCCTGGAGGACGTCTTCCTTCGCGCCCTCGGCCACGAGGCCACGTAAGTGCCCATCTACGACCAGAGCTACCGGCGGTACGAAGCGCGCGAGCCGCTGCGCAAGGTGCGCTACTGGCCCATCACCCGCGAGGCGCTGCGGCTCATCCTCGCCAAGCGCGCGTTCCTCGGCCTGCTGATGATTGCCTGGGTGCCGTTCCTCGCCCGCGTGATCCAGATCTACGTGGTGACCCGCTTTCCCGAGGCGGGCCGCGTGTTGCCCGTCGACGGGCGCCTGTTCGGCGAGTTCCTCGCCCAGCAGTCGGTCTTCACGCTGTTCCTCACCGTATTCGGGGGCGCGGGTCTCATCGCGAACGACCTGCGCACCGGGGCCATCCTGGTCTACCTGTCCCGACCGCTGACGCGGCGTGATTACGTGCTGGGCAAGCTCGGCGTGCTCCTGGCCCTGAACCTGTCCGTGACCCTGCTGCCCGCGCTGCTCCTCTACATCGTCGCCATCGCGCTGGCGCCGGAGCTGTTCCTGAAGGCGGACCTGGCCTGGCTCGGGCCCGCGGTGATCGCCTACTCGTTCCTCGTCTCGCTGGTGACGAGCCTCGTCGCCCTTGCCGTCTCCGCGCTGTCGCGCAGCGCGCGGGTGGCCGGCCTCGCCTTCTTCGGGCTGCTGATGGGGCTCGAGCTCGTCAGGGGGATCCTGCGCGCGGTCTACGACCGCCCGGAATCCTTGCTCATCTCGCTGCGGGCCAGCATGCACGCGGTAGGGAACGCCATGTTCGGGATCCGCGAGCGCGCCTATGACATCCCGTGGGTTCAACCCGCGCTGCTCCTCGTCCTCGTGTGCCTCGGATGCCTGGCCATCCTGCGCAGCCGCGTCCGCGCGGTGGAGATCGTGCGATGACGGCGTCGATCGAATACATCCGCGCCTCGCGCTGGTACGGGCCAGTGATCGCCTTGAACGACGTCACCACCGTCGTCGAGCCGGGCGTCACCGGCCTTCTCGGCCCCAACGGGGCGGGGAAATCGACATTCCTGAAGCTGGCCGCGGGACAGCTCGCCCCCAGCCAGGGTGAGGTGCAGCTCCTCGGCCAGCCTGCGTGGGGCTCGCCGGAGGTGTTCCACCACGTCGGGCTGTGCCCGGAGGCGGACGCCTTCTGGGAGCACATGACGGGTTTCGACTTTGTGATGGCGCTCCTGCGGCTCACGGGGTTCGACGAAGGGGAATGCCGCCAGCGCGCGGAGGCGGCGCTGAACGAGGTCGCGCTGCTCGAGGCCAAGGATCGCAAGATCGGCGGCTACAGCAAGGGCATGCGGCAACGGGTGAAGCTGGCCCAGGCCATCGCCCACGATCCCCAGGTGCTGCTGCTGGACGAGCCGGTGAGCGGGATGGACCCGATCAACCGACGGCGCGTCGTCGACCTGGTGAAGCGCATGGGACGGGAGGGGAAGACGGTGCTCGTCTCCAGCCACATCCTCCACGAGGTCGAGGCGATGACCCGCCGCGTCCTGCTCATCCACAACGGACGCATCCTGGCCGAGGGGGACGTGCGCGAGATCCGCGACCTCATGGACGAGCACCCGCACACCGTGGCCCTGCGCGCCAAGGACCCGCGCGCCCTCGCCCGCCATGTCGTGGGATCGCCGCACGTCCTGTCCTTGACCTTTGGCGCCGACGGTCAGTGGGTGACGGTGCAGACGGCGCGTCCCGACGAGTTCTACGGCTCGCTGCACGCGGCGGCGCTGGAGGCCGGAGTGTCCGAGATGTACTCGCCGGACGACAACCTCGAGTCCGTATTCAAGTACCTGGTCGCGCGATGACGGACACGAGGCTGCCGCTGCCGTTCCTGCCTGCGGCTCGGGGCGTGTTCAACCTCTCGCTCGACGCGATGGTGTGGAGCCGTCGCAGCCTGATGATGGCGATCCTGCTCGGCCTGCCGATCGTGTTCGCGCTGGTCTACCGGATCTTCCTGGCCGCCAAGCTGCCCCAGCACCTGAGCGGCTTCGATCTCTACGGCGTCGTCATCGCCTTCTACTACGTCCGGAATGTCCTGCCCCTGGCGGCGCTTTTCTACGCGACCGCGCTCATCGCCGACGAGGTCGAAGGCAAGACGCTCACCTACCTGCTGACGCGCCCGATCCGCCGCACCGCGATCCTGGCCGGCAAGTACGCCGCGTACCTGGTGACGACGCTGGCCTTGAGCCTCCCCGCGGCGGTCCTGACCTTCTTCCTGCTCGTCACCGCGCGCGGATGGTCGGGGGTCGGCGCCGCCGTGCCCGACCTCTTCCGAGACCTCGGAGTGATGGCCCTGACGCTGGCCGTCTACGGCGCCTTCTTCACCCTGCTCGGTGTCGCGCTGCGGCGCCCCGTCATCCCCGGTCTGCTGTTCCTGTTCGTCTGGGAGCTGGCGGCCAACCTGCCCGGCTACCTGCCGCGCATCACGATCACGGCGTGGCTCCGGTCCCTGATCCGCCACCGCCCGGCCCACGAAGGCGTCGCGGAGATTTTTGGCCAAGTGCTGCCTGCCGGCCTTTCACTGGAAGTACTTACGGGGATGTTGATCATCTTTCTCACGGGTTCGGTCTGGATCTTTTCGACCCGCGAGTACGTAATGGAACAATAGGG
>Ga0136617_10000382_pt1 | contig 36415 bp, 33 predicted proteins | sample AntDrymUQ3222106_2_FD_129672 | JGI IMG/M metagenome (GOLD analysis project Ga0136617, IMG submission 129672) | Polar desert sand microbial communities from Dry Valleys, Antarctica - metaG UQ322 (21.06) | ecosystem: Environmental > Terrestrial > Soil > Desert | place: Antarctica: Dry Valley... | reverse complement strand
TGCAGCGCCTCGGCGCAGGCGGCGCCGGCCGCACCGCCGCCGACGATCAGCGCCCCGACCGCCCGATCAGCCACTCGCGCCGTTCGCGACGAACAGGTTGGTGATGTCCTCCTCGAGCCCCGGGTCGAGGACCACCAGCACCTCGTCGCCCGCCTCGACCACGCTGTCGGACTTCGGGACGAAGCCGGAGCCGTCGCGCAGCACGCTGATCACGAGCGCACCGTCGGGGAGCGCGAGGTCGGCGACGCGCTTGCCGGCGGCCGCGCAACCGTCGCCGACGACGAGCTCGATGATCTCCAGCCGCTCCTCGGGCAGGTCGAGCAGGTGCACGAGGCCGTAGCTCGGCACCTCGTGCTCGATCAGCCGCAGGATCAGGTCGGTGGCCGAGACCGCCGGCTGGATGCCCAGCAGCTTGAAGTGCGTGAGGTTGCGCGGGTTGTTGCAGCGGGCGATGATCCGCTCGCACAGGTACTTCTCCTTGGCGACCTGGCAGATCAGCAGGTTGTCCTCGTCGTCGCCGGTGACCGCGACCACGAGGTCGGCGCGCTGGATCCCGGCGCGCTCGAGCACCCACAGCTCGGTCGCGTCGCCGTACTGGACGGCGTGCTCGAGCTCCTGCTCGACCGTCAGGTAGCGGCGCCGGTCCTGCTCGATCACGGTGACCTCGTCGCCGCGCTCGAGCAGCTCGCGCGCCAGGTTCCAGCCGACCTTGCCGGCCCCGGCGATGATCACGTACAGGCCAGCCATCAGGCCGTCTCCAGCGCCGCCTGCTCGAGCTGGTCGATCGCGATCTGCGTCGGGCAGATCGTGTGGACGCCCTGCTCGGCGTACCAGGCCGCCCGGCGCGGGTCGAGCACGCGGGCGATCACCTTGGGGACCTCGAACCGGCGCTGCGCGAGCTGCGTCACCACGAGGTTCGTGTTGTCGCCGTTGGTGGACGCGATGAAGACGTCCGCGTCCTCGATCCCGGACTCGATCAGCGCGTCGAGCTCCAGGGCGGTGCCGATCGTGAAGCGCCCGCCCGCCTCCTCCCACGACTTGCCGAGCTCGACGTCGAGGCGCTCGTGCGAGAGCGGGTCCTCGTCGAGCACGGAGACGGTGTGGCCGGCCCGCAGGGCCGATGTGGCGACGGAGGAGCCGACGCGGCCGGCTCCGACGACGAGGACGAACATCGGGCGGGCACTCTAGCGGCCCGCCGGCGCCTGGTCGGCGCCGACCGGCGGATGACCGACGGGATGCTCCGGCGTCGCGCCGGGCGACGGGCGCATGAGGTCGCCCGCGGCCTTCCCCGACGGCGGTGCCGTGAGGATCACGCGGCAGGTGGCGTTCTGCAGCACGTAGCGCGTCGTCTCGCCGACGAAGGAGTCGTGCAGTCCCTGCTTGCCGCCGAGCCGCAGGCCGCCGCGGACGCCGGTCGGCTCCTCGGCGGCGAGCACGATCGCCTCGACGCCGCGCCGCTTGGCCTCGTGCACGATCGCCTCGCCGGCGCGCCGGGCGCGGACCGTCGCGGTGGCCACCTCGACGCCCACGTACTCCTCCCCGACCGCCTTGGCGCGCGCGAGCGCCCGGCGCGCGCGGCGCAGGTCCGCGTCGGCCACGCGCGCGTCGATCGGCAGCGCCATCGGCACCTCGAACACCCAGAGCGCCTCGATCACCGCGCCGCCCTCGCCGGCGTCCTCGTTCTCCTCGCCGGCCAGCCGCCCGGCGGTCTGCATGATGTCGTCGTCGAGCGGCGTGCCCAGCACCGGCACGAGGATCGAGCCGAACTCCGCGTCGACCTCCTGGCGCGTGAGCGCCCTGGCCGGCACGGTGACGCGCTTGAACACCGGCTTGCCCGCGCTCGTGCGGTAGGTCACGTAGAGCACCACGCCGAACGCCATCCAGCCCACGCCGACGAAGCGCGCCGCGTCGTGCAGGTAGAGCACCGAGCCGAACGCGACCGCGGCCATCGCGGCGCCCAGCACCGCGGTGAGCGGCAGCTCGACCCCGCCCAGGCGCAGGTTCAGCGGCACCTTGTAGGGCCGGTCGCGGGTCGGCTCGCGGAAGCGGAGGCGGATCACCGACAGGTGCACGAGCGTGAACGCCAGCGTGGCGCCGAACGCATAGATCGCCGCGAGGAACTCGAGGTCGGTCGGGATGACCAGCGCGATCGCGAGCAGCGCGCCGAGCCCGATCAGCACCACGGGCGTGTTGTAGCGGGGGTGCAGCCGGCCTAGCAGCGACGGGACCTGGCGGTTGAGCGCGAGCGAGTAGCCCAGCCGCGAGAGTCCGAACATGGCGGCGTTGCACGCGATCACCAGCAGCGCCAGCGCGCTGACCGCCGTCAGGTAGCGCAGCGGCTCCCGGACCCACTCCTCCTCGAACCCCGAGACGACGCCGAGCATCGGCGCCTCGTACCACCGGTCGCCGGTCTGAGGCAGCGTCGAGGATGCGACGAGCGCGATCCCCAGGTACGGGACCGCAGCCGCCGTGCGCACGGCGAAGAGACGCTTGAGACCACGGCGCGAGACCGCGACCTCGCCCGCGAGCGAGGACGAGGCATCCAGGCCGGAGAAGGCCGCGATCGCGATGGTGAATGCGAAGAGCAGGTGCTCGACGTTCGGGGAGCCGGCGAGGGACGCGGGATCGGAAAGCACATCGGGCTCGAACAGCAACGCCAGGCCGAGGACCACGATCAGCAGCTGGATCCCGAGATCGGCCACCACGACGACCGCCGCGCGCTCCCAGCGCCGGGAGCCGGCGCCGCGCATGTTGACCCAGGCGACGTAGACGATCACCGCGATCGTCAGCATCAGCTCGGGCACGCCGTGGGCGAAGCCGTCCCAGAAGAGCGCCACGTAGTCGGTCGTCGCGAACGCCGTGATGGCGATCAGGATCAGGTAGTCGAGCAAGATCGCCCAGCCCGCCACGAAGCTCCACAGCTCGTTGAAGCCGAAGCGCGCCAGCACGGTGACACCGCCGCGCTCTTGATGCAGCGAGGCGCCCTCCATGTACGAGAGCACGAGGAGCATGAAGAACAGCGACGCGGCCAGCAACACGAGCCACGTCCACCCGAGCGCGTTCGAGACCACGACGCCGAGCGCGAAGTACAGCGACGCAGACAGGAAGCCCTGGACGATGCCGAACAGCGGCGGCGAGCCCGTCCCGCGCTTGAGCGTCTCGGGCGGGTCCAGGCGTGGCAGGCGCGACGGACTCACCGGCGTCGCTCCGCCCACAGGCGCCCGGCGCCCGCGGCGATGAACAGCACGCCCATGACGATCCCGGCCGCCAGCGGCCCGCCGCCCGCCGACACGGTGCGCGCGATCATCGCCAGCCCGAGCAGCACCATCGCGCCGGAGAGCACGGCCGTGATCGGGCTCACGACGCCACCGCCGCCTTCGGCGCCCGCCGCACGCGCTGCGGCCGGACGGGCGGCCGCGACTCGATGATCACGCGGCAGGGGCGCTCGGCCAACACGGTCTCGAGCGTCTTGCCGAAGACCGAGGTGCCGGAGACCCGCCGCGGCAGCGTCAGCACCACCGCGGCCGCGCGCATGTCCTGCGCCTCCTCGATGATCCGCCGCCCGGCCTGGCCCGCGCGGACCTTCTCCGAGTGACCCGAGACGCGCCCGCCGCCCTGCAGCCTCGCCTGCTCGATGATCGACGCGGCCGCGGCCTCCGCCTCGGGCATCGAGGCGTCGATCAGCAGCGAGTTCGGGACGGTGATCGTGACGAGCATGTGGATGCCGCGGCGCTTGCGGGCGGCGAGCTTCGTGGCGGTCGCGAGGGTCTGTTCGTCGAACACGCCCTCGCCGACGTGCACCAGCACCGAGTCGTACTCCGCCTCGTGGTCGACCACGGGCTGGGAGATCGCGACCTTGTGGGTCGAGGCGAGGTCGAGGCCCTGACGGCGGCGATAGGCGGCGTAGACGACGATGCCGATCGTCAGCCAGCCGGCGCCGATCGCGGCCACCCCGGGGTTGAGCACGACGATCACGACGAACGCGACCGCGGTGAAGCTCCCGCCCACCAGGGCGAACAGGGGCGCGTCGTAGCTGCCGATCCGGAGGTTGCCCGGCCCGCGGTAGGGGCGCACGACGTCGGACCGCTTGGCGCGCAGCCGCGCGACCGCCGCATGCGCCATCGTGAACGACAGCAGCGCGCCGAACGAGTACACGCTGGCCAGCAGCGTCTCCTGACCCGGCAGGATCAGCACGATCGCCGCCGCCGAGAAGACGATGATGCCGATCCACGGCGTGCGCAAGCGTGGGTGCAGGCGCCGCAGCGCGTCGGGCATCTGCCGGTGGATGCCCATCGAGTAGACGAGCCGCGAGACGCCGATGATGCCGGCGTTCGTGGCCAGGAACAGGATCGTCGCGGCGAGCAGGCCGACGTAGATCTCCGTGACGTCCTGGAACGCGCCGAGGTCCATCTGCTTGACGACGCCCAGCACCGGGTCGCCCGCGAAGCCGCCCTGCTCCTCGGTCAGCCCGAGCTTGGTCTCGTACGAGCCGCCCTCCCGCGTGACGGGCAGGGCGGAGAGCGCCACGGCCGGCAGCGTGAAGTAGATCGCGAACACCGCGATCCGCACGCGGTTGATCGCGGCCGGGATCGTCTTCGTCTCGTCCTTGGCCTCCTCGGCCATGTTGGAGACCGTCTCGATGCCCGTGTAGGCCAGCATGCCGATCGGGATCGCGAGGATTAGCCGATCCCACTCGGGCGCCACCCCCAGCGAGACGTTGTCGACGAGCTGCTCGGGCGAGAGGACGATGAACGCGCCGAGCCCCACCAGCAGCAACTGGGTGAGGAAGTCGACGACCGCGAGCGTCACGTTGATCCCGGTCGACTCCTTGGCCCCGAACACGTTCACGGCGGCCAGCGCCGCGATCACGACGCAGGCTGCGATCGTGTCACCCGGTCCGTGGCGCAGTGCCTCGGCGAAGGCGAACACCCCGCCGATGTAGTGCGGCACGAAGAACGCCGAGATGGCGATCGTGACCGTGTAGGTGAGCATGCCGGCCCAGGCCGCGAAGAACGACCAGAACTCGTTGAACGCGCGCCGCGCGAAGCTCGACGACCCACCGGCCTCGGGGAACATCGCCGTCGCCTCGGCGTAGCTGGCCGCCGTGCAGAAGAAGAAGAACCCGGTGATGATGAAGACGACCGGGGTCAGGCCCAGCGCGTAGGACGCCACGAGGCCGAGCGCGTAATAGATCGACGAGCCGACGTTCCCGTACGCGGTGGAGAAGAGGGCGTTGACCCCCAGGACTCGCTCCAGCCCTTCCAGTCGGCGTCTTGCCATGTGCGGTCGCCGATTCTAGGCGGACCGGCGTGCAGGCCGAGCCGGGGGCCGGGACTCGATGACCACGCGGCACGGCCGCTCGGCCAGCACCGTCTCGATCGTCTTGCCGAAGACCGACGTCCCGGCCACCCGCCGCGGCAGCGTCATGACGACCGCCGCGGCACGCATGTCCTGCGCCTCCTCGATGATCCTCCGCCCCTGCTGGCCCGCCCGAACCTTCTCCCAGTGACCCGAGACCCGATTGCCCACCTGGATCTTGGCCTGCTCGATGATCGAGTCCGCCGCCGCCTCCGCCTGCGACATCGGCGCGTCGATCACCAGCGCCTTGGGGACCTGGATCGTGACCAGGACGTGAATGCCCCGGCGCCGGCGCGCCGCCAGCTTGGCTGCGGTGGCCACGAGCTGCGGGTCGTAGGCGTCGTCGCCGACGTGGAGGAGCACCGAGTCGTATTCGGCCTCGTGGTCGACCACCGGCTCGGGGATCGCCACCTTGTGCGTGGAGACCAGGTCGAGCCCCTGGCCGCGGCGGTAGACGACGTAGACGACGATGCCCAGCACCAGCCAGCCGCTGCCCGCGGCGGCGACCGTCAGGTCGAGCGCGCTGACGACCAGCAACGAGAGGCTCGTGCCGGCGAGTCCGGCCAACGCCAGCGGCGGCAGATCGCGGCCGCGGATCCGCACGCTGCCCGGACTGCGGTAGGGCCGCTCGTGGTCGGGCTTGATGACGCGCAGCCGCAGCACGGCGAGATGCGCCATCGAGAACGACAGCATCGCGCCGAACGCGTAGATCGCGCCCAGGAAGGCCGCCTGGCCGGGCAGCACGGCCAGGCACGCGAGCGCGGAGAACACGAGGATGCCGATCCACGGCGTGCGGAAGCGCGGGTGCAGGCGCCGCAGCGCATCGGGCATCTGCCGGTGGATGCCCATCGAGTACACGAGCCGCGAGACGCCGAGCACGCCCGCGTTCGTCGCTGCGACGAGGATCGTGACCGCCAGGACGCCCACGTAGACCTCCACGCCCGACTGCAGCGGGCCGAGGTCGATCGCGCCGACGATGCCGAGCATGGGATTGTCGGCGTAGCCGCCGTCCTCCTTCGCGACGCCCAGCAGCGTCGTGCAGTCCTCCCCGGCGGCGTTGCAGCGCACCGGCAGCGCCGAGAGCGCGATCCACGGCAGCGTGAAGTAGATCGTGAAGACGGCGATCATCACCCGCTTGATCGCGGCGGGGATGGTCGTCGCCTCGTCGCGCGCCTCGCCCGCCATGTTCGAGATCGTCTCGATCCCGGTGTACGCCACCGTGCCGACCGGGATCGCGATCAGGAAGTCCTGCCAGCTGGGCGCCGTCCCGAAGTAGGAGAGGTTGCGCACCAGCGCCTCGGGGCTGAAGACCAGGAACAGGCCCACGATCACGAGCGTGAGCTGGCTGAGGAAGTCGACGACCGCGAGCACGATGTTGACGGCCACCGCATCCTCGACGCCGCGGACGTTGACCAGCGCGAGGACCACGATGAGCCCGATGCCCAGCGCGATGCTCCACTCCGTCGTGCTCAACGCCCCGCCGGTGACGCCGCCGAAGTAGCCGGCCGCGAAGAACGCCGAGATGGCGATCGTGATCACGTAGTTGAGCATCTGCGCCCAGGCCGTGAAGAACGACCAGAACTCGTTGAACGCGCGGCGGACGAACAGCGAGGAGCCACCGGCCTCGGGAAACATCGCCGTCGCCTCGGCGTAGGTCGTGGCGGTGCAGTAGAACAGCGCGCCGGTGAGCACGAACACCACCGGCGTCAGGCCGAGCGCGAGCGCGGCGACCAGCCCCAGCGCGTAGTAGATCGACGAGCCGACGTTTCCGTACGCGGTGGAGAAGAGGGCGTTGACCCCCAGGACCCGCTCAAGCCCTTCCAGTCGGCGTCTCGCCATCCCTCGGCTCGATTCTACGTGGGCTGCTGCGCCGACCTGCGCCCGGGGCGGGCCATAGGATCGCGGCATGACAGAGCTCGACCGCACCGCCCTTCTCGTCGTCGACCTCCAGCGCGCGTTCGACGACGCCGGCCACTGGGGCCGGCGCAACAACCCCGCGTGCGAGGCCAACGTCGCCGCTCTGCTGTGAACTCCGCCTTCCACGGCGATCCCGACCTCGCCGCGTGGCTGCGCGCGCGACCTGACCGGGCTCGCGATCTGCGGGATCACCACCAACCACTGCTGTGAGACGACGGCCCGCGTGGGCGGGAACCTCGGCTTCGACGTGCGGTTCGTGCTCGACGCACCCACACGTTCGACCGCACGGGCCCGGACGGGACCACGATGGGCGCCGACGAGCTGGCGCGGGTGACGGCCACGAACCTGCACGGAGAGTTCGCCACGGTGGTTGCCACCGCCGAGCTCACGCGAACCTGAACGGGGTCTGGGCAGTCTCCCGCCTGCGCCCCGGGAGTTACCGTGCGCAGGCGGCAGGCAGCCTCCCGCCTGCGCTCCGGGAGTTACTTAGGCGATCAGCGGGATGATCAGCAGCGCCACGATGTTGGCCACCTTGATCATCGGGTTGATCGCAGGGCCGGCCGTGTCCTTGAACGGGTCACCGACGGTGTCGCCGGTGACCGACGCGGCGTGGGCGTCGGAGCCCTTGCCGCCGTACGCGCCGTCCTCGATCAGCTTCTTCGCGTTGTCCCAGGCGCCACCGCCCGAGGTCATCATCACCGCGAAGAACAGGCCGACGACGATCACGCCGATGAGCAGGCCGCCCAGCGCCTTCTCCGACAGGATGCCGACAATCACCGGGATGACGATCGGGATCAGCGACGGGATGATCATCTCGCGCTGGGCCGACCGCGTCACGATGTCCACGCACTGGCCGTAGTCGGGCTTCTCCGTGCCGTCCATGATGCCCGGCTTCTCGCGGAACTGCCGGCGCACCTCCTCCACGACGGCGCCGCCGGCGCGACCGACGGCCTCCATCGAGAGCGCGGCGAACAGCGTCACCATCATGCCGCCGATGATCAGGCCGATCAGGACGTCCGGGTCGTCGAGCGCGAAGTTGACCTGACCGCCGAGCTCGTCCTGCAGCTCGATCTTGAACGCGGCGAACAGCACCAGGGCGGCCAGGGCGGCCGAGCCGATCGCGTAGCCCTTGGTCACGGCCTTGGTCGTGTTGCCGACCGCGTCGAGCGGGTCGGTGACGTTGCGCACCTCCTCGGGCATGTCCGCCATCTCGGCGATCCCGCCGGCGTTGTCGGTGATCGGGCCGAACGCGTCGAGCGCCACGATCAGGCCGGTCAGCGACAGCTGCGCCATCACCGCGACGCCGACGCCGTAGATGCCGGCGAGCTCGTTGGCGCCGAAGATGCCGAGCACGATCACGAGCGCGGGCAGCGCCGTGGCCTGCATGGCCTGGGCGAGGCCCTGGATGATGTTCGTCGCGTGACCGGTGACCGACGCCTGCGCGGTCGACTTGACCGGTGAGAAGCGCGTCGACGTGTAGTAGTCGGTGATCACGAACAGCGCGGCGGTCACGGCGAGGCCGATCAGCGCGCACAGGTAGATGTCGCCCCAGCCCGGGGCGTCGCCGGCGCCGAGGTCGTCCATCATCCACGCCGTCACCGGCAGGAACAGCAGCGCCGCGAGGACACCCGAGACGATCAGGCCCTGATAGAGGGCGCGCTCGACGTTGCCGCTGGCCGACTTGACCGCGAACGTGCCGATGATCGAGGCGATGATCGAGACGCCGCCGAGCACGAGCGGGAACAGCACGACGCCGCCCTCGCCGAACGTCAGGATGCCGAGGAGCATGACGGCGACGGCCGTCACGGCATAGGTCTCGAACAGGTCTGCCGCCATGCCCGCGCAGTCGCCGACGTTGTCGCCCACGTTGTCGGCGATCACGGCGGGGTTGCGAGGGTCGTCCTCCGGGATGCCCGCCTCGATCTTGCCCACGATGTCGGCGCCGACGTCGGCCCCCTTCGTGAAGATGCCGCCGCCGAGGCGCGCGAACACCGAGATCAGCGAGCCGCCGAAGCCCAAGCCGATGAGCGCGTCGATGGCCTCCTTGGTGTCGACGTTGAAGATCCAGGTGAGGATTCCGTAGTAGCCGGCGACGCCGAGCAGGGCGAGCCCGGCGACGAGCATGCCGGTCACGGCGCCGCCGCGGAACGCGACGTCGAGCGCAGGGCCGATGCCGCCGCGGGCGGCCTCGGCCACGCGCGCGTTGGCGCGCACGGACACGTTCATCCCGATGAACCCGGCTGACGCCGAGGCGAGGCCGCCGATGAGGAAGCCGATCGCCACCTCGATGTTCTGGAGCGGGATGAGGGCCACGAACAGCGCTACGCCTACGATCCCGATCGTTCGGTACTGGCGCGTGAGGTATGCCGACGCGCCCTCCTGGATCGCGGCCGACAAGCCACGCATCACCTCGTTGCCGGGCGACAGGGCGAGCAGCGAACGGCTCGTGAGCAGCCCGTAGGCCACGGCGAAGAGCGCGCAGATCAGCGCGACGACGACCCCGTGGTCGGACAGGAAATCGGACAAGGAAACCCTCTCTGAAGGCGTTCAGATCAACACGAAGACGGCGGCCGGAGAGGGCCGCCGCCGCAGCGGTCGCGCAGTTTATCGGGCGTTGAGGCGGGAGGCGTGACGGGCGATCGGCGCGTAGCGCGCGGCAGCGGCCTACTGGCCGGGAATCCAGAGCCGCCCGGAGCTCTTCTGTGCCTGGCCGGGGCCCGGTTGCGGCTTGGGCTCGCCGGGCGGTTCCGGGGGGCCTGCGGGCGTGCCGCCGCCAGCCTGCTGCGCGTAGACGACCTGCAGGCGTGCGAGCGTGTCGCGCAGGGGCCCGAGCTCCTCGGCGTGGCGCGACTCGAGCAGCGGCAGCAGCGCACGCGCCCCCTCGATCGCCTGCCGGACCTGATCCCAATCCGGCACCGGGGCCTCGCCGGGAGGCGCCCCGAGGCCGGCCTTGCGGGCGGCGAGGTTGAGCAGGGTCACGGTGCTCTGGATCAGGACGTCGTCGACCGTGATGCGCTCCATCTCGGCCTCGAGCTGACGCAGCTCCTCTTCTGAGAACTCAGGCTGGCTCATCGCAGGTCTCCTCGAAGTATGTGGCTTGGGTTTCCCGCAGGCATGCGGCGTACACCTCCGCCGGGCCGGCGCCCGCGTCGATCATCCGCCGCTGGCGCTGGGCGCCGTTGAGCGCGGGCAGCACGACGTCGGCGCCCGACCAGGCCGCCAGGCGGTCCAGCGCCTCGGTGGCGGGGAACTCGTCGATGCGCTGCGCCTGCAGGTCGAGCAGGCGGCCGTCGAGGCCGTACCGGATCGCGCGCCAGATGTTCTCCTCGATCAGCCGGCCCGGCAGGTCGGGCGGCGTCTCGCCCGCGTCGACCTCGGCGGCGGCGCGGCGCACGCAGGCGACGATCAGCGCGGCCAGGCCGTCTGCCTCGGGCGCCGTCATCTGCGCATCGCAGATGCGCACCTCGACCGTGCCGAACGCGTGATGCGGCCGCACGGACCACCACAGCTGGGTGAACTCGACGATCGAGCCGGTGCGCACCAGCAGCTCGACGTAGTCCGACCACGCCTGCCAGGAGCCGAACGCGTCCGGCACGCCGCAGCGCGGGAACGACTTGGTGAACGTCTGGCTGCGGCCGGAGTGCAGCCCGGAGTCGCGGCCGTCGATGTAGGGCGAGTTGGCGCTGACGGCGAGCAGCAGCGGCAGGACGGGCCGCAGGCGGTCGCAGACCAGCACGGCGCGGTCGGCGCCCTGCACGCCGACGTGGACGTGGACGGAGAACGTGTTGTTGCGCCAGGCGACGTACTTCAGGCCGTCCTCGACGCGGTGGTAGTGGTCGGTGTCGATGATGTGCTGCTCGCGGTAGTCCGACAGCGGGTGCGTGCCCGTGGCGCCGAGCGCGACCCCGTGCTCGCGCGCGACCGTGAACAGGCGCCGGCGGGCCTCGGCCTGGCGGGTACGGGCGTCCTCGACGTCGCTCCCGGCACCCGAGCGGATCTCGATCTCCGAGGAGATCAGCTCGCCCGCGATCGAGTCGGCCAGCGCCGGATCGGCGGCGCCCGCGTCGCGCAGGACCTCGAAGCGGGGGACCAGCAGCAGCGTCTCGGGATCGACGAGCGCGAACTCCTCCTCGAGGCCGACGGTGAAGTCGGCCGAGGCCTCGAACGTCTCGCGCGCGGCGCCGAGGTCGATCATGCGGCGCGGATCAGGTGAGGTAGAAGTAGAGCGCGTAGAGCAGGTCCACGGCCGGGCTGGACGTGTGGACCGTGACCTCCGGCGGCACCTGCAACAGCGCTTCGGAGTAGTTGAAGATGATCTTGACGCCGGCGTCGACGAGCTGGTCGGCCAGCGGCTGCGCGGCCGCGGTCGGGACCGCCAGGACGCCGACGACGATGTCCTCCTCCTCCACGATCGGCTTGAGATCGTCGATGTGGCGCACACCGACGCCGTTGATCTGCTCGCCGATCTTGGAGCGGTCGGTGTCGAACATCGCGACGACCCGGAAGCCGTGGTCGGCGAAGATGTCGCTCGACGCGATCGCGCGGCCCAGGTGGCCGGCGCCGAACAGCGCGATGTTGTGCTGGCCGGAGGTGCGCAGGATCTTGCGGATCTGCGAGACCAGCGAGTCGACGTTGTAGCCGACGCCGCGCTTGCCGAACTTGCCGAAGCCCGAGAGGTCGCGGCGGATCTGAGTGGAGTTCACGTGCGTGTACTCCGAGAGCTCCTGCGAGGAGATCGTCTCCTTGCCCATCTTGCGGGCCTGGGTGAGCACCTGCAGGTAGCGCGAGAGGCGGGCGGCGACGCCGAGCGAGAGGCGTTCGGAGAGCGGGCCCCCAGAGTCGTTGCGGTTTCCGCTGCTCGCGACGTCTGAGAAGCTCATGGCGCGACCACTCTAGCTACAGCCTGTCACGCAGCGCCTGCTCGTCCACATAGAGGTCGAACAGCTCCTCGCCGTCGAGCGCGACGACGGGAATCCGCTCCAGGTAGCGCGCGATCAGGGCGTCGTCGGTCTCGATGTCGACCTCGAGCAGGCGGAACGGACGGGTGGCGCGCACGCGCTCGAGGACCGTGCGGGCGTCGTCGCACAGGTGGCAGCCGGGGCGCCCGTAGAGCGTCACGGTCCTCACCGCGTGAACGGCTCCGAGCGGACGACGGCCGGCGCGCCGCCGCGCGGCGAGCGTGCGACGGCGCGGAACGCGTAGCGGCCGCGGTCGAGCTCGCGCAGCACGCCGGCGGGAAGCGTGTAGGCGTACTCCGCGGGCAGCAGCTCGCGCGCCCCACCGGGCGGCGTGAGCCGGCGCACGACCCGGTCGCCATCCGCGGTCACCAGCGTCAGGGCGAGCCGCTCGATGAGCTCGATGCGCGTGCCGCCCGCCAGCGGGTCACCGCGCTCGAACGCGCCGAGTGCGAAGCGCACGCCGGTCACGCGGCCGCCCTCGGCCCCCACGCTCAGCGGGCCGAGCGGCGGCGGCGGCGGGGCGGTCGCGACGGCGAAGGGATGGGCGAGCACGGCGCTGCCGCCTTCGGCACGGGCGACCAGCCGGCCCGCGGCGAGGCCGTCGGGGCCGGCGCCCGCGACGTCGATCTCGGCCTCGCGCCGGCCGCCCGGCGGGATCGTGATCCGGGGGCGGGCGAGCGTCGCGCGGGTGCCGTGATCGGAGACGAGCGAGAGCGCGAGCACCGCCGGTGTCGCACCCTGGTTCGAGACCACGACGCGCACGCAGGTCGGGGAGCCCGGGCACGGGTCGGCGCGCCGCGCCGGCGTCGTGCGGGCGGTGACCGTCGCGGTCTGCGCGGGCCGCCTCAGCGCCCCGGCGCCGGCGCCGCGGGCCGACAGCCGCGGATCGGGCTCCGCCCCCGCGACCAGCGCGCGGCGCAGCTCCCGCGGCGAGGCGCCGGGGCGCTCGCGGACCAGCCGGGCCGCCTCGATCGCGGCGCGCGCGGCGGCGACGGCACTGCCGCCGACCACCGCCGCCGCGCCGCCGGGTATCGCGGTCAGCGCTGCGCCGGGCGCGGCGACGTCCGGCTTGACCCCGCCGCCCGCGGCGGGGCCGCGGCTCGAGAACGGCGACAGCGTGGTGGCGGAGAGCGCCTCGACGCCCGGCTGGACGTCGCCGACCGCGACGGTGGCGCCCGCCTCCTCCGCGAGCACCGCGGCGGCGGCCGCGCCGGTGACGCCGATGACAGGAGCCGCGATGCGGCCGGCCGGGATCGCCGGCAGCGGGCGGCGGCGCGGCTCGGCAAGGAGCACCGCCCGGGCGCCGGCCGCCGCGGCGGCGGCCGCGCGCGCCACCGGCTGATCTCCGGCGCGGACGACGACGAGCCGGCCGCGCAGGCTCCGCGCCCCGCCTTCGAGCAGCTCGGCCGGGTCGGTGGCGTCGACCGGCCCGGCCGTCGTCAGGCCACCGGGCGGCGGGCTGCCGGCGAGCAGGACGGCGCCGCGCGCGTCCGCGCCGCCCACCTCGAGGTCGATGCGCGCGACGGCCTGCGGAGCCGCGAGCGCGCCCACGGCGAGCGCGTCGCGGGCGGCGGCGGGCGAGCCGATCGTGCCCTCGGGCCCCGCGGCTGCGCCCTCCCCTCCCGCCGGGGCGACGACGAGCGTGCCGAGATCGGCCGCGCCGCGCACCGCCTTGGCCTCGGGCGACGCCTCGAAGCCCGCGTACGGCGAGTTGACGCCGACGACGGCGACGGCGACGTGGTCGTCGGTGGCACCGTCGCCGTCGGGGTCGACGGCACGCTCGAGCCCGGCCAGCAGCTGGTCGGAGACCGCCACGTCCTCCAGGCCCGAGCCCTGCGTCGCGGGCTGCAGGCCGGCGACGCGGATCGGCAGGACCCGCTCCCCTGCCGCGACGAGGATTCCGGCCAGCCCCGTCCCGCTGGTCTCGCGCCGGGTGCCGCGCGGGTCGCGTCCCGGCGCAGGCTCGCCGTCGCGGTCGACCGCGTCGTAGCCGGGGTCGAGCCGGTCGGCGAGCAGCGGGTGGCCCGGGTCCACACCCGTGTCGAGCACGGCGACCGGCGCGCCGCCGAGCGGCACGGCGGCGACCGGCAGCCGCAGCCCGGGCACCCGCGCCGGCTCGCTCGACGCCGGGTAGAAGCGGCGCACGGGCTGCGCGCGGACGCCAAGTGACGGCAGGTCGGTGAGGTCGCCGGTGCGGACCGTCGCGGCGAAGCCGTTGAACGTCCGCGCGTAGGTGACGACGTCGGAGAGCCGGATCCCGCGTGCGCCCAACGCGGAGCGCAGCGCGCCCGACTCGTCCCCGAGCGACTGCACGTAGCGGCGCTGGGCGCCCGGCTCGGCGATCCCCGCCTCGGCGAGCGCCGGCCGCGGCAGGCGCACGATCACCCGCGTCCCCTCCGCGCTCGGCTCGCGCGGCGAGCGCCCGTCGTAGGGCACCGCGTCGGCCAGCGCCGGCGGCGGCGCCGCGCCCTCGCGCCCGACCAGCGCGATCGCGACGACGGCGGCGACGAGCACCAGCACGGCGCCGCCGATCGCCCACCCGCGCGGCAGGTTGCGCACCCAGGCGGCGAAGCGCGCGGCCACGGCTCAGGGGGCGCGGTGCCGGCGGCCGGTGGCGTAGGCGTCGAGCGCGAGGTAGTCGGGGTGGCGGACCGGGTCGACCCAGCGGGCGGCGGACCCGATCATCGCCGCGTTGTCCGTGCACAGCTCGGGCGGCGGCACCTTCACCTGCACGCCGAGCGCCTCGGCCCGAGCGCGGAGCCTCCGGTTGGCCGCCACGCCGCCCCCGATCGCCAGCCGCGCGCCCGGCTCCGCGGCCAGCGCGCGCTCGACCCGCGCCATCAGCGCCTCCACGATCGCGTGCTCGTAGGACGCTGCGAGGTCGGCCGCACGGCGCGCCGTCTCCTCCTCTCCCAGGTCGCGCACGGCATACAGCAGCGCCGTCTTGAGGCCCGCGAAGGAGAAGTCCAGCCCGGCCACGCGCGCGGCGGTGGGGAACGCGAACGCCGCCGGGTCGCCCGCACGCGCCAGCGCAGAGAGCGCCGGCCCGCCGGGGTAGCCGAGCCCGAGCAGCCGGGCGCCCTTGTCGAACGCCTCGCCGGCCGCGTCGTCGAGCGTCCCCCCGAGCACCTCGTAGCCGCGGTGGTCGGTCACGCGCACGAGCAGCGTGTGCCCGCCCGAGGCGATCAGGCAGAGGAACGGCGGCTCGACCGGCTCCGGCGCGAGGAAGTTCGCGGCCACGTGGCCCTGGAGGTGATCGACGGGCGCGAGCGGCAGCCGCCGCGCCGCGGCCAGCCCCTTGGCGGTGGCGATCCCGATCAGCAGCGCCCCGACGAGCCCGGGCCCCTGGGTGACGGCGACGAGCGTGACGTCGTCGAGCCCGCAGCCGGCCTGGCGCAGCGCGTCGTCGACGACCGCGTTGACGAGCTCGAGGTGGTGGCGCGAGGCGATCTCCGGCACGACGCCGCCGAAGCGGTCGTGCACGCCTTGAGAGGAGACCACCGAGGCGAGCACCTCCCCCGCGCCGGTGAGGACCGCCGCGCACGTGTCGTCGCAGGAGGTCTCGAGCGCGAGGATCAAGTCGGCACGTCGTCGAGCGAGCCGCGCAGCGTCGCCGGGGTCCGCCACATCACCACGGCATCCTCGCCGTTGTCCGCATAGTACCTCCGGCGCAGCCCCGCGGCCCGGAAGCGGAAGCGCTCGTACAGCGCGATCGCGCCCTCGTTGGAGCGCCGGACCTCGAGCGTGTACTGCGCCTCGGGATCGTCGACCCGCTCGAAGAGGCGCGTGAGCAGCGTCGTCGCGATGCCGTGACGGCGCCGGTCGGGATCGACGGCCACGTTCATGATGTGCCACACGGTGTCGTAGCGCGAGCACACGAGGTAGCCGGCCAGCTCGCACGCATCCGGGCCCGGCATCCTCGCCATCGCGGCCGCCTCCTTCGGCGACTCCACGAACCCCGCCAGGCAGATCCCCGAGGCCTTGGAGAGCTCGAGCACGAACATCGCGAGCGACCACGGCGTCGGGAACGCGCGACGCTCGATCGCGACCACCTGCGGCAGGTCGGCGTAGGTGAGGCGGCGGACCTCGATGGCGGCGGCGGGCGGTGCGGTCATCACTGCGGCGGCTTGGCGTCGGGCTCGCGCCGGTAGTCCGGCAGCAGCCGGTCACGTTCGGCCGGCTCTCCCACCGCACCGAGCCGGCAGAGCGGCGCGGCGGCGATCCGGTGGACGGCGGAACCGTCCGCCGGGACCGCGACCCCGGCTCCTTCGAGCTCCGGCCGGAAGCGTACCGCCCCGTCGCCCACGGCCTGCACGGGCAGGTCCAGCCCGGCGAGCCGCGCGGCGAGCGCGTCGGGCGCGAGCGCGACTGGGGCGATCAGCTCGCGCCCGGCCGCCCAGACGCCGGCGAACACCTCGCCGCGGCGCGCGTCCAGGACGGCCGCGACGAGCTCGGCGGCCGGCTCGGCGCCCGCCGCCAGCGTGGCGAGCGAGCCGACCGGCACGACCGCCAGCCCGCGTGCCTGCGCCACCGCGCGCGCCGTGGCGATCCCGATCCGCAGGCCGGTGAAGCCGCCCGGCCCGACGCCGACGGCGAGCCGGTCGACGTCCTCCCACGCGACGCCGCCCTCGGCCATCGCGCGCTCGGCCAGCACGAGCAGCCGGGCCGCGTGGTCGCCACGCGAGCCCTCCGGCGGGTCGTCGCGCGCCTCGAGCACGCGCCCGTCCGCGAGCAGCACACCCGTGACCGTCGCGGGCGTGGCGGTGTCGAGGCCGACGAGGATCACGCTCCCTTGACCTCGATCGTGCGGCGGTCGCCGCCGCCGTGCGCCAGCGTCACGTGGCGCGCGATCGCGCGGGCGCCGAGCAGCGCGAGCGACTCCGCGCGCTCGGGCCACTCGACGAACGTGACGGTGTCGGGGCCGAAGTAGGGATCGAGTAGGCCGGGATCCTCGTCCTGCAGGCCGACCAGCCGGTAGAGGTCGAGATGCGCGAGCAGGCCCACGGCGCCGTCGTAGAGGAGGCCGACGACGAACGTCGGACTGGTCACCGCCTCCGTGACGCCGAGTGCTCGCAGGGCGCCGCGAACGAAGGTCGTCTTGCCCGCCCCGAGGTCGCCGGACACGAGCACGACGTCGCCCGGCCGCAGTCCCGACGCCAGCTCGGCGCCCGCGCGCTCCGTCGCCGCCGGGCCGTCGGTCCCGCGAGACTGGGCACTAGGACCGCTCACGCAGCCCGATACGCGCGACGACGCCGCCGGCCATCAGCACAGCGCCGGCCAGGAGGATCAGGCGGCCGTCGGCGCCCGTGTAGGGAAGCTGGGCCGGCGGCGACGCGGCGGGTGCCGGCGGCACCGCCTCCGCCGCGGGGGCCACGGGCGCCGGCGCGGGCGATGCCGGCTCAGCGCCCCCTCCGTCGTCGCCCGAACTGCCCTGCGACTGGCCCTGGTCGTCGCCGGCGAACGGGTCCTGGTACTGGTCGTCGCCGGCGCTCTGGGCTCCGGCCGAGGCCGGCGCGGCGAGGAGAGCCGCCGCGACGAGCGCGGCGAAACGGCGTCGGAGCACCAGCATCCGGCGCACCTTAGCGACCGCCCTGCGATACGGTCGCCGGCCGTGCGCAGCGTTCCGCCCGCCCCGGCGCCGGCTGCAGCCGGCGGCCCGGCCGTCACCCTGGCCGGTGCCGAGACGACCACCGCCGCGGGGCTCGCGGCGGCGCAGCTCGCCGCCAACGGGATCGCCGTGATCTTCACCGCGGTCTTCGCGCGCGTGCTAGGGCGCGAGGACTACGGCGTGCTCGCGGCCGCGCTCTCGAGCTTCCTGATCTTCTCCGTCCCCGGCTCGGCTCTGCAGGTGGCGACCGCCCGCGCGGTGGCCACCCGGCGGCTCGGCGGACGGGGCGAGCTGGCCGCGACGCTGCGCCGGTGGAGCGCACGCCTCGCGGGCGCCACCGCCGCGCTGGCGCTCGCGGGCGTGGCGCTGCGCGAGCCGCTCGCCCGCACGATGGGCGTCGACGCCTACGGCGCGGCGGCCGCGACGCTGCCGACCGTCTCGCTGTGGCTGCTGCTGTGCGTCCAGCGCGGCGCGCTCGCCGGGCTGGGCGCGTTCCGGCCGGTGGGCGCCTCGATCGTCGGCGAGGCCGGCGGGCGCCTCGCGCTCGGGCTGGTGCTCGTCGGCGCCGGCCTCGGCAGCGCCGGCGCCTACCTCGGCACGCCGCTGGCGATGGCGGCGACCGCCGCGGTGCTCGCCGTGCTGGTCGCGCGCCGCACCGAGGCCGTGCAGGGTGCGGCGCCCGCGCGGATGCGGGAGTTCACGCGCGAGGCGCTCGCCCCCATCGTCGCGCTGGCGTTCGTCGCGGTGCTGCAGAACGTGGACGTGATCGTGATCCGCCACCAGGTCGGCGCCGACCTCGCGGGAGCCTACGCGGCCGCCGCGGTGGCCGCCAAGGTCGTGGTGTGGACCGCCGTCGGCGTGGGCCTCTACCTGATCCCCGGCGCGGCGGCCCGCGCCGCCGATGGCCGCGACGCCCGGCCGGTCCTGCTGCGGGCGCTGGGCGTGGTGGCGGCCGTCGCCGCGCCGGCGCTGCTGATCATGCTGCTGGTGCCGCGGCTGCTGCTCCGCGTCGGGTTCGGCGAGGAGTACGTCGGCGCGGCGGACGCGCTGCCGCTGCTCGGCCTCGCGATGACGACGCTGGCGCTGACCTACCTGGCCGTCAACTTCCTGCTGGCGGTCGGCGCGACCGGGTTCCTGGTGCCGCTCGCGCTCGTCGCGCTTGCCGAGCCGGTGCTTCTGCTGACGGGATCGCTCGACCGGCTCGCGAGCTTCGCGGGCGTCGTCCTCGCCGTCCAGGCGGCCGCCGCGGTGGCCGTGCTCGTACCGTCGCTGCGCCGCAGCCCCGTGCCGGTTCCCGTACGGGCATGATCGCGCGGGCGCTCGTCCTGCTCGCGGTCATCGCCGCGATCGTGCTGCTCGCGGGCGAGCTGCGGGTCGCGCGCGACGTGGACCGGGCGGTCGCGCTGTCGGGCGGCGGTCGCAGCACGGGCGAGGCGCGCGAGGCGGCCACGTTGCTGCGCGCGTCGGCGGGACGGACCGCCGACACGACGCCGCTGCTGCGGCTCGCGCAGCTGGGGCTGTTCGCGGGCCGCCCGCGTGAGGCGCTCGGGCCGGCGCGGCAGGCGGCGCGGCGCGAGCCGGAGAACGCGCAAGCTTGGCTGCTGGTCGCGCAGGCCGCGACCGCCGCCGGCGACCCTGGCCTCGCCGCGGAGGCGCGGCGAAGAGTCGCGGCGCTGGTCGCAGGTGTTGCGAGTTGATCTCACTATCCGAGATCAACTCGCAACGGATCCTCGTCGGCGAGCGCGATCACGAGCCCGGCCAGCACGAGCGCGCCGAGGGTCGGACCGCCCGGCATCTCCCAGTCCCAGTCGAGCGCGCTGTGCGCCGTCCACGCGGCGAGCACCGCGGCCGGGCCCGCGACGAGCGCCGGGGATCGCCGACGGGCGGCGACCGTGGACGCGATCACCCCGCCGAACAGAGCGGCGAGCAGCGCGATGCCGACGAGCCCGAGCTCCGCCGCCGTCTCGAGCCAGATCGAGTGCGCGTCGCGAACGACCTCGGGCACGGTGCGGTCACGGAGCCACAAGGACCCGAACGACCCGGCGCCGTGCCCTCGCAGCGGTGCGTCGACGAACCCGCTCAGCGCGACGCGCCAGTAGGCGTAGCGGTTGGAGTCCGCGCTGCCCAGCCGCGCTGCCGTCGCGCCGTCGCGCGGCGAGCCGGTCTGCGCGCCGCCCTCCACGGCGGCGGCGCCGACCACGAGCGCGAGCGCCACGACGACTCCGACGGCCACGGCCGCGGGCCGGATGCCGCCCAGCCGGCGGGCGTCGGGCGAGATGCGCCCGGCCGCCGCGGCTCCCACCGCGCCGAGCACGAGGAGCCCCGCGAGCAGCACCAGTCCTTGCGACTCCCGGCCGGAGCCCTCCAGCGTGCGGACCGCCGGCAGTGCGGCGGCCAGGACCGCGCTGACCGCCGCGGTCGCCGCGACGGCGAGCGCCGCGCGCAGTTGCGCGGGCGTCGGCGCGAGCGCGAGGAGGACGACGAGTCCGATCACGGCCGCCGCGATCGCGCCGCGCGAGAACGCGAGCACGAGCCCCGCGCCGAGCGGCGCCGCGAGGGCGCCGGCCGCCATCCGCAGCGCCCGCGGCCTGGCCGTGTCGCCGGCCAGCCGGGCGGCGAGCACGAGTGCCATCGCCGCCAGCGCGCCCATCGAGTTCCAGTACGTGAGCGGCTGCTCGAGGCGCCCGCGAGCCGAGCGGGAGTCGGCGAGGTCGACGAGCCCGGGCGCCAGACGCTCCGAGAGCCCGTAGGCGACGACGAGGAGCGCGCCCGCCGCCAGCGCGGGCTCGACCGCGCGGGCCCGGGGCTCGCGGAGCAGCGCCGCGGCGGCCACAAGCGTGGCGAGGTAGAGCGCGAGGCGCTGGGCGTCGGCGATCGCCGGCCCGGCCTGCGGCGCCCAGCTGCGGGAGATGAGCGTCCACGCGAGCAGCCCGGCGAGCCCGGCGACGGCCGCGCGCCCTGCCGCCGACCGCGGGAGCGCGCGCGGGGCGGCGACGGCGGCGACAGCCGCCAGCACGCTCGCCGCGAGCGCCGCCCATAGCCGCGCGACCGGGAAGTAGCCGCCGCGCGCGAACCCGACGACCGCCGGACCGGCGAGCAGCACGACCGTGGCGAGGGCGCACGCGACAGTCGCGACGCGCGACCGAGCGCCACCGCCCGGCGCGGCAGCGGGACGCGGCTCGACGCGCGACCCAGCGCCACCGTCCGGCGCGGCGGCGGGACGTGGCTCGTCGGGCGCTCCCCCGTTCACCGTCCCGCCGTCTCCGCGGTCGTGGGGAGCGGGCGGGCGGGGCGCGGCTCGCCCGGCTCCGCGTGGGCGGCGCGCCGACCGAGACGCTGCGCGTAGCGCTCCACGCCGTACCAGCTCGCCGCGCCGAGGGCGAGCGAGAGCGCCAGTCCGCCTACGGCGACGAGCGCGAGCGCAAGCCCGCGGTCGTCGAGCTCGCGCAGCACGTCGAGGTGCCACAGGTAGACGCCGTAGGACACCAGCCCGACCCAGGCGAGCGGCCGCCAGGCGAGCAGCCGCCGCACCGGTCCGCCAGCACCGAGCACGGCCGGCGCCAGCAGCCCGAGCGCGACGACCGCCTGCAGCTCGTGCTCGACGAGCACCCGCGCCGCGTTGCCGTCCGGCCGCCATGTCGCGAGCAGCGCGTAAGCGGCCGCCGCGACCAGCCAACCTAGCGAGTGCCTGGCACCGTTGATGTTCGCGGCGCTGACGACAGCCAGGGCCATGCCGCCCGCGAACACGTCGAGCTGGGCCGGCAGCGCGATCAGCAGCGTGAAGTACGCGGGCTCGGACGGGTCGAGGGTGCTCACCACCGCCAGCCGCCATGCCACCGACACCGCGACGAGCCCGCCGAGCGCCAGCGCCTCGCCGCGCAGGACCGGGCCCGGCAGGCGGCGCACGGCGAGCGCGACCAGCGGCAGCGCGGCGTAGAACGCCAGCTCGACCGTCAGCGTCCACGCCTGCCCGATCCCACCCGAGAAGCGCTCCGGGAAGTACGCCTGCGCGAAGCCGAAGTAGATCAGCGCGTCCGGCCACGCGAGCACGCCGTCGCGCCCGAGCACCACTACGATCGCGACCAGCGCCACCCAGTAGGCCGGCCCGATCCGCAGCAGGCGGCGCAGCGCGTAGATTCCCAGCGCCGGGGGCGCCGAGCCGGCGAGCCGCGCCACCACCCACGGGCGGTAGAGCAGGAAGCCCGAGATCGCGAAGAACAGCGGCACGCCGACGTTGAGGCCGGCGAGCCACGGCCCGGCGCCGGTCGTGGTGAGCCCGCCGCCGAGGAATGCGACATGGAAGGCGACGATCGACAGCGCTGCGAGCGCTCGCATCGCGTCGACGAGCGGGAAGCGGGCAGGCGTCATCCGCGCACCCGCCACACGGTCGCGCAACCGAACCGCCGCGGCGGCTCGGTGAAGCCCGCGAGCACGCGGCCGACGTCCGCCCGCCCGTGGCAGTCGCTCAGCACGAACCGCGCGCCCGAGCGGCGGACGAGCGCCTCCGCCGCCGCCGCGTCGAGCCGCCCGCCGAACAGCGCCTCCGCCGCCTGTACCCGTTGCGGCTGGTCCGGCGTCCACGAGCCGGCTCCGATCCACGTCTCGCGCCCCGTGTAGGCCGGGACCGCGATGCCGGCGTAGACCGGCGCGAGCACGCCGCCCGGCTCCGGGCGCGCGTCCAGGTCACGCAGCGCCGCGCGCTCCCCGGGATCCAGCGCGAACGGCTGCAGGCCGTAGTGCACCGCGTCGGCCAGCTTCTCCACCCGGTGCGCCGAGCCGGCCACCACAAGCAGGAGCACCGCCACGAGCGCCGGCGCGAGCCGCACGCGGCGGTCGCCGAGGTGCGCCCGCAGCGCCAGCGCGCCGAGCACGACCAGCGGCGGCGTGAGCCCTTGGAGGGCGTGGAACGGGAAGGTCCCGAACGGCTGGAAGTACACGACGAGCGCGGCGAGCGGCCACGCCCGCAGCGCGACCGCGCCGAAGTCGGGCGCCGGCAGCCGGTAGGCGAACGCGGCCGGGATCGCGAGCGGAGCGGTCCCGGCGAGCAGCGCCCACCACGGCCAGCGCGGCAGGTCGTTGACCTCCGCGGCGAGCGCCCACGCGGGGTCGAAGCGGCCGAGCAGCGCGTAGTAGACCAGCGGCGCGGCCGTCGCCGCGAGCGGCAGCGCCAGATCGCACGAGCCGCGGTCGACGCGCCGCCGGCCGCGCCAGACCTCTACCACCTCCGCCGCCACGATCACCAGCGCGAACGTCGCGCCCTGCCACGGCTGCAGCCACGCGCACAGCAGGCCGGCGCCGGCCGCCGCCGCGATCCAGCGCGCTCCGCCGCCCTCGCGTGCGCGCTCGTACGCCAGCACCGCGAGCGGCAGCAGCCCGACCGCGATCGCAGTGAACAGGTAGCCCCACAGGTAGGCCCCCGTCCACAGCTCACCGGTGACGAAGTCGACCTGGAGCTTCTCCCCGGCGTCCCCCAGCTCGCCCCAATCGACGACGGCGGCGACCGGCGAGCAGGCGAACAACCCCAGCACGAGCGCCAGGCGGCGATCGTCGCGGCGGTCCAGGAAGCGCCGCACCAGCGCCAGCGTTCCCGCGAAGAGCATGCCGACGGCGACCGGCTTCCACAGCAGGTACGCGACCGCCGGCCCGGCGCCGAGCCGCCAGGCGACACCCGAGAGCAGCAGGCCCGGATGCAGGAACGCCCGCGGCCCGGGAGCGAGGTCGTGCCGGTTGCCGATCAGCCCGTGCTCCCCGGCCTGCCGCGACCAGTCGAGGTACTGCAGCGGGTCGGCGACGAGGAACCCGTCGGCGCCGGTGACGACGCCGCCGCGCAGCCACACCTTGAGCACGAGCCCGCCGAGCACCGCCAGCGCCAGCGCGGCCAGCGCGGCCAGCGCGGCCGCCTCGAAGGCGTCCAGCCGGCGGACGCGGTCGCTCACACCCGCGACCCGGCCGCTTCGGCGGCCGGCTGGGCAGCCGCGGCCGCACGCGCGCGGACCGCGCGGCGCACCCGGCGGCGCGCCTCGAGCAGCTCCAGCGTGACCGGCACGATCACGCGCGGCATCGAGAGGCGCGAGCCCGCGCGGTCGGTCCACGCGATCCCCGTCTCGGTGATGCTGAAGCCGAGCGCGCGCGCCATCGCGAGCGTCTCGGCGTCGAACGTCCAGCCGGTCAGCACCGTCGCGCCGTAGACCGCCTCGGCGGCCGGCGCGCGCCAGAGCTTGAAGCCGCAGAACAGGTCTCGGGTCGGCTCGCGCAGCAGCGCGCGGCACAGCAGTCCGAAGCTGCGCCCCGCGATCCGGCGCCGCACCGGCTGGCGGCGGCCGACGGTGGCGCCGGCGGCCAGGCGCGAGCCGACGACCACGTCGAACCGCTGCGACAGCGCCACCATCCGCCCCAGCGCGTCGACCGACGGCCCGCAGTCGGCGTCGCAGTGCAGCCGCAGGGCGCCGCCGGCCGCGAGCATCCCGCGCCGCAGCGACGCGCCCTTGCCGAGGTTCGCCGGGTTGCGCAGGACGCGTACGTAGGCGAGCGAGAGCGCGTCCACGACCTCCGCCGTGCCGTCGTCGCTGGCGTTGTCGACCACGAGGATCTCGTGCTCGAGCCCGAGGCCCGCGATCGTGGCGTGCAGCGAGCGCAGCGTGGTCGCGATGCCCGCAGCCTCGTTGTACGCCGGCACCACCACCGAGAGCGCGGGGGCAGCCATTGGCGGGCAGTGTATTCAGCGGGGTCGAGTAGGCTGCCCGCCTCGATGAGCGCAGTGGCCTGCCGGATCTGCGACGGGGAGCTGGAGCCGTTCCGCGCGGGGCGCCCCGGCCGACCCGCCCCCGAGGACTTCGCCCCGAGCAACCACCGCCCGGGCGAGCACGGCGCGCTGTTGCGCTGCCGCAGCTGCGGCGCCGTGCAGCAGCCTGGGCTGCCGTCGGGCGCAGAGCTGCACGACCTCTACCGCGAGATGGCCGACGACGCGTACCTGGGCGAGGAGGGCGGGCGGCGGGCGACCGCGCGGCGGGTGCTCGAGCTGATCGGGCGCCGCGTGCCCGCCGGCCGGCTGCTCGACGTCGGCTGCGGTCACGGCCTGCTGCTCGACGAGGCCCGCCGGATGGGCTACGACGTGCTCGGGCTGGAGCTGTCGCGCGCGGCCGCCGGCCACGCGCGCGACGTGCTCGGCCTGCCGGTGGAGGAGGAGCCCGTGGAGGCGTTCGCGGACGCCGCGCCGGACCGCTTCGACGCGATCGTGCTCGCCGACGTGATCGAGCACCTCGAGGACCCGGCGGCGGCGTTCGACGCCTGCGCCGCGCTGCTGGCCGACGGCGGCGTCCTGTGCGTGATCACGCCCGACCCGTCGGCGCCGCTCGCGCGCGCGGCCGGCGCGCGCTGGTGGGGCTACGTGCCCGCCCACACCTGCCTGCTGCCCGGGCGCACGGTGCGCGAGCTGCTGGGCGCCCGTGGGCTCCTGATCTCCGACGACGTGGCGCTCGTGCGCTCGTTCGCGCTGCGCTACTGGCTCGCGGGGCTCTCCGAGCGCGGCGGCCGCGCGGGAGCGGTGCTGCGCCGGCTCGCCGCGACGCGGCTCGGCGCCCGCCGCGTCTCGCTCGCGCTCGGCGACGAGCGCGTCGTGCTGGCTCACCGCGTCGGCGTCGTGCGGCCGCCCGAGCCGCTGGCCGCCGACCGCGGCGGCTCGCCGCGCGTCACGGTCGTCCTCCCGGCCTACCGCGCCGCGGAGACGATCGCGGCGGTCGCGCGGGAGATGCCGGTCGCGGTCGTCGACCGCGTCCTGCTGGTCGACGACGCCAGTCCCGACGCGACGCCCGATGTCGCGCTGCGCGAGGGGTTCGAGCTGCTGCGCCTGCCCGCCAACCGCGGCTACGGCGCCAACCAGAAGGCCGGGTACGCGCGCGCGCTGCTCGACGGCGCCGACATCATCGTCATGGTCCACGCCGACAACCAGTACGACCCGTCCCTCGTCGAGCGCATGGTGCGGCCGCTGGAGGCGGGCATCGCCGACGTCGTGATGGGCTCGCGCCTGTTGGAGGACGAGGCGATCGCGGGTGGGATGCCGCGCTGGAAGTGGGTCGGCAACCGCGCGCTGACGGCCGTGGAGAACGTGGCCTTCCGCCGCGGCTTCTCCGAGTACCACACCGGCTACCGCGCCTACTCCGCCGACTTCCTGCGCCGCGTCGCGTTCCTGCGCAACTCCGACGACTTCGTGTTCGACCAGGAGATGTTCGCCCAGATCGTGGCGAGCAAGAGCCACGTCGTCGAGCTGCCGATCCCGACGCGCTACTTCCTCGAGGCTTCGAGCGTCTCGTTCCGCGCGTCGGTGCGCTACGGCTTGGAGACGCTGTGGGTGCTGGTCCGCTTCCGCATGCACGAGCGCGGCCGCCGCTGGCCGGTGCTCGAGCCCCCGGCGGCCCCGTTGGGCGCGCGCGAAGCCGCGGCGCACGGGTGAGCGCCGCCGGTCCCGCGCCGCGCTCGCCGGGCGGGATCGTCGCCCGCAACACCCTGGCGCAGGCCGCGGGCAAGGTGGTGGTGCTCGGCGCCGGCGCGGCGTCGATCGCCGTCACCACCCGGTACCTCGGTGCCGCCGGGTACGGGCGCTTCGCGCTCGCCCTGGCGCTGCTGCAGACGCTCGGCGTGCTGGCCGACGCCGGGCTGGTGGCCGCCGTCGTGCGGGAGAGCAGCCGGGCGCCGCAGCGCACCGCGCAGCTCGTGGGCAACGCGCTGGCGCTGCGGCTGGCGCTCGGCGTCGTGGTCGTCGCGCTGGCCGCGGCGGCGAGCGGGCTGCCGGCCTACGGGCCCGACGTGCGCACCGCGGTGCTGATCGCCTCCGCGCCGTTCGCGCTGGGCATCGTCTCCTCCTCGCTCGCCGCCGTGTTCCAGGTGCGCCTCCAGCTCGGGCGCGCGGCCGTGGCCGACGCCGCCGGGCGGGTGGCGAGCCTCGGGGCGCTGCTCGCGGTCGTCGCCGCCGACCTCGGCTTCGCCGCGGTCGTGGCGAGCGCCGCGGCGGGCGCGGCGGTGACGCTCGCGATCACGGCGGCGTTCGTGCGCGTGCGGCCCGCCGCCGACCGGGCGGTGTGGCGTGAGCTGGCGGTCACCGCGGTCCCGCTCGGGCTCACGCTCGCGGTGGCGGAGATCTACTTCCGCGCCGACACGTTCATCCTCGCGCTCTCGCGCCCGGTCGCCGAGGTCGGGCACTACTCGCTGGCCTACCGGCTCTACGAGCTGCTCGCGCTGTTCCCCGGGATCGTGATGGCATCGGTGTTCCCGCTGCTGTCGCGCCAGCTGGCGGAGAGCCGCGCGGCGGCGGAGCGGACGCTGAACGCGACGGCGCGCGCGTTCTGGACGCTCGGAGCCCCGCTGGCCGCGGGCGGGCTCGTGCTCGCGCCGGAGCTGGCGCGCCTCGCCGGCGGCGACGCGTTCGCCGCCGCGGCCGACCCGCTGAGGCTGCTGCTGTGCGCCGCGGCGCTCGCCTACCTGTCGGGCCTCTACGGCTTCGCGCTGATCGCCGGCCGGCGCGAGCGCAGCGCGCTCTGGCTGGCGCTGACCGCGCTGGTCGCCAACCTCGCGCTCAACGCCGCGCTGGCGCCCAGCTACGGGGCGACGGCCTCCGCCGCGATCGCGCTCGCGAGCGAGGCGCTGCTACTCGCCGGCGGCTGGCTGCTCGTGCGCCGCCGGCTCGGGCTGGCGCCGACGGTGAGCGGGCTCTGGCGCGTGCTGCTCGCGGCAGCGGTGATGGCCGCGGCGGTGTGGCCGCTGCGCGACCGCACGCCCGCGCTGACCGTGCCGCTGGGCGCCGCGGTCTACGGTGCGGTGCTGTGGGCGGTGGGCGGTGTCGACCGCCGGACGCTGGAGGCGCTGCGCGGATGAGGACCTCCGTGCTCGTCGTCGCGACCGAGCCCGTCGGCGCGCGCATGGCCGGTCCGGCGATCCGCGCCTACGAGCTGGCGCGGGCGCTGGCCGGCAGCTGCGACGTGACGCTCGCCGCGCCGGCGCCGAGCACGGTCGCCGACGACCGGATCGCGCACCTCCCCGCCGGCATGACCGACGTGGAGGCGCTCGTGGCGGCCGGGCGCGAGCACGACGTCGTGATCGCGCAGGAGCTGCCGCCGGTCGCGCTCGAGCGGCTCGCCGGCGGGCCGGCGCGGCTCGTCGCCGACCTCTACAACCCGGTCGTCGTCGAGGTGCTGGCGGGCGTCGCGGGGCGCCCGCCGCGGCTGCAGCGCCAGATCCACGGGCGGATCGTGGCGCGCAGCCTCGCGCTGCTCGCGGCCGCCGACCTGGTGATCTGCGCGAACGAGCGCCAGCGCGACCTCTGGATCGGAGGGATGGCGCTGCACCGGCTCGTCGACGTCGACGCCTACGAGCGCGATCCGACGCTGCGCTCGCTCGTCGAGGTCGTGCCGTTCGGGCTGCCCGAAGCGCCGGCGCCGGCCGCGACGGGCGCGCTGCGAGCGGCGTTTCCGGCGATCGGCGCCGACGAACGGGTGCTGGTCTGGGGCGGCGGCGTATGGGGCTGGCTGGACCCGGTGACGCCGATGCAAGCGCTGGAGCGCATGGCGGCCGGGTGCCCGCGGGTGCATCTGGTGCTGCTCGGCGTCGGCCGGCCCGAGCTGGAGGCGAGCGGGCAGGCGGCCGCGGGGGAAGCGGCGCTGGCGGCCGCGCGGCGCGCCGGGCTCCTGGGCCGGCTCGTGCACGCCAACCCCGGCTGGGTGCCTTACGACCAGCGGGGGGCGTGGCTCGCCGAGGCCGACGTCGGCGTCTCCACCCATCACGACCACCTGGAGGCGCGCTACGCGCACCGCGCGCGGGTGCTCGACTACCTGTGGGCCGGCCTCCCCGTGGTGGCCTCCCGCGGCGACGCGCTCGCCGAGCTGGTCGAGCGCGAGCGACTGGGGGCGGCGGTCGCTCCCGGCGACGTGGCGGGCTTCGCGGCCGCCTGCGCGCGGATGCTCGGGCCCGGAGGCGCGGAGGCGCGGGAGCGCATCGCCGCGGTCGCGCCGACGCTGCGCTGGAGCGAGGTGGCGGCGCCGCTCGTGGCGTGGTGCGAGACGGCGCGCTCGCGCCCGCGCCGCCCGGTCCGGCGCGCGACCGTGCGCCGCGCCGCGCTGGCCCAGTACCGCTGGGCGCTGCCCGAGACGCTGTCCGCCGAGGGGCCCGCGACGGCCGCGCGGCGTGTGGGCCGGCGGCTGCGCCGGGCGGTGCGGCTGCGATGACCGCTCGCGCCACGGCCGCGCCGCGTGCCGCCTCCCGCCGGCGGAGCGGCCTCGACCGCGTCGAGCTGGGCGTGCTCGCGGCGCTCGCCGGCCTCTCCGTGCTCGTGCTCGCCGCGCTGCTCACCAAGGGGCGGGCGCTGACCGGCGCCGACGGCCTGCTCGCATCCGACCAGCTGCAGTACTTCACGTGGATCCGCCAGGCCGGCGAGCACGGGCTGATCGGCAACGAGTACGACCTCGCGCCCGACGAGCGCGTGTTCCTGCACCCCGGGTTCCTGCTCTCGGGCCTCGTGCACGCGGCGGCTGGAATCAGCGTGCCGCTCTCCTACCTGCTGTGGAAGCCGGTCGCGGTGGGGCTGCTGTTCTGGGGCGTGCTGCGCTACGTGCGCCGCCTGCTCGGACCCGGCGGGCCGCGCCACGCCGCGCTGGTGCTCGCGCTCTTCGCCGTGATGCCGGCGAGCGCGATCGTCGCCTGGACCGGCTTCGGCGGCAAGCCGCGTCAGTTCACGTTCGACTTCATCGCCGGCGAGCTCGGTTCGGCCCAGTACCTCTGGGGCTACCTGATGACCGCGATCGCGGTGGCGCTGATGCCGCTCGTGCTGCTCGCGGTCGAGGACTGGCGGAGCCGCCGGCGGGCGGGCACGCTCGCGCTCGCGGCGGCCGGCGCGCTGCTGGCGACGTGGCTGCAGCCGTGGCAGGGCGGGACGCTGGTGCTGGTGGTCGTGGCCGCCGAGGCGCTCACGTGGCGGCGCGAGCGCCGCCGGCCGTCGGCGGCGATCCTCGCCGTGCCGCTGGCGGCGTGCGTGCCGGCGGTCTACTACGCGGTGCTCGAGCGCAGCGACGCCGCCTGGGAGCTCGCCGGCCGGGTCAACGCCGCCGGCAACCAGGCGACCTGGAGCTGGCCGTGGTGGACGATCGTGGTGAGCCTGGCACCGCTCGCGCTGCCGGCCGCGCTCGCCTACCGCGCGCCGGCGCGGTCCTGGCAGGAGCACGCCGTCCGCGTTTGGCCCTTCGCGGCGCTGCTCGTCTACCTCGCGCCGGTCGGCACCTTCCCGTACCACGCGTTCCAGGGCATGACGATCCCGCTGGCCGTGCTCGCCGTGCAGGGGACGCTTGCGGTGTGGCCGGGACCCCGCGCCACCGTCGTCGTCGCGTGCCTCGCGCTGATGACGCTGCCGGGCACGGTCCATCGCTTCGAGGTGGCCGTCAACTCGATCCGCGCGGCAGGCGATCCGTACTTCGTGTTCGGAGGCGAGCAGCGGGCGCTCGACGCGCTCGCGGCCGATCCGCGCCCAGGCGGCGTGCTCGCGCCGGCCTACGGCGGCCACATGATCCCCTACCGGACCGGCCGCGAGGTCTTCGTGGGCGCGCTCTCGTGGACGCCGGACTGGGATGCGCGGGTACGCGAGACGCGGGCGCTGTTCGAGGGCGCCATGGGCCCGGCCGAAGCGCAGGCGCTCGCGCGCCGGTCGGGCGCGCGCTTCGCGTTCGTCGACTGCCGGCCGGGGCTGCGCGACCTGCGCCCGCTGCTCGGGCCGGTGATCGCGCGGACGCGGCGGTTCGGCTGCGCGACGCTGTACGACCTGCGGCCATGAGGCTTCCGTGGGTCCTGTTCGCCGGCGCCGCGCTGATCTGCGGCGCCACGGCGATGTCCGGGATCCAGCCGAACGACGAGGGCCTGATGCTGCAGGCCGCGGCCCGGATCGCCGGCGGCGAGCTCCCCTACCGTGACTTCTGGTGGTTCTATCCGCCCGGCCAGCCGGTCCTGCTCGGCGGGCTGTGGGCGGCGCTCGGCCCGTCGCTGCTGACGTGGAAGCTGGTGCGCGCGCTGGCCGCCGGCGCGGTCGCGCTGCTGGCCTGGCGGCTTGCGCGGCACGGAGGCGCGCCGCGGTGGGCGGCGCTCTGCGTGTGGCTGGCGGCGACGCTGGCGCTCGCCTACCCGAGCGGGCCGCACCCGTTCCCGGTCGCGCTCGCGCTCTGCCTTGGGGCGCTGCTGTGCCTGGAGCGGCCGGCGCTCGCGGGAGCGCTCACGGGCGTGGCGGCGTTCTGGCGGCTGGAGTTCGCCGCGTACCTCGCGCTCGGGGTGCTCCTGGCCTATGCGGTGCGCGAGGAGCGCAAGCGCGCCGCCGCGCGCTACACCGGCGTCGCCGCGGCGGTCGCGGCCGTGCTCTTCGCACCCTTCGTCGCCCTGGGCGGCCCGGGGCGCGCGTTCGAGCTGCTGATCCGCTACCCGGCGCTCGACTTCGGCGATCACCAGTCGCTCCCGTTCCCGCTCGCCTACGACGGCCCGCTCAACACCGGGTCGGTCGGCGGGTTCCTCTCGGACTCGGCCGAGAACCTGCTGCTGTTCCACCTCCCGCTCGCGCTGGTGCTCGCGCTGGCCGGCGCGGTCCTCGCGGGCGCGCTGCGGTTCCGGCGTGCGGAGTGGTGGCGCGTGGCGGTCGCGGTGTTCGCACTCGGGATGGTGCACTACCTGCTGGCGCGCGCCGACGCCTTCCACACCGGTCCGCTGGCGGTGATGGTCGCCGTGCTGGCGGCGTGGGCGGCGCCGGAGCTCGGGCGCGCGACCGCCGCCGGCGCCGGGGCGGCGCTCGCGCTCGCCGGTCTGGCGTTCGCGGTCCTCGAGGGCGCCGACCGCGTCTGGCTGGTCGCGCGGTCGGGCGGCACGCCGCTCTCCCTCCCAGTCGCCGACGGCGTGCGGGTGCCCGAGCGGACCGCGCGTGAGCTCGAGGGCGCGGTCCGCGCGATCCAGGCCCGCGTGCCGGACGGCGCGCCGATCTACGTCGCGCCGGCTCGCAGCGACCGCGTCACCGCCGGCAACCCGCTGCTCTACGTCCTCGCCGACCGGCCCAACCCGACCCGCTACGACATCCAGGCCCCGGGCGTGGTCACGACTGCGCCCGTGCAGCGCGAGATCGTCGCCGAGCTCGAGCGGGCGCGGCCACGGGTCGTCGTGCGCGACACCTCCCCGCAGACGGCTGCGCCGGAGCCCAACGCCGCCGGCCGCTCGAGCGGCGTGACGCTGCTCGACGACTACCTCGCGCGGGCCTACCGCCCGGTCGAGCGCCACGGCGCACTCGTGATCCTCGAACGTCGCTAGCTCCGGGCGAGGAACGCGCCGACCGACTCGACGATCCAGTCGAGCATCTCCGAGCTGAGCCCGGGCCAGCAGCCGACCCAGATCGACGCCTCGGTGATCCGGTCGGCGTGCGCCAGGTCGCCGCTGACGCGGTGCTCGCGGTTCTGGAAGCCCGGCTGCCGGAGGAGGTTGCCGGCCAGCAGCAGGCGCGTGTCGATCCTGCGCTCCAGCAGGAACTCCTGCATCCGGCGCCGGCGGTCGGCGCCTCCGTCGCGCAGCGTCAGCGGGAAGCCGAACCACGACGGGTCGGCGCCCGGAAGGCTGCGTGGCAGCACCAGCCGGTCCGCGTACGCGGCGAACGCGTCGGCCAGGTAGGCGGCGTTCTCGCGCCGGCGGCGCCCGAATCCGTCGAGCTTGGCCAGCTGCGTCACGCCCAGCGCCGCCTGCATGTCGGTGACCTTGAAGTTGAAGCCGACGTGGGAGAAGACGTACTTGTGGTCATAGCCGGCCGGCATGTCGCCGAAGCGGCCCTCGAAGCGCCGGCCGCAGACGCCGTCGCGACCCGGCGGGCACCAGCAGTCGCGGCCCCATTCGCGCAGCGACCCGAGCGCGCGCAGCCACGTCGGGTCGTCGCAGGCGACCGCGCCGCCTTCTCCGGTCGTCATGTGGTGGGCGGGGTAGAACGAGTACGTCGCCGCCGCGCCGAACGTGCCGGCCTGGCGGCCGCCGATGCGCGAGCCGAGGGCGTCGCAGCAGTCCTCGATCAGCACGAGCCCGTGCTCCGCACACAGGGCCTCCAGGCCGGGACCGTCGAACGGGTTGCCGAGCGTGTGGGCGAGCACGACGGCGCGCGTGCGCGGGCCGATCGCGGTCGCGATCGCGTCGAGCGAAGGGTTGTAGGTCTCGGCCTCGACGTCCACGTAGACCGGGACGAGCCCTTGCTGATAGACCGGCGCGATCGTCGTCGGGAAGCCGATCGCGGCGCTGATCACCTCGTCGCCGGGGCGCAGCGACCGCTGCTGCAGGTGCGACGTCGCGGCCGCGACGGCCAGCAGGTTCGCCTGCGAGCCCGAGCCGACGAGCACGGTGTGCTGCCGCTCCACGGCTCGCGCGAAGCCGGCACGGAAGGTGTCGGCGAAGCGTCCCTCGGTGAACGAGGCGTCGAGCACCGCGTCGGCGGCCGAGACGAGGTCGGCCGGATCGAGCACCTTGGCCGCGACCGGCACGCGCGAGCGGCCGGGCTCGAAGGGCTCGGGTCCGAGCGCGGCCTCGGCGTAGCGGCGAACGGCGTCGAGCGCCTCGGCGCGGAGTCCGTCGAGGTCCATGGTCTGGGTCTCCGAGTCGCCGGCGGGCCGCATGAGGCGCTGCAGCCTACAAGGGGTGACCATGGTCTACGGTGCCGCGTCGTGCCCTTCACGGTCGTCGTCGTCCTGCACGACTCCGCGCCCGAGCTGGGCGTCCTGCTCCGGTCGATCGACGCTCGCCTGCGCGAGCGACCGCAGGTCGTCGCGGTCGACACGGGCTCGCATGACAGTGGGCCCGCGGTGGCGCGGGAGTGGGGCGCCGCGGTCGTCGAGCTGCCGGAGAATCCCGGCTTCGGCGCCGCCAGCAACGCGGGCGTGGCGCGGGCGCGCCACGACGTCTGCGTGCTGCTCAACCCCGACTGCGAGCTGCTCGACGGCGGATTGGCGGAGCTCGCGGCGCGCGCCGGGTCGCGACCCGGCGCGCTGCACGCGCCGCGGCTGCTCGACCTCGACGGCAGCCTCCAGCGCTCGGCGCACCCGCTGCCGGGCACGCTCGGGGCGCTCGTGAGCGCGCCGCTGCATCCGCCGCTGCTCCCGCACGGGCTGCGTGTGCGCGTCGAGCCGTTCCGGACCGAGCGGCCGCGGACCGTCGGCTGGGCGATCGCGGCGTGCCTGGCGGCCTGCACGCCGGCGCTCGCGCGGCTCGGGCCGTTCGACCCGTCGGTGCACCTGTTCGCGGAGGACATGGACCTCTGCCTGCGCGCGCGGGCCGCCGGCCTGCCGACGGTCCTGCACCCCGACGTGCGGATCCGCCACGCGGGCGGGCACGCGACGCGACGCGCCGGCGAGCCGTTCGACCTGCTCGCGCGCCGCCGCCGAGCGGTGATCGGCGGCGCCCGCGGGGGGCGCGCCGTGCTGCTCGACGACACCGCGCAGGCCCTCACGTTCGCCTCCCGCGCCGCCGCGCATGCGGTGGTCGGCGGCGACGCCCGCCGCCCCGTCCGCCAACTCGCTGCGCTCGCCCGCGCGCGCCGCGCATGAGCCCGCGCGGCAGGCTGAGCGAGCCCGACCGCCGGTTCGCGTCCGGCCGCCCGGCCGCGACCGAACCGCCGCCATCAGGGCCGAGCGAACCCGACCGCCGGCGCGCGGCGGATCCGCGCGACCGCGACCCGGGCGCTCGGCTGTGAGACCGGTGCTGCTCGTCGCGCAGACCGGGCTGCTCGGCGGCGCGGAGCGGGTACTGCTCGGCTGGAGCCCGGCGATCGAGCGGCCCGCGCTGCTCGCCTGCCCGCCGGGGCCGCTCGCCGAGGCCGCGGCCGGAGCCGGCCTCGACGTGCTGGCGCTCGCGGCGCGGCCGTTGCGACGGCGCGGACGCAGCGGACGTGCGGCGCTCGGGCTCGCCGGGCTGGCCGGCGAGATCGCGGCGCTGGCCCGGCGCCACCGGCCGGCCGTCGTCGTGGCCTCCGGGCTGCGGCCCGTCCTGGCCATCGCCGGCGCGCCGCTCGCCGGTGCCGGCTTCGTGGCGGTCCATCACGATCTCGTGCACGGGCGGATCGGGCTTGCGCTGCGTGCCGCCTCCACCCGCTGTTCGGCCGTAATCGCCACATCGGGAGCGATCGCGCGCGCCGCCGATCCGGCCGGCCGCCGGCTGGGGCGCACGACCGTGATCCATCCCGGCGTGGACCGGTCTCAGTGGGCGCTGCCCGCTCCCCCGCCGGGTCCTCCGCGCGCGCTGTGCCTCGGCGCTCTCGTGCCGTGGAAGCGGGCCGACCTCGCGCTCGAGATCGCCGCCCGCGTGCCCGACTTGGCGCTCGACGTCGCGGGCGCGCCGCTCCCGGGCGACCCGCCCGACTTCGAGGCCGCGCTGCGCGCGCGGGCCGCCCGGCCGGACCTCGCGGGGCGCGTCCGCTTCCTCGGCGCGGTCGCCGACCCGCGGCCGGCGCTGGCTTCGGCGCACTGCCTGCTGCACTGCGCCGATCGGGAGCCGTTCGGCCTCGCGCTGGTCGAGGCGCTCGCAGCCGGCCGGCCCGTGGCAGCGCCTGCCGCGGGCGGGCCGCTGGAGATCGTGGCGCCCGGGTGCGGGCACCTGTACGAGCCGGGCGACGCCGCCGCAGGCGCCGCCGCCGTGCTCGCCGTACTCGCCGACCCGGCGGCGCCGGCGGCCGCGCTCGAGCGGGCGGGAGACTTCGACGCCGCCGCCGCCGCGCGGCGTTTCGCCGAGACGGTGGAGTCCGTCGCCGCGACCCGGGAGGTCCCGGGACGCGGAGGAACTGCTAGGCGGCCTCGCGGAGCGCGATCAGCTCCGGGCGCTGGCTGAGCTTGCGCAGGGCGCGCTCCTCCAGTTGGCGGGCCCGCTCGGTAGAGACGCCGAGCTTCTTGCCGGCCTGCGACAGCGTCTGCGGCTCGTGATCGCCGGCGCCGAAGCGCATCTCGATCACGTTGCGCTCGGGCTCGGGCAGCTCGGCGATCGCGGTCAGGAGCGTCTCGGACTTGAGCTTCTCCTGGACCTCCTCGTCGACCGGCGCCGTCTCGATCGCGAGCAGGTCACCGAACGAGGTGTCGCCGTCGTCGCCGACCGGCTTGTCGAGCGAGACGACCGCGCGATCCGCCTTGCGGATCTCGATCACGTCCGCCAGCGGCAGGTCGGCCGCCTCGGCGATCTCCTCGTCGGTCGGCTCGTGGCCCAGCTTGGTGGTCAGCTCGCGCTCGATCCGGCCCACCTTGCGGGACCGCTGCGCCACGTGGACGGGCAGGCGAATCGTGCGGCTGGTGTTCTCCAGGCCGCGCTGGATCGCCTGGCGGATCCACAGCGTCGCGTACGTCGAGAAGCGGAAGCCCTTGCGCCAGTCGAACTTCTCGACCGCGCGGATCAGGCCGAGCATGCCCTCCTGGATCAGGTCGCCGAGGGCGAGGCCTTGGCCCTGATAGCGGCGCGCGTTGGCCACCACGAGGCGCAGGTTCGAGTTGATCATGCGGTCCTTGGCGGAGAGGTCGCCCTTCTCGATCTGCTTGGCCAGCTCGATCTCCTCCCCCGGCGT
>Ga0136617_10000381_pt1 | contig 36476 bp, 32 predicted proteins | sample AntDrymUQ3222106_2_FD_129672 | JGI IMG/M metagenome (GOLD analysis project Ga0136617, IMG submission 129672) | Polar desert sand microbial communities from Dry Valleys, Antarctica - metaG UQ322 (21.06) | ecosystem: Environmental > Terrestrial > Soil > Desert | place: Antarctica: Dry Valley... | reverse complement strand
CAATGCCGTGATCGCCGCGCTGGCGTGGAAGGCGCGCTCGATCGACGGGCCCGGCGCTGCCTCCGCGATCGTCATCGGCACGTTGATCACGGCCGCCCTCGGACTCCCCGGGCTGGCGGTGATGGTCGCCTTCTTCGTGGTGGGCAGCGCGGCCACCAAGCTCGGTTACCGCGTCAAGGCCGCCCGCGGCATCGCGCAGGAGAAGGGCGGCGCGCGCGGATGGCGCAACGCCTGGGCGAACGGAGGCATCGCCGCCGCGCTGGCCTTGATGGCGGGACTCACGATCGCGGACACGCGGGCCCTGTTCGTCCTCGCATATGCTGCGGCGGTGGCGACCGCGGCCGCGGACACGGGATCTTCGGAGATCGGCAAGGCGTACGGCCGGCGCACGTTCCTGATCACGACGTTCCGGCCCGTGCCTCCGGGAACGGAAGGCGCGATCAGCCTCGAAGGGACGCTCGGGGGATTGGCGGCGGGCGGAATCATCGCCGCCGTTGGTGCGCTGACCGGCCTGTACTCCCCGGCGTGGGCGTTCGCCATCGCTGCCGCGGGCCTGCTCGGCAGCCTGGCGGAAAGCGTGATCGGCACCGTCGCGGAGAGGCGCGGCTGGCTGGACAACGACCTGCTGAACGCGCTCAACACCGCGATCGGCGCCGGCATCGTGCTCCTGATGGCGAGGGCCGCGGCGTGACGACGCTGGCCGCCCCGACTCCGGCGCGGACGGGCGGACTGCAGGCGTACGTCGAGCTCGCGCGTCCGTTCACGCTCCTGCCTCCGGCCCTCGGCGTGCTGAGCGGAGCCGTCACGGCCTGGGGGGCGGGGCACACCAAGCCGCCGATCACCACCGAGCTCCTGTTGCCCGTCCTCTACGGAACGCTCATGGCCGCCATGCTCAACGCGGCCAGCAACTCCATCAACCAGATCTACGACCTCGCCATCGACCGCGTGAACAAGCCGAAGCGGCCGCTGCCGAGCGGGACGCTGACCATCCCGCAGGCATGGGGATTCACCGTCGCCGCCTTCGTGATGGCCTGGGTGCTGGCCTGGCTCGCAGCGCCCGAGGGACGGCGCGAGTGCTTCTGGATCGTGATGTTCACGAGCGTGCTCGTCTGGGCGTACTCGGCGCCGCCGTTCCGCACCAAGCGCCACGGCATCTGGGCCAACGTCACCATCGCGATCCCGCGCGGCGTGTTGCTGAAGGTCGCGGGTTGGTCGACGGTCAAGACCATCGTCGGCCTCGAGCCCTGGTACATCGGGTCGATCTTCGGCCTCTTCCTGCTCGGGGCCGCCTCGACGAAGGACTTCGCCGACATCGAGGGGGACCGCGCGGACGGCTGCGAGACGCTGCCCATCCTGTACGGAGTGAAGAAGGCCGCGTGGATGATCGCGCCCTTCTTCGTCCTGCCCTTCGTCCTCATTCCCATCGGCGTGACGCGCGGGATCCTCACCGGCAATCCGGCCCTGCTGATGGCGCTCGGGTTCGGCCTGATGGCGTACGGCGCCTTTACCGTCTACCTGCTCGTGCGCCGGCCCGAGGACCTGGCCACGACGGAGAACCACCCGTCGTGGACGCACATGTACCTGATGATGATGCTGGCCCAGGTCGGTTTCGCGCTGGCCTACGTTTTCTAACGTTCAGCCATACGGCGCGGGCGAGGGGACCACCGGCAAGCGGGGCAGGGTGACGAGATCGCGACGATCCCCGCATCCAGCGGACACGAGGACCATCGCACCGACGGCAACGACGGAAGGGACCGCGGCTCTCACGTGAAGCTCCGAGCCTAGAACCCGCAGAATCCCGAAGCCGGGGCGTCGATGCGCCTTGCCGCCGCGTCGGGAATGAGCTGCACGGTGATGGAGCGCGCCTCGACCGCGCCCTCGTTCCGGATCAGGTGGACGTGGTCGCCGCCGCGGTCGATGAAGCCCATTCCCACCGTGTAGACGTGCGGCGTGCAGGTCGGATCATCGCCGTGGTAGGCGGTCACCGCGCCGGCGGTGACCGTGATGAGGCTGAACCCGGGGTGGGTGTGCCAGCCGCTGGTCCCGCCCGGGATCCAGGCGTTGGACTGCACGTACAGGTCGGATTCGCCGTGGGTCTTCAGCTTCGCCTGCCACTCGCCCTCCGGGTGGCTGGACGCCTTGACGTCGATCTCCTCGTAGGTCGCGGTCGCGAGCGTCGTGCTCGTGAACCCCGCGGGCGGCGTGGCCGTCGCGACCTCTGCGTACATCCCTGCGCCCAGGACCAGCGCCGCCGTCAACCACAATCTGTTGTTCATGACTCGCCTCCAACCGTGTTTGCCTTGCGCCGCGTGTTCGCTGCGCAGCACCACGTTCGGCGGTTTGCCGGGCGCCGCCAAGCTGCAATGCAGCGCAAGCCACGAAATCCGGCCCCATGCCGTCCTTTGCCGTCCTTTGCCGCCGTCCCGGCGCTACAATCCAATCCGCCCACGAGCGCCCCTCCCCATGGATGACCCTTCTCCCGGCGCTCCGACGGCCGACCCGGCCCCCGGCGACCGGCTGGATTCCTGGAAGGAAATCGCCGCCTACCTGAAGCGGGACGTCACCACCGTCCAGCGCTGGGAGAAGCGCGAGGGGATGCCCGTCCGCCGCCACGTCCACGACAAGCAGGGCTCCGTCTACGCCTTCCGCGCCGAGCTCGACACCTGGGCGCGCGGCCGCGACTCACGCCTGTCCCCCGATCCGGCGGAGTCGGAGGCGGCGATCGACCCCGGCGACCGTCCCCCGGGCGCCGATGCGGGCGTGACGGAGGTGCCCGTACCGCCCCCCGCGTCAAAGGCCGGCAGACGGAACGGTCTCGCGATCGGCGCAGCGGTTGGCATATTCGCGGTCGCGGCGATCGCGTGGCTGCGGCCGGGGACCTCGGAACCGCGCAATCCCATAGCCGACTTGCGGTTCCAGCCCCTGACCGATTTCGACGGCATGGAGCACGCAGCGGCTGTCTCCCGCGACGGGAAGTTCGTCGCCTTCCTCTCTGACCGCGACGGAGTCGAGGACATCTGGGTGACGCAGGTGGGCACCGGACAGTTCTACAACCTCACTCGCGGCCGCCTCCAGGGGCTCGCCAATCCCGCCGTGCGCACGGTGGGCTTCTCGCCCGACGGGACCGTCGTGACGTTCTGGCTCCGCAACGCGGGCGCATCGGGCGCCGGCGCGACCGACGTCTGGGCGGTCCCAACCCTGGGCGGCGAGCCGCGGCCCTACCTGCAAGGCGCCGCCGAGTACGACTGGTCTCCCGATGCCTCGCGGCTCGTGTACCACACGTCGGGACCCGGGGATCCGACCTTGGTGAGGGATCGCGCCGAGGGCCCCGCGCGGCAGATCTTCACCGCCGCCCCGGGCCTCCATGCGCACTTTCCTCTGTGGTCCCCCGATTCGGCCTTCATCTATTTCGTGCAGGGAGTGGTCCCGAACGCCATGGACATCTGGCGGATCCCCGCCGGCGGTGGCGATCCCGAGCGGGTGACGCATCACGGCTCGCGCGTGAGCCACCCGGTCTTCGTGGATCAACGCACGTTGATGTACGTCGCTTCGGAGGCGGACGGCTCCGGGCCGTGGCTGCACAGCGTGGACGTCGAGAAGCGTGAGCCGCGGCGCGTCAGCTCCGGTGTCGACAGGTATACCTCGCTCTCCGCGAGCGCGGACGGCCGGCGCATGGCGGTCACGGTGGCTAACCCCAAGCGGACGCTGTGGCGGATGCGGCTCGGCGGCCCCGATGCGGGCGAGTCCAATCCCGCTCCCGTGTCCCTCACCACGGGAAGCGGGTTCTCGCCGCGTCTGGGAGCGGGTTACCTGCTGTACGTGTCGTCGCGCGGAACGAGCGACACGATCTGGACGCTGGCGGAGGGACGCACCACGGAGCTGTGGACGGCTCCGCAGGCGCGCATCATCGGCCGCCCCGAGATCGACCTCGAGGGACGCCGCATTGCCTTCTCGGCCGACGTTGCGGGGCGGACGGCGCTGTACGTGATGAACGCCGACGGCACCGATGCGCGCGTCGTGACTTCGTCCCTGGCCCTCACAGGCTCCCCGGCATGGGCGACTGACGGCGCGTCGATCACCACGTCGGCAAACGTGGATGGGACCCCGCAGCTGTTCAACATCGCTCTGGACGGCATGGCCACGCCCTTCGTGCGCGAATATGCGATCGATCCCGTCTGGTCGCCCGACGGGCGATTCGCCGTCTATTCGGGCGCGGACATCGGGACCACCTTCCCGGTCAAGGCGGCGACCGCCGACGCCGCGTCGCACCACCTTCCCTCGCTGATGCTCACCCGCGGCGCGCGCCGCGTCCGATTCCTCGAGGGTGGCACGGCCCTGGTGGTGATGCGTGGCGACCTCCAGCACAAGGACCTGTGGGCGGTCGACCTGCAAACCGGGAAGGAGCGCCAGCTGACCCGGCTGCCGGCGGACTTCGACTTCCGGGATTTCGACATCTCGCGAGACGGCAGGGAGATCGTGCTCGAGCGCGTGCAGGAGCACTCCGACGTGGTGCTCCTGGAAACAGCAGCACGCTGATCAAGACTTCCGGTCGTCCTCCGTCGTCTCGTCCGTAGCGGGCATCTCCGCGTCCAGGGCGGCCTGGGCCTCGGCGCGGGCGACGATTTCCTCGATGCTCAGCTCGGCCGGCGCCGCTTGCGCAGTGTCCGCGGGTGCCGAATCACCAGTGTGGATTGTCGCGGCCGATGACGTGGCCGCAGCTTCCACCGGCGCGTTGTCGACGCCCGGTTCGGCCGCCGGCGTTGACGCCAGCCCTTCCTGGTAGACGCCGATCACGACCCGCGACGGGCGCACCACGCGGCCGTTCACGCGATAGCCGCGCATCAGCTCCTTCACCACGAAGTTGTGATGGTCGGGGTCCGATACCGGCTGCGTGGACACCGACTCGCTGACCTCGGGATCGAACGTCGTGCCGAGAACGGGAATGCGCTCGAGCCCCTCGTCCTGCAGCCGCTGGAGCAGCTGCGTGCGGACGAGGATCATCCCTTCCAGCAACGGCTCGCCCGCGTAGCTGCGCTGCGCCGCTTCCAGAGCGCGGTCCAGGTTGTCGAGGATGTCGATGAACTTCAGCAGCAGCGTCTCGTGCTTCTGTTTGAAGCGGCGCTCGAGGTTGCGGCTGATGCGCTCGCGGTATCCCTCGTTCTCGCTCTTGATGGCCCGGTACGCGTTCAACACCTCGGCCAGCCGGTCCTCGGCCAGGCGGGCGCGCTGGTGATAGGCCTGGGCGGCGTCGCCTTCGGGCGGGGGATCGGACGCGGGAGCGGGAGCTCCGTCCGACGGCTGCCGGGGGTCGGTCGCAGCAGCCGCTGCCGGTGCTGTGACGTCTACCAGAGGCATCTCTGCTTCATCGCCGGTCGGACGTTCCTCAGCCAACGAGCCTCCGCGGGGTCCCGGGCAGTGTGTGCGCTTCGCGGGAAGTATAGCCGCGCCGCCCGCGGCCGGGGACCGGTCCGGCGAGCAGCACCGTGATGTCGACGACGTTCGTACCCGTGGGGCCGGTGACGATGAGGTCGCCCAGGGAAGCAAGGAACCCGGAAGAATCGCTCGCGGCCAGGAAAGCCGCGGCGGGAGCGAGCCCGAGCGCATGAGCGCGCTTCGCCGAGCGTCCGTCGACCACGCCCCCGGCTGCATCGCTCGCGCCATCCACGCCGTCGGTGGCGAGGCTCGCCAGCACGGCATCTCCCGGGCACCGCGCCAGGGGCTCGACCGCGGCCACCGCGATTTCCTGGTTACGCCCGCCGCGGCCTTCCCCGCGCACGGTGACCGTGGTCTCGCCGCCGGCGAGAAGGCACACGGGGGGCTGGACGGGGCGCCCGCTCGCCATGCATTCGCGCAGCACGCTCACGAGCGCCGGCGAGACCTCGCGCGCCTCGCCTTCGAGGGTGGTGGTCAGGACGACGGGGCGCAGGCCCACGCGCCGGGCCTCGCGCGCCGCGGCGTCCACGGCGATGCGATTGCTCCCGATCACCTCCGTGATCACGCGGCGGAACTCGGGCGCGCCGGGTTTCGGCGTCTCCTCGATGGTCCCGCGGGCGCCGGCCTCGAGGTGCCGGATGGCCGCGGGGGCCGTGCCGCCGACTCCGCGCGACGCGACGATGTCGAGGGCGTCCCGGTACGTCGTCGGATCGGGGCTCACCGGACCGGAGGCGATGGTGGCGAGATCATCACCAACCACGTCGGACAGGACGAGGGCAACGACGCGCGCCGGGGCCGCGCAGCGGGCGAGGCCGCCTCCTTTCAGCCGTGACAGGTGCTTGCGCACGGTGTTCATCTCGTGGATCGACGCGCCCGCGCGCATCAGCGCGGAGGTGAGCGCCGCCTTTTCGGACAGCGGGATTCCCGCCGCGGGAGCGGGCAAAAGGGCCGAGGCGCCGCCGGAGACAAGCACGATGAGGACATCGTCGCGTCCAAGGCCGCGCGCCAGGCCCTCGATGCGCCCCGCCGCGGCGAGGCCGCGCGCGTCTGGGATCGGATGCCCGGCGACAGCGGTCTCGAGGCGTCGCAAGCTCCCTGAGGGGGAGACGCCGACGGCGATTCCCTCCGTGATCGCGTCGCCCATGACGTCTTCCGCGGCCGCGGCCATCGCGAACGCCGCCTTTCCCATCGCGACGACGGCGATGCGCCCACCGCCGAGAGAAATGCGGGCACCGCCAGCCATCAAGGTGCGTCCGCGCCGGCGAAGGTGGTTGCGAACGAGGAGCCCGGGGTCGGCGGCTTTCAGGCCGGCGGCGAGGATCGCGGCCGCGGCGCGGCGTAGACGCGCGTGGTTCCAGCCGCGCGGGCGCGCGGTCAGTGTCGCTGCCGAGGGTCCAGCTCGCTCAGCCGGGTGAGCGTGTCGAAATTTTGAAGGAGGGTCTCGGCGACGGCGGGGAAATCGGCACGGGAGCAGATGCGGTCGAGGTCGGACATGAGCTTGCTGCAGGTGCGCCGCAGCGCGTCGCGTCCGTCGTCTTCGTTGAGGATCCCCGAACCGTTCAGGAAGTCGAGGTATCGGACGAACTCTTCACGGTAAAACTCTGACAGCGCGCGGTTTTTGTCCCACTCCAAGGCAACCTCCACCGACGGGGCTTATCCAACAAAGGTACGCTCCCGCCCCGAGCGGTGTCAAGCAATGTAACGGGTTTTTTGTAATTTGCGGGCACCAGGGCTTGTAAGAACGGCGCGACCATTAGAAGAGAGATAGGTGCGGGTTTGCGTCGAGGGTTAAGTCGGCCCGTAACCCCTTGTGATAATTGACGAAACCGGCGGCCGCGATCATCGCCGCGTTGTCGGTAGAGAGCGATATGGGGGGCATGAAGAGCTCGACCCCGAGCTCCGCGGCGGCCCGCGCCGCTTCCCGTCGTAGAACGCGGTTGGCGGCGACACCCCCGCTCAACAGCAGCGTTCTGGGGCGCCGTTCCACGGCGACCTCCCGCATCCGGCGCACCAGCGCCGCGACCACGGCACGCTGGAACGACGCGACGAGATCGCGTATCTCCGTGGACGCCGTCTCGGGGCTGATGGCCGGGTCGAGTCCCACGCGGCGGACGTGGTACAGCACGGCGGTCTTGATCCCGCTGAAGGAGAAGTCGCCGCTCCCGTCCTTCGGTTTTGCGATGGCGAACTCGTGCGCGCGGTCGTTCGCTCCCTCGGCCAGGCGATCGATCACCGGGCCCCCGGGATAGCCCAGGCCGAGCAACTTCGCGACCTTGTCGAATGCCTCCCCGGCCGCGTCGTCCCGCGTGCGCGCGAGGAGGCGATAGTCGCCGCGCCGGGCGACCTCGAACAGGCTGGTGTGGCCGCCGGAGACGATGAGGGCGACGGCGGGTAGGGGAATGTCGGGGTGGGCCAGGAAGGGCGCCTCGATGTGCCCGGCGATGTGATGAACCGGGACGAGCGGCTTGGAGTGCATCCAGGCGATTGCCTTGGCCGCTTCGAGGCCGACGAGCAGCGACCCCACGAGTCCGGGGCCCTGGGTCACCGCGACCGCATCCAGATCGGCGTAATCGACGCGCGCGTCCGCCATCGCCTTGGCGATGACGGGGCAGATGTTCTCGAGGTGGTGCCGCGAGGCGAGCTCGGGCACGACGCCGCCGTAGGGCGCATGGATCGCGATCTGCGTGGAGACGACGTTGGAAAGGATCTCGCTGCCGTCGGCGACCACCGCCGCCGCGGTCTCGTCGCATGAAGTCTCGACGGCGAGGATGCGCGTCGCGCTCACCGAGCGTCACCCGCCTGCGCCATCCGCTTCAGGCTCTCGGTGTATGGAGGGCGCGCGATGCCGCGCTCGCACACGATCGCGGTGACGAAGCGGTGGGGGGTGACGTCGAAGGCAGGGTTCCGGACGTTGACACCTTCCGCGGCGAGCCGCCGCCCTCCGTGGTGCGTCACCTCCTCCGCCGCGCGCTCCTCGATGGGAATTTCGGCGCCCGACGCGATGGAGAGGTCGAAGGTCGACACGGGGGCCGCGACGTAGAAGGGCACGCCGTTCTCGCGCGCCAGGACGCCAAGGCTGTAGGTGCCGATCTTGTTGGCGACGTCGCCGTTGCCCGCGATCCGGTCGGCGCCTACCACGACCAGGTCCACCTGTCCCGTGGCCATCATGTGGCCGGCCATGTTGTCGGCAATGAGGGTGGTGGGAATGCCGTCGTGCATCAGTTCCCATGCCGTGAGGCGCGCGCCCTGGAGATAGGGCCGCGTCTCGTCGGCGATCACGCCGGTGATGTTGCCGTCGCGCGCGGCGGAGCGGATGACGCCGAGCGCGGTGCCGTAACCGGCCGTAGCCAGGGCGCCGGCGTTGCAGTGGGTGAGCACGCGCGAGGGGCGGGTGATCAGCGCCGCCCCGAAGTCTCCGATGCTGCGGCAGGCCGCGATGTCGTCGGCGTGGATGCGTTGGGCTTCGTCGAGTAGTGCCTCGCGCAGACCGGCGCCGCCTTTGGTCGCGGCGGCTTCGAATGCCAGCCGCATGCGCTCGATGGCCCAGAACAGGTTCACGGCCGTCGGGCGCGTGACGCGGAGGTCCTCGCAGATGGCGTCGAATTCGCGGCGAAGCTGCTGGCCTTCGCTCGCGGACTTCCTCACCCCGAGGGCGATCCCGAGCGCCGCGGCCACCCCGATCGCGGGAGCGCCGCGGATGGCCATGTCCTTGATCGCCGCCGCCACCTCGTGGTGGTCGCGGCAGCGGACGTAGACCTCCTCCGCCGGCAGGCGCCGCTGGTCGATCATCACGACGGCGTCGTCTTCCCACTCGACGGTCTTCAGCACCGAAGAATCCTAGCCGATCCGTGCGTGCGCATTCGCTGTCCGCCTCGGCGCGATGGCCGCGACCGCGCGCTCGGGGTGCCACTTCGCGCTCTCGCTCCCTCCTTCCATGTCGTCGCCTCATCCTCGTCCTCCTGCTTCTGCTCGCCCTTTCCGTCGTTCGTTCTCCTTCCGTTCTCTGTGTCTCTGTGCCTCTGTGGCTTTTCTTCATCCGTTGTTCCTCCGTGTCTCCGTGGCTTGTCTTCATCCGTTGTTCCGCACCGCTTGGGCTTGTCGGGCTGCTTCCACCGCGGCGGTACAATCGGGACTGGTCATGCTGCCCGTCGAAGAAGCCCTCGAGATCGTCCTTGCCCACACGCCGCGGCTCGGGTCGGAGGAGGTCGAGCTCGCGGCGGTCCTCGGCCGCGTCCTCGCCGAGGACGTGCGCGCGGACGCGGACATGCCTCCGTTCGACCGCTCGGCGATGGATGGCTACGCCGTGCGCGCGTCGGACGTCGCGAGCGCGCCCGTCATCCTGCCGGTGGCGGGCCAGATCCGCGCCGGCCAATATCCCGACCGGCCCCTCCCTCCGCAGGCGGCGGTGCAGATCATGACCGGCGCGCCCGTCCCTGCCGGCGCTACGGCGGTCCAGCCCGTCGAGAAGACGCGCGTACTCGACGGAGGGTCCCGTGTCGAGATCCGTGAGCCGGTGGCGACCGGCGCCCACATCTCCCGCCAGGGCAGCGAGGTCGCGGCGGGCGACGTCGTTCTCGAGGCCGGGCGCACGGTCGACGCCGCCACCATCGCCGTGCTGGCGGCAGTCGGCAAGGCGCGGGTCAAGGTGGCTCGCCGCCCGACCGTGGCCGTCCTCGTCACCGGCGACGAGCTGTTGGACGTGGGGGACACGCCGGCGCGCGGACGCATCCGCAACAGCAACGGCTACGCCCTCTGCGCGCAGGCGGGAAGCGCGGGGGCGGTGGTGCGGTCCCTCGGCGTGGTGCCCGACCAGGCCGACCGGATCGCCGACGCCATGCGCGAGGGATTCGCCTCCGACGTGCTCATCATCTCCGGGGGCGTGTCGGAAGGGGCGTTCGACCTCGTCGAGGAAGTCCTCGCGCGCTTCGACGTCAGCCTCCTGTTCACGAAGGTCGCGATCAAGCCCGGCGCCCCGCTGGTCTTCGGACGGCGCGGGGACAAGCTGGTGTTCGGGCTGCCAGGAAACCCCGTCTCCGCGCAGGTGACGTTCGACGTCTTCGTTCGCGCGGCGCTCCTCCGGATGCAGGGCGCCCGCGTCGTGTCCCGCCCGGTGGTCGACGTCGAGCTGCAGGACGCGATGACGAATCGCTCCGGGCGCCGCAACCATCTTCCCGTGCGCATCCGCTCCGAAGGCGGACGCCTCGTCGCGCGGAGCGTTGCGTCGGCGGGGTCCGCGGACGTCGTCGCGCACGCCGCCGCGAACGGGCTGGCCATCCTCGACGCCGCGCGTGTGCAGGCGGCGGCGGGAGAAAAAGCCCGGGCGCTCCTGCTCGGCAATTTCCTCGATCGGGACGGGATGGCGTGAAGCGCACGCTGAGCCACGTCGACGACGCCGGAGCGGCGCGGATGGTCGACGTGTCCGCCAAGGCGGTGACCGTGCGGACTGCCATCGCACGCGGCCGCGTGGAGGTGAGCCCGGCGGCGATGCGGGTCGTGCGCGCCGGCAACCTGCCCAAGGGGGCGGTGACGGAGGTGGCGCGGATCGCGGGCGTGATGGCGGCCAAGCGCACGCACGAGGCGATCCCGCTCTGTCATTCCCTCGCCCTCACGCACGCGGACGTCGACGTCAAGGCACGCGGAAACGGCTTCGACATCGAAGCGCGCGTGACGACCGAGGCCCGCACCGGCGCCGAGATGGAAGCCCTCCACGCCGTGGCCGTGGCCGCCCTCACCGTCTACGACATGGTGAAGGCCGTCGACAAGACGATGACCATCGGCGACATCCAGCTGGTCACCAAAACCGGAGGCACCCGCCGAGCAACGAGCTGAGCCGAATTCACTTCGGCGGCCGCTCGGAGCCGCGAATACGCCGACTAGCGGCTAACCGACGCGGCGGTGAAGTTCTCCTTCGCCTTCGCCGCGTACTTCGACTCCGGGAAGCGCGCGAGCAGGTCTCGGTACGGCCGCTCCGCTTCCTTCACCTTCCCCTGATGCAGCTCGGCCATCATCCAACCGAAGAGGATGGCGTCCGCTCCCGGGGCCTGCGGCGCGCTGTCCGCGGCGCCACGAAAGATGGAGGCGGCGTCGGCGGGCTTGCCCATGCGCAGGAGGTTCGTGCCGCGCGGGAGCGCGGTCCGCGCGCGCAACGCGGCGTCGGCGCGAGCGGCATCGCTTCCGGCCGCGCGCTCGTAGTACTTCTCCGCGATCTCGGGCAGCCGCGCGCCTTCGTAGAACGCCGCCGCCTTCAACAGCGTTTCGCCGTCGCCGGGATCGCGGCGCAGCGCGACAGCGACCGGGGAGAGCGTGGAGAAGTCGCGCGGGATGGCGTTCAGGATGCGGATGATCCGCGGTGCGTCCACGTAGTGGACCAGACGGACGATCTCGTTGCCCCACGGATCCGCGAGGAGCGTCGTGGGCATGGTGGCCGCCTCGTAGCGGCGCGTCAACGTTCGATCGGACGTGTCGCCCGCCATCACGGGCACGAAGCGCGCCGCGGCCTCGACTACGGCGGCATTCGACCAGACGGTGTCCTCCATCGCGTCGCAATCGCTCGTCGCCTCGCCGACGCTGCGGCCGCCGAGGCCGGACGTGGAGCGTGCGGTCTCGGGAGGAGCGTTCCCCGGCGCAGTTCCCGCGGGTACGGATCCTCCAACGTCCGTCCGCGCGCAGTCGTCGGAGCGGAAGTGGATCAGGAGCGGCGCGCGCTTCTCCTCGGCGGCGCTGGCCGCGGCTCCGTGGTCGCGCCCCCAGGGGATGGCGCGGGCGGGCGCGTCCGCGGCGGCGATTGCAGCGAGGAGCAGGAGCATCATCACGTTCACCCCAGACGAAAACGGCCCCGGGCGGTAGGCGCCCGGGGCCATGCGATCACGGCGACGCGTCAGAACGAGTAGCGCGCTCCCAGCTGCACCTGCCGGGCGGGCAGAATGGCGGAAGGGGAGCCGAACACGATCGGGTCGTCCACGCCCAGGATGCTGATGCTCGGCACGCGGGTCTGGATGCTGGTCGCCGGGCCCTTGTCGAGCAGGTTCTGGACGTCCACGTAGAACGAGATCTGCTCCTTGCCGCGGCCCATCTTGAAGTACTTGTCCACCCGCACGTCGAGGATGGTCTGGCTCGGCATGGTGCGGCTGCCGCGGGGCTCCAGGAACGGCTCGCGGCCGAGGCGCGATGGCGAGAAGTTGATCGTGCCGGTGCCGAAGCGCTGGAAGGCCGCGTAGGGCCGGCCCGAATAGCGCCGCAGCAGCGCGTTCAGGCCGACCTCGACCACCGGCACCTGGAAGGTGGCGTAGGCCTTGAGCTCGTGCTCGCGATGAAAGGACAGGGGACCTTCGTTGTTGACGAGAGCGAGGGTCGGGGTCTGGAAGAGGCGTCCGGAGCCGAACGTGGTGGCGCCGTTGTTGTTGACCGTGCCTTCGTTCCTGGAAAAGACGTAGGAAAGGTGGCCCTGCCAGCGGTTGCTGAAGCGCTTGCTGAGCACCGCCATCACGGCGCGATAGCGCTGCTCCGCTTCGGCGACGCCGAGCACGTTCCCGCGCGGGTCGAGGAACTCGAACCCGTCGGGGTTGGTGATCAGGATGTCCGACTCCGACGCGTCGGGGTTCTCCCAACGATAAACGGGCAGGGTCCGGGAGGGGAAGGTGGAGACGGCGGCGGTGGTCACGTTGATGGGACTCCAACGCGCGGACGGGATCACCGAGCCGGTGAGGTTCTTGGCGTCGCGCCAGATGCCGGTGAGGGCCAGTCGGAAGTCGCGCCCCAGGGCGCGCTCGACGCCGAGCGTGAACTCGTCGCGCCGCGGATGCTTGATGTCGGGGTCGATCCGGTAGAGGTCGTTCGGGGAGCGGTCGATCTCCTCGCGCAGGCTCGCCGGGCACGGCTGGCTGATCGAGGGGCAGGCGCTCACGTCGTAGGTCACGTAATCGTCGATACCGGGCAGCGCCGAGCTGTAGAGGCCGGAGAAGATGCCCTCGTAATACTGCGAGTACGTACCCTTCAGGACCGTCTTGTGGTCTCCGGTGGCGTCGAAGGCGAAGCCCAGGCGGGGGGCGATCCCATTCGTGCTCCAGACCTTGCCCACGTCCTGCTGTCCGTCCTGCGGATTGTGCAGGCCGCCGAACCGCTCGGCGCGCAAGCCGAGGTTCAGGGTCAGCCGGTCGGTCACGTGCCAGGAGTCCTGCACAAAGGCCGCCTCGCGCTGGTTCTTCGCCCCGATGTCGTAGCTGTACGAGTAGGCGAGGTAGGGCGCGCCCTCGTAGTCGTAGTAGAGGATGTCGTTGACGTAGCCGTACCGGTTGCGCACCTTGCTGCGCTCGACCTCGACGCCGAACTTCAGGTCGTGCTTGCCCCACTTGTCCGCGAGATGGGAGATCGACGCATTGACCTGGTTGCGTGCGCGATCGGCATAGTAGAACCAGCCTTGCGACACGGACGGGGTGCCCGCCTCGTCGAAGCGGCCGGACGCGTTCACCTCGGGATTCAAGTCGTAGAAGCCGTCGTAACCCGCGAACTTGATCTCGGTGAAGGTCTTCGAGCCGAAGAGGTGCCGCCAGTTGGCCATCCACACCCATTCCGGCGCGTCTTCACGGTTGGTGATCGCGTCGGTGGCCACATACGTGTAAGAGCTGGGCACGCGGCCGATGATGTTGTAGTTGTCGTACTGCACGGTGCCGGTGAAGGTGTTGCTGGTGCTGGGCTGGAAGGTGAGCTTGCCGTTCAGGCGCGGGCTGACCTCCTCGCGGCGGGTGACCGGCCCGGAGGGGTCGCTTTTCCGCTCGTAGCGCTGGGCGCTGCCGAAGAAGAACAGCTTGTCTTGGATGATGGGCCCGCCGAACTGCGCCGTCACGTCCAGGAGCTTCGTCGTCAACGCGGGATCGGCGAGGGCCGGGTTGAGGGCGATGGTCTCCTCGTCGGCGTTGTCGCCGGAGAAGATGTCGCTGTCGTTGGTGTAGTTGACGTCGAACAGCCCGGAGAACTGGTTGCCGCCCGACTTCGTGATCGTGTTCACGAACGCGCCGGTGAACCCGCCGAACTCCGCGGGGGCCCCCAGCCCTCCGACCTGCACCTCTTCCATGAGGTTGTAGTTGAAGAAAGTCCACGCCGTGCCGCCCTCGGGGTCGCGCGTGTCCACTCCGTCCAGCATCAGCGCGTTGCCGGAGTCGGAATCGCCGCCGTAGGCCGCGCCGTCCGTGACGCCCGGAAAGTAATTGAGCGTGCCGACGGCGGCGTTGGTCCGGCTGATGGGCAGGTTGAAGAGGAAGTCCTGGTCGAGTGTCGTCTCGGTGGAGGAGCTCGTCACGTCGACGGGCGTCTCTCCGACCACCTCGATGGACTCCGTCAAGCCGCCGGTGCGCAGCGTGAAGTCGGCATGGGCCGTCTTGCCCAGCGAGACGTGGATTTCTTCGCGGCGCTGCGGGGAGAACCCGGTGATGCTCGTGGAGACGACGTAGTCCCCGGGCTCGAGAGCGACGAAGCGATAGGTCCCGTCACTCTCGGTCGTGGTGGTCTTGGCCCCCTGTTTGCCGGTCAGGGTGACGGCGACACCGGGCATCGCGCCGCCCTGCTCGTCGACGACCGTCCCTTCGAGGGCGCCGACCAGGGACTGCGCCTGCATCGGCGCCGCGGCGAGGATCGCGGCCAGAAAGGCAACTGCGGCTGCCAGCTTCTTCATGCTCATGCCTCCTAGCGGACCGGGGAACGGACCGGCTCGCGATCGTGACGGGCGGAATAGATCGCCCAGGAAACGCCGGCGACGAACAACACGGCGAGGAATCTCCCCTTGCCGGTGCTCAGGAACCCCCGGTCGGAGTCCGAAAGAGTCGTGGTGTCGGTGGTCTGCGCGAGCGCCGTGCTCGGCGCGTTCGCGGCCGCGCGGACGGCGGCGGCGGCCAGCGGCGCGCTGACGGCCGGAGCTGCTTCCGGCTTCGGCTCCGCGGCGGCGGGTGGGGCGGCAGACGTGAGCGCGGTCAGGAAGACCAGGGCGCCGGCGAGCGTCCTGGCCGATACGGCGTGTCGTGTCACGCATGACCTCCTGTTGAAACCGGCAAGGCGCTTTACGGAGCAACGGTCGTGCCCGCGTCGGCGCCGCGCGTCGGGAATGGGCAAACTGATACTCCTCCGCGGGTTAGGCGTCAAGTGGCGAGCTTCGCGGGCCCTTCCGCCGGTCATCGATCCGGCCCGCCGTATCCAACGCGCCGTACAGCCGCCGCGCGACGGCGTTCTGCGCCGGGCGTGGTAGCGTGCCGAAATGCCCGCTCGACGCGCACGGCGCGCTGCGCCGTCGCCGGTCTCGACGGAGCCGCCGCGGAACCCGTACCGCCCGGGGCGCGCCCCCGCGATCCTCCTGATCGTTGCGGGCATCGCGGCGGCGGGTTTCAGTTTCCTCTGGTGGCACTCTCGGCGGATCGAGCCGAAAAGCGCGCTTGCCGGAATGCGTCCCGCGCCCGGAGACCTGAACGTGCTCGTGGTCACGCTCGACACCACGCGCGCCGACCGGCTCGGCTGCTACGGGTTCGCCGGCGTGCAGACGCCCAACATCGACGCCCTGGCCCGTGACGGCGTCCTGTTCGAGCAAGCCGCAGCCACCGTGCCCCTCACCTTCCCGTCGCACTCGTCGATATTCACGGGGCTGGTCCCGCCACGCCACGGCGTGCGGGACAACGGCGGCTTCTTCCTCGACGGCGCTCACGTCACCCTCGCCGAGCGGCTGCGCGAGGCCGGGTACGCCACGGGCGCCTTTGTCGCGGCATGGGTGCTCGAATCGAAGTGGGGACTCGGCCAGGGGTTCGACGAGTACTCCGACCGCTTCCAGCTCAGCAAGTACAAGGTGCTGTCGCTCGGGACGGTGCAGAAGCCGGGAGAAGAAGTGGCAGCGGACGCCGTGCGCTGGATCGACCAGGTGAAGGACCGGAAATTCTTCGCCTGGGTGCATCTGTACGATCCACACACACCGTACGATCCGCCGGAGCCGTTCGCGTCGCGCCACCCGCGACGCCCGTACCTGGGCGAGATCGAGTACACGGACTTCGTCGTCGGAAAGCTCTTCGACGCACTGCGCGAGCGCGGCTTGTGGGAGCGGACTCTCGTCGTTCTGACCGCCGACCACGGAGAGAGCCTCGGCGACCACGGCGAGAGCACGCATGCCTACTTCATCTATGGAGCGACCACGCGGGTGCCGCTCGTCGTGCGCACCCCGTGGAACGTCCGCGGGCGCGTAGCGGCGCAGGTGTCGTCGGTGGACATCATGCCCACCGTCCTCGATCTGGTCGGGCTCGCGCCGCAGGCGGGCATCGACGGGCGCTCGCTGGCGGGCGCAATGCTCGATCCCGCGGCCCCGATGGAGTCCGTCGCCTACTCGGAGACGTACTTCACGCGGTACCACTTCGGCTGGCAGCACCTCCGCGGGCTCCGCGACAATCGCTATTCCTTCATCGACGCGCCCGAGCCCGAGCTCTACGACCTCGCCGCCGACCCCGGCGAGACCCGCAATGTCTACAAGGCGAACAGCGCCCGCGCCGAGCCCCTGCGTTTGCGCTTGGACGCCTTGTCCCGCTCTCCGGCGGGCGCCGCCATCGAACGGCGCGCCCTCGACCCCGACACCCTGCAGCGACTGGCCGCGCTGGGCTACGTCGGAAACGTGGTCGACGCGGATCCCAATGCGGTGCTCCCCGACCCGAAAGCGAAGCTTCCCGTCTTCCAATCGCTGAGCGCGGCCAAGGACCTCGCCCAGCAGGACAAGCTCGAGGAGGCGGTGGCGCGCATGCGCGGCGTGCTGGCCGCGGAGCCGGGGATCATGGATGCCCAGGTCACGCTCGGAAACTGGCTGACGCGGTTGCGCAGACCCGACGAGGCCGCGGAAGCCTTCAAGGCCGCCCTCAACCTGAAGCCCGACGACGACGTCGCGCTACAGAACCTGGCCTGGGTCTACATGTCCCGCGGACGCACCCAGGACGCACTCGAAGCGCTGGAGGTGTTCCGCGCCGCGCTGCGTGTGAATCCCAACAACCCGCAGTCGTGGTATCAGCTCGCGACCCTGTACATGGATCTCGGCCGCGTCGCCGACGCCGAGGCGGCCTTCCAAGAAGCGCTGCGGGCGAACCCCCGCATGGGAGCGGCGTACAACGGCCTCGGCGTTCTCGCCTTCGAGCGCGGAGATCTCGCGCGGGCCGAGGAGCTGTTCAAGGAGCTGCTGGAGCTGGAGCCCGACCTGCGCACCGCCCACTACAACCTCGCGCGGCTGCGCGAGGCGAGAAAGGACGCCGCCCAGGCGGAGGCGCTGTACCGCAAGGAGCTCGCGATCTATCCCGACAACGGCAAGGCGCGCTTCAACCTCGCCCAGCTCTACCGCAGCCGCGGCGACCGCGTGCGCTACATCGCCGAGCTAGAGGAGTCCGTGAACCAGGCCCCCGACTTCGGCGCGCCCTACTTCTTCCTCGCCCGCGAGCATCTCGCGGTGGGCCGCCTCGACTCCGCGGCGGAGATCGCGGCGCGGGGCCTGAAGATGGCGGGCGCGTCGGAAGTCGCCCCCCTCGGCCACTACGTCCTGGCCGACGTCTACAATCGCCAGGGCCGCGCGGCCGAGGCGCGCACCGAAGTCGCGCGCGCGCAGAAGCTCGAGGCCGCGCTGCGCCGCAATCCGAACAAGCAGAGCTAGCCCATTGAAGAGGAGGAATCGTGACGCCATTCATCGTGATCGCCGCCGGCCTGGCCATGGGGGCTGAGGCCCAGATCGCGCAGAAATCCGCCGACCTCGTGATCACCGCGGGGACCGTCATCACCCTCGACGGCACGCAGGGGCGCAGCAACACGATCGTCGTGCGCGACGGGCGCATCGTCGCCGTCGGGTCCGCCGCGGATATGCAGTGGCTGATCGGTCCCGCCACCCGCCGCGTCGACCTGCCCGGAGCGACCGTGGTGCCGGGCCTGGGCGACGCGCACGTCCACGTCGAGAGCATCGGCGAGGCGCTGGAGAGCATCGACCTCGTCGGGGCAACCACCCGGGACGAGGCCGTGCGCCGCGTGCGTGCCGGGGCGGCCGCGCTGGGCCCAGCCGACTGGGTGGGCGGCCGGGGGTGGGACCAGAACGACTGGGACGACAAGCGCTTTCCGACTGCCGCCGACCTCGACGCCGCCTCGGGCGGGCGTCCCGCGTTCCTGAGGCGCGTGGATGGCCACGCGGCCTGGGTGAACACGCGCGCGCTGGCCCTGGCCGGAGTCACGGCCGCGACTGCGGATCCACCCGGCGGACGCATCCTGCGCGATGCGCAGGGCCGTCCGTCCGGCGTGCTGGTCGACGCCGCGATGGCGCTCGTGGCGGAAAAGATTCCCCCCGCCACCCCCGAGGCGCGCAAGCGCCGGATCGCGAAGGGGCTCCGCGCGTGCGCCCAAGCGGGACTCACTTCCGTCCACGACGCCGGTGTCGACCTCGCCTCCGTCGCCCTCTACAAGGAGCTCCTGGCCGAGGGCCCGCTGCCCGTGCGCGCCTACGTGATGCTTCGCGGACCCGAAGAGTTCCTCGCACACCCGCAGCTCCGGCCGGAGATCGGCCTCGGCGACGGCCAGCTCACCATCCGGTCCATCAAGGTGATGGCCGACGGCGCCCTCGGCTCGCGCGGCGCGCTCCTGCTCGCGCCCTATGCCGACGAGCCGGGGACCAAAGGACTGCTCACCGTCGATCCCGCGCGGTTCCGCACCCTGCTCCAGCGCGCGATCGCGCAGGGGTTCCAGGTGAGCACCCACGCCATCGGCGACGCCGCGAACCGGATTGTCCTCGACGCCTATCAGGAGGCTTTTGGCCAGACGGGCGGCGAGGACAAGAGGTTCCGCATCGAGCACGCGCAGATCGTCGCCCCCGAAGACGTCGACCGTTTCCGGGCCCTGGGCGTGATCCCGTCCGTGCAACCCACCCACGCCACGAGCGACATGTACTGGGCGACCGACCGCCTTGGCCCGAAGCGCGTGGAGGGGGCGTACCTGTGGAAGACGTTCCTCGCCCAGGGGCTTCGGCTCCCCGCGGGCAGCGATGCGCCCGTCGAGTCGATCGCCGTCATCCCGGGCCTGTACGCCGCCGTCACGCGGCAGGACGCGAAAGCGTGGCCGGCGGGCGGATGGCATCCGAAGGAGCGCGTCTCGGTCGAGGAAGCGCTGCGCATGTTCTCGACCGACGCCGCCTACGCGGCTTTCGACGAGGTGGACCGGGGCACGATCGCGGTGAACAAGCGTGCGGACTTCACGGTTCTCGACCGGGATCCGACCGCCGGAGCGCCCGCGGACATCCTGAAGACGCGCGTAGTCATGACGATCGTCGGGGGCCGCGTCGTCCACGAGAAGCCCGTCGGCGAATGAAATAGGATCCCTCCATGGCGGTGTGCCCCGAGTGCGAGGCCGACATCGAGATCGACGAGTACGACGTCGACAAGGGCGAGATCATCAGCTGCCCGGAGTGCGGCGTGGACCTCGAGGTCGTCGGCCTTTCCCCGCTCGAGCTGGACGTGGCGCCGCTGGAGGAGGACGAGTGGGAGGAATGAGACCCGCAGGCGGCGTCTCCCTTTTCGCCCGAAGTGCGAGAACTCGCGCGAGGGCGCTTGATGAAGATGGCGCCGCCGAGGACGCGAAACGAATGACCGCGACTCTGCGGTATCATCGGCCGGCCGCGTCGCCTGCCCCGGGCCCGGCCGCAGCGGAGGCGACATGTTCGGTCTAGGTTTTCCCGAGATCATCCTCATCCTGGTCATCGTGATCCTCATCTTCGGGACGAGCCGTATTCCCGAGCTCGGCCGCGGTCTCGGCGAGGGCATCCGCAACTTCAAGAAGTCCGTCAAGAGCGACGACGAGAAGAAGCCTTGAAGGGTGGTCGAATGAAGCAGCTGCTGGTGGTCCTGGTGCTCGTCGCCGCGATCCCGTTCGCGGCGGGTTGCCGCCGGGGCAAGACCGCCCCGCCCCCGCTCGCGCCTGCTCCGCCGCCCGCGGCCCCCGCCACGCCGCCGCCCGCTCCGCGCCCGTCCACCGAGGACCTCGCGCCCCAGCTGAACGAATACGACCGGCTGAAGGAGATGGCGTCGGACGAGATCGACCGCATGGGCATGCTGAAGGACGTCCGCTTCGAATACGACAGCGCCGACATCCGCGAGGCGGACCGCGCGGTGCTTGCGGAGAACGCGGAGGTCCTGAAGAAGTTCGACTTCATCCGCGTGACCATCGAGGGGCATTGCGACGAGCGCGGCACTGTCGAGTACAACCTCGCCCTCGGCGAGCGGCGGGCACGCGCGGCGCACGACTATCTCGTCTCCCTCGGCGTCGCGGCCGATCGCCTGAAGACGGTTTCCTATGGCAAGGAGGTCCCGGCCTGCCAGGTCTCCAACGAGGCCTGCTGGTCGCAGAACCGTCGCGACCACTTCGCCGTCACCGGGAAAGCCCGCTAACCCGGGGCCGTCGCCGGTGATCCGCCATGAGCGAGCCTGAATCCAAGCCGGGGTCGGAAGCGCCCATCAAGGAGATCCAGGGGCGCATCGGCCGCTATGACATCGTCCGCCCCATCGGCAAGGGCGCGATGGGCATGGTCTATCTCGCCCACGACACGATCCTCGAGCGCGACGTCGCGCTCAAGGTCATGGTGTCGCAGATCGCCGACGACGTAGAGCTGAACCAGCGCTTCATCCGCGAGGCCAAGGCCGTCGCCAAGATGCACCACCCGAACGTGGTGAACGTCTTCGACCTCGGCAACCACACCGACGGCTCCCCCTACATCGCCATGGAGCTCCTCAAGGGCCAGGACCTCCAGAAGGCGATGCGCACGCCCCCGCCCATGTCCCTCGACCGCAAGGTCGGCGTGATCGTCCAGGTGCTGGCCGGCCTCGCGCACGCGCACCAGCAGGGGATCGTCCACCGCGACATCAAGCCCGCCAACGTCTTCATCAATCTCGACGGCACCGTGAAGATCATGGACTTCGGGGTGGCTCGCCTCACCTCGGGCTCGATGACGGGCACGGGCAACATCGTCGGTACTGCGGACTACATGTCCCCTGAGCAGGTGAAGGGCGCGCGCGTCGACGGCCGCAGCGACCTGTTCAGCGTGGGCTGCATGCTGTACGAGCTGATCACCGGGCGCCGCCCGTTCCATTCCGAGAACCTCATGGCGATCTTCTACAAGATCACCCACGAGGAGCCCAACTTCGACCTCGTCCCCGAAGGCGCCGAGTACGACGCGCTGATGGTCGTCCTGAAGAAGTCGCTGGCCAAGCAGCTCGAGGACCGCCACCAGACCGCGTACGAGTTCGCGGTCGAGCTGCGCGACCACCTGAAGATTTACTCGACGAGCGCGAGCGGCGAGCACGCCCTCGAGGACCTGCTCGACATGGAGCCGCCGCCAGGGACGCTCCCCGAGCCCGCGCTCACCAACGCGCCCGGCGCCACGGTCGTCGCGGGTAACGACGTCGGGCAGCCGACCTTCGAAGTCGGGCCCACGATCCTCGAGCCGCGGAGCGGCAAGACCAGGGTGCCCGAGGTGAATCCGCGGACCACCGTTCTCGGAAAAGGATCGCTCCCGACGGTGATCTCGGAGCCGCGCCCCCGCACGCGGACGGCCCCGGCGCGTCCCACCCCGGCGCGTCCCACCCCGGCGCCGCCCCCCGCCTCCGGAAGTCCGGTGCTGTACATCGCCCTCGGCGCGCTCGGCGTCGGCCTCCTCGCCGCGGCGACGTTCATCGCGCTCGGTCGCAAGGACGCCGACCCGGCGCCCGCGGCAACCCTCGCGGCCGCGCCGCAGGAGACCATGGCGCCGGTGGTGACGGCGCCCCCGGCCTCGCTCGCTCCCGCGACGCCTCCTCCGACCGCGGCGCCTCCGCCTACTTTTGCGCAATCGGGCGGGCGCAGCGGGGCCACGATGAGGCAGGCCCAGGCCGCCGTGCAGGCCGGCGACTACAACCGCGCGATGACGCTCGCCCAGAAGGCTCTCGCCGAGGATCCGTCGAACACGGAGGCCCGCCGACTCTCCGACTCCGCGCTCGCGGGACAGAAAGCTGCGGCGCGGTTCGAGTCCGCCGAAGCGGCGCTGCGCGCGGGCGACTTCACGCGCGCGATGACGGAAGCGGACGCGGGGCGCTCCCTCGCACCGTGGGATTCGCGCGCACCCCAACTCATCGGCCGCATCCAACGCGCGCAGGAGGATGCGCAGAACGCAGCCCAGCAACGGGAGGTGCGCGAGAGGCAGGCACGCACGGCGGCGCAGCTGAACGGCGTGCTGGGACAGGCCGAATCGGCCCTCGCGTCCGAGAAGTACGACGCCGCCATCGGCCTCTACGACGAAGCTCTGAAGCTCGACCCCGGAAACCAGCGCGCGATCTCCGGCCGGAGCACGGCCATCCAGGCCCGCGTGCTCGCGCAGGCCGGGGCGTCGGCCGGCGGCGGCAGGCGACAGGCGGCGGGGCGTGCGTTCGTGGCCGCGAAAACAGACGCCCAGAGCACGGAGACCCGCACGGGAAACGTTCCCGAAGGGTTCGAGGACAGCCCGGGCGTGAAGGTGAAGAAGGGAACGCAGGCCGCGGATCTGCCGGGCAGGATCAACTTCGACATCGACCCCGACACCGTCAAGGCCGGCGAGCGATACTCGGTGAAGGTGTACCTGGTGAACGAAGGGCTGGCGCCGATCCAGATCCGCGACATGCTGGTCACGACCAAGATCAACGGCAAGGGCGTGAGCGGGCCGGTGCCGCCGCAGACGCGAGACGTCGCGCCGGGACAGAGGGCGCTGCTCATGAACACGACGGAGACCTGGCGGGAGGAGACGTCGTCGTGGTCGATGGAAGTCGCGGTGCGCACCGCGCGCGGCGAGCGCTACACGAACCAGGTGGAGTGGAAGTGACCCGGGGGACGGCAATGCGCGCATGGATGGCAGTAGCGGCGGTCGCCCTGGTAGCGCCGATCGTGGCCTCAGCGGAAGAGCCCGACGTTGCCCATCAGCCAAGCCCGTGCACCGTGCCCGGCAAGCCGGTGTCGCTGTGCGCGAACGTCACCGACGACGGCCAGGTGGCCAAGGTGCGCATCTACTTCCGGCCTGCGGGGGAGAAGTACTACAGCTTCGTGGACATGGCGTTCACCGGGATCAACTTCTGCGGCACGCTGCCCGCGCCGCGGGAAAAAAAGGTCCAGGCCGTCGACTACTACGTGCAGGGAGTCGACGACCAGTACGAAACGCGGCGGACCAGCACCTATCAGCTGAACATCCAGCCCGAGGGCGTGTGCGAGTTCCCGCCCATCGAGAAGGACGCCGCGCGCTCGGCCGCTATCACCGTCTATGCGACGAGCCCCAAGCAGGGGAAGAAGCTGCCCGGCCAGTTCCTGTCCACCGGCGTCAAGTTCGTTCCCGTAAAGAAGTAGCCGCTCGCATGGGCGCGGTCGCCGCCGGCGGTTCATCGGCGTACCGCCTCCGCCACTCGGGGAGTGCAACGCTCATTTCAAAGCCCCGCTGCGCAGCACCCCTCGCGCGGAACCAGGCCGCCGCGCGGGTCGCCATCACCGCGATCGCGCTCATCCTCGCTTTCGGCGCCGGGACGCCGGCGGCCGCCAACGTGAAGTTTGAGGTCGGCGGGGCCGTGGAAGCCGCCGACGAGAGCCTCGACATCCGCGTCGACGTCACCAACAACGGCGACGTGGCGGCGTCGGCCCTCGAAGTCCGCGGCGAGCTCGGCGACGAGCAGGACGTCGTGCCGATGCCGGACGGTGTCCCCGCGGGTACGACGCGCAGCGTCATGTTCCGCTTCGCGCAGGTTCCTCCCGCGGGCGTCCACGTCCTGGGCTTGCGCCTCGACTACACGGAGGAGGCCACCGCCGGCCGCGCTGCGATCAGCACCAGCCAGCGCGCCTTTCTCCTCCTGAGCCTCGGCACCAATCCGCCGCCGGCGGTGCGGGTGTCCGCGGCGGAATCGAGCATTGCCACCCGAGGGGCCGTCCCCGTCACGCTGGAAAGCGCCGACGGCGCACCGCATCGCGTTCGCGTGCGCGTACTCACGCCGCGCGGCCTGAACGCGGACTCCCCGGTCGAGGTGGACGTCCCCGCCACCGGCGCGGCACGTGCGGACGTACCCGTCCTGCGCGGCAACGTCCCGCGGCCGTCCCGGCAGGGAATCCTGGTGGTGGCGGAAGTGGTGGACGCCGGCGTTCCGCACGCGAGCGTGGCCGCGACCGTCATCGAGGTCGAGGCGCACCCGGCCCTCCTGCCGCGGCTGCGCTGGTCGCTGGGCGCGCTCGCCTTCCTGCTGCTGGCCGCGGCGGCGGTGGTCGAGGTGCGCTCCCGGCGCCGCCTCGTCGCGGCCGCCGGGACCGGGGCCCGCGACCCGGAGGTCAGATCGTCATCTTGACCTTGCGCGACGTCGCGTAGAGGCCGTGGATCAAGCCGATGGCAAGGATGACGGCCAGGCCGAGGGTCGCCACCTTCATCGGCCACACCGTGATGTGCGAAGCGGCGATCATCCCCCAGAGCATCGGGCCGGAGAGGTACGTGTTGATCTTCGAAGCCAGGGCGGCCTGGGGCGCGGCCTCCGCGGGAGCGGCCGGCCCGCCCAGCATCGCACCCAGGATCTTCTGCTGGCGCGGCCAGATCACGAACCACACGTTGAACCACATGATCGTGCCCAGCAGCCCGCCGAACAGGATCCACATCCCGCGCTCGCTCATCCCGCCGTCGGCGTCGAAGAGGTTCCCGCCGCGCGGCCAGTAGATGAGGGCGAACAGGGCGATCCCGAAGAGCAGCGTCCACATCGCTCCCCAGCGGAAGAAGTAGAGGGCGCGCAGGATCAGCGGAGGATTGACCGCCGGCTTCATCTCCTTGGCCAGCCCGCCCTGGAACGGGAGGTTGACGAAGTTGAAGAAGTACAGGTGGCCGATCCAGGTGATGCCGGCCACGATGTGGAACCAGCGGAAGATGGCCTGGAGGGCGGATTCGATGTCGGGCATTCGTAGTGCTCCTTCGTTGCAACTGCTGCGGATCCGGCTGCTTGCGGCGGGGAAGAAGGCGATCATAGTGGAATCTGGGGAGGGTCTGTCAAGAGTTGATAAGGACGAGCGAGCGCTGCCGTTTGTGCTTGACAGCCCCGAAGACCGCGACCTATGGTGGGCACCAGGATGGAGAAACCCAAGGACTACTACGTCATCCTGGGAGTCGCGCGGAACGCCTCGACGGCGGCGATCAAGCGCGCCTTCCGGCGATTGGCCAAGAAGTACCATCCGGATCTGTCCGCCCGGTCCACGACGGAGGACTTCCAGGACCTCCAGGCCGCCTACGAGACGCTGGCCGATGACGAGCGTCGCCGGCGGTACGACGAGAGCCTGGTCGGCGATCTGTTCAAGCCGCTTTCATGGTCCTTCGTCCGTAGTCCCGCTGCGGGCGACCTGCGCCGCCCGGTGCGCCCGGGCTCGCTGAGCGGCGAGATCCTCCTCACGCCGAAGGAAGCCGCCGCCGGGGGAGTTCTTCCCCTCGACGTGCCGATCTACACGAGCTGCCCTTCCTGCGAAGGCACGGGCGGCTTCGTGTTCGACTGCGGACGTTGTGGCGGCGAGGGAAAGGTCGAGAAGCGCTTCCCGGTGCCGCTGCGCATTCCGAAGGGCGCGCGCGACGGGACGGTGTTCCAGGTCTCGGTCGACGAGCCCGGCGTGATGTCGATCCTTCTCACCATCCACATCCGGCCTTTGTAGGCAATTCAGGGGGGTGACGGTCTCGCCTCCACCCCCCTGCGCGCTTCGCGCTACCCCCCCGGCCGCTCGCGCCGAGCGGAGCTCGTCGCTCGCTGCTGTCGGCTCGCGGATTCTCATCGAGCCCCGCACCAATGGGATAATCCCCGCGCATGGATGAGCACGGAGTGCGCGCCGTCGCGGCCGAGAGCGCTGGCGTGCAGCAGCGCTTCTTCGCCGAGAACGCGCCCCTCGTGGTCGAGGTGGGGCGCCGCATGGCGGAGTCGCTGCGATCCGGGGGCAAGGTGCTTGTTTTCGGCAACGGCGGTTCCGCCGCCGACGCCCAGCACTTCGCGGCGGAGCTCGTCGGCCGGTTCACGGTCGAACGCGCCGCGTGGCCGGCGCTCGCCCTCACCACCGACTCGTCGATCCTGACCGCGGTCGGCAACGATTACGGCTTCGAGGCCGTGTTCCGCCGGCAGGTCGAGGCGCACGGCAAGCCCGGCGACGTCGCGGTCGGGATCAGCACGTCGGGCCGCTCGCCCAACGTCATCGAGGGACTGCGCGTCGCGCGCGACCGGGGCCTTCTCACCGTCGGCCTCTCCGGCGGCGGCGGGGGCAGGATGGAAGGGCTCGTGCACTATCTCCTCGACGTGCCGCACCACACCACGGCGCGCATCCAGGAAGCGCACGCGGTGATCGTCCATGTCCTCTGCCAGGTGATCGAAGAGGCGATGCCCGCCTGATGGCGAAGGTCCCGCCGGACGGACCGCTCGAGCTCGCCGGCGTGAAGACCTATCCCCTGGCCGATCGCAAGAGCCAGGTGACGGTGGCCGAGTTCGCGCGCGCTCATACCGCGGGAGACGGCCTCGGCGCGTTCCTCGAGCGGATGCCGCGGATCCTTGCCGCGGATACGCTGCGCCGCGTTGTCGCCGACATCCTCCGCGCGCGTGCGGCGGGGAAGCCGATCATCTGGGGGCTCGGCGCGCACGTCCTGAAGGTCGGCCTGTCGCCGGTCCTCATCGACCTCATGGAGCGCGGGCTCGTCACCGCCGTGGCGCTCAACGGGGCGGGGATCGTGCATGACTTCGAGCTGGCGGTGGCCGGGCACACTTCGGAAGACGTCGCCGCCGGCATCGGGTCCGGCGAGTTCGGGATGGCGCGCGAGACGGGCGAAGAGATCAACCGCGCGATCGTCGAGGGTGACGCGGCAGGGCTGGGGCTGGGCGCCGGGCTGGGCGCATATCTCCAACGACGCGCGCCCGCGCACGTCGGGGTGAGCGTGCTCGCCGCCGCCCGCCGCCTCGGCCTGCCCGCGACCGTGCACGTCGCCTTCGGCACCGACATCGTCCACATGCATCCCGCGTGCGATCCCGCGGCGGTGGGCCGGACGACCCACCTCGATTTCCGGATCCTGGCCGGGACGGTGTCCCGCCTCGGCGGGGGCGGCGTGTACCTGAACGTGGGTTCGGCGGTCCTATTGCCGGAGGTGTTCCTGAAGGCAGTAACGCTGGCCCGCAACCTTGGCCACGAGATCGCGGACTTCGCCACCGTGAACATGGACTTCATCCAGTCCTACCGGCCGAACACCAACGTCGTGCAGCGGCCAACGGCCGGCGTGGGCCGCGGCTACAGCCTGACCGGGCACCACGAGATCATGGTTCCCCTGCTCGCCGCGGCCCTCATCGAGGGCCTGCCCCGCACGAAGTAGTCCCCCGTCACACCCGCTTAACCGACAGTTCCGGCGTTTGCTACACTTTTCGCGGTCATGAGCCTGGAAAGAGCCGAACCGCCCGCCCCGTGGCTGTATCGCGTGGCGTTCGTGGCCGGCTTGACGCTTCTCGCTGTTGTGCTCGTGAGCGGGCTCGCGCGGGTCGCCATGCGTGATCGCGCTTTCCCGGGCCTGGAGCAGGATCCTCTCGTGGAAGCCGCCCGCATGTCGGAGCGCGGGGACCGGGACGCCGCGCGTGCGGAGTTCGCGGCTGCCGTGGCGCTGAACGCTGGCGACGACCAGATGATCACCCATGCGGGCGCCGGCTTCCGGAAAACCGGCCACCACGCCGACGCGGAAGCGGCGCTGCGCAAGGCGCTACAGATCCGCCCCCGCCCGTCGACATACTCCCAGCTTGGCTGGACCTTGATGGAGGCGGGACGGGTGGATGAAGCGGCGGCGAGCTTCGCGGCCGCGCTGCAGACCGATCCGGGTGAGCCGTTGGCACTCGCCGGCATGGGCGAGATTCGGCTGACCAGCGACCGTTACGCGGAGGCCGCCGACTTCTTCCGGCGCTCGATCGCTGCCAAGACGCCCGACGCCGCGGTCATGAACAGCTACGGAATCGCGCTCGCCCTCGCCGGCAACTCTACCGCCGCGATCCAGGCCTTCGAGCTGGCGGCGCGGCTCGACCCGACACCGGACATCCTGGCAAACCTCGCGCGCGCGCGCGCAACGTCGTCGCGATGAGCGCCATCGCGGTCGCCGCCCCGTCGGCGCCGCAGAAGCGCTTGTGGATCGAGCTGGGTCGTCCTTTCGTGCATCCCGTCTTCGACCTCCTGATCATCGGCGGCGGCCTGAGCCTGTTGTTCATCCTGGCCCTGCGGCTCGCGGGCCCGGTCGCTCTCCCCGCCGGCGCGCTGTGGACGGTCATCCTCCTCGTGAACAGCGCGCACTTCGGTGCTTCGACAGTGCGGCTGTACACCAAGGAACGCAGCTTCCGGGACCTGCCCTTCCTCACCATGGGGCTGCCCCTCGCAGCTCTGGCGGTCTTCGTCGCCGGCGTGTGGTTCCCGTCAGCCGTTGGCCGGCATCTCATGGCGCTGTACTTCACCTGGTCGCCATACCACTACGCGGCGCAGGCTTACGGACTGGCCGTCATGTACAGCTACCGCTCCGGGTCGACGCTGACCGTCAACGACAAGCGGTTGCTGTGGGCCGCCTGCCTGCTCCCTTTCGCATATTCGTTCGTCGCTGCTCGCGGCGCGGGAATCGAGTGGCTCGTTCCCTCTTCAGCCTTCCCGACAGCGGGCTGGACGCTCACCCGGACCATGGGTTTGAAGGTGCTTGGCGTCCTGGTATTCGCCGCTCCGGCCGCGCTGTTCGCGCGTAGCCTGCTCTCGGGGGGCAGGGCGCGCCTCCCGATGATCAGCCTGGTCGCGATGGTCGCCAACGGCATGTGGTGGGTGTCGTTCAACTACTGGGACGCGTTCATCTGGGCGACGATCTTCCATGGCCTGCAGTACCTGGCCATCTCGCTCGTTTTTCACGTGCGCGATCGCGAGCGGCAGGGCGGAGCCGCGGCGCCGTGGTGGCGCCATGCGGTCGCCTTCTACGGGGCGTCTCTCGGGCTCGGCTACCTCTTGTTCCAGGTCTGGCCGCACGCGGGCCCGCTAGGGGGGTTCGCCTACGCGCACACCTTGCTCGTAGTCGTCGCGGTGATCAACATCCACCACTTCATCGTGGATGCATTCATCTGGCGGCTGCGGAAGGACCCCAACGCGAGGGTCGTCGCCGCCGCCGCTCCCTCGACCGCCTAGTCCCTCCGCTAGAAGATGTTCCAGAGGTACTGGTTCGTGACCTCGTGGTGGTACTGCACCTCCGCGGGTTTGATCAGCGTCCCCAGCGCCTTGGGGCATCGCTCGGCGGAAGTCATCTTGAGCTCCGCGTACTTGTCCCGCACCTCTTCTCCCAGCAGGTCGGCCGCGAACCGGCTCGCCTTGAACAACCGCGTCGCGTCGTAGATGTTGTCGGGCAGGAACCGCGTTCGGGTCTTCCTGTCGTCGGCCTGGTCGCCCGGGGGCCCTTCGAGACCCGTGCGCAGCAGCGCGTAGATCACCGCGTAGGGGTTCGCATCGGGGCCGACCGATCGGATTTCGACGCGTGTCGAGCGCTCGTTGCCCACGGGGATGCGCACCATTGCGCCGCGGTTGATGGCGGAGGCCTTGATCTGGTTCGGGGCCTCGAAGTGCGGATCGAGACGGCGGTACGCGTTGACGCTTGCGTTCAGGAGCAGGCAGATGTCGCCCGCGTTGGCGAGGATGCGATTCACGAAGTCCCACCCCGCCTCCGAGAGGCCGTCCTCGCCCTTGGGCGCGTAGAAGAGGTTCTTGCCCTTCTTCGCCAGCGACATGTTGGTGTGCATCCCGTTGCCGTTCACGCCCGTCACCGGCTTGGGCAGGAAGCTCGCGGTCATGTCGAAGCGCTGCGCGACCTGGCGGCACAGCAGCTTGTAGAGCTGGATCTGATCGGCGGCGATCAGCGCCTCGGTGTACGAGTAGTTCATCTCGAACTGCGACGGCGCCACCTCGGGATGATCTTTTTCGTTCTCGAAGCCCATGGCGCGCTGCACTTCGGCTGCGGTATCGATGAAGCGCCGCAGCGAGTCGCCGGGGAGCGAGTGGTAGTAGCCGCCGGTGGAGTTGAACTCGAACTTGCCCGTCTCGTGATAGCGGCGCTCGGCGTCGCGGCCCTGGAAGAGGAAGCCTTCCACCTCGTTGGCGGCGTGGCACACCGTGCCGTCCTTGCGGAACAGCTCGTCGGTATAGCCCTTGAGGCGCGAGCGCAGGTCCGCGGGGTAGGGCTCGCCTTCCCGCGAGCGCACTTCGGCGAAGACCAGCACCTTGCCGGGGCCGAACACGTCGGCGGGCAGCCAGTAGAAGGCAGGCCAGTCGACATGGAGCCGGAGGTCGGACTCCTGTTGGGCGGAGAAGCCCCTGATCGACGAGCCGTCGAAGGTGAGGTTGTCCACCGACTTCAGGAGGAACTTCTTGTCGTAGTCCAGCATGTGAAGCCGGCCTTCGAGATCCGAGAAGCAGACCGTTACCGCTTTGAGTCTCTTCTCGTCGGTCAGGTACTTGACCCGCTGCTCCTCGAGCTTGTCCGGCGAGACCCGCTTCATCCGGGCCTCCTTCACCTCGAGGTTCAGCTCTTCCAGCTTGTCGTAGGGGATCTCGAGAAAATCGCGCAGGGCGGTGTGTTCCATGCCCTCATCATAACGAATCTGGAACTGAAATTAGCTTCGCAAGACTTACGGTGAAGAAATTAAGCCTTAAGCCGGAGGGCTTAGCGGGAAGCGCGGCGGGTAGTCGCCGGGGCGGCCGCCGTGACACGGGGGAGCATCGCAGCCAGGTATGAGCCGGTGTAGGACCCCGGCGTGGCCGCCACCTGCTCCGGCGTGCCCGACGCGACGAGCTGTCCGCCGGCGTCGCCGCCGTCGGGTCCGATGTCGATCACGTGGTCGGCGGTCTTGATCACGTCGAGGTTGTGCTCGATGACCACCACGGCGTTGCCCGCGTCCACCAGCCGGCCGAGCACGCGCAGCAGCTTCTGGATGTCGTCGAAGTGCAGGCCCGTAGTGGGCTCGTCGAGGATGTAGAGGGTGCGGCCGGTGGACCGCTTGGACAGCTCCCGGGACAGCTTCACCCGCTGCGCCTCCCCGCCGGACAGGGTGGGCGAGGACTGGCCGAGCGTGATGTACCCGAGGCCCACGTCGGCCAGGGTGGTGAGCGCGCGCGACACCTGGGGGTGATTCTTGAACAGCACCATGGCCTCGTCAACGGTGAGGTCGAGCACGTCGGCGATGGAAAGCCCGTTGTACTTCACCTGCAGGGTCGCGTCGTTGAAGCGCTTGCCGTGGCAGACCTCGCACGGCACGTACACGTCGGGCAGGAAGTGCATCTCCACCTTCTTCACGCCGTCGCCTTCGCAGGCCTCGCAGCGTCCGCCCTTCACGTTGAACGAGAAGCGCCCCGAGGTGTAGCCGTGCATGCGCGCCTCGGGCAGCAGGGCGAAGAAGTCGCGGATGGTGTCGAACAGCTTCGTGTACGTCGCGGGGTTCGACCGCGGCGTGCGGCCGATCGGACTCTGGTCGATGTCGATGACCTTGTCGATCTCGGCGAGGCCGGAGATCTTGTCATGCTCGCCAACGGTGACGTCGCTGCCATGAAGCGCGCGGGCGACCGCCGGATACAGGATCTGGTTGACGAGCGTGCTCTTGCCGGCGCCGCTCACCCCCGTCACGCACACGAACTGGCCGAGGGGAAAGTCGACGGTGATGTTCTTCAGGTTGTTCGCCCTCGCCCCGATGACCGTGACCTTGCGCCCGTCCCACTTCCGCCGGCGCTCCGGCACCGCGATCTCGAGCACGCCGGAGAGGTACTGGCCGGTCAGGCTCTCCTTGGATCGCATCACTTCCGTCGGCGTTCCCGCGGCCACCACGTGCCCGCCATGCCGACCCGCCCCGGGGCCGAAGTCGATCAGCCAGTCCGACTCCTCCATCGCCTCGCGGTCGTGCTCGACGACGACGACGGTGTTGCCGATGTCGCGCAGGTGCTGGAGCGCGTTCAGCAGCTTGCGGTTGTCCCGCTGGTGCAGCCCGATCGACGGCTCGTCGAGGACGTAGATGACGCCGGTCAGCTCGCTGCCGATCTGGCTGGCCAGCCGGATGCGCTGCCCCTCGCCGCCGGACAGCGACGGCGCCGGGCGGTCGAGGGTCAGGTAGCCGAGGCCGACGTCGCGCAGGAATCGCAGGCGCGAGCGGATCTCCTTCAGCAGCTCGGTGGCAATCGTCGCTTCGTTGCCCTTGAGCTCGAGCTCGTCGAAGAACCGCAGCGCGTTGTCCACGCTGAGCGCGGTCACGTCGGCGATGGTCTGGGCGGCGATCCTCACCCCGAGCGCTTCGGGACGGATCCGCTTTCCCCCGCAGGCGGAGCACGGGCGGTTGGACAGGAACTTCCGGTAATACGTCCGCATGTCCTCGGACTGCGTCTCGCGCATGCGGCGCATCATCGAGTTGATCGCGCCCTCGTACTTCATGCGGAAGGAACCGGCGCCCCAGGACCCGCGCATGGCGACCTTCACCCGGTCGGAGCCGGTGCCGTACAGGATCACCTTGCGGTGCACCAGCGGCATGGCGCTCCACGGCTTGTTCAGGTCGATCCCGCGCTCGCGCGCGACCGCGCGAACGATGTCGGTGCCCCAGCTCGTCCCTTCGCCGACGGCGCCCAGCGGCTTCACGGCGCCCTCGTTCACCGAGAGTCCCGGATTGGGGACGACGAGATCGGGATCCATCTCCATGCGGGTGCCGAGGCCCGAGCACTCGGGGCACATTCCCTGCGGGGAGTTGAAGGAAAAAAGCTGCGGCGTCGTCTCCGGGAACGAGATGCCGCAGTCGTGGCAGGCGCGATGCTGGGACATCACCTTTTCCGGCTGGCCTTCTGGCGCCACCACCACGACGCCGGCGCCGTAGCGCAGCGCCGTCTCCACCGAGTCGTGCAGCCTTTGGTTGATGCCTTCCTTGGCGATCAACCGGTCGACCACGACCTCGATGGTGTGCTTCTTGTTCTTCTCCAGGCGGATCGGGTCCTCGAGGGCCACCACCACGCCGTCGACGCGGGCGCGGGTGAAGCCGGCCTTGCGGGCCTGGTCGAGAACGTCGCGGTGCTCGCCCTTGCGGTCCTTCATCAGGGGCGCGAGGAGAAGGAACTTAGTGCCCACCGCAAGGTCCATGATCTCGTGGACGATCTGCTGGCTGGACTGCTGCGACACTTGCCGCCCGCAGCTATGGCAGGTCAGGCGGCCGACGCGGGCCCACAACACGCGCAGGTAGTCGTGGATCTCGGTGATGGTCCCCACGGTCGAGCGCGGGTTGCCGCTGGCCGCCTTCTGCTCGATCGAGATCGTGGGGGCCAGGCCGCGGATGGAGTCGTAGAGCGGCTTGTCCATCTGCCCGAGGAACTGCCGGGCGTAGGCATTCAGGCTCTCGATGTACCGCCGCTGCCCCTCGGCGTAGAGGGTGTCGAAGGCGAGGCTCGACTTCCCCGAGCCCGAGACGCCGGTCAGGACCACCAACTTCTTCTTGGGGATCTCTACGGTGACGTTCTTGAGGTTGTGCTGCCGCGCGCCGTTGATGATGATGCGGTCGAGTTCCATCCGAACCGCCGATTATAATCGAGGAATGGGATTCCTCCCAGGGGCCGGAATGGCCCGAATGATGACCATTGCCGTTGCCCTGGCCGCCACGATGGCCTGCGAGAACCCTTTTTCGGCCTCCGGAGCGGCGTCGACGAGCTCGACGTCCGGTACGACCCGGAACTGGGCTACCCGGTGGAGATCGAGATCAACCTCAGCCAGCAACCCGTCGACGCCGGGATCGAGATCCGCGCCCAGGCTTTCGTCGCGCAGTGACATGAACCTTGGGTAAGGTACTTGACCGCCCGGGACCGGTGTCGAACACTAACTGCAGATGACGCCGGCCGATCCCCATTTCCCGCCCCCGCGCCGTAAAAGGCGCTGGGGGGCGCAGCGCAAGAGACGGGATCGTTTCGTGTTCGACGTCGTGGCGGGCGCGCTGGCCGCGGTGCTCATCTCCGTGTGGACGGTGTCGATCGTCCTCGCCTATCGCGACCGCAGCGCGGCCGGGAGTCCGAGCGCTCCCGCACGGGTCTCGCGGTCCCTCACCGCTTCCTTGACCGACCCGCGCGCCAAGTCCACGGCGTACCTTGCAGATGCGGCGGGCGGCGGTTATTTCCGGCCGCTCCGCGGCCGTAGCGGCAAGCTTCAGGCGGTCTTCCGCACTCCAGGGCAGGACCTCGGCGCCGAGGAGGCGGACCCGCACTTCGCGGGCGTCGTCGGCGGCGACGGGGTGCTGGAGCGGGACGTGGCGCCGGCGCAGCCCGGCATCTACAAGCTCGCCGTCGAGCTCGACAAGGCGCGGCGCCCGGTGGCCGACCTGCAGCTGGTGACCCTCGTTCCCTTCGGCGAGAAGAAGGAGAACAAGATCGGCCTCTACTATCTCGGGAGCTGGCCCTACGAGAGCGGCGGGAAGCCGCGCTCGAAGCAGTACGCGAATCCGTCCGGCTTCATCGAGGTCACGGCGAAGAACAAGGACACGCACGCGTCCGAGCACTTCACGCTCGGGCAGTTCCTGACCAAGAATCAGCAGAACGTCTGGCCCAAATACCTGCTTCTCGACGAGAACCTCCTCGACAAGCTCGAGCTCGCGATCCAGGAGCTGAAGTCGGAGGGCGTGCGTGTCGAGCACGTCCACGTGATGAGCGGGTTTCGGACGCCCGGCTACAACAAGGGGGGCGGCAACACCGGAGGGCGCGCCAACCTGAGCCGCCACATGTACGGCGACGGCGCAGACGTGTACGTCGACAACGACCGCAATGGGGCCCCGGACGACATCACCGGCGACGGCCGGGTCGACACCGCCGACGCGGAGCGCTTCGCGCGCGCGGTCGAGAAGGTCGAGGCAAAGCAACCCGCCCTCATCGGCGGGATCGGGATCTACAAGGCCTGCTGCGGCCACGGTCCATTCACCCACGTCGACACCCGCGGTTACCGCGCCCGATGGCGCGGGACCGGATCCGGGTAGCGCCATCAAAGGAGGATCCGTGACGGAATCACTGTGCCCTGACTGTGGGACCCCTCGGCCGGACTTTTCGAAGGTGTGCCCAGCCTGCGGGGCGCCCCCGGAGACCGAGCAGCGAGCGCCCACCGAAGGTGCGGAGGGCGTGCGCGCGGCCGACCTCGAGCCCTACATCACGCTGCGATACATCGCGCGGCTGTTCAAGGTCCTGGCCGTGCTCATCCTGCTCATGCTGGTCGGGGAGATCGTCACCGGCCTGCTCATCGACGGCAGCGCGGCGCTGCTGACGCTGATCGGCGAAGGCACCCGGCTGATGGTCATGGCCGGCCTGCTGTGGGCGGGCGGGGACCTCGCGTTGCTGCTGATCGACGCCGGCCACGACATCCGCGTGGCCCGCATCCTGCTCGGGCGTATCAACGCGCAGCTCCACGTCGTCGGCCCCCCGGGATCGGCGCCGCGCGAGCATGTCGAGCGGGCCCCCCGCTAGCGACTCGCAACCGCTCGCACGCGAAGCGGATTCAGCTCGCGCAGCGCTAACCTGTCGACCCGAACCCGCCCACACCCCGGCCGGTGGCGTCCAGCGCACCGGACGCCACCAGCCGGGCCCTTTCCACCTTCTGGAACACGACCTGCGCGATCCGGTCGCCGGCGCTGATGCGCACCGTTGCCGAGCCATGGTTGATTAGGACGACCATCACCTCGCCGCGGTAGTCGCTGTCGATGACGCCGGCCAGGGTGTCGATGCCATGACGGATGGCCAGCCCGCTGCGCGGCCAGACGAGTCCGACGTAACCCGGCGGAATCTGCAGGCGGATTCCGGTCGCCACTGCGGCGCGGGACCCCGGCTCGAGCACGCCATCGGACGAGGCGAACAAGTCCGCTCCCGCCGATCCATCGGTGGCATACACGGGCAGCGTCCCCGTCCCGTCGACCTTGATCTCCACGCCCGCACCCCCGCTCGGGCCTGCGCCGGCCCTGGCTTATCGAAACAGGGGGTCCTTCGGACCCCCGCTCGGGCCT